>Ga0209253_10001448_pt1 | contig 20780 bp, 21 predicted proteins | sample FrelakmetBRP12BR_FD_187145 | JGI IMG/M metagenome (GOLD analysis project Ga0209253, IMG submission 187145) | Freshwater lake sediment microbial communities from the University of Notre Dame, USA, for methane emissions studies - BRP12 BR (SPAdes)... | ecosystem: Environmental > Aquatic >...
GCACGAACTCGGGGGAAGCAAGCTCGAGCATGAGGAGGTGCCGAATCCCGGGGAGTGGCTCTTCGCGGGTGGTGATGACAACCGGGAGGGCGGGGTCGGCTCCGGCAGGTTCCAGGAGGCCGTGGGGAATGAAGCTGTCGGGGCGAAAGGTCCAGAGGAGGTCGTCGAGGCGGGATGCCTGACCGGAGTGTGGCGCAAGAATCTGAAGCCTCTCGCCCCGGGCGTAGATCCCTTCAGCGAGCTCACAGACTCGAAACTCCAGGCGATTTGCAGTGACCTCGACGAAAAGGATCTCGGTCATGGGCTCTCACTAAGAGAATGACCAACAGGGCGGGGCCGTCTCCCTTCGCCGGCGGACTCACCGAGGCCCTCGGGAGATACCTGCATCCTCTACCGGTCAAAGAGAGAGGCGGACTGATCAGATGCCCAGGTAGGCCTGCCTGACGTGTTCGTTGTTCAGGAGCTCTTGCCCGGTGCCGCTCAGCACCACACGACCATTCTCCAGGACGTAGCCGCGAGTGCAGATCTCGAGGGTGTGCTTGGTGTTCTGCTCGACGATGAGAACGGTGACACCCTCCTGTTGGATGCGCTCTATGATCCTAAAAATGTCGGCGACCAGAATCGGTGCCAGACCCAGGGACGGCTCATCGAACATGATGAGTCGGGGGAGCGCCATGAGGCCTCTGCCCACGGCGCACATCTGTTGCTCTCCTCCGGAAAGGGTCCCCGCGAGCTGCTTATGCCGTTCGCGGAGCCTGGGGAAGAGGCCAAAAACCCACTCCATCGTCTCATTGCGTTTGGCCTTGGCCCGAGGAGAGAGGGCGCCCATGATAAGGTTCTCCCGCACACTCATCTCCGGGAAGAGACGACGCCCCTCCGGCACCTGGGCGATACCGTGCTCGATGATTTTGTGAGCGGGAATCTGATCAAGGCGCTGATCCAGGAAGCGGATGCTGCCGTTGTTAGGCCGGAGCAGCCCGGAGACGGTCTTCAACGTTGTCGACTTCCCGGCGCCGTTGGCGCCGACAAGCGCCACGATCTCCCCCTCATTGACCTCGAAGGAGATTTCCCAGAGCACCTGCAAGTCTCCGTAGGAGACATCAATGTGTTCCACCTTCAGCATAGGCTTCTCCCAGGTAGGCCTCGATCACCTCTCTGTTGTTTGCCACCTCCTCTGGTTTGCCTTCCGCAATGGTCTGGCCGTAGTTGATGGCGTGGATTCGGTCGGAGATGGACATGATGACCTTCATGATGTGCTCGACGATGATGATGGTGACGCCCCGGTCACGAATTCTCTTGATCAAATCGATAGCCTCGTCCAGTTCGCCAGGGTTGAGACCGGCGGCGGTTTCGTCGAGGAGGAGGAGCTCAGGCTTGGTTGCCATAGCCCGGGTGATCTCCAGACGCTTCCGGCTGGCGATGGGAAGGCTCTTCGCGGCCTTGTCCTTCTCGGAAAGGAGGTTGCAGAAATCCAGCGTCTCGATGGCGAGTTTGCGTGCCTCGCCGAAGGTGTTCACCCGGCAGAAGGCGGAGGCCATGACATTCTCCAAAACGCTCATGCGCTTGAGTGGCTTGACCACCTGGAAGGTCCGGCCGATGCCGAGGTGGCAGATCTCGTGGGTCTTGAGTCCCTTGATGCTCTTTCCCTTAAAGAGAATGTCCCCGGCAGTGAGCGTGTAGTACTGGTTGATCAGGTTGAAGATGGTGGTCTTGCCGGAGCCGTTGGGGCCGATGAGCCCGAAGATCTTCCCCGGCTCTACTTGAAAGCTCACGCCGTTGACGGCCATGAGGCCGCCGAACCGCTTGCTAATCTCTTGCACCTCAAAGAAACTCACTGCTATCACCCCGCACTCACGGGCGTCTCAGGAAGAGCCTCTTTATCTTCGGCCAGTCCCCGACGACGCCGTTAGCCATGTAGAGGATGACAAACATAACCAGGAGCCCGAAGACCAGGGCGTGGGACTGGCTGACCCACCTCGGCGCCAGTCCGAAGACAGAACTTCTGAAGGTCTCCTGGACCCCGATCATGATGAAGGCTCCCAAGGCCGGTCCCCAGATGGTGGCAACCCCACCGATGATGCCGACGAGAATGGCCATGATGGAAATGTAGTGGAGAGAGAAGACCACATGGGGATCGATGAAGGCCATGTAGTTCATGTAGAAGGCGCCGGCCATACCGGTGAAAAACGAGCTTATGAGGAGCGAGACGTTCTTGTAGAGCGTGGTATTGATCCCCAGGGACTCTGCAGCATCCTGGTCTTCGCGGATGGAGATGAAGTAGAAGCCCCACTTGGACTTCATCACTTGGTCGAAGACGAACATTGAGGCTGCCGCCAAAAACAGGGCCAGGTAGTAGTAGGGCAACTTGCTCCGGAAGGTCTGGAGGATCATGATCCCCACCATCCCTTCGGTGAGGCTCTCCCAGGTGGTGGCGATGAGCCGGAAAATCTCGCCGGCAGCGATGGTGGCCAGGGCGAAGTAGGGACCGCGCAGGCGAAAGCAGACCCAGCCGATAAAGAGACCGACGAGAGCGGCGGTGATGCCGCCGAAGGCCATGCCCCACCAGGCCGAGATTCCCAGCTTATTGGCAAGAATTCCGGCGGCGTAAGCTCCGGTGCCGAAGAAGACCGCGTGACCGAAGGAGACCTGGCCGGTATAGCCGGCGAGCAGATTCCAGGACCCGCCGATCACCACCCACATGAGGGCAAGAATGACCAGGTGCTGGTAGTAGTCGGACTTCACCACCAGGGGGAAGAGCACCAAGGCCAGAGCGATAAAAGCAATGATCACCCGGTTTCGCTTCATGGTATCCCCCGTTCTCTATATTTTCGTCAGTCGCTTCAAGCCACCGGGCAGGAAAATCAGGACAAGGAGAAAGATGACAAACCCCACCATCTCCCGGTATTGCATACCGAAGTAGGTGGCGCCCAGCGATTCGGCGATTCCCAGGGTGACACCGCCGACGATGGCACCAACCGTGCTCCCAAGGCCGCCGAGGATGGTGATGACAAAGGCCTTAAGGGTGAAGGGCCCGCCGATATCGGGGAAGAGGTAGAAGATGGGCAAGAGCACTGTCCCGGCAGCCGCAACCAGGGCGGCACCCAGGGCATAGGTGATCACGGTGATGCGACTCGAGTTGACCCCCATTAGGGTGGCCGCCTCTTTGTCCTGGGCGGTGGCCCGGATGGATCGCCCGAGGTCAGTCTTGAGGAGAAACCAGAACAGAATAAGGGTGAGAGCCACCGCGATCAAAAAGGCGATCACCATGGGGGCATTCACGGAGATGCTGCCGAGGAAGAGAACCTGGGAGCTGAACGTTGTGGTGGTCGACTTGTAGTCGGAGCTGAAAATGAACCGGGCGATCTCGGTCAACACCATGCCGATGCCGACGGTCATGAGCACCTGGTTCTCGGGAAGGATAGCCTCTATCTTCATGAGAGGGTTGAGGAGAAACCTCTGGATGACCACACCTACCAGGAACAGGGCCGGCATACTCACCAGGAGCGAGATATACGGGTCGATCTTCAGGAAGGCAAAAAGCACGTAAGTGATATACATGCCAACCATCATGAGTTGCCCATGGGCTAGGTTGATGATTCCCATGACGCCCATGATAAGGGTCATGCCAATCCCGATAAGGGCGTAGATGCCTCCTATCAGAATTCCAGAAACCAGGCTTTGGAGGAAAACCGTCATGGCGAACTTCCTCTCCCGGGCGGTACAGAAGAAGGGCGGAAGCCCCGGGGCGACGAGACTTCCGCCGCCTTGTCACTCCTTCCGGCGAGTAGGGCCGGGGCGGCAGGATCTCCCCGGCAACCTTGACCCCAGCCGATCCTTGTCTGAGAACGGCGCCTAGACGTCGCCGAACGCCTTTCCTAGTAGCCCCACACCTTCAGCCAATCCACCGGATAGACGTACTTGGTTTTAGCGAGCTCCTTGGGCCAGATGAGTTCGAGATTGCCCTTCTGCCACTGGACCACATAAGGGCTCAGCTTGTTCTGATTGGTCTTCTTGCCGTAGGAGATGAACTTCACCGGACCGAAGACCGTCATCATATCCGTCGCTTTGAGGGCCTGCTTGATGTCCTCGGGGGTAAAGGACTTGGCCCGCTTGAGAACGTCGGCGATCACGTACGCTGCCGCGTAGGCCTCGGCGCCGTGGTATTCGGTGTCTTTATTAAACCTGGTCTTGAACTTCTTGGAGTAGTCCATGGCGCCGGGCAGTGGGAGGGTTTCATGCCAGAGGGTGGCGGAAATGACGTTCTCCGCTGCCTGGCCGGCGTTCCCAGGGAACTCGGGGAGAGTGAAGCCAGCGCCGCCGCCGATGAAGACCTTCGGAGTAAGCTTGAGCTCCCGGGACTGGCGCATCAGGAGGGCGGCGTCCATGAGATACGAGACCATGTACACCACATCCGGGTTCGCCTGCTTGACCTTGATCAGAAGGGGCTTGAAATCGATGCCACCATGTTCGTAGCCTTCGTTGATAACGACCTTAATCCCCAGTGTCTCGCAGCTTTCCGCAAAGGCCTTGGCGCTGCTCGTGCCGAACTTGGAGTTCTCGTAGAGGAGAGCCACGGTCTTCGGTTTCACCACCGTGGTCAGGAAATCCTCCACCGCTGCTGAATACTCGCTCGCGGCCGGATTCAGGCGAAAGACGTAATCGAACCCCTTCTCCGTGATGTCGTCGGCAGAGCCCGTGTTGATCAGGAAAGGCATGCGATTCTGCTGCGCCACCCCTGCCACGGCGGCGGTAACAGAACTGGAATAGCCGCCACCGAGCATCACCACCTTGTCCTTGGTAATGAGCTTTTCTGCTACCGACCGTCCCACATCGGGCCTGCCCGTGTCATCCTCAACCAGGAACTCGAGCTTCTTACCCTTCACGCCCCCGGCCTTGTTGATCTCCTCGAGCGCCAGATCGAAAGACTGTTTCTCAATCTCCCCGAACTTCGCCTGATCGCCGGTCAAGGGCAGAACAATTCCGACCTTGATCGTATCCTGAGCGACTACCACGGTCGGGGCCACCAACGCGGCAAGACCAGCACCTACCAGCAATGCGAGTACGAATCTCCACACCTGCTTCATGGGACCTCCTGCTCCTAATGATGTAGTAATAGCCTACGAAAGGCGAGAGCCACGGGCTCCACCGAGCATGAAATGAGTCGTGCAGTCAACTCCGCCGGGCGCAGAAGCTGCTACGAGACTGCGTGCATTGAGTTGCCCCGTTGGGGGCGGGATTGGGGAAGGTCAGAGGCAAGGGAAATGGAAACCTGGTCTCTCCCTTCCTCATACTGATCCGTCCATAAGGGCGAAGCCGACGGACTCGGCCTCGAATCCTCGGTTGCCGACATGAGGGGGGAGGCTTTCCATTCAACCCCGCCAACGTCCCTGAACTTTTATCATAATGGGCGCGGAAAGACAAGGGAAAAAGGCGATCAGCAGGTGAGGTGAAAGGCCCCGGCGACCCGTTTCCCCTGAGCCCTGAGAGCATTAAAGATGCCGACCGCCTTTCCGGTGGGGAAGGTGAGCACGTGGATCCCTTGCCTTTCCAGGGACTGCGCGGCCCCGCGGGTCACCTCCATGCGGCCGGGATCGCCGGTCCCCACCACGAGGATATCCACCGAGGCGCTGAGGATGTCGGCAATATCCGCCTCGTGGACGGCATGCCCTTCAATCCGCCACCAGTCACCGATGACCTGGTCGCCGATGATCTTGAGATCATTCCGGTGCGTTTTCCCCTTCACGGTCATGGCGCCGAAGTGATAGGAGTCAATCATGGCGAGTGCTCGCTTGTTTCCGGATAACCAACCTGTGGATCTTCACGTTCAGACGTGCCTCTTGCGTCAATCCCTAGAGGCCGAGGGTCCCAGGAAGTATGGTACACTACCCTGGCGAGAGAAGAAAGGTCCCCCGTGGAGTACCGGGAGTTTCTGCGAACTACGCTGCCCGCCTTGGGTCTGCGATGGCGGCGCTTTCGAGGCGGGGCTATTCGCCGCCGGATCGGTGGCCGTCTCCAGGAACTCGGATTTTCCTCCCTCGCCGAGTACCGCTCCTATCTTCTCGCCCATCGGGAAGAGCAGAGGCTCCTCACCGATCAGCTCACGGTGACGATTTCCCGCTTCTGGCGAAATCGGTTCCTCTTCGATGCCCTGGCTCGCACATGGCTTCCGGCACTCCTTGCTCGGCTCGAACCTGGCGAGCCTTTCCGGGCCTGGTCGGCGGGATGTGCCTGCGGCGAGGAACCATACAGCCTTCTCCTCCTCTGGGAGGAGCATTTTGCCGGCTCAGGTCACGAGCTCCGGTTGGTGGCGACCGATGCGGACAGGCGCTGCTTGCATCGGGCCCAGGAGGGCCGCTACCCGTCCAGCAGCCTCCGGGAGCTGCCCCTGGATCTTCGGCGCAGGTACTTTGTGAACGAGGGTGGGGACTCTGTCATTAACCCGAAGTTTCGGGAACAGGTTGTCTGGCTGGGGCACAACCTCTTCTGGGACCCTCCCCTTCCGGATAACCACCTGATCCTCTGTCGTAACCTGGCGTACACCTACTTCACCGAGCCCGTGCAGCAAGAGATTACCCGGCGTTTCCATGAGGCACTCCTCCCGGGGGGACTCCTCGTGATCGGCCGGAAAGACCAGCTCCCACCAGGAGCGGACCGCCTCTTTCGTCGCACCGAACATCCGGTCTATGAACGGCTCGATGTATCCGGCTCTATTGGGTGAGGCCCGACCATGGTAGGTGCAACGGCATTGGCGGGGGATGACCTCTAGGGCGCGGTCGTTGGTGCGAGGCGCCCGCCGTGCTATAATACCCCTCAATCGCCGTCCGTCTTGCCTAGCACGTAAGGAGGAACTTGCATGAAGAGATACCTCGTTTTGTCCCTGCTGCTGGTGGCTCTGGTGATAGTCGGAGGCTGTTCCACGGCCTACCAGGCCAAACCCCTACCCTTTAAAACGCCCTCGGCCTATGCCAATGTCCAGGAGGTGGGGGGCGTGACGATGGCGGCCGAGGCCTTTGTGGATTCCAAGAGGGCCCAGGAGGCCTTTGGTTTCGATGTTCGGGGAGCCGGTTTCCTCCCGGTACAGGTGGTCTTCGACAATCACGGGTCTCACCCTCTGGAGATCAACGGTGCCCAGAGTTTCCTGGAAGATGCCCAGGGAAACCTCTGGCCGATCCTCGACCGGAACACCGCCTATGAGCGGGCCACGAAGTACAGTCAGACCAAGGAGGTCTTCAAGGAGGGCGCGTACACGGGCTTCTTAGGTGCAACTGCTGGAGCCCTCATCGGCGCGGCGGTGGGTATCGTAACGGGACAGAATGTGGCCGTGACTGCAGGCAAGGGCGCGGCTGTGGGCGCCGCCTCAGGTGCCACTCTCGGCGGGTTGAAAGGCTACACCTCCGATGAGGCTCGCCGGACCATCACCGACGACCTCAGGCAGAAGTCCCTGCAGAACAAGCCCATCGACCCCGGGAACATTGCTTACGGCTTCTTGTTCTTCCCGGGGGAGTCAACCTCGGCGAAGCAGCTTCGCTTGCAGGTGCGCGAGCCGGATACCGGAGCGGTCCGCGTGGTCACCTTCCCCCTCTAGCCTACGCCCGCTGAGTGTCGAAGAGGGCCAATCGAGACAGGCGGAAATCTGCTCGGTCTGGCACTACAGGGTCTTGGGCATTCCTAGCATGGCGGGGTGGACACAGGCCTGCCCTGCCTTGACAGGGCTCAGCAGGTAAGGTAAAAGAAGAAGACGGTGGATGCCCTGGCTGCTGGAAGAGCCGGGGCTTTCCTTTTGCCTGAAGTGCATCTCGGGTTCTTTGTCCCTTGAAAGGATCGGCCAGGCCTGACGCCGCAGAAAGGGTACACGTGGGAGGAAGGAGTTGACCATGAATCGCATTCCTATCACCCGTGAGGGGTATGATCGTCTCTGGGCTGAGGTCCAACGGCTCCAGCAGGAGGAGCGGCCCCGTGTGATCGAGGCAATCGCCGAGGCCCGCCGCCACGGTGACATCACTGAGAATGCCGAGTTTGAGGCGGCCAAGGAGAGGCAGGCCCTCCTCGAGGGGAAGATCAACGATCTTTACAAGAAGCTGAGCGAGTGCGAGGTGGTGGAACCCCCGAAAGCTCCGCCGGAGCGAGTGGTCTTCGGGACCACTGTAGGGCTGGAAAACCAGGACACGGGAGAAGAGGTGCGCTACCGGCTCGTCGGGCCATTTGAATCGGACCTCGCAAGCGGCACCATCTCGGTGACCTCACCCATCGGCCGGGCCATCATCGGCAAGGAGGTGGGGGATGAGGTCCAGGTTCGGGCGCCTGGAGGCGTGAAGCGGTTTGAAATCATCGATATCTCCTATGCAATCTGATCTCGACTCTCAGCAGGATTTAAGGAAGCTGGGGCAAATCCTGGAGACCCTGACGCATGAGTTGGCGCCCCTCTTCAGGCACGACTCAGCCCAGGTGGCATACTGGCGCCGAAGTCTGGAAGCGGTGGCGGCGTCGCTCCAAGAACAGACTCTTCGGATTGCCGTCGTGGGCTCGGTGAAGGCCGGGAAGAGCACCTTCATCAATGCCATCCAGGGCCGGGATCTTCTCAAGCGGGGAGCCGGCATCATTACCGCCTTTATCACCCGCATCCGATCGGGCGCCAGGGAGCGGGGGTGGGTGGAGATCAAATCCTGGTCGGAGATCAATGCCGAGCTGAACGAGGCGCTCGCCCTGGTAGGACTCCCTTCGGTCCAGGAGGGTTTGGGCTCTCTCGACCTGCGGCGAGAGACCGATCGGCGCGCCCTCCAGGATATCCTTGAGGATGTGCGCCGGAATCATCCGGCCGAGCACGACACCTTCGATCCCCAAGTGGTGCTCATCAATGCGTACCTGGAGGGTTTCAAGACCCTGGGTGCCCACGTGGGAGAACACCCGGTTCGCCTCGAGTTCACCGCGCAGGACCTCCATCGTCATCAGGACTTCGTGGGAGAGGAGTCTCAGGCGGTCTACCTGCGGGACATAGAGCTCCAGCTCACCATTCCCTGGCTGGGGGAATCCGTCGAGATCGGCGACTGCCAGGGGAGCGACTCACCCAATCCGCTCCACTTTGCCCTTCTCCAGGATTATCTCCTCAGCAGCCACGGGATTCTCTACCTCCTCAGCAGCCGGATCGGCGTGCGTCAGGCCGACGTGAAGCTCATCGAGGCAATCAAGATTCTCCGGTTGCTGCCCCACACCCTCTTTATCCTTAATGCCGATCTGGACGAGCACGGAAGCGCAGCCGACCTCGAGCGGCTCCGGATACGGGCGGCTGAAGAGCTTCGTCTCCTGGCGCCCGATGCCAGGGTCTACACCTTTTCGGCCCTCCTCCACCTGCTCGAATCGGGCGATGGCCAGAGAAACCTTTCGCCTCGGGAACAGCGGCGGCTGGAAGGCTGGTATGCCGAGAAAGATCTGGTCCAGACTTCGCGCCGAGGCTATGATGAGTTCCTTGCCGACTTTCAACACCTCATCAACCGAGAGCGAAACCGGCTGCTCTACGGCGGTGTCCTCGGTCACCTGCAGCGGATCACCCAGAGCATGCGGGACTCCGTGAGTACACGGCAGGGGCTCCTTTCGCGCGATGTGAAAGAGCTCAAGGAGGTGGCCGAAGAGCTCAGGAAGCGCCAGGATTCGGTGACGGCGGTGATCACCACGGTGAAGCACACCATGGACGGTCTCCGGGACTCGCTGAAGGTCGGCATACGGAGCGCGGTGGATTCCTTTTTTGACAACCAGAAGGGGCGGATCGCCGACGAGACCCTCACGATGATCGCCGACCACCCGGTGGACCGCATTGATCGGACCAAGATGGCGGAGCCCCGGCAACTCGTGGAAAATCTCCACTTCTTCTATCAGGACTTTCGCAAGGCCCTCTCGCGTCACCTCGTGGACAAGGTGAACCTCAAGGTCATCGACTTTGCAAAGACGAGAGAGGAAGAGATCGAGCAACAGCTCGTGGATTCAGCGGCGGCGTATTGGGATCTTCTTGGACATGCCCTCAGGCAGTACCAGAAGAGCCTGACCGCCCGGGATGTCGCGGTTGCTCTCGAAACGCCGGAGACGCTTCCCTTACCCCCGAGGCCGGCGCTGAAACCGCCGCCCTTCTCGGCCTTCCTCCAGCAGTCCGACGCTGTGGGTCGTGGGTCTCTCCTCATCCGCTTCGGTCTCGGCCGGCTCCGGCAATTCTTTTCTGGGCTCAAGGACCGAGTGTTCCGGCGGGGTCCGACAAAAGACGAGACGCAGACGAGCGAGCAGCTCTTCCAGGAGGCTGTGGCCCTGGTGAAACAGGAGACCCAGAACGAACTCCTCACCTATTTCATGAATTACCGCGAGAACTTCAAGTTCGCCTACCTTTTCGCCTTCGTGGACCGCTACGTCGAGGCGCTCGTCCAGGTCTTCCGGGATTTCGGCGAGGCGATCATGGTCGACATCGGGCACATCCAGGAGGCTGCAGAGCGGCGAGGGGTGAGCCAGCAGGACGTGTCCGAAGATCTGGCCATAATCCTCCACCGGCTCCAGTACGCTGAGGACCAGCTCCGGGCGCTCGAGCGGAGCATCGGGTGGTCTTCCGCGGGGGCGGCGAAGGACTGAAGAGGCCGTCTCCCGGTCGCTCCTGTTCTTCCAAGGAGGCCGACAGTAACACGGCATCCCATCAATTTCTGTCTTCTCACCGATGGATATCACGATTCGACCCGTCCAAACTCGAGACCTGCCGCAACTCCTCCAGGTCGAGGCGCAGGCGGCGCCTAAATCCCAGTTCGCCGCGTGGGAGCTTTTCATTCTCTGCCTTCGCTACCCCGAGAACTTCCTGGTGGCCGAGGGTAACCGGATCGTCGGCTACGTGGTATTCACCCCGAAGGGTCACCTGATTTCCCTGGTTGTGGCTCGAAAGCATCGGCGCCAGGGCGTCGGCACACGCCTGATCGAAGAAGTTATCCGGCGTTCGCCGGGAATCTCCCTTCGTCTGGAGGTTCGGGTGGGAAACCACGGGGCACGAAGGTTTTACGGGACACTTGGATTCAAGGAAGTGGAGAGAATGGAATCCTATTACCCTGACGGCGAAGACGGTCTTCTCCTCGAACTGGCTGTGCCCCGTTTCCCATTGCCGGAAGCTCCGAGAGAGGACTAGCCCACCGCGCATCATCCCTTGCTCCTGCAATCGGCGAGGGAGCTTGCCATTCGACCCCTTGCAGCCCCCGCTCACGGTACGCCACGGCGTCAACCGCTGCGGGAGCGGTTTCTCCCTCGGCAGGCTCGGGACCCTGAGTTACGCCGAAGGGCAGCCGCGATCGATTGCTGCGGGCGATGATGGCTCTTCTTTCGTTCCGGGGCTCCCGGCCTTGATACTTCTTTCGCGCCTGCGGTCGGGGGAAGGCGCCCCCTCCCTGTTCTCGTCGCTGCTTCGCCGCGACGAGCCAGGGGGCTCCCCCGCCCACAGCCGCGGAAGTGGCACAGGCCTCCCGCAGTCACCTCAGAAGAGCCATCCTTGCCCGCCCCCGCAAGCCGCGCTGTCTAGGAGCGTCAGTTGTGGGTGAGGAACAGCTCAGCGTGCCGAGCCTGCCGAGGGAGAGGCCGCTCCCAAACCTGTTACATCTCGATGAAACACAGTCTCACCCCGACCTACGGGAGGACGAGACACGGATCGGCGTCGGTCATGATCTCCCGGTACTGGCCGTAGGCCTCGTCCACATAGGCGGGCAGGCGGAAGAGGCCCCTCAAGAAGGCCGGGGAGAGGTAACGGAGGCGGAACGGCTGGCTCGCGAGACGCTCCCCGAGGTCGAGGGTCCTCGGGTCGAGGTCCTTGGAGGCGAGGACGTGAGCACAGAGCCCGTGGAACGAGGGGAGAAGGTAGGGATAGGGGACCACATGGGGGAACACCGAATGGATGGTGTTCACCATCCTCGCATGAAACGCCAGCCGATTGGGCTGGAGATCTTCTCCCTGGAAGCAGGCAAGTCCCTGTGGCGTGAGGCAACGAAAGACGAGATCGTAGAACTCGCGGGTAAAGAGAGAGACGGCAGGACTTCCCGCTGTGGGATCACCGAGATCGACGAGGATGACATCGAAGGTCTCTCCGGTCTCCTCGAGATGGCGACGGCCGTCGCCAATGAGGAGCTCTAGGCGTGGGTCCTCGTACGCACCGGCGCTCCACTCGGGAAGGTAGCGGCGACACACCTCAATGAGCTCTCCGTCAATGTCCACCATGACGATACGGTGCACGTCCCCGTATTTCGCCACCTCCCGGATGGTCGCTCCTTCGGCGCCCCCTATGATGCAAATGCTCCGGGGATCGGGGTGGGCGAGCATGGCCGGGTGGACGAGGCTTTCGTGGTAGATGAATTCATCGAGGGCCGCGGACTGGGCGATCCCGTCCAGGAAGAGCATCCGGCCGTATTCCACGGAATCGACAACATCAATTCTGGCGTACCGGGACCTCCCGGCGTAGACCCGATGGAGGGTGCGGACGGAGATGACCACGTTCGCAGCGCCGTCCTCGGCAAACCAGAACTGCTCGCTCATCATGATTCCTGGTCGGGTTTGTGGCGGATCTCTGATTGGGGGAGATCAAGGATGCCGCGTTTGATCTCCATGGTGGAGACGCTTCCAGCTCCGAGCTTCTCCCTCAGGAAGACCAGCGCCTCCTGCGCCTTGATCTGCTCGCCACAGGTGAAGATATCCAGGGCGCAGTAGCCGTACTCGGGCCAGGTGTGCACGGCAAAGTGGGACTCGGCGATGAGGACTATCCCGCTGATGCCGTGAGGTGAGAACTGGTGAAAAAAGGGTCGGATGGTGGTGGCGCCGGAGAGCCTGACCGCCTCCAGCAGATAGTTCTCGAGGGTTTTCTGGTCGTTCAGGATGGTGCGGTCACAGTGGAAAAGTTCGATAATGAGATGTCGCCCCAGTGATTTCATGGTCATCAACCGCTCTTCGCTTACCAGCGCACTCACGTCATATGCGTACCCTTGCTTGCTGGTCCTGAGGAGGTCCGAAGGGGCTCGTTGGTCCGGGAAACACCTCCCGGCGCTTCTGGAAAGACATCCGTCTTCAGCTATGGGATAATTCTCGCAAAATGGCAAGAAAAATCTATGCGCCGTAGAGAGAACCCTCTCACCTTTCGGCCTTCACCTGAGCGCCACCTTGGGCCCCTTTGCTCTCGAGCCACTCACCGTCGTGGAGGTAGGGGAGGCAGATAGCCTTGAGCTCCTGCCTCTTCTCATGAAACCTTTCTTTCATCTGCCTAAGCCATTCGCCGTGACGGACGGCCCCCTCGACGGTGAGGAAGAAGTGATCCTCGGGAGGCTCGACGGCGAAGGCGACCCGACCCTCCTCGATTTCGACCCTGCCCGGGCTGCTACAGGTCATGCAACGGACCCGATCCGGCCCCAGGAACCGGAAGGTGTCGCCGCCGCAGGCGGGGCAGCGCCAGGGCAGGTTGCGCCAGGTCGGAAGGGGGCCGAAGAGAGCAACGGCGAGATCCTTCGCCACCTGCCGGTTGCCCTCGATGAGGAACACCTCGCCCGGGAGGGCCCCGTAGACCACCTCGCTCGCTTTGAGCTCGAGGCCCATGAGCCGGGCGGCGCTCTCCAGGCAGAGCTTGGTGTATCCTTCCATGCCCGGGATGCCGGCAACGGTGACCGCGATCGCGGGTTTCCCCCAAAGCTCCCGGAAGTGGTGATGAAGGGAGAGCCCCCGGTCCAGGAAGCGCTTCAGGCTGGCATTGGCAGCGAGGAGATAGGCCGGAGCCGCCAGGATGAGGGCATCCGCCTCCAGGATCGCCTCCAGGATCCTGGGGAAATCATCATCCTGCGGGCAGGTGCGCTCATCGAAGAGGCAGGTGTAGCAGGCGCGACAGGGCTTGATATCCATATCGGGCAGACGAACCATCTGAAGCCGGTGTGGCTCCGAGATGTTACGGCTGATCTCTTTAGCCATGAGCTCACTGTTTCCAAGTCTCCGTGGCGAACCCACGAGGGCGAGAACTCGTTTCATGGAAGAACCTCTCTTGTCTCCAGTTGCTCGAGCTTTCTCGAGCAGGTTGCTGAAAAACGCTTTTTCATGATGTCGGAGGAGACTGCCACGTGAGCCGGGCTGTGGTCGGTGAGGCAAGGTGCATCTGGAGCCTCCTCTCACCTCTCCGGCCTGTCGGAAGGCCTGCTGAACCTTGCACCACGGCTCCGCAGGCGGGCCCGACCGCTTCAGCCTTATTCATGGTGCGACTATGCCGCCTTGCCGACCCGATCGGCCCGGCTCAGGTCTCCCGTGCGTACCTGAACATGATGAGCCCCGGTCGAGGAGTTTTTCAGCATCCTGCTAGGCAACCGGGATAGCATCTCTTGTAACTCGCCCCGGCGAGCCCGACAAGGATGCGGATCGATTAGAGCTACCAGGAATCAAGGCTGTCATACGTGTAACCAATTCTTCACCGGGACATCACCCCATCTTCACAATGTTCGCTCATGATACCATCCAAACCATTACGGGGAGCGGGAGATCCCGAGGGGGCTCTCCCCGGGTTCGCAAGGAGAAACCTCGGTGCTCCTCGGACGTATGAAACCACGATTTCACTGCAAGGAGGACTATGTTCGACTACGTAGAATCGGAACTGGAAAGGAACATCATGACCATCGAGGAGCATCAGAGGATCTCTCCTGAGTACCGCCACAACGTGATCAGGATATTCCTGACCCTCCCCGAGGCGCGAGAGATGCTGAGGATGATCAAGACCTATGCGATCCAAGACGTATCGTGCAGCTAAGATCCCCTTCACCGGTGCCGTCGGCACCGGATGCACCACCTTGAGGAGCGAGGCTTCCGGTGGCAACGGCCCGGTGAGTGCCTGTATGGGGATTATCGTTCTCGTCCTCGCCGAGCTCCTCGCCTGGATCATCGGTCCCGCCGAGGCGCCGGAGATCGACCTCGCCGAGGTGGAGTCGCTCAGGGGGAGGTAGGCTCGAGTCCTCGAGTTCTGCGAGGACCGGCGCGGCAAGGTAAAGGCCCCCGTCCGCTCAAGGTGTCACTTCCCCTGGTATTCCTTGATAAGGCCGATGATGCCGGGGATCTCCGAGTCCGGTATCTTCCCCTTGTAGAGATAACGGCAGGTTCTCTCCTTGTCCAGCACGACAAGGTTGGATGAATCGTTCTGGAGGCCCCAAAGGTTCAGGATCGTGTAATCGTAGTCCAGGAGAATGGTGGTCTCGTACTTTTCCTGTTTGCCCTTTACGATGGTCTTGATGATCACGTTGGGCTTCCAGGTTGCCTTGAGATTGGTAATCCCGAAGCCCTTGTAGTAGGTCCGATCCAGGACCTTGTCGTCGGCCGCCTTTTTCAACGCCTCGGAGACATGCTCGTTCATGTCGGATTCGTCCGGGTCTACGTAGAAAATCGAAAGGACCTTCCCCCGAAACTCGGGAGCCTCGAGAGTGTAGGTCTTCCCCGTGGGATCTTGGAGGGTGAAATCAGGAGCGCGGTCGCCAACCTTGAGCTCCCCCGCGGCGGCCGCAGAGCCAATCAGGAAAACCGCCAACCATGAAATGAACAGTAGTCTTGCCACAGTTTCCCCCTTTCTCGCGAGTCTAGCAGGTTGCTGAAAAACTCGGCCCCAGCGCGAGCAATACCGCGAGACCGGGTGATCTCATCGGCAAGGCCGCATAGTCGCGCCATGAATAAGATCGTGGTGTTCCGGCCCACAGTGGAGCGTAGGCACAGTATTCGGGAAGGTTTTGTGAGGACTGGCGATCAAGAGGTGGCTCCGGATGCGCCTCGCCTCAGAGATCACCCGGTCTCCAGCGTTCCCACTCTGCGTGAGTATGACACGGTCTTTCAGCAACCTGCTAGCTTTTCTCCCAGCGAGATAGACGATTTCCGGTTGCGCCCGTCCAGATAGGCACGTAGTACCTCGCCTACACGTACAGATGAGCATATTCCCGCACACGGTGGCCGTCGAGGACGTGAAACGTTCTCATCTTCTTCAAGAATACCGGCGAGAAGAGACCGATGGGGAGGTAGATGATCTTCTTACGGTACCTGCTCGCCACCGTGTGACACCAGCTCTGGGGCGGCCGGGCGGCGATGTAGGCCACCTGGGATTCCTCACAGTAGTCGATGGCGGCGAGGAGGAGGCGCTCCGGCTTGGTTCGGGCTATATCAAAGTACGGATCCTCCCAGACGTCATAGACCCTCATGGGCGGATAGGTGAGCATGAAGGCTCCGAACTGGCAGCGGGAGATCCCGGGGCCGACGAGGTGTTCGCCCGCGGGGGTAGCGTAGAAGGCCATGTCGGATTCCTGGTTGTGCTCACCCAACCAGGTGACCCGCCAGGGAAACTGCTCCGGTTTCCCTTGGTCGGGGAGATCTTCGTCGAAGATCAGGACCACCGAGCCCACCTTGCCGGGAAGCGGGCGATCCTCTCTCACGTAGAGCTTGCCCTCGTGCCAGTTCCTTATGGTCTCCCGGATATCCACACCGTCCAGAAGGGAGGTGGTGAAGGGGAGGGTGCGACTGTTCTCGGCGGCAAGGATCTTTCCCGCCTTCTTCTTCACATAGTGACCCCAGCCTTCCACTACCAGGTCTTCGGGCGGGTGGGAGCACATCGTGAGCCCCCGCCACCGCCGGCGCCACTCGCCAGGGTTTCCGTCCCGCAGGTGCCGCTGCTTGGCGGGGATCGGCAGGAGACGACGGCGCATTACCCGGAAGTGCCGGTAGAAGCGAATCCTTTTTTGGTTCAGGAAGAGGTCTTCGCCATGAAGCTCGACACTAGGCAGCTCAGGGCTTTCCTGCTGGAAGGGATAACGGCTTCCCAGGTCCCAGACCTCATAGGCGAGGTTGTCGTCCACAGCGCCCCGGGCGGCGACGATGAGCTGGTAAAGGTCGGGTGCCAGGAATCCTTGGGCCAAGGCGTAGTTCCGAGCGAACTGCCGAAGAATCCGGAGCTGCTGTGGGGTCACCTCTTCCTTTGCATTCCGAAGGTGCTGCTGGCACGCCTCCTGAAGGAGGCGCTCGTAGTCTTGGAGCCGATCCAGCGGCGACGGCGCTTCGGGATCGCCGCGCCAGAGGGTGAGGAGCGCCTCGCGCTGACGCTCGTAGGATCCGGCAAGGTAAGGCATCTCCGCCATGATCTCGCGGCTGGAGCGCTCCTGGAGATGGGCGAGGACAATGCCGTCCCGGTGCTGGCGCCCGATAGGTTGAGCTTGCCGGGTTCTTAGCCGTTCGAGAATGCGGGGAAAGTGACTGACACCACAGACGAAAAGGATCCGCTCATGCTGTCCGGCGAGCCGCTGGAGGTGGTAGGCCATGGTGGCCTCCCGAAGGATGTCCTCCCGGCTCGGCTCGCGGCTTGCCGCGCTGGCGGCGTAGGCCATACAGTAGGCGGTGTGACCGATCCGGTGGAGCGAGTAAGGGTCGGGCAGGGGCTCGTGGATCCGGGGCATGCCCTCGAGGTCGCGATCGATGAAGGAGACGGGGAGGCTGTGAGTGACTCCGAGGCGGGCGGCTTCAACCGCGCCGTCAGTTGGCTCGAGTGGAAGGTAGACATTGGTGCCGTCCTTCTCCTCGTAGAGGATAACGGAGAGGAGGGGCAGGCGCTTGAGCCCTCGGACGAAAGGCTCCTGCAGGGTCCCGGGGAACTCGACGGCCACCGCGTCGGGCCGCCAGCGGGCGAACCAGCGGAGCACGGCAAGGGCAAACTCCAGGCGGCTGTGAACCACGGGAACGAAACAGATATTCTCAAAGAAGATGCCCTTTTCCCGTTCCATAAACGCCCGCTTCGCGGCTTTCCCGCCGTGCCTCACGATCTCCCTGTGTCGTCACCTGATCATGTCCCACACTTCTTACTGGACACAGGGGATCCTGACTTTACCCATTGCTCGCAACGGCTACCCCTGTGTCCAGCAGACTGGCTCATGGGTAACTAGGGGTTCTCCGCGGCTGCTATTCAGCCGGAACGGGCGGCAGGTAAGCCCGTGCCTCCGAACCGAGGATGAGAGAGATGGCCTGCTCGAGGCATTGGTGCATCAGTTTCGGAGAGGGGGGAGTGCCCCGCGGCCACCGCACCTTCCGCTGACCGCTCAGGAGCTTGATGGCATAGCGCCCAATGTTGATCCCGTCCCGGACCGTGTACCGCTCCTGGGCGAGATGGCTGTGCTGGAGGAAGTCAACCACGTAGGCGAGGATCGTCTCGTCGGCAAAGGGGAGATTTCGCGCCAGGATCAGCCGCTCCTCCTCCCGCTCGGGGAAGTCGATGAGAATCTGCGGCTGAAGGCGGGAGTGAATGTACTCCGGCAGCTCGAAGGTGCTGGCGTCGTCATTCATGGTGGCGCAGATGCGGAAGTTGGGATGAGCGCGAATCTTCAAGCCCGCGACGATGGACTCCACGTACCGCCGGCTGTCGAGGAGCGGCGCGAGGGACGCCCAGCTCTTCTCGCTCATGCGGTTCCCCTCGTCCAGAATGGCAACGCCGCCGCGGATCATGGCGGTGACGATGGGTGAGGCGACGTACTGGATCCGGTTGCTTTCGGCGATCACCGGCGTCACCAGAAGATCCTCGGGACGGGTGTCCATCGTGGCCTGGAAGAGGTAGACTTCCCGGTTGAGCTGCTTGGCCGCCGCATAGGCGAGGGTGGTCTTCCCCACTCCGGGCTTCCCGATAAGGCGTGGGTTGAGCGGGAGGTCATGAGGATCTACGACCATCCAGGCGGCAAGAACCTGATCCATCAATTCCCGCTGTCCCACCCACTCCAGACGCAATTCATCCGGGTGGCTTAGATGCAAGGTTACGTCATCAATGTTGACCGTCTCACTCATGGTTGTTTCCCCCACTTCGCGCTCTTCGAGAACCCTATTGTAGGGAAAGCCTGCCAGCACTTCAAGGGGCGTCCAGTTTGACATCCCTCGGCCCGGCCCATAGAATTAAGAGCAAATATCGATTGTTTCACGGTTCTTGCCGGGTTGTCCTGGCAGCCATGGGATCGTGAGCGGCGAGGGACCGGAACTCGCGGCGGCGGAGCCCACGGGAGGACGAGCAGGTATTTCCCAGACGCAAGGGTGCTTGTTCGGGCGACGCTTGCTCGGGGGGCTTTCGGCAGTTTATCACGACGTGCAGGTGGCTTCTCCACCTGCAAAGGAGGCTCGACCATGCTGGAGATGATCAGAAAGAGTCTGCTCGCCACACTGGGGGCGGCAGTGGTCACCAAGGAGAAGGTGGAGGAGGCCACGAGGAGCTGGGTGGAAGAGGGGAAGATCTCCCGGAGCGAGGCGGAGCGGCTCGCCGAGGACCTCGTTGAGAGCGGCCAGCACCAGTGGCAGGAGATCCAGACGAGAGTCAGCGACATGGTCCGCAAGGGACTCGACACTCTGGACATCGGCAGCAAGAAAGAGTTTCGGGACCTGAAGGCACGGGTGGAAGAGCTCGAAAGGCGGCTCGCTCAGCTCCAGGGGCCTGGCACCGCCACAAGGGAGTAACGGGTGGAGATAAGGGCGGTAAAACACCTGGGCCGATTCAAGGATATTATCGTCACCCTTTTCCGCTACGGCTTCGACGATGTGGTGGAACGACTGGATCTTCCCGGGAAAGTGCTCCTGGAAAAGATCCACCGGGTCGGCGTGGAAATGAGCACCTGGGAGCGGATCCGCCATATCCTTGAGGACTTGGGGCCCACCTTCATCAAGTTCGGCCAGCTCATGAGTCTGCGTCCGGACCTGATCCCGAACCCGCTTATCCTCGAGCTCCGGAAGCTCCAGGACGAGGTGGCGCCGGTGCCCTACGATGCGGTCCGGGAGGTGGTAGAGAAAAGCCTCCGGCGACCCGTGACCGACGCATTCCTCGAGTTCGATGAGAAGCCGCTGGCGGCGGCCTCGCTGGCCCAGGTACATCGGGCGGTCCTACGGGAGAACGGCCTGCCGGTGGCGGTGAAGGTTCAGCGCCCTCGGATTCGCCAAGTTATTGAAACCGACATTTCTATCATGGAGATGGTCGCCCAACAGCTGGATGAGAGGATGGAGGCGGTCCGGATCTACGGCCTGCCCAACCTGGTTCGAGAGATCAAGAAAGGGCTGTTACGAGAGCTGGATTTCAGCCGCGAGGCCCGGCACATGAAGATCTTCCAGAGGAATCTCGCGGGGGAGGAGGGCTTCTACATTCCCAAGGTCTATGACACGTACAGCACCTCCCAGATCCTCACCATGGAGCTGGTGGAGGGGACCAAGCTCAAGGATCTCCCACCGGGCGCGTCGGTCGACCGCGAACTCTTGGCAAAACGGGGGCTCCGGATCACGGTGAAACAGATCCTGGGGGACGGTTTTTTCCACGCTGACCCACACCCCGGCAACATCATGATCTTTGACGGGAACGTCCTGTGCCTCCTGGACTGGGGCTTGGTGGGACGACTGACCGCGAGGAGTCGCTACGAGCTCATCGATTTCATCAACGCGGTGGTAACGAAGGACAGTGAGACGATCCTCAGGCTTCTTCTGAGCTTCGGTCAACCACAGGTCGCTGTTAACAAGATCAAGCTCGAACGCGAGGTTTTGGATGTCCTCGACATCTACCATAGCCTCCCGATTCGAGAGCTCAATATCGGCCATCTCCTCCTGGACGTAAGCGGCCTGCTCCGGGAGAATCGACTCCAGGTCCCCGTGGATCTGGCAATCATGATCAAGGCGCTCGTCACCGCCGAAGGCACCGCCCGAGAGCTCTACCCTGAGCTCAACGTGGTAGAAGAGGCGAAACCCTATGTGGAGCAGCTGGCGAGGGAGCGATGGAAGCCAGCGGT
>Ga0209253_10001449_pt1 | contig 20773 bp, 19 predicted proteins | sample FrelakmetBRP12BR_FD_187145 | JGI IMG/M metagenome (GOLD analysis project Ga0209253, IMG submission 187145) | Freshwater lake sediment microbial communities from the University of Notre Dame, USA, for methane emissions studies - BRP12 BR (SPAdes)... | ecosystem: Environmental > Aquatic >...
GAACGCCATCGCGATCCGGTGATCGCCACGGCTGTCGATCGTGCCGCCGCGGAACGGGTTGCCGCCCACGATACGCATGCCGTCGGCAAGCGCTTCATGCTGCACGCCGAGCACCTCGAAACCGCGCGCCATGGCGGCGATGCGGTCGCTTTCCTTCACGCGCAGTTCTGCGGCGCCCGTGACCAGCGTCTCGCCTTCCGCACAGGCTGCAGCGACGAACAGCGCCGGGAACTCGTCTATCGCCAGTGGCACGAGCCGCTCGGGGATGCGCGCGCCCTGGAGTCGCGACGGCCGCACCTCGATGTCGGCCACCGGCTCCATGCCGAAGCTGCGGTGATTGACCAGGCGCAGGTCCGCGCCCATCAGGGCCAGCATTTCCAGGATGCCTGTGCGCGTCGGATTCACGCCGACGTCGCGGATCGTGAATGGCTCGCGCGCTCCGAGGCACGCCGCAACCAGGAAGAACGCTGCGGACGAAATGTCGCCCGGCACGCGGATGTTCGCCGCCTGGAGTGACCTGGGAGCAGCGAGACTCACCACGCCGTCGCGCGCACGGACCTCGCAACCGAAGCTCTGCAGCATGCGTTCAGTGTGATCGCGCGTGACCGCCGGTTCGACCACGGTGGTCTCGCCTTGCGCATACAGCCCCGCGAGCAGCACCGCGGATTTCACCTGCGCGCTGGCGACGGGCATCTCGTAGCGGATGCCCTGCAGTCGCTGTCCGCCGCGAATCCGTACCGGCGGTTTCCCGTCGTGCGTTTCGATGTCGGCGCCCATGGCTCGCAGCGGCTTGGCGGCGCGCTCCATCGGCCGGCGCATCAGCGACTCGTCGCCGATCAGCTCGGAATCGAACGGCTGGGCGCTGAGCAGCCCCATGAAGAGTCGCATTGCGGTGCCGGCGTTACCCATGTCGAGCGTGATGCCAGGCGCGCGCAGACCGCGCAGGCCGACGCCATCGACGATGACTTCACCGGGACCCGGTCGCTCGACATGAACGCCGAGATGAGCGACGGCCTTCATGGTGGAGAGGCAGTCCTCGCCTTCCAGGAAGCCCGTGACGTGCGTCCGCCCTTCCGCCAGTGCGCCGAACATGACGGCGCGGTGCGAGACCGACTTGTCGCCCGGGACGCTGATCTCCCCGGCGACGCGGTCGGCCGGGTCGACGACGTAGGACGTCATTTCAGAGGATCGCCTTCGGATAGGCGCCGACGACGCGGTAAAGCGACGCGCGACGCTTGAGTTCGGCGAGCGCCGTTGCCAGCGGCTCGCGCTCGGCATGGCCCTCGACGTCGATGAAGAACACGTAATCCCATTTCTTCTTGCGCGACGGGCGCGATTCGATGCGCGTCAGGCTGATGCCGTGCTGTGCCAGGGGCTCGAGCAGGCGATACAACGCGCCAGGCGCATCGGTTTTCGCGGCCGATACCAGCAGCGTGGTCTTGTCGGCCTCGCCGGGGCTCACGGCCTTGCGGCCGATCACCAGGAAGCGCGTCGTGTTGTCGGGGCGGTCTTCGACCTCCGGCACGAGCAGGTTCAGGCCGTACACCTCGGCAGCCGCCGCGCCGGCGATCGCCGCCGTGCCGTCTTCGTCACGTGCACGACGCGCGCCTTCGGCATTGCTGCTGACGATGACGCGCTCGACGGCGGGCATGTGCTCCTGCAGCCAGCCGCGGCACTGCGCCAGCGACTGCGGATGGCCGCACACCCGGCGGATGTCGCCGAGCATCGTCATGCGACCCATCAGGTTCTGGTGGATGCGCAGTTCCACCTCGCCGATGATCTTCAGCGGCGAAGTCAGGAACATGTCGAGCGTGTTGTTGACGGTGCCCTCGGTCGAGTTCTCGATCGGCACGACGCCAAAGTCGGCGGCGCCCGATTCCACCTCGTGGAAGACCTCTTCGACCGACGTCAGCGGCAGCGGCCGCACCGAGTGGCCGAAATACTTGAGCACCGCCTGCTGCGTGAACGTGCCCTCGGGTCCGAGGTAACCGATCTTGAGTGCGTTCTGCTGTGCCAGGCACGCAGACATGATCTCGCGGAACAGCCGCAGGACCTCTTCGTCCCGCAGTGGCGCGCCCTCTTCCTGGTTGCGCTGCAGGGCGAGGCGCAAAACCTGCGATTCGCGTTCCGGGCGGTAGAAATCGACGGTGTGGCCGGCCGCGTGCTTGGACACGCCCACCTGCTGCGCGAGCCGTGCGCGCTCGTTGATCAGCGCGTGCAGCTGCGAATCGACGCTGTCGATGCGCTCGCGAATCTGTTCGAGCGGCACTTTGACGGCGCTCGCCGCCGTGACGACCTGTGCAGCGGGCGGTTTGGCACGTGGCGCCACCACCGACTTTTTCGGGGTTCGACGCTTCTTGCCTGCAGGCACGTTCCGGGGTCGCTTGGTCTTGGCCATGGCTCGGGTCGGGTCGATCAGATCAGTCGGGCGCTCAATACGCCGGGAATGGCGCGCAGTTTACCCACAACTTCCTGCCCGATCGGGGAGTCCGTGTCGAGCAGCGTGTAGGCGATGTCGCCGCGCGACTTGTTGAGCAGGTCGGCGATGTTGAGCCGGGCTTCGGCGAGGCAGGTCGAGATCTGGCCGACCATGTTGGGCACGTTCGCGTTGGCGATGGCCAGGCGGCTGACGCCGGCCCGCGGCAGCACCGCTTCAGGAAAGTTGACCGAATGGCGGACGTTGCCGTTTTCGAGGAACTCGCGCAACGTGTCCGCCGCCATGACTGCGCAGTTTTCCTCGGCTTCGCCCGTCGATGCGCCGAGGTGCGGCAGCGCCACCACCCTGGGATGCGCGCGGATCGCATTCGTCGGAAAGTCACAGACGTAGGCGCTCAACTGGCCGCTGTCGAGACCGGCCAGCACGGCCGCTTCGTCGACGATCTGTCCGCGGGCGAAATTGAGCACCGCGCTGCCGTTGCGCATGAGGCCGATGCGCGACGCATTGACGAGTCCGCGCGTGTGGTCGTTGAGCGGCACGTGCACCGTGACGGCGTCGCAGCGCGCGAACAGGTCGTCCAGGCTGAGTGCCTGTTCGACGCCGGACGACAGCTGCCAGGCGCGCTGCACGGTGATCTGCGGGTCGTAACCCATGACCTTCATGCCCAGATGCAGGGCAGCGTTCGCCACCTCGACGCCGATGGCGCCGAGCCCCACCACGCCGAGCGTGCGCCCCGGCAGTTCATAGCCGACGAATCTCTTCTTGCCTTGCTCCATTGCCGCTTCGAGCGCGTGATCGTCGCCTTCGAGCCTGCGCACGTAATCCCAGGCCTGGCAGATGTTGCGAGCGGCCAGGAACAGCCCGGCGAGCACGAGTTCCTTGACCGCGTTGGCGTTGGCGCCCGGCGCATTGAAGACCGGAATCCCACGCTGGCTCAGCTTCGCGACGGGGATGTTGTTGGTGCCCGCACCCGCTCTCGCCACCGCCAGTACGCTCGCTGGAATCTCGATCGCGTGCACGTCGGCCGAGCGGACGAGCAACGCATCGGGCCGCACCAGTTCGGACGCGACTTCGTAGCGATCGCGAGGCAGGCGCTCGAGACCGCGCAGCGAGATGTTGTTGAGAGTCTGGATCTTGAACATGGGGAAGGGGTTAGGGGATGGGGGTTGGGGGATAGTCGGAGGTGCGGCTACTGCATTCAGTTCAACGTCATGAGCGCAACAATCGTAGAAGAATCCGGAATCACGATGCAGATCAGAAATCAGAGATTCGTGCTCTGGGGACACGGCAGGAAGGGACGAGGTGTCAGGATTTCACGAACCTCCGACTAACCCCCAACCCCCATCCCCTATCCCCTTTTCCGTTGGAACTCGCGCATGTACTCGACCAGCGCTTCCACGCCCGCCATCGGCATCGCGTTGTAAATGCTCGCGCGCATGCCGCCCACGGAGCGATGGCCTTCGAGCGCAACCAGGCCTGCCTGCTTCGCGCCCTCCGCGAACGGCTTGTCCAGCGCGGCATCCGGCAACGTGAACGGCACGTTCATCCACGAGCGGCACTCGACCGCGACCGGGTTGCGGTAGAAGCCCGACGAATCGATCGCGTCGTACAGCTTGCGGGCCTTGGCCTGGTTGAGTCGACCCATGGCCTCGACGCCGCCCTGGCGCTTGATCCACTGGAGCACGAGACCGGCCACGTACCAGGAATAGGTCGCCGGAGTGTTCAGCATCGAGCCATCGGCGGCCATCGCCTTCCAGTCGAACACGGTCGGTGTGTCAGGTCGCGCCTTGCCGAGCAGGTCTTCACGCACGATGACCACCACGAGACCGGCCGGGCCGATGTTCTTCTGCGCGCCGGCATAGATCACGCCGAACCGGCTGACGTCGAGCGGACGCGACAGGATCGTGGACGACATGTCCGCCACCAGCGGGATACCGCGGGTCTCGGGCACGAACGGGAATTCGACGCCGTGGATGGTCTCGTTCGGCGTGTAGTGCAGGTATGCCGCCGCGGGCGACCGCTGCCAACCGGACTCTGCCGGAACGGTGGTGAATTTCGTCGTGGTTGCATCAGCCACCACATTCACCTTGCAGTAGCGCTTCGCCTCGGCAATGGCCTTCGTCGACCAGGTACCGGTGTTGACGTAATCGACGACAGCGCCCGGGGCCGTGAGGTTCAGCGGTATCGCGGCGAACTGGGCCGTGGCCCCGCCCTGCAGGAACAGCACTTTGTAGTCGGCCGGGACGGCCATCAGCTCGCGCAGGTCCGCTTCGGCCTGCTGGGCGATGCCGACGTAGGCCTTGCCCCGATGGCTCATCTCCATGACCGACATGCCGTGCCCGTGCCAGTCGAGCATCTCGTCGCGGAGCTGTTCGAGCACTTCGACGGGCAGCGCGGCGGGGCCAGCGCTGAAATTGAGCACGCGGGTCATGACGGAACGCTCCAGAGGGTCTTTTCGCACCGCAGTTTAGCAGGCGCGATCCGCGCGCAGTCCGTCAACGCGGCATCTGCTTATGCTGCCGCGTGACGTGGATCAACGCGTGGGATCAGGGCGTTGCTTCGGTGCCTTCGTCGGCCGCGGCAGCGTCGCCCGGCGGGAGCTCGCCTTCGACGACCTCCACATCCGATTCCGGCTCCGGCTCGACCGATTCCACGCCGATCAGGCGCTCGCCTTCGTCGAGTCGAATGAGTCTCACGCCCTGGGTGTTGCGACCGAGCACGGACACTTCCGAAGCCCGGGTGCGCACGAGCGTGCCGCCGGAACTCATCAGCATCAGTTCGTTCGTCGTCGTCACCTGCGTGGCCGCGACCAGCCTGCCGTTGCGCTCGGTCGTCTGGATCGCGATGACGCCCTGGCCACCACGGCCGTGCACGGGGAACTCTTCGACCGACGTCAGCTTGCCGAAGCCATTCTCGGACGCGATCAGGATCAGGCCCTGCGGATCCGGAATGATGAGCGAGATGACGCGCTCGTCGTCCGGCAGGCGGATGCCGCGCACGCCCGCGGCGTTGCGGCCCATCGGACGCACGTCGTCTTCGGCGAAGCGGATCGCCTTGCCTTCGGTGGTGAACATCATCACGTCGCGCTTGCCGTCCGTGATGTCGACGCCCACCAGCTGGTCGCCCTCCTCCAGGCCGACCGCGATGATGCCGGCCGTGCGGGGACGCGAGAACGCGACGAGCGAGGTCTTCTTGACCGTGCCCAGCGCCGTGGCCATGAAAATGTACTTTTCTTCCTCGTACTCGCGAATGGGGAGCACGGCGGTGATGCGCTCGCCTTCCTGCAACGGCAGCAGGTTGACGATCGGCTTGCCACGCGACACGCGGCCGGCCATCGGCAGCTGGTACACCTTGAGCCAGTACAACTGGCCGCGGCTGGAGAAGCACAGCAGCGTGTCGTGCGTGTTGGCGACGAACAGCTTCTCGACGAAATCCTCGTCCTTCATCGCCGTCGCCGAACGGCCGCGGCCGCCTCGACCCTGCGCACGGTATTCGCTCACGGGTTGCGACTTGGCGTAGCCGCCGTGCGACAGCGTGACGACCACGTCCTGCGGCGTGATCAGGTCTTCGATCGTGAGATCGGACTCGTCGCGCTCGATGCGCGTGCGGCGCTCGTCGCCGTACTGCTCGCGGATCGCGATCAGTTCGTCGCGGATCACCTGCAGCAGGCGCTCGGGGCGCGCGAGGATGTCGCTGAGGTCGCGGATGACGTCGAGCAGCTCGGCGTACTCGGCGAGGATCTTGTCCTGCTCGAGGCCGGTGAGGCGGTGCAGCCGCAGGTCGAGGATCGCCTGCGCCTGTGTCTCCGACAGGCGATAGATGGCGCCGTGCAGGCCGAGCGCAGCTTCGAGGCCCGTCGGACGCGCACTGACGTCGCCCGCGCGCGCCAGCATCTCGGGCACAGCCCCGCCGCGCCATTCGCGTGCAACCAACGCGGCTTTCGCTTCGGGTGGCGTGGGCGACGCCTTGATCAGCGCGATGATTTCATCGATGTTGGCCAGCGCGACCGCGAGGCCTTCGAGGATGTGGCCGCGATCGCGGGCCTTGCGCAAGTCGAACACCGTCCGGCGCGTCACCACTTCACGGCGGTGACGGACGAACGCTTCGATCATGTCCTTGAGGTTGAGCAGCCGCGGCTGGCCGTCGAGCAGCGCCACCATGTTCACGCCGAACACCGACTCCATCGGCGTCTGCTTGTACAGGTTGTTGAGGACGATCTCGGCGTTCTCGTTGCGCTTGAGCTCGATGACGACACGCATGCCGTCCTTGTCGGACTCGTCACGCAGCTCGGAAATGCCTTCGAGCAGCTTGCCGCGCACGAGGTCGGCGATGCGCTCGAGCAGGCGCGCCTTGTTCACCTGGTACGGCAGCTCGGTGACGATGATGGCCTCGCGGCCGGCGTCGTCGTATTCCTCGATCTCGGCCTTGGCGCGGACGACGATGCGGCCGCGTCCCGTCGTGTAGGCGTTGTAGATTTCGCGGGCGCCGTTGATGATGCCCGCCGTCGGGAAATCCGGGCCCGGCACGTGCTCCATCAATTCAGGGATGGTGATCGCGGGGTTGTCGATGTACGCCACGCAGGCGTTCACGATCTCGACCAGGTTGTGCGGCGGGATGTTGGTCGCCATGCCGACGGCAATGCCCGACGACCCGTTGATCAGCAGGTTCGGCACGCGCGTGGGCAGCACCGACGGCTCGATCTCGGACCCGTCGTAGTTCGGCACGAACTCGACGGTTTCCTTGTCGATGTCGGCAAGCAGCTCGCCCGCGAGGCGCGACATGCGGACTTCGGTGTAACGCATGGCGGCCGGCGAGTCGCCGTCCACCGAGCCGAAGTTACCCTGCCCGTCGACCAGCAGGTAACGCAACGAGAACGGCTGCGCCATGCGCACCATGGTGTCGTACGCGGCCGTGTCGCCGTGCGGGTGGTACTTGCCGATGACGTCGCCGACGACGCGGGCCGACTTCTTGTAGGACTTGTTCCACTCGTTGCCGAGCTCGCGCATGGCGTACAGCACGCGCCGATGGACCGGCTTGAGGCCGTCGCGGACGTCCGGCAATGCGCGCCCCACGATCACGCTCATCGCGTAATCGAGGTACGACTGCTTCATCTCGTCTTCGAGATTGACGTGCAGGAGTTCGCGCGCGATTTCTGCCATGGAAGCCGTTTTGTCCAACCAAAATGATCCGAAATGATACCACGACGCGGCTGCTGAACGCCTCCCACGGACGGTCGCCGCAGGTCATGGCAGGGCCGCGCCCGGTATACTGCCGGCCCCGATCCGCGAGACCCAGAATGGAGCCGGTAGACACGCTCGTTTGCGCCCGCTGGGTGCTGCCCGTCGAACCCGACGGCACCGTGCTCGCCGATCATGCGGTGGCCGTGCGCGATGGCCATATCGTCGCGGTGCTGCCCACTGCCGCAGCGCTCGCCACCTACACGCCGGCCGAACTCGTCGAACGTCCGCAGCACGCGATCCTGCCGGGACTGGTCAATGCGCACACGCATGCGGCCATGGCGCTGCTGCGTGGCCGGGCCGAAAACCTGTCGCTGGCGCCGTGGCTGCAGGACGCAATCGCCCCGATCGAACGGCGCTGGGTCGACCCTGAATACGTGCGCGACGGCACGGAACTGGCCATCGCCGAAATGCTGCGCGGAGGCGTCACCTGCTTTGCCGACATGCAGCTCTGGCCGGAGGTGGTTGCACGCGCGGCAGCCGACGCGCACATCCGCGTCAGCGTGGGACTCGTGGTGGAACAGACCGCTTCGCGCTGGGCGGCCGATCCCAACGAATACATCGAAAAAGGCATGGCGCTGCGGGACGACTACCGCGGCGATGCACTGGTGGCCACGCATTTCGCACTCGAGCCCTCGCATGCCCTGGACGACCCGACCCTGGCCAGGGTGCGACGGCTCGCCGACGAACTCGAGATTCCGGTGGCCCTGCCCGTGCACGAGTCGACGTGGGAAGTGGCGGAGAGCCTGGCTCGCCACGGCGCGCGACCGCTGGACCGCTTGTTGCGGCTCGGATACGCCAGTCCGTTGCTGGTTGCGGTGCATGGCACGCAACTGTCCTCGGCAGACATCGATGCGCTTGCGGCCTGTGGCGCTGCCGTCGTGCACTGCCCGGAATCGAACCTCAAGCTCGGCAGTGGTGTCTGCCCTGCCGCGGCTCTGCTCGGCCGCGGCGTGCGGGTGGCGCTGGGCACGGACGGAGCTGCCTCGAACAACGACCTCGACGTATTGTCGGAAATGCGCACGGCCGGACTGCTCGCGGCTGGCGTCAGCGCGCGGCCCGGTGCGCTGGTCGCTCGCGACTTGCTGCGCATGGCAACGCTCGAAGGCGCGCGCGTGCTCGGACTCGGCGACAGCACGGGCAGCCTCGTGGCGGGCAAGTGGGCGGACCTCTGCTGCGTCAATCTGCGCACCCCGGGCAGCTGGCCCGTGCACGACGTCGAGGCCGCGCTGGTCTACGCGTGCAGTTCACGGCAGGTTACCGACACCTGGGTGGCTGGCCGCCGCGTCTTTGCCGCAGGCTCGCTGCAGTACATCGACGAGGAATCCGTGCTCGAACGGGCCGAAGCGTGGCGTGCCCGCATCATGGCCGCGCACGGCGGGAGTAAAGACTGATGTCGGCGACCCCAGGACACATGAACGAACATCGCAACGTCGACCCCGCGGAAATCGCCCGCTTCGCAGCGGCCGCCAGCCGTTGGTGGGATCCGCAGGGAGAAATGCGTCCGCTGCACGACCTGAACCCGGTGCGCCTGCAGTACGTCGAACGCGCAGGAAGCCTTGCCGGGCTCAAAGTGCTGGACGTGGGCTGCGGCGGCGGATTGCTGGCCGAAGCGATGGCGCGCAAAGGTGCGCTGGTCACGGGTCTCGACCTGGCCGACGACCTGCTGCAGGTGGCGAAGCTGCATGCACTCGAAGCCGGCGTCGCGGTGAACTACGTGTTCGAGGCGGCCGAAGCGCATGCCGCAGCCCATCCAGGCGAGTACGACGTCGTCACGTGCATGGAAATGCTCGAGCACGTGCCCGATCCCACGTCGATCGTCGCTGCGCTCAGTCACTTGGTCAAACCGGACGGCCAGGTGTTCGTGTCGACGCTGAACCGGACGATGAAGGCCTATGCACTGGCGATCCTGGGCGCCGAGTACGTGTTGCGGTTGCTGCCGACCGGCACGCACACGTACGAAAAATTCATCCGCCCGTCCGAACTCAAGCAGTGGGCACGCACAGCCGGCCTCACCGTGATCGACATTGCCGGCCTCGATTACGATCCGTTCACGCGCCAGGCACGGCTGACGACGGACGCGAGCGTCAATTACCTCATGCACCTGCGGCGCGAACGACCGACGGCGACAGCATGACCCGCGCTCACGCGATTCTGTTCGACCTGGACGGTACGCTGCTCGACACGGCGCCGGACATGATTGGCGCGCTCAACCTGCTGCGACAGGAAGAAGGCCTCGAGCCGCTGCCGTTCACCGCGCTGCGCTCGTCCGTGTCGCACGGCGCGGTGCGTCTGATCACGGTGGGCTTCCCATCGGCACAGGCGGACGAATTCGAACGGCTGCGCCAGCGGTTCCTCAAGATCTACTCCGAGAACCTGGCTGCAGGCACCCGGCTGTTTGCGGGCCTCGAGCAGGTGCTGGCCGCCTTCGAGGCCGAGGACCTGCCCTGGGGCATCGTGACCAACAAGCCGGGCTGGCTCACCAACCCGCTGCTGCAACAGCTCGGCCTCAGCGGGCGCGCGTGTTGCGTCGTCAGTGGCGACACCGTCAACGAACGCAAGCCCCATCCCCTGCCCCTGCTGCACGCTGCGGCAGTGACCGGCGTGTCGCCGGATCATTGCGTGTACGTCGGCGATGCCGAGCGTGACATCGTTGCGGGACGGGCCGCAGGAATGCAGACGGTGGTCGCCGCCTACGGTTACCTCGCGGAACACGATCATCCGGAAACCTGGAACGCCGACGGCATCATCGAGCGGCCAGACGACGTGATGGACTGGCTCACGCTCCGGCACCTCGATGCAATGGCCGCCTCATGATCGAGCTCACTCCCCAGTCCTTCGTGTTCGCGGCGCTCGGACTCGCGTTCGGCCTGCTGGTCGGGTGGCTGGTTGCGCGTCGACGCACGCACGAGGCCGAAGTCCGCCTGGCGACCGCCGAGGCGTCGCTCAAGTCGGCGGCCGACGTCGCCACCGAACGCGACCAGGCACTCGACATGGCGTTGCAGCGCTTGCGCAGTGGCTTCGACTCGGTGGCCGGCCAGGCGCTGCGCGGCAACAACGAAGTGTTCCTGCAACTCGCGCGCCAGACTCTCGGCCAGCAGCAGGAAGTCGCGCTGCGCAATCTCACGGAACGCGAGAAAGCCGTCGAATCCCTGCTGGCACCGGTACGCGAGGCGCTGCAGAAGACGCACGAACAGATCGCCCGCATCGAGAAGGACCGCGCGGAGAGTTTCGGCGCCCTGCGCAGCTCGATCGAGAGCGTTGCGCTCGGCCAGGTCACGCTGCAGCGCGAGACCCGCAACCTGGTCACGGCCCTGCGCCGGCCCGAGGTGCGCGGCCAGTGGGGCGAAATGACGCTGCGTCGCCTGGCCGAACTGGCCGGCATGGTCGAGCGCTGCGACTTCTTCGAGCAGGTCCACGTGCCGGGCGAGGACGGCTCGCTGCGCCCCGACATGATCGTGAACATGCCCGACGGCCGGCAGATCGTGGTCGACGTCAAGACGCCGCTCGATGCCTACCTCACGGCCGCGGAGGCCACCACCGACGAGGACCGCGACCTCGCCCTGCGCCGCCATGCGCTGGCCGTGCAGGAACGCGTGCGGCAGCTGTCGCAGAAAGCCTACTGGTCGCAGTTCGAGCAGAGCCCCGACTTCGTCGTGCTGTTCATCCCGGGCGACCAGTTCCTGAGCGCGGCCGTGGCGGAAATGCCTTCGCTGCTCGAAGACGCGATCCGGCAGCACGTGATCATCGCGACGCCGACGAGCTTCGTGGCGCTGCTGAAAGCGGTCGCCTACGGCTGGCGCCAGAATGCGCTGGCGGAGAACGCGGCGCACATCCAGGAACTCGGCGAGGACTTGTACAAACGGCTCGCCACGTTCACCGCGCACATCTCGAAAGTGGGACGGACGCTGGGGCAGAGCGTGGAGGCCTACAACGCGGCGGTCGGTTCGCTCGAGCGCCAGGTGATGCCCGGCGCACGCAAGTTCACGGAGCTCGGCCTGCGGCCCGCGAAAGAGATCGAGGACCTCGCGCCGATCGACAAACTCGCACGCGCAGTCACTGACGATGCGCCGGAGCAATGATGCCCGCCCCCACCTCCGCTGAACTTCGCAACTACTCGCCGGCCGAGAAGCTGCTTGCCGACCGGGTCATCCTGGTCACCGGTGCGAGCGGCAGCATCGGCGGCGCACTCGCCCAGGCCTGTGCGCGACTGGGCGCACGCGTGATCCTGAGCGGCCGCTCGGTCAAGAAACTGGAAAAAGTCTACGACTCGATCGTCGCGCAAGGCGGTCCGCGGCCGTCCATCGCGCCGATCGACTTCGAGAAAGCAGACGCCGCTGCCTACGACGCACTCGCCGAGGCCATCGGCGCGGAGTTCGGCCGGCTCGACGGCCTCGCCCACGTGGGAGCAATCCTCGGCGACCGCTCGCCGATCGCGCATTACGACGTGCCGACGTGGCTCAAGGTGATGCACGTCAACGTCAACGCGCCCTTCATCCTGACGAAACTCCTGCTGCCGCTGCTCGGCAAGTCGACGGACCCTTCGATCGTGTTCACGACCAGTGGCGTGTCGATCAAGGGACGCGCGTACTGGGGTGCGTATGCGGTATCGAAGTTTGCGAACGAAGGAATGATGCAGGTGCTGGCGGACGAACTGGCGACGGAGTCGCCGATCCGCTCGAACAGCGTCAATCCCGGCGCCGTGCGCTCACCGATGCGTGCCAGGGCGTACCCGGCCGAGGACACCGCCAAACTGGCGCAGCCCGAAGCCGTGCTGGCGCCGTTCCTCTACCTGCTGGGTCCCGACAGCCGGGGCGTCACCGGCCGCCGCTTCGACGCGCAGTAGCTTTCTTGCGGCGACGGTCCGGGGCTGGCCGGGGTCGCGGACGCGGCTTGAGGCCGGTATCGCTGCGATCGCGACCCGCCAGCGCATAGAGGGAATCGAGCTCCTCGCCTTCGAGCGCGCGCGAACGGCCCCGCGGCAGATCGCGCGGCAGTGCGATCGGGCCCCACTTCACCAGCATCGCGCGGCTGATCTTGAGGCCCGCGGAATCGAACAGGGCGCGGATCGCGCCGCGCGGCAAGGTGCGCTCGCTGGTGACCTTGAACCACATGTTGGTGCCGCTGGTGCCCGCAGGTTCTACCGCGCGGAACGTGGCCGTCTGGCCTTCGACGTCGACTGCCGTCGGCATCTCGGGCCACGCCTCGTCCTGGCTCGGTCGCAACGCGCGCACGCGGTACTCGACCGGAATTTCGTGATTGTGACGGGCGATCGCCAGCGCGAACTTGCCTTCGCTGGCCAGTATCAGCAAGCCGTCCTCGCCGAAGCCGAGGGCGTTGACCGCCACCCAGCGGCCGGCATGCAGCGCCGGCAGGTTCATCTCGACGCTCTCACGATCGTCGCCCGCACGGCTGCGCAGCATTTCGCCCGTGGGCTTGTGATACAGGATGACCTGCAGCTTGCGGTCCACCGCCAGCAGGCGCGTCACGTCCTTGCCATCCACGACGACGCGTTCACCCGCCTGCAGCGCATGTCCGATCTCGGCCGGCCGGCCGTTGACCAGCACGCGGCCTTCGCGAATCCAGGCCTCGACCTGGCGACGCGAGCCGATGCCGTGCTGCGCGAGCAGCTTGTGCAGGCGTTCGCTCAACGGGGCTCGTCGCCCGCTGCGGCCGGCTCCTCCGCCATGGCCGCCTCTGCCGTTGCGATGGCGGCCGGCAGGTCGAGCTGCTCCTTGATGTCTTCGAGGTCGCGCAGCTCGGCGAGCGTCGGCAGGTCGTCGAGGCTCTTCAAGCCGAAGTAGTCGAGAAACTCCCGCGTCGTCCCGAGCAGTTCGGGGTGTCCCGGCACCTCGCGGTGGCCAACGACCCGGATCCAGTTGCGCTCGTGCAGCGTCCGCATGATGGTCGTCGCGACCGTGACGCCGCGGATGCCTTCGATCTCGCCACGCGTGATCGGCTGCCGGTACGCAATCAACGCCAGCGTCTCGAGCAGCGCGCGTGAATAGCGGCTTGGCCGCTCCTGCCACAGGCGCGAGACGACATCGGCGTGCTGCGGGCGAATCTGCACGCGCCAGCCGCTCGCCACTTCGCGCAGTTCGACGCCTCGATCCTTGTAGCTCTGCTGCAGCTCGGCGAGCGCGGCCGTCACTTCCTCGGCCGGCGGGCGCTGCCCCTCGTCGAACAGCTCGCGCAGCTGCTCGACCGAAACGGGCCGGCCGGCGGCCAGCAGCACGGCTTCGACGACGCCGCTCAGGGGGTGTTGGCTCATGGTTCGGTGCCTTGCGGGCCTGGCAGGGCCCGGTCATCCATGCCGTCGATCTGCTCGGCCTGGCGGGGAGTGCCGGCGCGCACGTGAATCGGCGCATACGGTTCGGACTGCACGATCTCGATCAAGCCCTCGCGGAGCAGCTCGAGGATCGCGATGAAAGTGACGGTGACGCCCATGCGCCCTTCTTCGGCGCGGAACAGCGTGACGAACTCGACGAACGCCTGCGAGCGCATCGCGTCCAGCACCTCGGACATGCGCTGGCGCACCGAGAGCCGTTCGCGGCTGATGCGATGGTGCGCGAACATCTCGGCGCGCCCCATCACGTCCTTGAGCGCGACCAGCATCTCCTGCAGCGAGACGTTCGGCTGCAGCCTGACGACGCGCAGCTCGACCAGCTCGGCCGAAGCCGGGAAGGTGTCGCGGTCGACGCGGTGCAGTTCCTCGATGTCGATCGCCGCACGCTTGAAGCGCTCGTATTCCTGCAGCCGGCGCACGAGTTCCGCGCGCGGGTCGGCTTCCTCGTCGCCCTCCGCAGCCGGTCGCGGCAGCAGCATGCGCGACTTGATCTCGGCCAGCGTCGCGGCCATCACGAGGTATTCGCCCGCAAGTTCCAGCTGCATGCCGCGCATCAGGTCGATATACGACGTGTACTGCCGCGTGATCTCGGCGATCGGGATGTCGAGGATGTCGAGGTTCTGCCGGCGGATCAGGTAGAGCAGCAGGTCGAGCGGACCTTCGAAGGCCTCGAGAAACACCTGCAACGCATCCGGCGGGATGTACAGGTCCTTCGGCATCTGCGTGACCGGCTCGCCGTCGACCACCGCGAACGGCATCTCGCCCTGCTCGTGCGGCTCCGGCACGTGCGGCTCGGCCGCTGGCTGGTGTCCCAGCCCGCCTTCGATCAACTTGAGGTCGGGTTTCGTCATGCGTCGTCCTGCCTCAGCGGTATGCCAGGCCCATCGCCTGCTTGACGTCGTCGAGGGTCTGGCCGGCGACCGCACGCGCTTTTTCGCAGCCTTCCGCGATGATGCCGCGCACCAGGTCCGGGTTGTCCTCGTATTCCTGAGCACGCTGGCGCATGCCCGTGACTTCCTCGACGATCCTGTCGATCACCGGCTTCTTGCATTCCAGGCAACCGATGCCCGCCGAACGACAGCCCTGGTCGACCCAGCGCTGCGTAGCCGCATCGGAATAGAGCTGGTGCAGGTCCCACACCGGGCACTTCTCGGGATTGCCCGGGTCGGTGCGCCGCACGCGCGCCGGATCGGTCTGCATCGTCTTGAGCTTTTTCGCGACTTCGTCCGGATCCTCGCGCAGGCCGATCGTGTTGCCGTACGACTTCGACATCTTGCGACCGTCGAGGCCCGTGACCTTCGGCGTCGAGGTCAGCAATGCCTCGGGTTCGGTAAGGATAGTGCGGCCCGTGCCTTCGAGGTAACCGAGCAGGCGCTCGCGGTCGGCCAGGGTGAGGCGCGAATTGCCGTCGAGCAAGGCGTGCGCCCTTACCAGCGCGTCTTCCTGGCCCTGCTCCTGGTAGCCCTTGCGCAGGTCGCGATAGATCGCCGCGTTCTTCGCCCCGAGATTCCTGATGGCGCGCTCGGCCTTGGCTTCGAAATCCTGCTCGCGGCCGAAGATGAAATTGAAGCGGCGGGCGATTTCGCGCGTGATTTCGACGTGAGCCACCTGGTCTTCACCGACCGGCACGCCCATCGGGCGGTAGAGCAGGATGTCGGCGCTCTGCAGCAGCGGATAGCCGAGGAACCCGTAGGTGGCCAGGTCCTTTTCCTTGAGCTGTTCCTGCTGGTCCTTGTACGTCGGTACGCGTTCGAGCCAGCCGAGCGGCGTGATCATCGAGAGCATCAGGTGCAGTTCCGCGTGCTCGGGGACGCGGGACTGGATGAACATCGTGCAGACCGCCGGGTTCAGGCCCGCGGCCAGCCAGTCGACGACCATCTGCCACGCGAAGTCCTCGAGATGCCGGGTGTCTTCGTAGCCGGTCGTGAGGGCGTGGTAGTCGGCAATGAAGAAATAGCAGTCGTACTGGTACTGCAGTTCGGTCCAGTTCTTCAGTGCGCCGTGGTAGTTGCCAAGGTGCAGGCTGCCGGTCGGGCGCATTCCGGAAAGCACTCGACGCGGGGTCGTGACGGTAGAACTCAAACGGGTTCCCTGCGATCTTGTCGCGATAGAGTCTTTTAAATTTCATGGACTTGCGGAACAAACATCGGGTATTACTTAAACCCGGGTCGACCCATCAAGCCAGCGGCAAGGCGCGATTATACGCAGCCGACCCGGCCACGTTCACTCGAACGCGGAGACATCGCCCTTGCCGCGACGGACGATGACCGGAGTGCCGCTCGACAGGTCCACGACGCTGCTGGCCTCGATGCCGCCGGTGCCGCCGTCGATCACGAGGTCGACCAGGTGGTCCAGCTTCTCCTTGATCTCATGCGGGTCAGTCGGCGTCTCCGACTCGCCGGGCAGCAGCAAGGTGGAACTCATGATCGGCTCACCCAGTTCGGCCAGCAGCATGCTCACGATCGCGTTGTCCGGGACACGGATGCCGATGGTGCGACGCTTCGGGTTCTGCAGCCGTTTAGGCACCTCGCGCGTGGCCTCGAGCAGGAAGGTGTACGGCCCCGGCGTGAATGCTTTCAAGGTCCGGTACTGGCTGTTGTCGACCCGCGCGTACTTTGCGATTTCCGACAGGTCGCGGCAGACCAGCGTGAAGTTGTGCTGCTTGACGTCCACGTTGCGGATGCGACGGATCCGCTCCATGGCCTCCTTGTCCCCGATCAGGCAGCCGAGCGCATAGCTGGAGTCCGTCGGATAGACGACGACGCTGCCGTCACGGATGGCGGCAATGGCCTGGCGCACCAGGCGCGGCTGCGGATTCTGCGGGTGAATGGAGATCAGGAACGCCATGAAACTCGCCCAGCCGCGGGTGTCACGGCCAAATTGGTATGATACGCGCCCCTTCGCTGCCCCGCCCCGAGCGTACCCCAGCCAGATGCAGATGCTGTTCGACCTGCTGCCGGTCGTGTTTTTTTTCATCGCGTACAAGATGGCGGGCATCTACGTTGCGACGGCGGTCCTGATCGTCGGCGTGCTGGTGCAGACCGCGATCAGCTGGTTCAAGCACAGGAAGGTGAGCCCGATGCTGCTCACCTCGGCCGTCCTGGTGCTGGTGTTCGGCGGCCTGACGCTGCTCATCCACGACGCGACTTTCATCAAGTGGAAGCCGACGATCGTAAACCTGCTGTTCGCCGGCGCGTTCCTGGCGAGCCAGTTCATGCGGGGACCGACCATCGTCCAGCGCCTGATGGGCGAGAAGATCAAGCTCGAACCAGCATCCCTGTGGACGCGCCTCAACCTGATGTGGGTCGGCTACTTCATCGTCTGCGCAGTGCTGAACCTGTACGTCGCATACAACTTCAGCGAAGACACGTGGGTGAACTTCAAGTTGTTCGGGCTCATGGGGCTGACGCTCGTCTTTGCGCTGGCGCAGGGCTACTGGCTGGGGCGCAAGCTCGACCAGGTGGAAGCCGGCGCGGCCCGGACGGACTGAGTCGAATACCCGCGATGTGGTACGTAATCATCGGTCAGGACAGTCCCAACGCACTCGAGATCCGCAAGCGAGTGCGTCCTGCGCACCTCGAGCGTGCGCAGAAGCTGCTCGACGCAGGACGCATGCTCGTCGCAGGCCCCTGCCCTGCGATCGATTCGCCGGACCCGGGACCCGCCGGCTATACCGGCAGCGTGATCATTGCGGAGTTCGCCTCGCTCGCCGACGCCAAGGCGTGGGTGGCAGCCGATCCATACGTGACGGAAGGCGTGTTCGCATCGCACGAAGTGCGCCCATTCGTGAAGTCGCTGCCGTGACGCAAACACCTTCACCCAGCCGCGCTGAAAGACTGGAGACCCGGCTGCGCACGGCGTTGCAGCCGCTGGAACTGCGCGTCCTGGACGACAGCCATCTGCACGCCGGCCATGCGGGCGCTGCCAGCGGGCACGGCCATTTCACCGTCCAGCTCGTTGCGGAACGTTTCGCAGGACTGCCTGTCGTACGGCGGCACCGGCTCGTGTACGAAGCAGTCGGCGACATGATGACCACCGATATCCATGCGTTGTCGATCCAGGCCCTGGCGCCTGGCGAAGGCTCGCTGGCCTGACGACGACGCTCGCCCATTTACGCGTCCACCTGGACGCCCCGACGCACCATCCATAGAGGCTCATCGATGCGAAACCTGAAGACTGCCCTCCTGCTCGGCGCCACCATCGCGCTGGGCACCACCGCGTGCACGAAGCCCGCTGAAGATGCAGCCAAGCCTGCAACCCCGGCGTCGGCGTCAGCCGAAAAGGCCTCGCCAACGCTCGTCACCGTCAACGGCAAGGCCATCAACTCGCAGATGCTCGACACTTTCCTGCAGGCCGTCACCGGCAAGCCCGCTGCCGAAGCGACCAAGGAACAGAAGGACGCGCTGCTCGACCAGCTCGTGAACATGACGCTGGCCGCGCAGGCCGCCGAGAAGGATGGCCTGGCCGCCACCCCGGACGTGCAGGCTCGACTCGACCTGCTGCACATGCAGATCCTCGCCGAGGCCGCGAGTGAGAAGTACGTGAAGTCGCATCCGGTGTCGGACGACGAAGTGAAGGCGGCCTACGATTCCGAAGTGGCGAACATGCCCAAGGAATACAGCGCGCGGCACATCCTGGTCGAGAAGAAGGAAACCGCGGACGCGATCATCAAGGAACTGCAGGCTGGCGGTGACTTCGCGAAGATCGCGAAGGCGCAGTCGAAGGATCCGGGCAGCGCGGCCAAGGGCGGCGATCTCGGTTGGTTCTCGGCGCAGACGATGGTGAAGCCGTTCGCCGACGCTCTCGCGAAACTCGAGAAGGGCAAGACCACCACCGAGCCAGTGCAGACGGAGTACGGCTTCCACGTCATCCGGCTGGAAGACGTGCGCTCTCCGAGCGCACCCGCGTTCGAGGACGTCAAGGAGCAGGTAAAGATGTTTGCCCAGCGGAAGAAGTTGCAGGCCTACCTCGACGACCTTCGCAAGACCGCGAAGATCCAGAAGACCGGCTGACGGTCAAGTTTTATTTTTGCTGGCGACGGCCGGTTTCCCGCGAGGGGAACCGGCCGTTTTCATTGGACCTGTCGGGACGTCGCCAACACCGCGCGACTGCAGATCGAGTTGGTCACCGAACCCGTCGGCCATGCGCTCCATCTGGATGCTTTTTCGGTGCCTGCGCGGGCATTCAACGGATTTAGTCTTTTGCGTTAAGAAAACATCCTATCTATCTGTTTTTATTGATTAGACTGAAAAATGTGACGCATTTCACAGAATCCCGCTTTTGGCACGTTTGCGTCCAGATCCAACCGAACTGGAGTTTACATATGCCAACCGTGACCATGCCCGACGGCCGTGGACGGCACCTTCGGACCAATTGAGGGTTCCCTTCCAGCCCGCTGATCTGGTTGAAATTTGACCAGATTCACCGCCCCGCCCCCCTTCCAGAGCCTCCCTCAAGACGCTCACGTAACTCCGCGAATATGTTGAAGTCTTGACCGACGAGGGTCCCTGGATATAGTTAACTCGCAAAGTTAACAATAACCCCCAATGTCAGCCGCCATAGCAATCAGTCCGGAGCTGCCCTTTTTGGGGCTAGGAATGAGCGAAAACGTTAAAAAGCCGCTGCTCGCGGCGTGTCGACATTTGCTTCACCCATTGGTGCGGATTCTGTTGCGCCACGGTGTGTCATATGGGGAGTTTTCCGATTCAGTGCGCGGCGCGTATATCGACATCGCAAAGAACGAATTGGTGCCGCCGAACCGCCCACAGACCGAAGCTCGTATCGCGATTCTCACAGGACTGACAAAGCGAGACGTCCTTCGCATTCAGAATTTGGACAGCGCAGACGACGATGGCGTGGGCTCGAATCGTATCGCTCGAGTCCTTCAAGGTTGGAGCCAAGATCCCCAGTATCTCGGCCCGTACGGTCTTCCGCTCGAGGTGCCGTTCGAAGGCCCGAAGATGTCGTTTGAGGACCTTGTCAGGAAGTACGCCGACGACGTTTCTGCGCGCGCTCTTCTTGAGGAATTGGTCCGCGTGAACGCGGCTGTCGAAATGGCCGATGGCTATGTGCGTTTGCTCAACAGGACCTACCTGCCCGCGCCTCTTGACCCAGTTGGGCTCGAGCGACTTGGCAACGTGGTGAATTACTTTGTCGATACCGTCGATTTCAATTTGCAGAAGAAACGTCAAGGAGCTGGACGTTTCGAAAGATACGCGATGACTCTGGAAGGCCTGTCGCCCGAGGCATTCCAGAAATTCGACGCAGTTGTTAGGGAAAAAGGTCAAGAACTGCTTGAGGTTCTCGACGATTGGCTCGGCCAGCACGAAACAAAGGGCGGGCGCAAATTGCCCGCCTCCGAAGCGATCAAGACGGGCGTTGGAATTTTCCACTTCATCGAGAAGTCCCCCTCGTCTCCCAAGGACGAGCAAAGTGACTTTGAAAATTAAGAGTCGGCGCAGTCACTGCGCCAAAAGGAAGGGAACATGAACGGGAATGGTCAGAATCTTCGCTTCGTTATTGCCGCTGCCTTGGCTCTGGCTAGCGCAACTACCGGCGCGAAGACCACAGGCAACAACGCCTCTGTCGTCGGTGAGCAACTGAAGCATTCCAGAGTCATCACCGGCGGCGACGCCATTGTCGGTGGTGACCGCTCCAAGATTAAGCGTGCCGATGTCATTGTCGGCGGCGACGCAATCGTCGGTGGTGACCGCTCCAAGATTAAGCGTACCGATGTCATTGTCGGCGGCGACG
>Ga0209253_10001450_pt1 | contig 20772 bp, 26 predicted proteins | sample FrelakmetBRP12BR_FD_187145 | JGI IMG/M metagenome (GOLD analysis project Ga0209253, IMG submission 187145) | Freshwater lake sediment microbial communities from the University of Notre Dame, USA, for methane emissions studies - BRP12 BR (SPAdes)... | ecosystem: Environmental > Aquatic >...
GCGTGCCCCTACCATGCAAGGCGCGCAAAAACTGAGGAGTGAAGCGTACTTTCAGGTACGCTGCAACGACGAAGCGCAGCCGCAGATGGACTTTTTACGAAACCATTATTTTTTATACCCAAGCAGAGGCCGTTGAGATTCCGGGTCTGAGTTTACAGTCCGTAGCAATTCTATAAATATTTTTTCGTTTTCCGGTTCTGTGTAAAGGAAGATAGTTTCCTGTGGATCTAAAGACAAACTGATTATGCCTTTATTCATTTTTGATAGTGACCTTATATAGTTTATCCCCAATTGGGGGAAGTCTCCAGGGCTTATATCCCATCGTTGATGCTGGTTGCCATAAAATGAAACTTCCCAAAAAAATGATGGATCATCATTTTGAATGTATACTGAAAGTAAAAATTTATTTGATTTAAATCAAGACATTTACGTTTTAAAGGATGACTTTTGGAAATCTGGTTCAGGACATATTTATAACTCAATAGATCAGATTATTGGTACAATCAATGGTATAAAGAAAAAAGAAGTGGAATGTTATGTATTAAGTCCCGTTCTTATTGAGGTATATTGGAATATCTGTCAAACTGAAGGGATTGAAATTGCGAGAATTTCAATATCCTCATTTATTCATACTATCCCACATTATTTAGTTCACGTTGATGAAGATCTAATATTATCAGCAGGAAAACTTAAATGCCAACACCCAACCACTTTGTCTTATATTGATTGTGTAAGTATCGCTTTTTGCATCAACAATAAATGTATACTTCATACAACTGAAAAAAACATAAAAAAAATTCCACATATCACCTTACAGCGTTTAAAAGTTGTTAAACATACATTCTGAAATAACTATTCCAGTCATTTCCCATATATACAAATTTCCTGTATTCATAGGTTTTGAAAGTGGTTTCGATGATTCCTAAATATATTGTCATGGAATCTGTAACTTTTCGTGAAATCCCGGTTTCACGAATTTTTACATCGGGAAAAAGTCGTCTACATTAATCAAAGCGCTATTTAGAACTATTTCAATGAAAAATTTCATTTGCAGATCCATAATTTATAAATATAATGGGTAATATTATAGGTATGGGTATAATCATGGGTAAAGTTGCACTAGATGATAGAGGTCGATTAACCATCCCCGCTAACATACGTGAAAAATTATCTCTTAAATCAGGAGATAAACTCACAGTAAAAATAGATTCTGATATGTCGATCATCTTGCGTAAGTCACCCTCCTTGGAAGAATTAGAAAAGGAATTAATTGGATGCATTACCGTTCCTTCATCCGAAGACATAACTGTGGAGTCAATTAAAGGCATATGGAAAACGAAAGTATAATATTCATTGATTCCAATTATTGGATCTATTTATTTGATCAAACCACACCTGAACATAAAGCTGTGAAAAATCACTTTCGAGATATGTATAAAATCAACAAGATAGCAGTAAATGCAGTAGTAATGATGGAAGTAATGCACTACCTCGTAAAACATCTCGGACCAGAAATGGCAAAAAAGAAGTGGAATATATTTACATCAATAACTATGGATGTAGGAAGCATAGGGCAAATAGAATTGGATAACATGTTTGAAGTTCTAATGAAATATTCTTTCACCGGGATCGGTAGTCGAGATGCTTCAATTCTTTCGTATATGAAAATCAATAAAATTAATTATATCGCCACGCATGATAAGGATTTCAAAAAAATTGATTTTTTAACTGTTATCGATCCGATTTTGACCTAATTTAAAATTTTGGAATCAATTAAAGGCATCTTGGAAAAAATCTACCACGAAATAAAAAACTCAAAAAAAGATGATTATTAGAATAACAATAAAAATAATGCAAAAACACGCTCCACAACCACCAGTTTTATTTTTTACAGGCGATGGTGCTGGAGGTAGAAGGTTTAAATCATCTGTTTTTTTTTCCGGTTCAATTTTCTTTTCCTTTACAGATTGAGTGTCATACGTTTTGCTGGAAGCTTCATACGCTGTATAATGTTTCCAAAGATCCGTCCAGACGAAATTCCATACGGTTTCACATAGGTGAGTGATTCGGTATTCTTTTCCGCAAATTTCGCAGATTTTAAGAGTTTCCTCCTTTAGCAATGACCGGTATTTGCTACTATTAATGAAACTCTTTACCTTGGGATCTTCATTTCGTCGATCCAGTTCCGCTCTTAATTCAGCCAATTCTTCCTCTATTTCCATTTGTACCTTCTCCAAATATCGAGAATCAATACAAATTTATCTACTTTACCTAGTCACTTTATCAGATTAGATTTATTCTGATTGATAGTAATCTATAAATTCGATTTATAAACAAGATGTAAATTTTCTAAAGTTCTTTGAGAGAATTTAAGTGATCCAATTACTACCAAAAAAAATTAATGGAATGTGGAGGATAGAAGCTTAGAAAAAGACTATATATAAACCAGAATTTTTTTATTTTTAATTTGTTTTTCTTATTCAAAAAACAATAAACCATGGTCTGAAACAGCAATTAAAGTAATTTTGACATTTCTTTAAGATTTTTCTCAATGATTCCAAGGATTCTTGGAGGAATTTTCGTTCCCTTTACGACCACCGCAGGACCAACGGTTGTTAATTTCAACCAATCACTCATATCCTTTAATTCCTTTATGTCACCGCTTCCACCATGGGTAATGAAGCAGAAAATTGGACGACCTTTTAAGGAATCATCTCCAAAAAACTCATCAAAGAAAATCTTAATATAACCTGCTGGTGCACTAAAATAGTTCGGAGTTCCAATAATATAACCATTAGCATGTTTTAGAGCATCTAAATCAATCGTTTTTGCATCCATTAACTTAATTTCTATATCCTTGGTTTCTAAAGTTAAAAATACTTCTTTAATTCTCTCAGCAATAGCTTTCGTGGTTCCAGATTTCGAATAATATAGGATGATAATTATCTTTGTCATACTATTTCACAATACTATGCCTGATAATATTACCTTTCCCTAAGGTTTTATTTATATCGAGAAAAGAAGAACGCAATCGAAAATGTGTAAACCAATCAAATTTTTTACGTGGGAGTTAAATTCTTAATAATTTCCGATAAATGTTCATAAAAATCTATTATATCAATAAATTCATCGTAAAACGAACTAATTTTCGGATATAGTTGTTTAATCTTTTCAAATATCGGATTTTGGGAAAGATATAGGGAAGATAATTGATGCATTTTGGCAAGACCACTAATATTTTCGATATCATTCTCTCGTAGATCCACGGATGTTAAAGATTTAAGGCTCTCAAGGGAAGGAATCGATTTTATCTTATTTCTTTTCAAGTGTAATTCTTGAAGATTGTTCAAAGAATCTATGTCTTTAATAACCTGGATTTGATTGTCATTCAAAAATAATGCAGTAAGATTGTCTAAAGATTCTAAATTTTTTATTGATTTGATATAATTCCCGCTTAAATTGATCCATTCTAAGTTTTTGAGATGATATAGTCCAGAAATTTTTTCGATATTATTTCCTGAAAAATCCAATTTTTGTAGTTGAGAAAGATAATCTAATCCCGAAATTGTTTTAATTTCATTAAACGATGCATCTAGTTCTATTAATTGTGGACATTGAATTGCACCAATTTCTGAAATTTGATTATTACTCACATTTAATCTTTTTAAACCATCAAGTGGTCCGATTTCGACACGATTGTTTATCTGGTTATTTTTTAGGTTAATCTCCTGTAAGTTTTTTAAATTTGATATTTTCGGTAATGTTGTTATCTGATTATTCTCCAAATTAAGTATCTGTAGATTTTGGTGCTTTTTAAAATCAGGAATGGTTTTGATCTCATTATTTGATGCGTCGAGATTAACTAGTGAGGTATATTCATCAATTCCTTGTATTTCACTAATTTTATTATTTGAGAGGTTGAGAACTTGAAGATAATTTAAATTCTTTAAGGGTTGTATTGTTCTGATGTTATTCCATTGCAGATTCAGATGAGTTAATAAGGATAAGTTACTAATTCCATCTACATTCTCAATTTTATTATCGTACAGATTTAATTCTTTAAGGTTTTTTAATTCACATATGCAAGGGAGCGCATGAATGTGGTTTTGACTTAAATCTAGTATCTGCACTTGATCCAAGATATTTCTATCCGCCTGGAAAAGGGGATTTATATCGCTTAAATCAGAATTTGAGAGATTTAGAATGAGATAATTGTCAGTTCGTTCAAAAAAAAACTCCTTTCCTTCTAAGATCACTGAATTTCTTTGATAACTCATTAAACATCTAATATAGATTACTCCAGAACACTTAATTATTCATTGCACTATTATCATTCTGATTTTTTGGATAAATCTTTTTTTTCCTGCCATATCTTTTAATTTCAATTAAATTGAGTTCTTTCAATTTCTCGATGTGGTAGGCTATCGTTTTCCGGTTTATTTCTAATTTTTCGGTAATCTTACTATTCCACATTCCAGGATCTTCATTTATCATTTGCAAAATTCTGAATGTTAACTCACTTTTTTGCTGGGAGACTTAGCGGTGAGCTAACTATCAAGCTCATATTTATTTCTGCACCATCAACAGAAAGACCATAAATAAAAACCGGTATAAGACCAACTAATACGATTCCTGCGATTATTGCAGATGAAATTATTATTCCTTTTTTGTTAACCATATTATCACATCTCTTTTCAAGTTTTTTTATCTTTAGCGATTTTATGAATCACTAATCATATTGAAGAATTTTTATTTATAAAGAATTAAGGTATAATTTTCTCCCTATTCTAATCCATGTGCTCTACTTTCCAAATACATCCATAGTTGTTCAATTTTCAACTAAATCACATATGAAATTTACCCTATTCCCCTAGGCATGCAAAATAACCCTCTAAATATCTAAAAGTACTTTACTCGCATCAGATTGTGGTTTGTTTTTATGCCATCCATATATTTCAATCATGGATTCGATAGGAGATTACGCTGATTCCAGGTATTCTGTCAAAATGAGATTGATTTCGTGTTAGTATTTGATTTATTCCATTAGCTAACCCTGTACTTGCAATCATTCCATCCCGAAATTCCATATTTTTTCCGTTTAATTTCAGTTGACCTAGTATTTTCGCGGATTCAATCGCTTCATTTTTACCAAATGGCAGTCTTTGAAATCTAGAAAGTATCTTTTCTAGGGTATCAATTCGATTTTTAAGATTTTTCATGTCTTTAGCTAGAATTTTATTTGCATAAATACCGAAATACAATTCAAACACAGAAATTTCGCTAATAAAAAGGATTTCATCATACAAATTATCTAATGATTCTTGATCGACTCTCTTTCTTATTAAATCCACTAAATATGTTGTGTCAACTAGGATTATTGGTATCACCTTGGTTTGGCTGGAATTTATTTCGAAATTCCCGAATTGACTTTTCCATCTCCTCAGCTTCTATATCCGTCATGGGATCAAATGGATATGATTCATACCAATCCAATAGATTTCGCATGGTATAATTTTGGATGAATCGTTGGATAGTATCTCCAAAACTTTCATTAGGCAATTTTACCTTCTTCAAAAGATTATATACTTCCTCAGTCACTGATATCGTTTTAGATGCCATCTCTAACTATATATGTATATGTATATATTTAAAGACAATAGAAAATCCTGAATCACATAATCGACATTATCATCAAAAACAATCGATATATAAGGAATTCCACGAACTCCTAATCATTTTAAGTAAATCCTAAAATCAAAATCGAATCTCAGTGAACTGAGATCCTAATTTATGATTCTGACAACATAGTCATGGAAAGTATAATATTAATTTAAGTTTTTATCTAAATCTGCGGTAGAATTTCCTTTAGATAACAAATGGACCCCTAATTCTTATTTAGATTATTTTTATGTATCATATTTAACGATAATAAATCATTAAAATTATCCATCAAAGCAGGAAAAAAAACATGTACTGTACAAATTGTGGTTTAGAGATCCCAGAAAACGTGAAATTTTGTGAGTATTGCGGAACTGAGCAATCGGGGAAAGAAAGAAATCATACGACCTATCGGACTTCAAAAATTGAAGTAAATGTAACCGGACCTCCTCCCCCACCACCATATTATGATGGGCAACAAGTATCTCCTAAATCAAGGTTAGTCTTGTTATTATTATGGTTCTTTTTTGGAATCTTCGGAGTGCATTATTTCTATGCAGAACGAATAGGAATGGGCTTGCTATGGTTATTTACGGGGGGATTCTTCGGAATAGGATGGTGTATCGATTTAATTGTGATACTTTCTGGTAGTTTCCAGGATTCCCATGGAAGACCAATTATAAATTTTTGAGAATTCCATTTTTTTTATATATCAGATCTTATTTTCGGCTTGCTCTTGAACAATGAAAGGGTTTATTACTTCCTTTCTCTCTCGAAATTTTCTTTTCAATTTCTACTCAAAATCTAATCATAAATAACACGCTCCTTTCATCAGATTTAAATTCGCTAAATGCAAAGCAAGATTGATGAATCCCAAAAGAGTTCACATCTTAAACCAATTACGCATATCCGCCGAACCTTCCATTCGATATGCAATTGCGAGATTTATTGATAAAAAAGATCCGAATAGTAAATTTCTAAAGGAATTACAGCAAGAAGTCAAAACCAGCAAACAAATTCAAGCTCTATTAAGTGGAGTAGACAAAAATCATCCCTATTCAAAATGGCAAGGAGCTCATTGGGTTTTAAGTTTGCTGGCAGAATTGAATTATCCGGATGGTGATCAAGAATTAATTCCGTTGAGAAATGAAGCATATGATTGGTTATTTTCCGAGAAACATCTAAAGAGCATCCGAATGATCAATGGAAAAGTTCGACGATGTGCTTCTCAAGAGGGAAATGCAATCTATTATTCCCTTGTTCTTGGATTAGAAGATGATCGAATAGACTTATTGGTCGATCGTTTGTTGGAGTTTCAGTGGCAGGACGGGGGATGGAATTGTGATAGGAATCCTAAAGCATTTAATTCCTCCTATCATGAAAGCTTGATTCCATTTCGAGCCCTAATCCGTTATTTAAGAGAAAAAAGCAATCAAATCCCAACATCTCGCAAAGATAGAATCGAACAGGCGATTCATCTCGTTAAAGAGGTTTTTTTAAAACGTGAATTATATCTTTCTCACGCAACGGGGCAAGTGATCAATCCCGATTTCACAATCTTGCATTTCCCCTATTACTGGCGTTATAATATATTATTTGCATTGAAAGTAATGAACGAAGGTGGTTTTTTAACCGATCCACGTTGCGAGAAAGCACTTGCATTGCTAGAATCAAAAGAGTTTCCTTCCGGAGGATTTCCCGCAGAAAAACGGTATTATTACTCAAAAACTGCCCAGAGTGGCCGAAGTGCAGTGAACTGGGGTGGTGTGAGTAAAACGAAAATAAATGAGTGGGTAACCTGTGAAGCATATCAGATTCTAAATACATGTGGCCGACTCTGATCTACCGAATTTGGCTTTTCTCTGTGGATTTGGATAAAGTAGAATTAGATTTTATTTATAGAAATGAAAATAACGAATAAACAGATCCCATCTACACTGATAGAGAATTTCTATATATCAAACAATAGGAATGGTCATATCCATACCCATATGCACCATCATCTTTATCCCGAATCGGATCATTACTCCAAACTACTATTATCTCTCCTAAAAAGTGGTGTGATTTCGCAATTTGATACCCAATATCCCATGCCAGTGTAGTGACGGTTTGAGTTTCTCGATTTTTCAAATTGGATACTTCCACCACAAGATACCCATCGGGCTTAATGACAGTGCGCATTGTGCGAAAAATCCCAAAAATACCCTTAAGATACTCTTCGTAGGTTCCTCGGGATTCATAAGCCGTTAAGGGTGCATCTATATCCTCCTTACGAGTAAATGGAGGTGAAGTCATAAGAAAATCCATCACGGGAAAATCGTAGTCTAATATTTTTTGACAATCTCCATGAATAATATTCTCTTTATATAAATCGCTTAGATTTTCTCGAATATAATCGTATTTTGGTTTATCAAATTCAATACCATATGGGATTCTTCCCATCTCTTCACTCGAAAAGAGCGTGGTTCCGAATCCAGCAAATATATCCAATACTTTATCTCCGGGTTTTGTAAATTTCTGCAAAAATAACTCTACTTCTTCTTCCGGCATTCGAATTTCCTCTTGGGAAGAGAACCGTTCGGGTAGTTTTCGACGAAAAGTATTCTCCAAGATTGTATACGTTTTCATTGAATGCGTATACATGGCATTCTTTTTTTATCTATCCATTCCACAAGATCCCATAGATTTTTAAGCGATTGTACTGCATCCAACGCATTTATTCGTCTATGCAATCAAGATAGGGTAAATAATTGGTGATGGTAAAAATAACATCGAAAAAACTGGAAACAATCAGGGATAAATTACAGGATAATCGCTCGGGAAAGATCATATTTCTTTCGCATTGTCTACTAAACGAAAACACCCGATATTTTGGGGGGGCATTTGAAGAGTCATTTAATAAAGATTGTATCAACCAAATCCATACGAAGGGTTATGGAATTATCCAGATGCCTTGTCCAGAACAGATAGCATGGGGTGGTGTTCTTAAACCTTATCTATGGCTTGGAATTGACCTAAAAAAAACACCACTTTATCCATTTCGTCATCTCTTATTTAAAACCTTTATTTGGCACACAAAGAGGAAATATTCAAGGATTGCGAAGAATATCATTAGACAGATTGAAGAATATATGAAATCTGGATATAAGGTGATGGGCATAGTCGGTGTTGGTGGATCTCCGACTTGCGGTATCACCGAAAAAATTGGATTAGAATCCTATGAGAAACTGACAGAAATTTCTGTGAATACCATAACCAGGCAATCTTGGAATGAACTGTTGTATTCAGAATTATTAAAGAATGGAAAGGGATTATTCATGCAAATTCTGAACAAAAAATTAGAAAAGAGGAACATTAAATTAAATTTTTATGAATTCAGCTTGGTTTCTGAAATGGATTCAAAACAACAGGACATATTTGAGAAGTCTAAGGAATGAACATCCTAGTGATTTACCTTTTTTATAATACAGAACACACTGGAATCATCAACGACCAGAATTTCTCCGTTTAAACTCATTTCTGATAATAAGGCTGCAAAGTCTTTCTGGTAAAATGAGGTTGCGATAAAACCTCCTTCGCATTTAATCACTCCATTTCCCGTTTTTTTCCAGTCAATTTCCCCTAACAGTCCTGCCTTCGATTGGTCCACAAACCACTGCAAGCGTTCCTCCCAAAAATGCTCCGCGTAGCTGGAGAGAATAACCAATCCATTTTCTTTCGTTACTCGAAGAGCCTCGATTATAAGCAGCTTTGGTTCGATTTTTAATGCAGAGATCGCATTTTGTATGCCGATTACCACATCGAAAGTTTTATCTGGAAATTCCAAATTCCGTGCATCCATTAAAAAAAGTCTCGCATTATCGTACTTTTTCAAAAATGATTGCGCAAGTGCAATATTATTTTTTGAGTTGTCTATCCCATATGCAATTTCCGCTTTTTCTGCTATCCGGGATAATATTCGTCCATATCCACATCCCAGTTCAAGAACATAATCATTTGGATGAATATGAGAAAGAGTAAATTGGATTTCTGCTTCCAAATATTGCTGGATGCGCGCAGATCCAATCTCGTAGCATTTCTTCAGTCTTATCGCTGACAGATGCTTTGCATAGTAATTCGTTTTCATTCCATCTCATTTCTTGCGAATAGTTGAAATGTAATTTTCAATTTGGTGCCTTGGAATTTGTTTCAATTTGAAATGAGAAGGTATTCCCGTTTCCCATTCGTAGTTTAACAGTATTTCCAAGGATTTTTGGGACAAATTCCAATCATCATGCACTTTTTCGATAACTTGTTTTAATCCCCCGAGTATCCAAATTATGACATCACCGAGAAGCATAATTTGATCCTTTTCGAGCAATAGACAAAGATGACCAAAGGTATGACCTGGAACATGAATTCCTTTAAGATTTAGCTCTTCATCAATATATTCTTCATGTTCAACTAACCGATTAGGTTGAAGATCTATTCTTTTCACTTCGTTTGCGTAATGGGATGCTTCATCTTTATGGATTACAATTTCAATTTTATGTTCAGGATTGATTTTTTTGATTTCATCTACCAATTTCGCTAATCCTCCTACATGATCCATATGGCGATGGGTAAATACAATGCGCTTAATTTTATCTAATGAGCCCCATTTCTCTGTGATTTTTTTCATCACGATGTTAATATGATTTTTCATTCCTGTATCAATAAGTGTCAGATTTTCGTTATTTTTTGTAACAACAAACACTGGAACCCAAAATAATCCCTTTGCGGTAACGGCGTATAAATTTTCAGAGATTTGTATCATATTGAAAATCACTTCATTGTTTACAAAACTAATCTCCAAAACTGCTTTTTAGATTTTTCTACCGAGAAAATAATCCAACAAATTCACCTTTTTTTTCTCTTCCCTTCGGTTTTATCTCTCGAAAGCCTAATAAATTATGTGGAATTTTAAAAAAGGAATTTTCAATTTAGGTTGCGAGAAATAACTTATGATATTGCTGATTTTAGATCAAGTCCACAATGTGTTATTGGTAAACGACAAAAAACAACAAGTTCTTCCCACTCTTGAAATGATTGGTAAATTTTCTTCCAATTTACATTTACTAATACATACAACCATATCCTATAATGAACATATTTTAGAAAGTTGCATATACCTATACAGTGGGATGAGCAAACCCCCAGTAACGAATTCCGATCAAATTAACAACGAATTAAATTGGATTTGGACACCTATCCATGAGATATTAGCGAAATCATGCAACTTGGACCGCAATATCAATATATGCATATCACAGATATATCGTGAACTAATCTTACAAAACTACGATAAACGCCTCAAAAATTTTCAAGTGTGGCACTTTGGAATGGATAAGCATGACGCAAATGAATTGGCACGTTTGGTTTTAGATGGGAAAAAAACTGCAACAACTAGCTTTTTAGATATCTATAAAATAGAAAATGAATCTATTCCGGAAAAAGGGGATATTTCTCTGATTGTAAACTGGAATGGAATCCCTCTTTGTATCATTGAAACAATTAACGTAATTATTCTGCCCTTTAATGAGATGACACAAGATTATGCGCAAAAAGAGGGTGAAGGAGACCGAAGTTTGGATTATTGGAGCACAGTGCATCGAAAGGCATTTACAGAGGAAGCAAATAAGCATAATATGGAATTTGACGAGAATAGTACGGTTGTATATGAACAATTTAGAGTGATAAAAAAAATTTCTTTTTAGTTTAAAGTGTGATTACTTCTCGCATTATTAGTGATCTTGAAAAAAAAAAGAAAGAGCTCATTCCCGAGTGACAAACAGCACTGGTTCAACTTCACGTAAATTCCCTTGGAGGTTTAATGGGTCTCCTTTCACGCGTTCCTTGCCCAATTTAAACAAACTCAAGAATATCCATTCGATTGAACCGTATCCTTTAAATAATTCAAGCAAACGGATAATCCCTTCCCACATAAGAACTACGATTGCTACCATTAATAATGTCCAAGGTAATGTTGTCAGATATAAGCCTCGGTAATTTATTGCAGGGTATATGTATGTAAAGATTGCTCGAGGAACGAATTCAAGAATATTGAAAACAAAGATTGTTAGGGCAAAAATCCCCCATCTTCGAATCCAACGCGACAATTTTAACATCAATCTCTGCCGTTTTTCCCTCAACATCTTTGGATTGAATTCATAGAATCTGAATGCTAACGTCACAATTATCATCTGTAAACCAATACTAAATATCACGAATCCAGTTGGGTGAATGTGGAACATGACATCTAAAGTCACTAAGAAATCATCTACGAATAACCAATATGCTGCTCCTCCTAACGTAAGAAATATTCCAATCGAAATAGTATAAATCAGGATTCTTTTAGTTGGTTTTGTCTGACCTATTAAAATTCCGAAAATACAGCCAACCAAAAAACTACTAAAATTGGGGAATAGAGGAAATTCTAACCCGGCAATACTGTTTATCAGCCATCTATTATAATAACCGTTGTTGATATCCAAACCCGCATGCATGTAATTATCCCCAACATATAAATTAACACCTGTAAAATTTATGGCCCATTGATGCATCATAGGAGCTAAGAAAGTGAAAACAGCTACTAAACCAATCAATACTATTATTTTGATTAAACTTTGGAATTTTTCCTGTAATTTGATTTTATCAATATAAAACAATCCTACAAAAAGTACTGCACTGATTATCACCGATAACCCAATACAGCTAAGAGTTTCCGCTCGATAAATGAAATCCCAAAATGCCCAATTCCAAGTCCCTCCGACAAATCCTCCAGACCAATACCAATTTGCTGTCATACCCCATGGACTTAAAAATGGTTCACGCAAGAATCCAAATATATATAATGCTAATCCAAAGATCAACTGTTTTAGGAAAATTTTTCCGAGAGATTGCCCATTCTTAAGCATTCTATTCATTGTAAACCAGTGAACAACAGCACTAATCATCATGAAAAAAGTTTGCCAATGAATAAAAATCGCAATAAAGGCTACTAGAATTAATTCTCCAATCCCTATCGTGGAAAGATCCCCAGCTTTTATTACAAGATCACTCACATTCAAAAAAATGTGGAACACAACCATCAAAAGGATTGCCCAACCTCGTAGCATATCCATCGAAACAAGACGCTTCATAAACCATTGATCTGCTGTTCTCTATTTAAAAACAATGTTTTGCCCATTTCAAATCCATTATACATGTGTTCCCTCTAGTGAGTGTTGTGCTTTCTCTAAAAATGAAATAGCTTCAACATCATATAGAATTTGCTTTAGATTGAGAGGATCTTTAAGATTGAGTTTTTTCCAAAATATAAGACTTGTAACCATTTGTAGGAACCATTCAAGACTTCCATAAAATCTTACAACCTCCCACAAGCGGATAATTCCTGACCAAAATGCCAATGCGAAGATTACCAATAAAAAGAGGATCCCAATGTTCGCCGTTGATCCTGTAATAAAATCTTGCTTGAAAATAAGTGAAAAAATCCAACGAGGAATTAAATCCACTAATTCCATACAGAATATTGATAAAGTGACCATACCGAATCTTCGAAAATATCTCAATCTGCGGACTGCTTTTTCATTGTTTGGATTAAATTCAATCAAATGCATAGAAATCAGAAAGCACATGGATTGTACTCCTAAATTCACGAAGAGCATCCATGGAACATGAATATGAGTCCACATATCATCAATAAAATTATCCGTAAACGGCAACAATCCCAAACCTACTACTACTAATCCTAAAGAAATAAAAAATGCTGTTCGCAGGAATGTTTTTCTAGGTAGACTATGTTGGGTAAATATAATTCCATACATCGCTCCAAAAAACGCGGAGGAAACAAAAGGAAACAGTGGTTCCTGCCATCCTATTAAATTTGCTAAAAACATCAAATATGATCGTTCCTTCCATGTATTTACTATGGTAGATTGAATATTTAGCGGAGTGTATCCAGTTCGAATAAATACCCATTGCACAATTACTGGAGTTAATGCGATTGATAGGAGGCAAAGAAATCCAAAGATGATGATGTTTCTATAAGGCTTTTTAATACCCTTCCCAAGAGTTAAAAAATAAAATATGATGGCATTGATGATACGACACAAAGCGATGGATTCCAAGGTATCCGAAAATTGTAGTGAGTTTAAGCGTGCTGCCGGGTTCCATATAGAAAAAAATATATATTGATATAACGTACCACCGAGCAATAAATATATTTTAAAAATATATGCAACCACTAAAAGCAAGAAAGCATTGACTAATTGTTTTACAAAGACAATAATCGGTTTTTTTTCACCTTGAAATCCTATATACATCGAATAGATCTGCGATGCAGCCGAAATCATCAAGAAGAAACCTTTCCATTTTCCCAGAAAAATCAGCGGAGCAAGTAGGATGAGAATGAAAATTGAACCTGTTTCTGGATTCAAAATATTAGGATCAACTACATAAATAAAAACGTGAGATAGTATAACCATATAAATAGCAACCCCTCGAAGAAAATCGAGTGTGACAACACGTTTCATTATACCTACATTATTGTTGTAGGTTATAATATTTTGCTGCAGAGTGGTAAACTACTGTCATCTCTAAAACTGGAGCTTTAAGAAGAAAAATAAAAGAACATAAAATTTTCTTATTAATCTTCTTTCTTATATACGATTATGCCCACTTCATTTCTTCTAAGTGGAGGTGGGACAAAAGGATCACTATATTGGAACAGGAAAGGCTGTCCAAGAGTGAAATACCCGTTCCTTTTAAGTGTATTGAGTAAGATATTCTCAGAATTTTGTCTTCTCCTACGACTCAATAAGCCATAAAACCTTATTGCCGCAATTAATTTCTTGTCTTGCGTTTGAAAGGTTATATTAGTTCCCGTTTTTGGGGTTGGTAATTGTCTATCTTTCCATTTTTCTGGGAGGAAAAATACCATTCGGTAGGAATTATTCTCTGGATTTCTCTCACTTAATACAGGAGTGGTCATAGCAATTTTCTGATTCTCTTTGTTTTCTCCAAAAATATATGAAGACAATACTCCGAAGGCATTGCCATCAAAAGAAGTTTCAGTGATTAATATTCTGGTAGGTGCATATTCCCGAATTTGTACTTTCCCGAGTTTTTCTTTAACTTGATATTTTGGTTGTTCCCAGATGAAAGGACTGAGTATTCCCCATCCAAACCACATTATAAGGAACACACCAATAATAATCAAAAAAATCCAACCAATTGACATATAGTACAAAAATTATTGAACTATTTGAGTATATTCGTGATTTTTCATTTCTTAAAGCACTGATTTCTTTACTAAATCGAAGGAAATCGCAATATCCTTCTAAAACTCATAAGCAAAACAGGAGCAAATAGATTTTTTACCTCTGAATATATCCATTCGAATATTTTATTTTCATAAGATGCACAGATTTCTTGATGAGTTCTCGTAAAATGCTCATATTTAGATGATGGAATTTATTGTTATATAAACGAAATACTCCTGTTTTGTATTTTCCTAATTTTAAGAGTGTTTGTTTAAGTTCATCCTCAAAACCAATAATAAAATATATGCTAAAGTTCTGCTTATGAGCATTAAGATTTCAGAAAAACTACTTTAGTAGGATAAAAATTAAAACAGATATTTCGTTTTTGCGATTAATTCATGCAAACTTTTCTCCCCTTTGCTGATTTCAAAAAGAGCTTCAGAGTATTAGATTACAAAAGACTAGGAAAACAACGCGCAGAAGCATTAATCCTTATCCATGTTATTGAAGCAATGCAGAATGGAAATAATGTGCGTAAAGGATGGAAAAATCATCCAATTACAATCATGTGGATGCATTTTTTAGATGCATTAAAACTATACTGTAATCTTTCTATTGAGGAATGGGTCACTAGAGGATATAATAATACTATTCCGAAATTCATCCTAGACGAAAGTGATGTTATTCTTCCAGACTGGCTTGGATACGGAGCTTTTCATGCTTCTCATCGATCAAATTTGTTAAGAAAGGATTTTGAATATTATAGACAATTTCAATGGAAAGAAAATCCATCCAATCCCTATTTATGGAGAGACATTGATAAGAAGTGGTATTATTTTGATTATGAAACAAAGAAGAGGATATATATCAACTAGTCCAAGTTTTTATTACATTGAGTTGTTTAATATTCTCCATACAATCAAAGAGGAAGTTAAATGAGCAAGTTTGTAGTGTACGCGTCAAAATCTGGAAATACTAAAGCAATCGCTGAAAGAATCGCTCAAGTAGCAGGATGCGAGCTGATTCCCTTAAATTTCCTTGAAAAACAAGGGAAAAATTCTAGTGGGAATAAAGAGCAAGAACAAACAATGTATAACAAAGCAATTAAACAATGCAAAAATGCGGAATTGGTTTTTGTGGGAACACCAGTTATTGCGAAACAACCCCATTCACGAATACGTGATTTTGTCAATACAGTGGATGCAAAACGCATAGCATTTTTTATTACTTACGAAAATAACATGGGATTCGCTCTCAAAGAAATGAAAGATTCTGCAGAAATTCGATCCATTCGAGTACTCGGAGCAATAGAATATAGTAACATGAAAACAGGCGAAATTGATTCATTAAAGGAACCTGATAAGGATCAAATTTTGAAAAAAACGGAAAAATTTACGAAGGACTGCCTTCAGAAGATAAAATAGATTTGAATAATCTATTTTTTCAAAAATTTTAATGGTATCTTTTCAGTTTAATCGAGCACACAATGAATTATATATATCTAATATTCACTATTCTTTTTAGTATGGCGTTAGAACACTATGAAATGAAATATAGGATTGTATCCGTGAAACGTTTTCCTGAATTACAACAAGATCTGGATCAATTATTTGATGGAAACAAGCTCAGCACAAATTCTGTGTATCGAAGTTATATTGATCCAAAAAAATTCACTGTTCCCGAAACGTTCTCCAACGCAAAATCAGTGATTATTCTCGCTAAAGCAACCCGAATTGCATTTATTAATTTTCATTATTATGGACAAGTTCACAATTTACTACTTCCATCTCCATATTATGATGATGGCTCGAAGATTGAAGATATCGAAGATTATATTTTTAATGAAATTTTTCACAGTTCGAGATCAGAATCATTATATAAAATTGAACGAACAAAAAACCTTTTTCTAAAAACTTTAGCGGTTCGAAGTGGCTTAGCGAAATATGGACGAAACAATATTAGTTATGTAACTGAATTTGGAAGTTTTTTTGATTTATATTCATTTTTTACTGACTTTATTCCCTCAAAATATGATTGGTCCGAGAGAAAGCTAATGGATCTTTGTGAATCGTGTACGATTTGTACTAATTTGTGCCCTACTAAAGCAATTCGCAACAATGAATTCGTGATAGATGTAGAAAGATGCCTTTCACTTTATAATGAAGTTAAAGGTGATTTTCCTCCAGATTTTCCAACACATATTCACCATGCACTGATGGGGTGCATTAAATGTCAGTATTCATGTCCTGCAAATAAAAATGCGATAACAAATACGCGTCAACTCGAACCTATTACAGAAGAAGAGACCCAAATGGTGTTAGAAGGAAGGAGAAACGATGCACTTGTCCATAGTCTATGCATGAAATTGAAAATGTTTCCATTTGAATATTATGACAGGTATTTGCCTGTACTTCGAAGGAATCTCTCAGTACTAATAAAATAGAAGACAGATTATACTCATGGTTAATTTAAATTTTTTTTTTTGGTTATTATCTTCTAAAGTCATTTTTAACGCAACAAATATACTATACCTAAGTATAGATTTAATTCCGGTGGAACGGGGATCATAATGATCAATGCAGTTAGATCTACTCCACAGTTTCACTTAATACGCCCAAATAAATTTAATAGTAGGTGGCATATTCAAAATTTTATTCTAGTTCCCCAAACATTTTCTTGTATCCATCGAACACCTTTCTCACATCAAATGTAAAGGTTTTTTTATTACCGCAGTTCTTGCATACACATTCTAATTCATCCATAGGGAAAAAAGATATTTCCACGAGTCTTTGTAGTTCTACGTTATATGTTCCTTTCAATCCGCATTTTTTGCAGATTTGATTCTTTATATATGCATATTCATCCCTAATTTCTTTCACAGGAGTAATATCGTCATTATTTTCTGCCAATATAAGCACCTAGACATAATACAATTTATTATATTCATCTATTTTCTTAAGAATTTATTAGCAATTTAATATCTAAAATAATAAATGCAAGAAACTGATCTGTAAATGGAATGAGTAGATTTATCCTTCGAGGGTATTCTAAAATCCAAAACCCGTCCGAATTTCATCAATTTCGTGTATATCTAAAGCATATGAAAGATGAAAAAGTAAAATTGTCGAAACATGAATCTACCACTAAACCGAAAGAACTGATTCCTCTTCGAGCGATTCCTCCTACCGCACGCTCAGCTCAGGGAAAGAAACAAAGCGGTTTAGAAAGGCTTGCTGCTGTGGAAGGGTGGAGGTTGGATTTAATCAGAAATTATATTAATCAGATATTGGAGGAATTTAAACCAGAAAAGGAATACCTTCAAACAACCGTTGATGGGGATGTTATTGGTCCAGACGATTTATTCAAAGAGTATATGATCACTCAAGATTATGGTATTCGGCTTGGAGTTATATTTAAAGTAATTGCGCGAATTCAGACGAAATCAAAAATAAACTCAATTCTATCAGTAGTTCAAGCAATGGAAGTGGAGGAATTGTTTTACTGGTGGAGAAAGCTTTTTGAAAAAGAGGATGATAAAAAGGTGATCACTGCTTTCCGGATTATGTTTGAGGAACCGTGATTTCGAATGATGTTTTTATGATCGTATGACTGTTTTTGTCATTACAAATACTTAAAAGGATATATAATAACACTAATTTGTGAAAAAATCCTTCCTTATGTTTTTGGTTTTGTGCGTTTCCTTATTTTATTCTCCCACAGTTATTGAATTTAATCCTGCGAACTCGTTACAAGATTATTGGCCTACGTTGGAGTGGCAAACTAGCACTCCGGAAGAACAAGGAATGAATTCTAAAAAATTAGAAAAAATGGATGAATACATTGACTCCCAAGACTGGCACTACTATGTCGATTCCTTACTTATTATAAGAAATGGATATATTGTATATGAGAGATATCGAACAGAGTCACAACGCACAACACCTCATCACATCTATTCTTGCACGAAAGTCATAACCTCTACACTGATTGGGATCTGTGTGGATGAAGGAAATATAACTTCTATTCAAAATCCTGTTTTGGATTATTTTCCAGATTATTCTTTTCAAGGCGTGAATTCATGGAAAGAATCTATAACTATCCAACATTTGCTATCTATGACTTCGGGTCTTGATTGGTATGATAATCAAGATTTTTACTCTATGATGAGTTCTTCAAATCCAGTTGAGTACGTTCTGAATCAGACTATGGTAGCTCCTCCTGGAGAACAATGGAATTATAATACCGGATGCTCTCATGTTCTCTCAAATATAATACAAAATGTTAGTGTGATAGGAACAGCCTATCTTGCTGCGAATTCCTTATTTTCTCCTCTGGGAATTACCGATTACTCATGGGAAACCAAGTTGGGAGTAGTTAATGGTGGAACTCTCCTTTACCTAAAATCTCGAGATATGGCGAAGATTGGATTTTTATATCTGAATAAGGGAAACTGGAATGGCACCCAAATTGTATCCGAACAATGGATAAATTCTGCTTCTAGCAGTTTCATTGATTTTGAGACTCCTAGGGATCATTGGGTAGGATATGGGTATAAATGGTGGATTTACCACTCAAATAACGGGTATGGAGCTCGAGGTTCTTGGATGCAAAATATCTTGGTTTTTCCCGATTTGAATATGGTGGTCGTTAGTACAGGAGCGGGAGTTTTTTCATTTGAAACTTTAGTAGATCGATTTATTATCACCGCTACCAGACCTTCATCTCTAGGTTGGATTATTGGAGGAATTAGTGGATTTATTCTAATTGGTTCTGCAATTGGAATACCAGTGTGGCTCTTACACAAACGTAGGTTAAAGCGAAGTTACTGAGTTTCATTATATGTCATATAGATTAAAATAGACAACTGTGATCTGTTAGATATGAGTAAAAAGGTAACTCGCTGCTTTGGAGGGAATCCTCTCATGGATAAATATCATGATGAGGAATGGGGTGTTCCGGAACACAATGACACCAAGTTATTTGAGCTCTTAATCTTGGAGGGTGTACAAGCGGGTCTAAATTGGAATATTGTGCTGCAGAAACGGGAAAATTATCGCATAGCATTTGATAATTGGAATTACAAGAAAATTTCAACCTACACGGATTATACCATAGAAAAACTACTAAATAATAGTAGTATTGTTCGAAATCGTCGTAAAATCGAAGCAGCAATCCAAAATGCAAAAGTATATTTGGAGATTCAAAAGGAATTTGGTTCTTTTGATAAATATATTTGGCAGTTTGTAGAAGGAATTCCAGTGAAAAATCATATCAACGATTGGGCGGATTGCCCCTCAAACACTCCTTTATCCGATAGAATTTCCAAAGATTTGAAAAAAAGAGGGATGAAATTTGTGGGAACCACCATTATATATGCATTTTTACAAGCAGTCGGAATTGTTAATGATCACCTTACCTCCTGCTTTAGATTCAACCAAATATAACTATTAGACTAAACATTGCATGATCACGGGGAAATGATCAGATGGGAAGTGCTCTAAAGTATCTGGTCCAATATAAGTATCTTGAAGCACTTCGCAACTAGTGACTGTCACATCAGCACTCACGAAGAAAAAATCGATCATATTGGTTGGACTATCATATGTGAGATCAAAACTATTTGTGGTGTCTATCAAATGCGGTCCGATACCATGGATGATATGATATGCACTTTGGAGAGGTTTAGTTCCATAATTCTCCATGAGTTCCCATCCGCTCATAGAGCTATTATAATTAAAATCCCCCCCTATGATGACCGGTACATTTCCTGAATATTGAACGATCCGTTCATTGAGTAGTATATTAGCTTTTTGCCGGAATTCTGCTCCAGAAT
>Ga0209253_10001451_pt1 | contig 20767 bp, 21 predicted proteins | sample FrelakmetBRP12BR_FD_187145 | JGI IMG/M metagenome (GOLD analysis project Ga0209253, IMG submission 187145) | Freshwater lake sediment microbial communities from the University of Notre Dame, USA, for methane emissions studies - BRP12 BR (SPAdes)... | ecosystem: Environmental > Aquatic >...
GGAACGCCCGCCGCGGGCGTTCCGGTTGGCCGCCCGGCAGGCAACAGGTTGACCTTCCGAGCGGTGACGATCCTAAGTGAGGTCGCGCACCAGCGACGCGCGCGAGGCCTCGGGCAGCGGGTCGACCGTGTGGCGGTAAGCGTCGTGGTCCATGCCGATCGACAGCGAGGCGCCTGCCTTTGCGTCCAAGACCATCGCGGGCGTCAACTCGAAGCGCAGGAAGTGCACCGCCGAGGTCTTCTCGTCGTTCTCGCGCTCCAGGTCCTCGTCGGCGATGGCGTACACGCGATCGTGGCCCGCCACCCTCACCCAGCAGCGGTCCTCGACGCCCTTGAGCGCGGCGAGCGCGGCGCGTCGCTCGTCGACGTCGGGGTATTCGATGAGGAGCGTCGCCTTCCAGTTCGATCCGTCGGGTATGAGCGGGTTGTACGCGGCGAGTTCCTCCGCGATGCCCTCGGCCTCGAAGATGCGTTCGATGCGCAGCATCTCCTGCACCTGGTACTGCACGGTCAGCCGGTCCTCGAAACACAAGGTCGCGTTCGGCCCGCACTGGATCGTGCGGTCGCGCTTGTGGGCCAGCACCTTCGAGCGGAATTCGGCCCGCTGCCTCGCGTACTGCTCGAGGCCGAGGAGTTCCTCCTGTCGCAGGCCGCGGCGGCTCATAGCCCGTACGCCTTGCGCAGCAGGGTGAGCGGGTGCGTCGGCCCCTGCCCGCCTTCGAGCGCCGACTCGATCTGGTGGCCCGCCATCGGGCAGTCGCTCGCGTAGTGGTCGCACCCGGACGCCTTGACCTTGTTGAACACGGGCTTGCCGATCTTCATGGAGATGTCGCGGTATTCGCGCTTCACGCCGTAGGTGCCGTTGTGCCCCGAGCAGCGCTCGATCGCCTCGATTTCGGTGCCGGGCACCAGCGACAGCACCTCGCGGGTCTTGAGACCGAGGTTCTGCACCCTCAGGTGGCAGGGCACGTGGTAGCTCACCTTGCCGAGCTGGCGCACGAAGTCGGTGCGCAGCAGCCCCGCCTTGTGGCGCAGCATCAGGTACTCGAAGGGGTCGAACATCGCTGCCTTGACCTTCGCGACCTGCGGATCGTCGGGGAAGAGCAGCGGCAGCTCCTGCTTGAACATGAGCACGCAGGACGGGATCGGCGCGACGATGTCGCAGCCCTGGTCCACGAGCGCGGCCATGGCCGGGACATTGACGTTCTTCGCCTGCTCGATGGCCTCGAGATCCCCGAGTTCGAGCTTGGGCATTCCGCAGCAGCGTTCCTTCTCGATCACGCTCACCGCGATGCCGTTGTGGCGGAAGACCGCCGCCAGGTCGGCGTCGATGTCGGGCTCGTTGCGGTTGCAGTAGCAGGTGGTGAAGAGCGCGACCCGGCCCCTGGTCTCCGGCGTCGCCCGCGCCTCGAGGCCGGGCCGGTCGCCGCGCGCGACGCGCTTGCGGCCCGAGTCGCTGTGATAGTCGGGAACCGGTGCGCCGGGATGCACGCCAAGTGTCTTGTCGAGCACCTTCCGCCCGAATCGGCTGCGGTTCACGAGGTTCACCGCCTGCGCCACGACCGGGATGCCGGCAATGGCGCCGACCCTGTCGGTCGCCGTGAGGATGCGATCGCGCAGGCGCGCGCCACCCTGCTTAAATTTCACCGCCTTGGCGCGCAGCATCAGGTGCGGGAAGTCGATGTTCCACGGATGCGGCGGCACGTACGGACACTTGGTCATGTAGCACATGTCGCAGAGGTAGCAGTGGTCGGCAACCTCCCAGTAGACCTTGCGGTCCACGCGGTCGAGCTCGCCGGTCGGGCTCGCGTCTATGGCGTCGAAGAGCAGCGGGAACGCGTTGCACAGGCTGAAGCAGCGCCGACAGCCGTGGCAGAGGTCATAGACCCGGTGCAGTTCCTCGAAGAGCGAAGCCTCGTCGTAGAAATCGGCCTCGCGCCACGCGACCGGGTGGCGTGTCGGCGCCGCCAGGCTGCCCTCGCGCGCGGTCGGGGTCCTCGTGTCTTCCGCCATTGAATGTCTCCTGCCCGGGGCTCCCCCGTGACGAAAAAGGGCGGACCCCCCCGGGCCCGCCCTCCTGCGACTACCGCCGGAAACGGCTGGTCAGAGGGCGTCGAGCGCCTTCTGGAAGCGGTTCGCGTGCGAACGCTCCGCCTTGGCCAGCGTCTCGAACCAGTCCGCGATTTCATCAAAGCCTTCGTCGCGCGCGGCCTTGGCCATTCCCGGGTACATGTCGGTGTACTCGTGCGTCTCGCCCGCGATCGAAGCCTTGAGGTTGTTCGACGTGCTGCCGATCGGCAACCCCGTAGCCGGGTCGCCGACCTGCTCGAGATACTCGAGGTGGCCGTGCGCGTGGCCGGTCTCGCCTTCCGCCGTCGAGCGGAACACGGCCGCGACGTCGTTGCATCCCTCGATGTCCGCCTTCTGCGCGAAATACAGGTAGCGACGATTCGCCTGGGACTCGCCCGCGAATGCGTCCTTCAGATTCTTCTCGGTCTTCGTTCCCTTCAAGCTGCTCATGAGTGCCTCCAACGGTCTCGCTCGCCCTCGCGACGAGCACGATTTAGACTTAGTCTAGCCGAATCCCAATTTAGGCGGCCAGCCGCGCGAAGTCAACGCTACCACGGGCCGCCCGCAGCGACGATTCGCAAACATCTGTATTGCCCTCCCACGCGTTGACCCTCGCTACCCCCTGTGCAAGGCTTGCGCGCCCCGGAGGCCCCCTCGTGACCAGCAAGAAAGGCAAGCAACTCGACTTCGAACAGGCGCTCGCGGAACTCGAGGCGGTCGTCGAACGTCTCGAGCACGGCGAACTACCGCTCGAGGACGCGCTCAAGCAGTTCGAGCGCGGCATCGAACTCGCGCGCAGCTGCCAGACGTCGCTCAAGGCGGCCGAGCAGCGCGTCGAGATCCTGCTCAGGAAGACGCCGGACGGGGAACCGGAACCCTTCGAGGGGAGCGAGTAGGCCCTCGCGGATGACGACGCTCGGTTCACGCCTCGACGAGTGGCGTAGCCGCGTCGAGCGCGAGCTCGACCGCTGGCTCCCGCCCGAATCGGCCGTGCCGCAACGGCTGCACGCCGCGCAGCGCTACGGTGTGCTCGGGCCTGGCAAGCGCATCCGCCCCGCACTGGTCTACGCGACGGCGGAAACCCTGGGCGTGCCGCTCGAGCGGGTGGATGCGGCCGCCTGCGCCGTGGAACTGATCCACGCCTATTCGCTGGTCCACGACGACCTGCCGGCCATGGACGACGACGACCTGCGCCGCGGCCGACCGACCTGCCACAAGGCCTTCGACGAGGCGACGGCGATACTCGCCGGCGACTCGCTGCAGGTGCTCGCGTTCCAGGTGCTGGCCAATCACGGGGTCATTCCCGACGACGAACCGATTCGCTTGCGCATGATCGCCATCCTCGCCGAGGCCAGTGGCACCGCGGGCATGGCCGGCGGGCAGGCGCTCGACCTGGCCGCCGAGGGCCGGACCCTCACGCTGCCCGAGATCGAGCAGGTTCACGCACGGAAGACCGGGGCCCTGATCCGCGCCAGCATCCTGATGGCCGCGCACTGCGCGCCCGGCCTGGCGGGCGGGAGCCTGCGCTCGCTGGGCGAATTCGGCAGCCTCGTCGGCCTCGCCTTCCAGGTTCAGGACGACATCCTCGACATCGATGGCGACGCAGAGCTGATCGGCAAGCCGGTCGGCAGCGACGAAGCGCGCGCCATGCCGACCTACCCGGCCGTCGCGGGCCTCCCGGCGGCACGGGCTCGCGTGCACGAACTCCACGCGGCGGCCGGCGCCATTCTCGCGCGCGAGGGCTGGGCCGGCAGTCCGCTTGCCGTCCTGGCCGACTGGCTCCTCACGCGACGGCACTAGCGCGGGCCCGGGTTGCCGCGGTGCGGTAGACTTGATCTTTATGTCCCCGACCGACCAATACCCGTTGCTCGCGGCGATCGACTCGCCGGCGGACCTGCGCCGCCTGCCGGAGTCGCAGCTCGAGCCGCTTGCGCGCGAGCTGCGCGAGTTCCTGGTCCACACGGTCAGCCAGATGGGCGGGCATTTCGCGGCGGGCCTGGGAACGGTCGAGCTCACCGTGGCCCTGCACTACGTGTACGACACGCCCCACGACCGCATCGTCTGGGACGTCGGCCACCAGGCCTATCCGCACAAGGTGCTCACAGGCCGCCGTGACCGCCTGCAGACCATCAAGCTCAAGGGCGGTCTCGCGCCCTTCCCGAGCCGCGAGGAAAGCGAGTACGACACCTTCGGCGTCGGTCACGCCAGCACGTCGATCGGTGCCGCGCTCGGCATGGCGCTCGCCTCCGCGCGAGCCGGCGAGCCCCGCCGGGTCGTGGCGGTGATCGGCGACGGCGCGATCAGCGGCGGCCAGGCCTTCGAGGCCATGAACCACGCCGGGCCGCTCGATCCGGACATGCTGGTCGTGCTGAACGACAACAAGATGTCCATCTCGGAGAACGTGGGCGCGCTCGCGCTCTACTTCGCGCGCGTCCTGTCCGGCAAGACCTACACGGCGCTCCGCGAGCGCAGCAAGCGGTTCCTGGACCGCATGCCGAAGATGAAGCGCTTCGCGCGGCGCTCCGAGGAGCACGTGAAGGGCATGGTGCTGCCCGGGACGCTCTTCGAGGAGCTCGGCTTCAACTACAGCGGCCCGATCGACGGCCACGACGTGGTCGGGCTCGTCGCCACGCTGAAGCTCCTGCGCGAGCGGCGCGGCCTGCAGCTGCTCCACGTGGTGACGCAGAAGGGCAAGGGCTACGCGCCCGCGGAGGCCGACCCGATCAAGTGGCATGGCCCCGGCCCCTTCGACCCCACGAGCGGCACGATCTTCAAGGACAAGATCTCGGGGCCGTCGTACTCCCAGGTGTTCGGGCAGTGGCTCTGCGACATGGCCGAGCGCGACCCGCGCGTCGTCGGTATCACGCCCGCCATGCGCGAGGGCTCGGGCCTCGTCGAGTTCTCGAAGCGTTTCCCGGACCGCTACTACGACGTCGCGATCGCCGAGCAGCACGCGGTCACGCTCGCCGCGGGCATGGCCTGCGAGGGCACGCGCCCGGTGGTGGCGATCTACTCGACCTTCCTGCAACGCGGCTATGACCAGTTGATCCACGACGTGGCCCTGCAGAACCTTCCTGTCGTCTTCGCGATCGACCGCGGCGGGCTCGTGGGAGGAGACGGCGCCACGCACCAGGGTGCGTACGACCTGAGCTTCCTGCGTTGTATCCCGAACATGGTGGTCATGGCTCCCGCCGACGAGAACGAGTGCCGGCAGATGCTCTACACGGCCGTCACGCTCGACGGTCCGGCGGCGGTGCGCTATCCGCGCGGGCCGGGCCCCGGCGCGCCGATCGAGGCGGGGATGAGCGCCGTGCCGGTCGGTCGTGCGGAGATCCGGCGCGAGGGCCGTTCGGGCCTGCTGCTGCTCGCCTTCGGCACGATGGTCGCACCCTGCGTGCCGATCGCCGAAAGGCTCGACGCGACGCTGGTCAACATGCGCTTCGTGAAGCCGCTCGACGCCGAGCTCGTGCGCCGGCTCGCGGCCTCGCACGAGTGCGTCGTCACGATCGAGGAAAATGTGATCGCCGGTGGCGCAGGCAGCGCCGTGGACGAATGCCTGGCCGGGGCCGGCATCGAGCGCGCGGTACGCCGCATAGGCATTCCCGACCGGTTCATCGAGCACGGCTCGCGCGAGGACTGCCTCGTGCTGGCCGAACTCGACGACGCCGGCCTCGCGAGGCAGGTCGAGGCCATCTGGCCCGCGCGCAACGAGGTCCTGGCCGCCGTGGGCGGCCGGCCACTGGCGGTGTGACGATGGACGACGTACAGGGCCGCGCGGATTCGCGCCAGATTCCGATCAACAAGGTCGGCATCAAGGACATCTTCCACCCGGTGCGAGTCAAGGACCGCTCCGGCGGCGAACAGCGCACGATCGCGAACTTCAACATGTACGTCGCCCTGCCCCACAACTTCAAGGGCACGCACATGTCGCGCTTCGTGGAGGTGCTGCACGGGCACGAGCGCGAGGTGTCTGTGGATTCGTTCCGCCAGATGCTGGCCGAGGTGACGCGCAAGCTCGATGCGACCACCGGCCACATCGAGATGAGCTTCCCGTACTTCGTCATGAAGAAGGCGCCGGTCTCCGGAGTCTCGAGCCTGATGAACTACCAGGCGAGCCTCGTCGGCGAAGTCCGGGATGGCCGCGAGGAGATGTGGATCCACGTCGTGGTTCCGGTCACGAGCCTCTGCCCCTGCTCGAAGAAGATCTCCGACTACGGCGCGCACAACCAGCGCTCGCACATCACGATCAAGGCGAGGGTCCGCGAGCACCTCTGGATAGAGGAGCTGATCGACATCGCCGAGCTGGAAGCGTCTTCCCAGGTGTACGGGATCCTCAAGCGTCCCGACGAGAAGTTCGTGACGGAACGCGCCTACGACAATCCCAAGTTTGTGGAGGACATCGTTCGCGACGTCGCCGTGCGGCTGAATCGCGAGCCGCGCGTGCTCGCCTACGTGGTGGAAGCGGAGAACTTCGAGTCCATCCACAACCACTCGGCGTACGCGCTGATAGAGAAAGACAAGGACGTCGGCCCGGCGGCCTGAGCCGGGCGAGTGGCTCGCTAGCGGCTGCCCGACCGCTCCTTCGCGTCCAGCCAGTCCTGAAGGCGCTCGAGCAGGCCCGGCTTCCTTGGCCTGATGGTCACCCGGGACCGGTTGGGCGGCTCGGCCGCAGGCGATCGGCTGGCAGCCGACCCGGCGTCACGATAACCCGCACTGCTCTCGTAGGGATTGAATCCGCCGCCCGCCGGCCCGGACGCTTTGGCCGATGTACCGTCCGGCGCCCTGGTGATGATGGTCGACTCGATACGCAGGTCGGGCGCCGCGAGCTTCTCGACCAGTGTCGTGGTCGGGTCCTTGCGGTACTGCCCTTCGGAATCCCGAAATGCCCACACTGCATTGCCGCGCGCATCGGTGACCACCCGGCCGGACTCCTTCTCGCCCGGGGCCCGCGCCTCCGCGGGTCCGCTCACGGACGATTCAGCGGTCATTCGCAGCGCCTGTTTTTTGTCGCTCATCATTCGCTCAGTGTTGCCGGGATTGGCAGGATCGGCCTGTCGCCGCAAGACATGCCCGGATTCTGCACGTTTACGGCCGGCGTTACATATCGTTTGGCACCATCCTGCATCGGAAAGTGTGAACGAGTTCCGCTTGACCCCAAGGGGGATATGGCACGCAGGAGCATGGCCATGACCGGATCCGTCGCGGGCCTCCTACGCGGGTTCGCCCTTCGCCCGGCCCCGCTGCAGCCGACCGATGAGCTCGCGCAGGAACACCTTGTGGAAACGGAGCTGGCAGGAGATGGACGCCTGCTCGAGCAGCGTAGCCGTGACCTTGAGCAGCGTGAGCTGGCCTTCGGCCTCGATGCTGGTGTCGCGCCGCGAGCCCTCGCCGAATGCCGCCTCGCCGAAGCAGCCGCCGGCCTCGACCCGCCCGACGAGCTCGCCGGCGCGGCTGACCCTGGCACCGCCGGAGACGACCACGTAGAAGCGGTCGTCCGCATCGCCGGGCCGCAGCACGACTTCGCCGGGCTGGCAGTCCATCCAGCAGCCGGACCTCATGACCTCGCGGATCTCGGCGTGCGTGAAATCGTGGAAGAAACGCAGGCGGCGCAGCACGGCGAAGCGTTCTTCGTCGTCCATGGCGGACTGCGTCGCGCGCAGCTTCTGGTGCACGCGCGTCAGGTCGGCCGCGAACTCGGCACCGCTGCGATAGCGGTTGCCCGGCTCCTTTTCGAGCGCGCGATTCACGACCGTCTCGAGGTCTTCCGGAAGTTCGGGACGCGCCTGGCGCAGCGGCTCGGGCGTGGCCTGCACCACCTGGCGGAGCAGCTTGCCGAGCGCGCCGGCACGGAACGGGCGCTGCCCGCACAGCATTTCATACATCACCGCGCCCAGCGAATAGAGGTCGGAGCGCGGATCGAGGTCGTAACCCTGCACCTGCTCGGGAGACATGTATGCCGGGCTGCCGGCCACACCCTCGAGGCGCGAGACGTCGGAGTCCGACACGAGCGCGATGCCGAAGTCCACGATGCGCACGTCGCCGTCCTGGTTGAGCAGGATGTTCGACGGCTTGATGTCCCGGTGCACCACGCCGCGCGAATGCGCGTAGTGCAGCGCCTTCGCACACTTGTAGATGATGCCGATGACCTGGTCCACGGGCAGCAGGCTCCCGGGCCTGCAGTACGCGGACAGCGTGCGCGCGCCGTGCACGTGCTCGGTGACGACGTAGCGCCGCCCCTCTTCCTCGCCCGCATCGAAGATCGGGACGATGTTCGGGTGCTGCAGCTTGCCGACCATGTGCGCCTCGCCGAGGAACATGCGGCGCGCATTGCGCGACTCGGCGTCGTCGGCGGTGGCGGCGTGATAGAACTTGATCGCCACGTCGCGCCCGTAGAACGGGTCGTGCGAAAGGTACACCGTGCCCGTGCTGCCCCGGCCGACCTCGTGGACCACGTAGTACTTGCCGATGCGTTCCGGCACCGAAGGAAGCGGCGCAAGGATCGGCATTGTCTGTGTCGCTGCGAATGCGTTCGGGGTTGGCACTATTCTTCGCGGACGGGTATCCGATTCCAGCCGGGTTTCCGGTTATGTTGCACGGGAGGATAGTGGCCGGACAGCCGCCATTCCGTGACCAACCTCGCGGATCCGGGGGCAGATGCCCCGGCGCACCCGTCAGGCGAAGTGGTCGTATCCCCGGCCGGCCACGTCCACGGCCAGGCCGTCGCGCTGGCAGCGGATACCGCGGCCGACCCCGATCTCGCCGATCCGGGTGACCGTGCAGATCCGGCCCAGTTCCACCTCGAGGCGCCCGGCATCCGCCGCCGGCAGGGTGAAGAGGAGTTCGTAGTCGTCGCCCCCCGCGAGCACGAAATGCTCGCAGGCCTCGCGGTCGTGCGCCGCCGCCAGCCGCTCCGACACCGGCAGCGAATCGAGGTCGAGCCGTGCCCCGACACCGCTCGCGGCGCAGAGCTTGCCCAGGTCGCCGAGCACACCGTCCGACACGTCGATGGCGGCGCTCGCCCGGCCGCGCAGCGCGCGGCCGAGCTCGAGCCTCGGCGTGGCATACAGGTACCGGCGTATCAAAGGATCATCGCCTTCGACCGAGCCGCCGCGGCGCAGCGCCTCGAGTCCCGCTGCCGCCTCGCCCGGCGAGCCCGAAATGTAGAGCTGGTCGCCGGGTCGTGCGCCCGAGCGCCTGAGCGCCTGCTCCGGCTCCACGAACCCGAGCACCTCCACCGTCACCACGAGTGGCCCGCGCACCGTATCGCCGCCGACGAGCTCCACGCCGTGCTCGTCGGCGAGCGCATGGAAGCCCTGCGCGAAATCGCCGAGCCAGTCCTCGCGCACCTCCGGCAGGCAGAGCGACAGCAGCGCAAAGGCCGGCTCCGCGCCCATCGCGGCGAGATCGCTCAGGTTGACTGCAAGCGCCTGGTGGCCCACCGAGCGGCCCGGCGCGCCGACGAGGAAGTGCCTGCCTTCGACCAGCGTGTCGGTCGCAGCGACCAGCGCGCGGCCCGGTGGCACCTCGAGCAGTGCCGCGTCATCGCCCACGCCGAGCAGCACGTCGCGCCGCTGCGCGCGGCGCGTGAAGAATCGCTCGATGATGTCGAATTCGCCGAGCGCCACGGCGCGCCCCGCTCAGGCTCGCGCGCGAACCGCGGCTTTCTGCTCAGCGGCGCGCAGCGTGCGCGCCGCGCGGTCCAGCACGGCATTGACGAACTTGTGCCCATCCGTGGCACCGAAGCGCTTGGCGAGGTCCACGCCCTCGTTGATGACCACCCTGAACGGTACCTCGAGCTGGTCGCGCAGCTCGTAGACGCCGATCAGCAGCACCGCGTGCTCCACCGGGTCGAGCTGGGCCACGGGCCGGTCGAGGAGCGTGCCGAGCGCTGCGTCCAGCACCTCGCGCGCGCCGGTCGTGCCGGTGAGCAGGACCTCGAAGTACTCGCGGTCCGCGTCGCCGAAGCCTTCTTCCGCCGCGTACTGGTTGCGCAGCTCCGCGCATGACTGCCCGGTGAGCTGCCACTGGTAGACCGCCTGCATTGCGAACTTGCGCGCCAGGCTGCGCGCGCGCGCGGCCCTGTCGGGGCGTTTCGCCATTGTCAGACGTCCAGCCGGCGCAGCAGGTTCGCGAGCTCGAGCGCGCAGAGTGCGGCGTCCGCGCCCTTGTTGCCGGCCTTGGTGCCGGCGCGCTCGATGGCCTGCTCGATGGTGTCGGTCGTGAGCACGCCGAACGCCACCGGCACGCCGGTCTCGAGCGACACCCGGGCAAGGCCCGCGGCGCACTGCCCCGCCACGTGATCGAAGTGCGGCGTCGCGCCGCGGATCACCGCGCCCAGCGCCACGATGGCGTCGCATCGCTTGCTGGCCGCGAGCTTCTGCACGACCAGCGGCAGGTCGAACGCGCCCGGCACGCGGACCAGTTCGATCTGCTTCTCGGCGGCGCCATGGCGCACGAGCGTGTCCACCGCGCCGCGGATCAGCGAGTCCACGATCATGTCGTTGAAGCGCGCCGCCACGATCGCGAAGCGCAGGTCGCGCGCGATCAGGTCGCCGTTGATGGTGCGAATGTTGTCCATGCTGGTTCCTCAGCCGCCCTCGTCCACGTACTCGACCACCTCGAGCCCGAAGGCCGACAGGCCGTGCATCTGCTTCGGCGCACTCAGTACGCGCATGCGCACCACGCCGAGGTCCTGGAGTATCTGCGCCCCGATGCCGTAGGTGCGCAGCACCTGCGCCCCGGCCGTCTTCGGGTTGTGCGCGGCGCGACCACCCGAGCGGACGGCCTCCGCGATCTCGAGCGGACTTTCGTGCGGCCGGAGCAGCACGATGACCCCGGATCCCTCCTTCGCGATGCGCTGCATGGCGCTGCGCAGGCTCCAGCTCCGGTCGCGCTCGTGCGCACCCACGAGGTCGCGCACCGTGTCCTTCAGGTGCACGCGCACCAGCGGCGCCACGGCGCCGTCGAGCCGACCACGCACCAGCGCGAGGTGCACCGTGCCGTTCACGTGATCCTCGTAGCAGCACAGCCGGAACGGGCCGAAGTCCGTCGCGATCTCGCGCTCGGCGATGCGCTCGACGGAGCGCTCCTTCTCGAGCCGGTAGCGGATGAGGTCCGCGATCGTGCCCATCTTGATCCCGTGCTGCCGCGAGAATTCCTCGAGCTGCGGGCGGCGGGCCATCGTGCCGTCCTCGTTCAGGATCTCGACGATCACCGCCGCGGGCTCGAGCCCGGCGATGCGCACGAGGTCGCAGCCCGCCTCGGTGTGGCCTGCGCGGGTGAGCACGCCGCCCGGCTGGGCCATGAGCGGGAAGATGTGGCCGGGCTGACGCAGGTGCTCGGGACGCGCGTCCGGGGCCACGGCCGTGCGGATCGTGTGCGCCCGGTCGTAGGCCGAGATGCCGGTGGTCACACCCTCGGCCGCCTCGATCGAGAGCGTGAAGTTCGTGGTGTGATCGGCGTCGGTCTCGCTCACCATGAGCGGCAGGCGGAGCTGGCGGCAGCGATCGCGGGTGAGCGTGAGGCAGATCAGGCCGCGCCCGTAGCGAGCCATGAAGTTGACGTCCTCGGGCCGCACCTTGGAGGCGGCCATGATCATGTCGCCCTCGTTCTCCCGGTCCTCGTCGTCCATGAGCACGACCATGCGGCCGTGGCTGATGTCCTGCAGGATCTCGTCAATGCTGTTCAACGAACTCATTGCAAAAGGACCGTAACTAATTGTTTTATTTAAATATGACCGCCACCAACGACGGCGCGCCCTGACCGGGATGGCAAGTGTAGCAGGCAGCCGGGGGCCTGCGGCATGCGAGCGGTGGACGGCCTCGGCGGGGACGGGCGCCCGGCCCAGCGACCGGCGCCGGCCGCCAACGTCGCGATTATCGGCCCGCCTCCAGCATCCGCTCCAGGTACCGGGCAATGATGTCCACCTCGACATTGACGGCGGTCCCAGGGCGGTAATCGGCCAGGGTCGTGAGCTCCAGCGTGTGCGGCACCAGGTTTACGTCGAAGCGCCTGCCCTGGACGCCGTTGACGGTCAGGCTTACTCCGTCCACGCAGACCGACCCCTTGCGCGCCACGTAGCGCGCGAGTTCTTCGGGGACTTCGAACTCCACGCGGACGGAACGCGCGTCGTCGTGCCGGGAAACGACGCTGGCCACGCCGTCAACGTGCCCGGTCACGTAGTGACCGCCGAGCGCCTGCCCGGCGGTGAGCGCTTTTTCGATGTTGACCCGCGTGCCGGCTGCAGCGGCACCGAGTGTCGTGAGGGACAGGGTCTCGCGCGAGACGTCCGCAGCGAAGGCGTGCCCCTCGATCCGGGTCGCCGTGAGGCAGGCGCCACTCACGGAGATGCTGCCGCCGACCTGCACGTCGGCCAGCGGGACGGGACCCGTCTCGATCCACAGGACGACGTCGCCGCCGCGCGGCTCGACGGAGCGGATGCGGCCCACACCCTGCACGATGCCGGTGAACATCAGTGTCCCTCCCTGCGCCGCGGACGCAGCGTCAGCCGCAGGTCGTCGCCGACCCGGTCCACTTCGCGCCACTCGAATTCGCAGCGGTCGCTCATGCGCTCGAGCGCCGGCATGTTGAACAGGCTGCGCGCCGCGTGCCCCAGCACGACCGGCGCCATGTAGACCACGATCTCGTCCGCGAGGCCGGCGCGCAGGAATTCGCCCGCGAGCGTCGGGCCGGCTTCCACCAGCACCTCGTTGCACTCGAGTGCCGCGAGCCGCGCGAGCACGGCGTCCAGGTCCAGTCCGCCCTCTCCGGCCGGCACGCTTTCGACCGCGGCCCCCGCCTCGCGCAGGGGCGTGGCGAGTTCCGAGTCGGAGTCACGCGTGAAGATCAGTACCGAACCGGCGACCGACAGCACGTGCGCCAGCGGCGGTGTGCGCAGCCTGGAATCCAGCACGACCCGGAGCGGCCGTCGTCCACGCAACTCGAAGCGCGGGTCGCGTGCCGTGAGCAGCGGGTCGTCGGCCACCACGGTTCCGCTGCCGGTGACGACCGCCGAGGCGCGCGAGCGCAGTCGCTGTACGTCGGCGCGCGCCGCTTCGCCCGTGATCCACTTGCTCGTGCCGTTCGCGAGTGCGGTGCGGCCGTCGAGGCTGGCGCCGAGCTTCAGCGTGACCCAGGGACGGCCGCGCGTCATGCGGCTCACGAAGCCACGATTCAGTTCCGCAGCCTCCTCCGACATCAGGCCAACCGCCGTCGCGATTCCGGCAGAGGCAAGACGCGCGAGACCGCCGCCGTCCACGGCAGGGTTCGGATCGCGCATCGCGACCACGACCCGCGACACCCTGGCCGCGATGAGCGCATCCACGCAGGGCGGCGTGCGGCCGTGGTGGGAACAGGGCTCGAGCGCCACGTAGACCGTGGCGCCGGCCGCGGCTGGACCCGCGTCCGCGAGCGCCACAACCTCGGCGTGGGCGCCGCCGGCGCGTGCGTGGAATCCCTCGCCGACCGGCTGACCCCAGCGCGCGAGCACGCAGCCGACCGCCGGGTTGGGCGGCGTCGAATACAGGCCCTGCCCGGCAAGTTCCAGCGCACGCCGCATGAACCGGCGGTCGTCGGCGGAAAATTCCGTCACGTTCCCTCGTCCCCCGGCTCCGCGCCCGACCACAGTCCGAGCTGCAGGTCCTCGACCGTGTGCGGCCGCCGATGGCGCAGGCGCTCGATCTCCTCGTGGAACGCGTCCACGTCCTGGAAGCTGCGATAGACCGAGGCGAAGCGCACGTAGGCCACCTCGTCCAGGCGATGCAGTTCGTCCATGACGAGTTCGCCCACGAGGCGCGCCGGCACCTCGCGTTCGCCGAGTGTGCGGAGCTTGTGACAGACGTGGTTCACTGCGGCGTCCACGGCCTCGCTCGACACCGGCCGCTTCTCGAGGGCCCTCAACATGCCCGAACGCAGCTTCGCCTCGTCGAAGGGCTCGCGCGTGTCGTCGCTCTTCACGACGCGCGGCATCACGAGTTCCGCCGACTCGAAGGTCGTGAAGCGCTCCCCGCACTTCAGGCACTCGCGCCGCCGACGCACCTGCTGGCCCTCGGCCGAGAGGCGCGAGTCGATGACCTTGGTCTCCTCGTGCGCGCAGAACGGGCAGTACATGGCCGGGGCGCCCGCCCTTGCCTATCCGTACACCGGGAAGCGCCGGCAGATCTCGAGCACTGCCTTGCGCGTGCGGTCGATGACCGCCTCGTTGCCCAGGTCGTCGAGCACGTCGGCGATCCAGCCCGAGAGCTCGGTGACCTCGGCCTCGCGGAAGCCGCGCGTGGTGACCGCCGGCGTGCCGATGCGCAACCCGCTCGTCACGAACGCCGAGCGCGGATCGTTCGGAACGGTGTTCTTGTTGACGGTGATGTTGGCGCGTCCGAGCGCGGCGTCCGCGTCCTTGCCCGTGACGCCCTTCTCGACGAGGTCCACGAGGAACAGGTGGTTGTCGGTGCCGCCCGAGACGATCCTGTGGCCGCGCGCCTGCAGGCCCGTGACCATGGCCCTGGCGTTCGCGACGACCTGCGTCTGGTAACCCGCGAACTCGGGCTGCAGGGCCTCGAGGAACGCGACGGCCTTCGCGGCGATCACGTGCATCAGCGGCCCGCCCTGCGTACCGGGGAAAATAAGCGAGTTCAGCTTCTTCGTGATCTCGTCGTTGCGGCGCGCGAGGATGAGCCCGCCGCGCGGCCCGCGCAGCGTCTTGTGGGTGGTCGTCGTCACGACGTCGGCGAACGGCACGGGGCTCGGATAGACGCCAGCGGCCACGAGGCCCGCGACGTGCGCCATGTCCACGAGGAAGTACGCGCCGACCGCGTCCGCGATCGCGCGGAACCGCGCCCAGTCCACGACGCGCGAATACGCCGAGAACCCGGCGATGACGAGCTTCGGCTTGTGCTCGTGCGCGAGGCGCTCGACCTGCGCGTAGTCGATCTCGCCGGTCGCGGGATCGAGGCCGTACTGAACGGCGTTGAAGATCTTGCCGGAGAAGTTGACCTTGGCGCCGTGGGTGAGGTGGCCGCCGTGGTCGAGGCTCATGCCGAGGATCGTGTCGCCCGGGTTGATGAGCGCAAGGTAGGCCGCGGCGTTGGCCTGCGATCCGGAGTGCGGCTGCACGTTCGCGTAGTCCGCGCCGAAGAGCTGCTTCGCGCGCTCGATCGCGAGCTGCTCGGCCACGTCCACGAACTCGCACCCGCCGTAATAGCGCTTGCCGGGATAGCCCTCGGCGTACTTGTTGGTGAGCACGGAGCCCTGGGCCTCGAGGACACGCGGGCTCGCGTAGTTCTCGGAGGCGATGAGCTCGATGTGCTCTTCCTGGCGGACGCGCTCCTGGTCGAGGGCGGCCGCGAGTTCGGGGTCGAACCCGGCGATCTTCATGGTGGCGGGGAACATGGACACTCCAACGTGGGGACGCGCAATTGTACCGGGTTGCGGTCACGCGCTCCCGGCATGGCAGCGATCGCATGCCGTCAAGGGTCGAACGCACCCTTCGGCTAGCCCGGTTCCCGCGTTGCTGGGCGGTCGAGGAACCAAGGAGTCCGGGGACGCCGTAAACCCGTCCATGGGGGCTCGCGCGCGGCGTCCCTGCCGCGCGACGCCCCGGCCTCCTTGGTTCCTCGACCCCCTTCGCAACGCCGACGCGTCAGTGGCACGCGGCCTCAGGCGGCGCGGCCCGGCGGCTGGCACGACGCAGGGCGTCGGTATTCCGGATCGCCCTGGAGGGGCGTCGCGCGGCAGGGACGCCGCGCGCGAGGCTCCAGGGATGGATTCACGCCGTCCCCGACAGGGCGATCCGGAATGCCGGCGCCCGTGCTACTTGGGGCACCCGAAAGCACCCAGCCACGTCGGCATTGCCAAGTCCCGACCGACCGTGGCGCGCCGACCGCCGAGGCTCCATAATCGCGGCCCTTTTTCCGCCCCAGCCGCACCCCGAACCCATGGCCCAGTTCATTTACACGATGAATCGCGTCGGGAAGATCGTGCCCCCGAAGCGCATGATCCTCCGCGACATTTCGCTCAGCTTCTTTCCGGGCGCCAAGATCGGCGTGCTGGGCCTCAACGGCTCGGGCAAGTCCACCCTGCTCCGGATCATGGCGGGCCTGGACAAGGAATTCGAGGGCGAGGCGCGGCCGCAGCCCGGGATCAAGATCGGCTTCCTGGAGCAGGAGCCGCAGCTCGATGCCACGAAGGACGTGCGCGGCAACGTCGAAGTCGCGGTGAGCGGGATCAAGGACGCGCTCGCCCGCCTCGATGCCGTCTACGCGGCCTACGCTGAACCGGACGCCGACTTTGACAAGATCGCGGCCGAGCAGGCCAGGCTCGAGGCGGTCATCCAGGCCGCGGACGGCCACAATCTCGAGCGCCAGCTTGAGGTCGCCGCCGACGCGCTGCGCCTGCCGCCCTGGGACGCCGACGTCACCAAGATCTCCGGCGGCGAGCGGCGCCGCGTGGCGCTCTGCCAGCTGCTGCTCTCGAAGCCGGACATGCTGCTGCTCGACGAGCCCACCAACCACCTCGACGCCGAGTCGGTGCGCTGGCTCGAGCACTACCTCGAACAGTACCCCGGCACCGTCATCGCGGTGACCCACGATCGCTATTTCCTCGACAACGTCGCCGGCTGGATCCTCGAACTCGACCGGGGCCACGGCATCCCGTGGCAGGGCAACTACTCCTCCTGGCTCGAGCAGAAGGAAAAGCGCCTGCAGGTCGAGGAGCAGCAGCAGGAGGCGCTCAAGAAGATGCTCGCGCGCGAGCTCGAGTGGGTGCGCCAGAACCCGAAGGCGCGCCAGGCCAAGAGCAAGGCCCGCATGCAGCGCTTCGACGAACTGCAGTCGCGCGAGTTCCAGGAGCGCAACGAGACGAACGAGATCTACATCCCGCCGGGCCCGCGCCTCGGCGAGCTCGTGGTCGAGGCCAAGGGGCTCTCCAAGGCCTACGGCGAGAAGCTCCTGTTCGAGAACCTCAACTTCAACCTGCCGCAGGGCGGCATCGTCGGCATCATCGGCCCGAACGGCGCCGGCAAGACCACCCTCTTCCGGATGATCACGGGACAGGAAACGGCTGACTCGGGAGAGATCCGCATCGGGCCGACCGTGCAGCTCGCCTACGTGGACCAGTCGCGACAGTCGCTCGACGACAAGAAGACCGTCTTCGCGGAAATCTCGAACGGTCTCGACATGATCAAGATCGGCAACTACGAGACGCCTTCGCGCGCCTACGTGGGGCGCTTCAATTTCCGCGGTTCCCAGCAGCAGCAAGCCATCGGCGATCTGTCGGGCGGCGAGCGCAACCGCGTGCACCTCGCGAAGGTGCTGAAGGAAGGCGGCAATGTCATCCTGCTGGACGAGCCAACGAACGATCTCGACATCGAAACGCTGCGTGCGCTCGAGGAGGGGCTCCTCTCCTTCCCGGGTTGCGCCGTGGTCATCTCGCACGACCGCTGGTTCCTCGACCGGATCGCGACCCACATCCTCGCCTTCGAGGGAAACAGCGAAGTCGTGTGGTTTGAGGGCAACTACTCGGAGTACGTCGAGGACCTGAAGAAGCGTCGCGGCGAGGACGCGGAGCAGCCGCACCGGATGCGCTACCGCAGCCTGCACGCCTGAAGCAGGTACACTCGAGCCGGAGAGACCGCATGGCCAGGACCACACCGACGCTCGAGATCGACGGCACGCGGCTCACGCTCGCGCAGCTGCGCTCGTTCGAGTCGCGGCGGCCGCGCGTGAAGCTCGCCCCGGGAGCGCGCCGGCGCATGCAGGCCTCGCGCGAGGCGGTGCAGCGCGCGATCGCGCGCGGCGAGGTGACCTACGGCATCAACACCGGGTTCGGTGCCTTCGCGAACAAGGTCATCCCCGCGCAGAAGACCCGCAAGCTGCAGCTGAACCTGATCCGCAGCCACGCCTGCGGCACGGGCCGCCCGCTGCCCGACCCCATCGTCCGCAGGATGCTGCTCCTCAAGGTCAACAGCCTCGCGGCGGGCTTTTCAGGTGCGCGGCCGCTCGTAGCCGACATGCTGCTCGCGTTCCTGAACGAGGACGTGCTGCCCATCGTTCCGGCGCAGGGATCGGTCGGCGCATCGGGCGATCTCGCACCGCTCGCGCACGTCGCGCTCGCGCTCGCTGGCGAAGGCGAGGCTATGCAGGCCGGGACGCGGCTCGAGGGGCACGCGGTGACGACCGCCGCGGGGCTCGAGCCGCTGGAACTCGAAGCCAAGGAGGGGCTCGCGCTCCTGAACGGCACCCAGCTTTCCCTCGCGCTCGCGCTCGAGGGCCTCTTCCAGGCCGAGCGTCTGCTCGACGCGTCGGTCGTGGCCGGCGCGCTCACCGTCGAGGGCCTCGCGGGCAGCCACGCGCCCTTCGACGCGCGCATCCAGGACGCGAGCCGGCTGCCGGGGCAGGTCAAGGTCGCGGAGCGCCTGCGCAGCCTGCTGACCGACAGCGAGATCCGCCGCAGCCACGAGGACTGCGAGCGCGTGCAGGACCCCTACGCCGTGCGCTGCATGCCGCAGGTGTTCGGCGCCGTCGAGCACACGCTCGGTCACGCGCGCGAGGTGCTCGGCGCCGCCGCCAACGGCGTATCCGACAACCCGCTGATCTTCGGCGACGACATCCTCTCCGGCGGCAACTTCCACGCCGAGCCCATCGGCTTCGTGAGCGACTTCCTCGCCATCGCGGTGGCCGAGCTCGCGAGCATCGCCGAACGGCGCATCGACCTCCTCGACCGCCGCGTGAACCCGAATCTCAACATGTTCCTCGCGACGGAGCCGGGGCTCGAGTCCGGCTTCATGATGGCGCACGTGACCGCGGCGGCGCTCGTCTCCGAGAACAAGACCTACGCGCACCCTGCCTCGGTGGACAGCCTGCCCACGTCCGCCGGCCAGGAGGACCACGTCAGCATGGCGCCCTGGGCGGGCCGCAAGCTGCTCGAGATCTGCGCCAATACCACGACCGTGCTCGGCATCGAACTCCTCGCCGCAGCCCATGCAATCGACGGCATGCGACCGCTGGCCACGACGCCCGAACTGCAGCGCGTCCACGCGCTGGTGCGCGAGCACGTGCCCTACCGCGCACACGATCACCGCCTCGACCGCGACATCGCTGCCCTCGCCGAGCTGGTGCGCAGCGGCGCGCTGTCGCGCCTGATCGACTGATTCGCCCGTGCGCGGCGTCGCGATCACGCTCGCCTGCTTCGCGCTCATCGCCGTCCTGCTCGCATGGAGCCGATGGATCACGAGGCGCCGCCTCGCGTCGCTGGGGCACGTGGCGCTGGCGGTTGCATCCGCGTCCATCGCCGCCTTCCTGTGGGCGGTGACAGGCGGGCTCGCGAGCTTCGAGCCCCTGCGGCCCGGCGTGGCAATCGCGGAACTGCGCTTCGACGAAGCCGGTCCTGGCCGCTACCGAGCCACCCTCGTTCACCTGCCCGAGGGCCGCGCCCAGGTCCTCGAGGTACCGGGTGTCCGGTGGCGCCTCGAGGCGAAGACGCTCGGGTGGCTTGGGCCGGCCGACCGCCTCGGGCTGCGGCCTGCGTACCGCCTCGAACGATTCGAATCCGGCCAGGCGGACGACCCCACCTCGCCGGCTGACGCCGGCAACAGTTACGCCCTGGCGGAGGACGCGGGCTCCGACGTCTGGGCGCGGGCGCGCGGCAGCCGGCTCTGGTCGCGCTACGTCGAGGCGGGGGTCACGGAGACGCCGTGGCAGCCCATGACCCATGGAGCCGAGTTCACCGTGTTCGCGAACGGCCGGTCGCTCGTCGTCGAGCCCGCGGGCGCCGACGGCCCGGTGCTCACGCCGCTGCCCCGCTGAGCGCGTGCCGGGCGCGGCCGCTTCCGCTACACTCGGGCCGGTTCCACCGCGGATGCAGTCACATGTCAGTACACGTCGACTCGAGCGGCCGCCTGCACCATGACCAGGAGCGCAGCCTGGCGCTCAACTGTCCGCACTGCCAGGTCTTCTCGCACATCACGGCGGTGTCGATCCCGCAGTACTCGGAACTGGTCGCGAACCGCCCGAGCCAGGTCGGCGTGGTCTACCGCTGTGACTCCTGCAACGCCCCGATCTTCCTGCGCTTCGCGGTGAAGGTGTACGCGGCGAACCGGGTCGAACTCGCCAACAACTTCGTCGAGCTCGAGCGTGCACGAGAGAAGTTCAACTTCACCTACCTGCCCGAGGAGAGCGAGAAGCTGTTCCGCGAGGCGCTCGGCTGCTACTCCGCCGGGCACCTCAACGCCTTCGCCTCGATGTGCCGGCGCACGGCGCAAGTGGTGTTCGCCGACCTCGGCGAGAACGGCCGGCTCAGGATCTTCAACCAGATCAACGAAGCCCGCGAGATGGCGGAGATCGACAGCGACACGTTCGCCGTCGTGAAGAAGGTGCTGTTCGGATCGGACTCCGACGCCACGCCGTCCCTGCCGGAGATCGAAGCCTACGAGGCGAGCGTGCTGCTCGAACTCGTCAAGGACATGCTGTACCAGGCGTACGTGCGCAAGGGCAAGCTGCAGCAGGCGATGATGGTCCGCCGCTTCTTCGCCGAAGAGACGCTCGACAAGATCACGCCGATCGGCCGCGCCGCGGGCGCGGACTGACGCTCCAGCGACGCCCAGCCTTGTTGCGCCCAGGTTGCTCTCGCCTGCGCCCGGTTAGGCGCCTCAGGCGTCTGCCCGCGGGGACGCCGTAAACCCGTCCCTGGGGGCTCGCGCGCGGCGTCCC
>Ga0209253_10001452_pt1 | contig 20758 bp, 17 predicted proteins | sample FrelakmetBRP12BR_FD_187145 | JGI IMG/M metagenome (GOLD analysis project Ga0209253, IMG submission 187145) | Freshwater lake sediment microbial communities from the University of Notre Dame, USA, for methane emissions studies - BRP12 BR (SPAdes)... | ecosystem: Environmental > Aquatic >...
CCCCCACTATCCGCTATCCGCCATCCGCTTCTTCACGCTTTCGGCAACGTCACGCCCCGCTGCCCCATGTACTTGCCGCCGCGGTCCTTGTAAGACGTCTCGCAGACCTCGTCCGACTCGAAGAACAGCATCTGCGCGACGCCCTCGTTTGCGTAGATCTTGGCGGGCAGCGTCGTCGTGTTCGAGAACTCGAGCGTCACGTGGCCCTCCCACTCCGGCTCGAGCGGCGTCACGTTGACGATGATGCCGCAGCGGGCGTACGTCGACTTGCCCAGACAGACGGTCAGCACGCTGCGCGGGATCCGGAAGTACTCGACCGTGCGGGCGAGTGCGAACGAATTCGGCGGGATGATGCAGACCTCGCCGTTGAAGTCGACGAAGGAACCGCGGTCGAAGTCCTTCGGGTCGACGATCGTGGAGTTGATGTTGGTGAAGATCTTGAACTCCGCGGCGCAGCGCACGTCGTAGCCGTAGCTCGACGTGCCGTAGGAAACGATGCGCTGGCCGTTTGCGGTTCGCACCTGGCCGGGCTCGAACGGTTCGATCATGCCGTGGGTCTCGGCCATGCGGCGGATCCAGCGGTCGGACTTGATGCTCACGTTCAGGTTTCCTCGACGGTGATGCTGGGGCCCGCGACGCCGGCTGCGGCGGCCAGCGAGAGCTGCGCAGCGGTCCGCCGCGCCATCTCGAGGTAGGCCCGGCCCACGGGGCCATCCGGGTCGGCGACTACGGTCGGCCGCCCCGCGTCCGTCTCCTCGCGGATCCGGATGTCGAGCGGCAACTGCCCGAGCAGACGCACGCCGTACTGCTCCGCCATGCGCGTGCCGCCGCCGGCGCCGAAAATCGGCTCCTCGTGACCGCACCTGGAGCAGATGTGGATGCTCATGTTCTCGACGACGCCCAGGACCGGAATGGCGACCTTCTGGAACATTCGCAATCCCTTGCGGGCGTCGAGCAGCGCAATGTCCTGCGGCGTGGTCACCACGACGGCCCCGCTCACCGGCACGCGCTGCGAAAGCGTGAGCTGGATGTCGCCCGTGCCGGGCGGCATGTCCACGACCAGGTAGTCTAGTTCGCCCCAGTTGGTATCGCCGAGCAACTGGGTCAGGGCCTGGGTGACCATGGGCCCGCGCCAGACCATCGGTTGCTCCTCCTCGATCAGGAAGCCGATCGAGATGACCTTGACCCCATGGGCCTCGAGCGGCTCGATGCGCCGACCGTCGCGGGACATCGGCCGCTCGCCCTGCAGGCCCATCATGCGCGGCTGGCTCGGCCCATAGATGTCGGCGTCGAGCAGGCCGACCCGGGCGCCGTCCAGGGCCAGCGCCAGCGCCAGGTTGACGGCCGTCGTGGACTTGCCGACGCCGCCCTTGCCGGACGCCACGGCGATCACGTTGCTGATGCCCGGCAGGGGCTTCAGGCCACCCTGGACGGCCTGCGCCGCGACCCGCCAAGTGACGACGACCCGGGCCGGCCCGACCTGCGGCTCGGTCGCAAGCAGGCGCTCGAGCGTTGCCGCCAGCTCCGGGGCGTAGCGGCCGGCCGGGAAGCCGAGTTCGACCTCCACGACGACCGATCCGGCCTCGGACTGGACGGACTTCACAGCTTTGGCCTCCGCCAAGGGCATCCCGAGGTGGGGTTCGACATAATTCCCGACCACAAGGCGGGCTTGGCGGACGCGATCGTCTGTCATGTTCTGGGCCAACGTATCAGTGGGAGAACGGCATGCGCCGCAGACTGCCGATTGTAGCGGAATCCGCTCGCGGGCTCCGGCCGCCAGTGAGACGGGGCACGCGCCGCTGCGCGTGTCATAATTTTCGTTCGCGCGTCCGGGATCCCGGTTGCGCGCGGTCCGCTGCCTGAACCGCCCGTCAACGCGAGGCCCAGTCCGCCCGATTCGCCCTGCCAATGAGCTTCTTCACCAACATGCGGGCCGAGCGGCTGATCGCCGAAGTCAAGGCGGCCGGAGATGCCGACGCGCCGGTGGCACGCAAGGCAATCGAGAAGCTGGGTCAGCTCGGTCCGTCGGCCATCCCGAAGATCGTGGATGCGCTCGCCAACGCCGACAAGCAGGAAACCGCCGCCTTCGTCGGCGTGCTCGCCTCGCTGCTCGACAACAAGTCGCTGCCGACGGTCGTGGCCGGCCTCAATGACGGCAACCAGCGCACCGTGGCGGCACTCACCTGGGCGCTGTCGAGCTCGCGCGGCTACAGCCCGCAGCTGCTGCTCGGCATGCTCGAGGATCCGGCGGTGCCCAAGGGACCGATCGTCAGCGCATTGGGTGCGCACAAGGCGCGACTCGGCGCGCGCGAAGTGCTGAAGTACGCCTACAGCCAGGAACCGGCCGAGAAGGCTGCGCTCTTCCGCATCATCGCGGACATCGCGGATGCGTCCCTGGTCCCGGAGCTCGTGAGCCGCCTCGAGGGCAAGGACCCGATCGCACGCACGCACATCATCAACATCCTGTCGCGCTTCAACCGCCCGGAGGTTGCCGCGGCGCTGCAGGCGCAGCTCAAGGACACCAACAAGTTCATCCGCCAGGCCGTGCTGAACGCCCTCGCCCGCCTCGGCAGCAACGTCGACGTCGGCCTGCTCTGCGAGGTGCTGCGCGACCCCGACGTCGAGACCCAGCAGAAGGCGATCGACGCCGTGGTGCGCGCCAACCATCCGGACACGATGCAGCACCTCGTCAAAGTGCTGCGTGCCGAGGACGAAGGCGCGCGGCGCGCGGCGGTCGAGGTGTTGAACGAGATCGGCACCGCGCAGCACATCAAGTACCTCCTGCAGTCCATCAAGGACGACGACTGGTGGGTTCGCAGCCGTGCCGCCGACGCGCTCGGCAAGATCGGCGGCCCGCGCGTGATCGAGGCGGCCCTCGAGCTGATCCGCGACCAGGACGAGGAAGTGCGGCGCGCCGCGATCGAGATCCTGAACCAGACCAAGGACGAGCGGGCCATCGCCTTCCTGATCGAGGCGACACGCGATGCCGACTGGTGGGTGCGCGAACGGGCCGTCGACGCGCTGGCCGAGATCGGCAGCCGCGCCGCGCTGCCGGCGCTGCTGGACATGCTGGAAACGAGTGACGATCGCTCGCTGCCGACGGTCGTGCGCGCGATCGGCAAGCTCGGCGACGCCGCGCAGATCACGCGTCTGCTGCCGCTGCTCGACCACCCGACCAAGGAGCTGCGGCTCGAAGCCATCACCGCGCTGACGCGACTGGTCGACGACCGCTCGTCCGACGCGGTTCGCGCGCACCTCGAGGCCGTGAGTTCGACGGCGCCGGACCCGACGATCAGCCACGCGGCCCTGCGCGCGGTGCAGGACCTCGACAGCCGCTTCTCGAGCGGCGCCGTGGCGGTGCGGGACGTCGCGGCCCGGATGGCCGAGCCGTCGCGCACGCTGCTCGTCGAGCGCGCCGACATCGAAGGCATGATGCGCCAGTCGCGCGAACAGGCGCGGCTCGACATCTCCACGCTCAAGCCCGGCGACGTGCTCGAGGGCCGCTACAAGTACGTGCAGAAGATCGGCAAGGGCGCCTTCGGCACTGTGCTCCTGATGGAGGACACCGTGGTCGAGGAGCGGCTCATCCTCAAGTTCCTGAACCCGAACGTGTCGCAGGACGAGGAGATGATGAAGCGGTTCGTGCACGAGCTGCGCTACTCGCGCAAGATCACCCACCGCAACGTGATCCGCATCTACGACTTCCTGTCGATCCGCGGCAACTACGCGATCTCGATGGAATACTTCCCGTCGCACACGCTCGGCAACGAGGTCAACGAGAAGCCGCTGCCGCTCGGCAAGGCCGTGCGTTACGCGACCGACATCGCGACCGGCATGGCCGTGGCGCACCAGTCGGGCATCATCCACCGCGACCTCAAGCCGGCCAACGTGCTGATCGACGAGCAGGGCCTGCTCAAGATCGTCGACTTCGGCGTCGCGGCCGCGCAGCACCAGGGCGACACGCAGCTCACCAAGACCGGGTACGTGATCGGCTCGCCGAAGTACATGGCCCCGGAGCAGATCCTCGGCAAGAAGGTGGACGAGCGCGCCGACGTGTACAGTCTCGGCGTGATTCTCTACGAGATGCTGACCGGCGAACCGCCGTACCACCGCGGTGACCACATGGCCGTCATGTACCAGCACGTGCAGGGCAAGGCGAAGCCGCCGATCGAGCTGAATCCGTCGATCCCGCCGGGGCTGTCCGAGATCGTCATGAAGTCGATGTCGGTGGACAAGACACGCCGCTTCCAGAGCATGGACGAGATGCGGACCGCCCTCGAGAAGTACCTCTGACCGGAGCTGCGGCATGGCACGCATCGACGCATTCCTCAAGCTCGGCGCGGCACAAGGGTGCTCGGACGTCCACCTGGCCGTCGGCGTGCCGCCGATGCTGCGCATGAACGGCGACCTGCTGCCGATCAAGTTCCGCGACCTCGGCGAGGCCGAGCTCGAGAGCTACGTGACGGAGATCCTGAGCGCGTCGCAGCAGGACCAGTTCCAGAAGGGGCACGACATCGACTTCTCCTACGTGGCCGAGAGCGGCGCGCGTTTCCGCGTCAACCTGTTCCGCAAGGACACCGGCGTGGGTGCCGTGTTCCGCACGATCCCGACAGACGTCCCGACGCTCGAATCGCTGAACCTGCCGCCGATCGTCAGGAAGTTCTGCGACTATCACCAGGGAATGGTGCTGGTGACCGGATCGACCGGCACCGGCAAGTCCACGACGCTGGCCGCGATGATCGACCTGCTGAACCGGACGCGACGGGCCAACATCGTCAGCCTCGAGGACCCGATCGAATTCGTCCACCGCAGCAAGATGGCGCAGGTGATCCAGCGCGAGCTGCACACGCACCTGCCCTCCTTCGCCGAGGGCGTGCGGGCCGCGATGCGCGAGGATCCCGACGTCATTCTGGTCGGCGAGCTGCGCGATGCCGACACCGTGCGCTGGGCGATGACCGCCGCGGAGACGGGTCACCTCGTGCTCGGCACGCTGCACACGACCAGCGCCGTGAAGACCATCGACCGCATGGTCGACGCGCTGCCGGCCGAGGAACGCGAGCAGACGAAGAGCTTCCTGTCGCAGAGCCTGATCGGCGTCGTGACGCAGGTGCTGGTGCGCACGCCCGACCTGCGCGGCCGCCGCGCCGTCTGCGAGGTCATGGTGATGAACCGGGCGATCGGCAAGCTGATCATGACCGACCAGACGCACATGCTGCCGTCGCAGCTGCAGACGGGCAAGGAGGCCGGGATGCAGACCCTGGACCAGGCGCTGCTCGCCGCGATCCAGGCCCGCGAGGTCGACCCCGAGGATGCCTTCACATATGCGACGGACAAGCGCCCGCTGGCCCGCTACGTCCCGGACGGCACGGCGATCCTCAAGGCCGACGTCACGCAGGGGTTAGGCGGATGAGCGCCGGGGGAAGCCAGATCATCGCCGAGGAGACCGGTCAGCACGCGCCGCGGCGCATCGACGAGTTCCTGCGCGACGTGCTGATCAAGGGCGGCTCGGACCTGCACTTCGTGGCGGGCGATCCGCCTCGCATCCGGCTGCACGGCGAACTGCAGACGCTGCGCGATGCCCCGCTCGGGCAGGAGCAGGTGCGCGACGCGTTGCAGGAGATCATGACCCGCCAGGCGCTCGCGAGGCTCGACGAGAAGGATGGCGCCGATTTCGCCTACACGATCCCGGGCGTATCGCGCTTCCGCGTCAACGTCTTCCGGCACATCGGCGGGCTCGGCGGCGTGTTCCGCGCCATCCCCTCGAAGGCGCTGACGCTCGACCAGCTCAACATGCCCGAAGCCGTGCGCAGCCTCTGCCGCATCAACAACGGGCTGATCCTCGTGACCGGCAAGACCGGCTCGGGCAAGTCCACGACGCTCGCCGCGATGATCGATGACATCAACGCGCGCGTGAAGGGCCATATCCTGACGATCGAGGATCCGATCGAGTTCGTGCACGCGCGCCGAGCCTGCCTGGTCAGCCAGCGGGAGGTTGGCGTGCACAGCCCGAGCTTCGCTGACGCGCTGCATTCGGCATTGCGCGAGGACCCGGACGTGGTGCTGGTCGGCGAGTTGCGTGACCTCGAGACGATGAGCATCGCGGTGACCGCCGCCGAGATGGGCATTCTCGTCATGGGCACGTTGCACACGAACGGGGCCGCGGCCACGGTGGACCGCATCGTCAACGCGTTCCCGTCCGACAAGCAGGCGCACGTCCGCACGATGCTCTCGACCTCGCTGCGCGGCGTGATCTCGCAGCAGCTGATCCAGCGCGCCGACAAGCGGGGCCGGGTCGCCGCGCTCGAACTGCTGATCAACACCCCCGCGGTGTCGAACCTGATCCGGCAGGGCAAGCTCGACCAGCTCGAGAACACGATGCAGAGCGGCGCACAGCACGGCATGCGCACGATGGACACCGCGATCCAGGAGATGCTCGACAAGGGCCTGATCTCGGGACGCTCGGCCTACGAGAAGGCCATGAACAAGCAGCGCTTCGAGCACCTGAAGGACATGGGCTGAGCCCCCGCCCCGGGGCCCGCGGCGGCGCCCGGCCCGCACCGGCGATGCGTGGCATAATTGCCCGCCCTGCCCGGCCAGTCCCGCCACATGAACGCCGCGAACCGCCGCACGATCCTCGTCACGAGTGCCCTGCCGTACGCGAACGGCGCGCCGCACCTCGGGCACATCGTCGAGTACGTGCAGACCGACATCTGGGTTCGCTACCAGCGGCTGCGCGGCCACGACTGCCTCTACGTCTGTGCAAGTGACGCGCACGGCACGCCGATCATGCTCAAGGCCCGGCAGGAAGGCATCTCGCCCGAGGCACTGATCGAGCGCGTGGGCGCCGAGCAGCGGCGCGACTTCGCCGACTTCGACGTCTCGTTCGACAACTTCCACACCACGCACTCGCCCGAGAACCGCGAGGTCACGGAAGGCATCTACCAGCGGCTGGTGGCGGGCGGCCACATCCGCCGCGAGACCATCCGCCAGGCGTACGACGAGCAGGCGCAGATGTTCCTGCCCGACCGCTACGTGCGGGGCACCTGCCCGCGCTGCGGGGCGCTCGACCAGTACGGCGACAGCTGCGAATCCTGCGGTGCCACTTACACGCCGGCCGACCTGGTCAACGCGATCTCGGTCGTGAGCGGCACGCCACCGGTGCAGCGCGACTCCGAGCACCTGTTCTTCCGGCTCGGCGACTTCGAGCCGATGCTCCGCGAGTGGACCGGCTCGGGACGGCTGCAGCCCGCCGTCACCGCGAAGCTCGACGAGTGGTTCACGGCCGGCCTGCGTGACTGGGACATCTCGCGGGACGCACCCTATTTCGGCTTCGAGATCCCCGGCGAGACGGGCAAGTACTTCTACGTCTGGCTCGACGCGCCGATCGGCTATCTCGGCAGCTTCCTGCAGTATTGCCGGCGCACCGGCCTCGACTTCGACCGCTACTGGAAGGCCGGCTCGGACGCCGAGGTCTACCACTTCATCGGCAAGGACATCGTCTACTTCCACACGCTGTTCTGGCCGGCCGTTTTGCACGGCGCGGGCTACCGGCCGCCGACAGCGGTGTACGCGCACGGATTCCTGACTGTGAACGGGCAGAAGATGTCGAAGTCGCGCGGCACCTTCATCACCGCGCGCGCCTGGCTCGACCACCTGCCCGCGGAATACCTGCGGTATTTCTACGCGTCGCGGCTCGGCCCGGGCGTCGATGACCTCGATCTCAACCTCGACGAGTTCGTGGGCAAGATCAATTCCGACCTGGTCGGCAAGCTCGTCAACATCGCGAGCCGCTGCGCCGGGTTCATCGCCCGTGGCTCGCAGGGCGGGCTCGCGGAGCGGCTGCCCGAGCCCGCCTTGTACGATGAATTCGCCGCCGCAGCGGAGCGGATCGGCGAGGCGTACGAGGGACGCGACCTCGCCTGCGTCGTCCGCGAGGTCATGCTGCTCGCCGACCGGGCCAACATTTATATTGACCAGCAGAAGCCGTGGCTGATGGCCAAGGATCCAGCACGGGCCGCCGACGTGCAGGGCGTCTGCACCCAGGGGCTGAACCTGTTCAGGGTGCTCGCGCTGTACCTGAAGCCCATCGTGCCGCGACTGGCCGCGGGCGCGGAGCGCTTCCTCGGACTTCCGGACCAGCGTTGGGCCGACGTCAGCCAGCCGCTGCTGGGACAGACGATCGGCACCTACGAGCCGCTCGCGACGCGGGTGGATCCCGCCGCCACCAAGGCGCTGCTGGGGGCCTCGACCGAAAGCCTGAAGCCCACGGGTGTGCCGACAGCCGCGCCGCGAGCAGCGGGCCCGACGCAGGTTGCAGCCCCAGTGGCGGCCGCCACGAGCGCGGTGCCAGTGCCGCCCGCGTCGATCGAGGATTTTGCGCGGATCGACTTGCGGATTGCACGAATCGTGACTGCCGAGCAGGTCGAGGGGGCGGACAAGTTGCTGCGGCTCGTCGTGGACCTCGGCGGCGAGCGACGCACGGTGTTCGCCGGCATCCGGCAGGCTTATGCGCCCGACCGGCTCGTCGGCCGGCTCACGGTCGTCGTCGCGAACCTGGAGCCGCGCAAGATGCGCTTCGGCACGTCCGAGGGCATGGTTCTCGCCGCGGGCCCCGGCGGCGCCGACATATTCCTGCTGGCCCCGGACGATGGCGCGCAGCCGGGCATGAAAGTGAAGTAACCGCCGCCCGCTTCCGACATGTCGGACCTGTTGCTGCTGGCCCTCGGAGCGAGCCTCGTCAACAACTTCGTGCTGACGAATTTCCTGGGCTTGTGCCCGTTCGTCGGCGTCAGTCGTCGCTTCGAGGCCGCGGTCGGCATGGCGCTTGCGACGCTGTTCGTGCTGACGCTGGCCTCGGGGCTCAGTTACGTTGCCTGGCACTGGTTGCTCGAGCCGCTCGGCCTCGGCTACCTGCGCACGCTCGTCTTCATCCTGTTGATCGCGGGCGTCGTGCAGGGCACGGAACTGATCGTGCGCGCAACGAGCCCGCTGCTGCACGAATTGCTCGGCGTGTTCCTGCCACTGATCACCACCAATTGCGCCGTGCTCGGCGTCGCCTTGCTCAATCTCGACCGGCAGCACGGCCTGCTCGAGTCGCTGGTGTTCGGCGCCGCCGCCGCGGCCGGCTTCGGCCTTGCGCTGCTGCTGTTCGCCGCGTTGCGGGAACGCATCGATTCCGGCGACGTCCCGGCCGCCTTCAAGGGCACACCGATTGCGCTCGTGACGGCGGGGCTCATGGCACTGGCCTTCATGGGCTTCAGCGGATTGGGTGGCTCATGAGCGGCGCCACGCTGTTGCCGGCCGTGGGGCTTGCGGCCGGCCTGGCCGCCACGATCGGCGCGGCGCTTGGCTGGGCGGCGTCGCGCCTGCGACCGGATGCGGACCCGCTGGTGGAGCGGATCGACGCGTTGTTGCCGCAGACGCAGTGCGGACAGTGTCGCTACCCCGGCTGCCGGCCCTACGCCGAGGCGATCGCGACCGGGACCGCGGACATCGATCGCTGCCCGCCGGGCGGAGAAGCCACGGTGCGCGCACTCGCCGCCCTGCTGGGTCGCGAGCCGAGACCCGTGGACCCACAGTTCGGACGGACCAAGCCGCGCCAGGTCGCCGTCATCGACGAGGAACGCTGCATCGGTTGCGCGCTGTGCCTGCCCGCCTGCCCGGTGGACGCCATCGTCGGCGCGCCACGCTTCATGCACACGGTCATCGAGGCGCAGTGCACCGGTTGCGAACTCTGCCTGCCGCCCTGCCCGGTCGACTGCATCGAGCTGCGCCCGCCGGCGGACCTGCCCGGATGAGCAGCCGGCCTGCCCTGCCGCATGGGTTGCGGCTCGATGCGCGCAAGACGGCGCCGCTGCAGCACCCGTTGCACGCCGCGCCCGCGCCGCACGTCGCCGTGATCGCGCTCGACCAGGGTTCCGGCGAGGCGGCGGAGCCGACCGTCGCGGCCGGCACGCGTGTCGGCATCGGCACGCCGATCGCTCGAGCCGTCGGCGAGGCGGCGGCCAACCTGCACTCGCCTGTCGCGGGCGTCGTGGTCGAGGTCGCAACGCGAGCAACGGTCGCGGGGGTCGGCCGTTGCATTTTGGTCGAGAACGACGCCACGGACGCGCGGGACCCCGCGCTGGTGCCAGTCGACTGGCGCACGCTCGACGGCGTCGCGCTGCTCCATCGCCTCCGCGACGCGGGCGTCGCGGGCCTGGGCGGCGCAGCCTTTCCGGCTGCGGGCAAGTTAGCGCTGGCGCGGGCGAGCGCCGTCGCGCACCTGGTCCTGAACGGTGCCGAGTGTGAGCCCTGGATCTGCTGCGACGATGCGCTGATGCGTGAACATGCGGCCGACGTCGTGCTGGGTGGCCAGGTCATGCTTGCGGCTTGCGGCGCCACGCGCTGCACGATCGCAATCGAGGACGACAAGCCAGAGGCGGCCGCCGCGATTGCAGCTGCAATTGCCACGGCACAGGACGACCGTTTCGAACTCGTCGAGTTGCCCGCAATCTATCCGCTCGGCGCAGAGCGACAGTTGATCGAGGCCGTCACCGGTCGCGAGGTGCCGCACGACGCGCTGCCGCCGGCCATTGGTGTCGTCTGCCAGAACGTGGGCACCGCAGCGGCCGTCGCGCGGTTCGTCGGCACCGGCGAACCGGTCGTGTCGCGGATCGTCACCGTCACGGGCAGCGGTGTCGCCTGTCCCGGCAATCTCGAGGTCCGCATCGGCACGCCGATCGCCGAGCTGATCGCGGCCTGCGGGGGTTACCAGGACGATCCCGCCCGCCTGATCGTCGGCGGCGCCATGACCGGCCAGTCGTTGTCGAGCGACCTCGTGCCGACGACCAAAGGCGTCAACTGCATCGTCGCCGCCACGCTCGCCGACCTGGCGATCCGTGATCCGGAAATGCCGTGCATCCGCTGCGGAGACTGCGCGTCGGCCTGTCCCGCCCGGCTGCTGCCGCAGCAATTGCACCGCGCCGCGCAGGCCGACGATCGTGATGCGCTCGCGCGGCTGGGGCTGGCGGACTGCATCGAGTGCGGCTGTTGCGATTACGTGTGCCCGAGCCAGATCCCGCTCACGGCGCGATTCCACGCGGCGCGCCTGCGCATGCGGCTGCACGACGCGGAGCGACAACGGGCGGCCGAGGCGCGCGAGCGATTCGAGCGCCACGAGCGGCGACTCGCCGAGCAGGCCGAGGCCGAGCGACTCGCCTTCGAGGCGGCTCGACGCCGAGCTCGCGGCGCGGGGCCGACGTAGATGCCCGCCATGCAGTTCCAGGTCGTCGCACCGCCGTACGTGATCGCCGGGTTCACCGTGCCGCGCGTGATGTTCCAGGTGCTGCTCGCGCTCGTTCCCTTTGCAGTCGTGCACGTCTGGCTGTTCGGCCCCGCGGTGTTGCTGCAGCTGGGGGTGGCCGCCGGGTCTGCGCTCGGCTGCGAGGCGCTGGCGCTGCGGCTACGAGGCCGACCGGTACCGCAGTTCCTCCGCGATGGCAGCGTGCTCGTCACTGCAGCGCTGCTCGCGGTCAGCGTGCCGCCACTGCTGCCCTGGTGGCTGACGGCGTTCGGCACGGCAGTCGCCGTGCTGCTCGGCAAGCATGCTTACGGCGGCCTCGGGCAGAACCCGTTCAACCCCGCGATGGTGGGTTACGCGGTGCTGCTCGTGTCGTTTCCCGTCGAGATGACGCGCTGGCCGGTGCCCGGACCGGAATGGGATGCCGTGACCGGGGCCACGGCCCTCGACGCGCTGCGCACCGGTCTTGCGCAGAGTTACACGATGCAGGAGATCCTGGCCGATCCGGCGTTCGGCCGCGTGGGCGCTGCGGGCGGCGAATGGCTGAACCTGGCGGCTCTCCTGGGCGGCATCTACCTGCTGCTGCGTCGAGTGATCCGCTGGCAGATTCCACTCGCGATGCTGGCGGGTCTCGCCCTGCCTGCCGCTGTGATGCACGCGATTGACCCTGGGGCGCACGCCGGTGCCCTGTTCCATCTCGCCTCCGGCGCGACGATGCTCGGCGCCTTCTTCATCGCGACCGACCCCGTCTCCGCGGCGACCAGCGACCGCGGACGGCTCTATTTCGGCGCCGGGATCGGCGGGCTCACCTGGATCATTCGCAGCTGGGGCGGCTATCCGGACGGCGTGGCTTTTGCCGTGCTGCTGATGAACCTCGCCGTGCCGTTGCTCGACCGCTATACCGTGCCGAGGATCCATGGCCACCGCGGGCGCTAAGTCCGGCGCGCGGCGCGCGCTGCACGCAGCCGCGATTCTTGGCGTCGCGGCCGTCGTCGCGGTCGGGCTCGTCTCCGTCGTGCACGACCTCGCACAGCCGCGCATCGAGGCGAGCCAGCGCGCCCAGCGGCTGGCCCAGCTGACCGCCGTGCTCGGCGGCGTGCGTTACGACAACGATCCCCTCGCCGACGTCACGTTCATCCGCGATCAGGAGTTGCTCGGCGTGGACGAAGCCTTGCCCGTGCACCGGGCGCGACTCGCAGGCAATCCGGCCGCATTGCTCTTCACAGCGGTGGCGCCGGACGGGTATGCCGGAGCGATCCGGCTGCTGGTCGCGATCGGCGTGGACGGGCGACTCCTGGGCGTGCGGGTGTTGTCTCACCGCGAGACGCCGGGACTCGGCGACGCCATCGAGGAACGCCGCTCACCCTGGATCCGGATCTTCGACGGCCGGTCCCTGGCCGACCCTCCCGCCGAACGCTGGAAGGTCCGCAAGGACGGCGGCGACTTCGACCAGTTCACCGGCGCGACCGTGACGCCGCGAGCGATCGTCGGGGCCGTGCGCAACGTGCTCGTCTACCAGGAACGGCATCGCGAAGAGTTGTTCTCCGCGGCGCCGGTCGCCGCGGTCACACCTTAGCTAGAATGCCGCCATGACCTCACGTGCGCTGCTGTTGAACGGACTCCGGGACCAGAATCCCGGCTTCGTGCAGTTGCTGGGGCTGTGCCCGCTGCTCGCCGTGAGCACCTCCGTCGCCAACGCGCTCGGCCTCGGCCTCGCGACGCTGGCCGTGTTGCTCGCCAGCAATGCGCTCGCTGCGCTCGCGGGCCCGCGCCTGCCACGTGAAGTGCGGCTCGCCGTGTTCGTGCTGGTCGTTGCCGCCGCGGTCACCGCGGTCGAGTTGTCGATGGCGGCCTGGTGGCCCGGCCTGCACGCGTCGCTCGGCATCTTCCTGCCGCTGATCGTCACGAACTGCCTGCTGTTGGCCCGCGCCGAATCGTTCGCGTCGCGCGAGCCGCTGGGGCGCGCGCTGCTCGACGGATTGGCCATGGGACTCGGGTTCCTGGTGGCCCTGCTGCTGCTCGGCGCGACGCGGGAGCTGATCGGCCAGGGCAGCCTCGGCGCCGATCTGCACCTGCTGTTCGGCGAGCGCATGCGCGACGCCGGGTGGCGAATCTTCGACCGCGAACATGGCCTGTTGATCGCGTTGCTGCCGCCCGGCGCGTTCGTGCTGCTCGGCCTCATGCTGGCGCTGGGCAACGCGCAGTCGGCGCGGAAGCGCGACGCCGCAGCGTCTGCAACCGCGGTCGCCGAGCCGGAACTCCGCTCGTGAATCCGCAGCGGCGACAGGCGATGTTCGAGCGCTTGCGCGCGGCGAATCCGCATCCACAAACCGAGCTCGAGTACTCGACGCCGTTCGAGCTGCTGGTGGCCGTGATCCTCTCGGCGCAGGCGACCGACAAGAGCGTCAACCTCGCGACTCGCAAGCTGTTCAAGGCAGCGAGCACGCCGCAGGCCATCCTCGCGCTCGGGGTCGAGGGTCTCTCCGGATACGTGAGGTCGATCGGCCTCTACCAGGGCAAGGCGCGCAACATCGTCGCCACCTGCGGCATCCTGCTCGAGCAGCACGGTGGCCGCGTGCCCGAGGACCGCGCGAGTCTCGAGTCGCTGCCGGGCGTGGGTCGCAAGACGGCCAACGTGATCCTCAACACCGCCTTCGGGCACCCGACCCTGGCAGTCGACACCCACGTGTTTCGCGTCGCGAACCGCACCGGGCTGGCCCCGGGCAAGACGGTCCGCGAAGTCGAAGACCGGCTGTTGCGGGTCGTCCCGAAGGAGTTCCTGCGTGACGCGCACCACTGGTTGATCCTGCACGGGCGGTACACCTGCAAGGCGCGCAATCCCGACTGCCCGTCGTGCCCGATCGCGGACCTGTGCGACTACCGCTCGAAGACGCCCGCGGAACCCGGGCCGCACGCGTACTCCGGTGCACGGCGCAAGCGCTAGCGAATCATGCCTTTCTTCCACAACCAGGATCGCAGCGGACTGCGTCGCCTCTACGTCGAGGCCTGGCGCAAGCATCGCGCCGGACAGCCGCTCGAGCCGCTCGAGCACCAGATCGTCACGGTCATCGAGCAGCATCCGGAGTACCAGGCACTGCTGGAGGACGACGCCGAGGCCCTCGGCCGCGACTTCACGCCCGAGGCGGGCCAGTCGAATCCGTTCCTGCACATGGGCCTGCACCTGGCGATCCGCGAGCAATCGGCGACGGATCGGCCGGCCGGCATCGCCGCAATCCGCGCCCAGCTGGTCGAGCGGCTCGCCGACCCGCACGAGGCGGAGCACCGGATACTGGAGCGTCTCGCCGAGGCGCTGTGGCTGAGCCAGCGGACCGGGCAACCGCCGGACGAAGTTGCTTACGTCGAGTCCTTGCGCCAGATGCTCGGCCGCCGGAAATAGGTCACCAGCCGATCGGCCGGTCCAGCAAGGCCTCCAGGCGGCGGTTCCACGGCTCGTAGTACTCCCGCAGACGCGCCGCGGTCGCGGCCGTGATCGGCGGATAACGGCGAGTATTGCGCGCTTCGAGATTGACGGATTCGGCCGGCGGCAGCCCGACGAACGCGAGCGCCTGATTGAGCACGGCCAACGGGTGCTCGACGAGGTCCTCGAAGCGCAGGATCAGGAATTGCTCGCGCCGAAAATACCCGAACCAGCGCTCGAGCTGCTCGGCGTAGCGCCCGCGAGCCAGGTAGCTGAAGTGCTGGTGCTCGTGGCTGCGGTCCAGCGTGCCGTCCGCCAGCCTCGCCTGCGCGATCTCGATTCGCCCGGGCTCGGCGGCAATGGCATCCTCGAAACTCAGCGACTCGCGCCCCTTGTCGCGCTCATGCCAGTAGTTCGAGTACGCGCGTCGCACCGGGTCGCGCAGCAGCACGATGAGCTTCGCAGCCGGCAGCATTGCGCGCAGCCTCTCCGGGACGGCGGGGTGGAACAGGTAGTAGGGACTGCTGTCGAGGTTCAGGCCGGGCTCTCCGGCCCGACCGAAATGCGCGCGGTACCACTGCTCGCCTCGCGCGAAGTTCAGGTCGAAGAAATGCACTTCCTTGCGCAACGGCGCGGTCACGCCAGGATGCTGCGTCAGGTAGTTGTGCAGCGAGCTCGTTCCGGATTTCTGCGCCCCGAGGATCACCGCGTCGGGCAGGGCCCGGGGCTGGGCCATTCGCCAGCGCAGCTCCGCGCGGCGCCCGACCTCGAGGAGGCCGAGCATCCGCAGCACGCGTGTCAGGGAACGATTCAAGATCTTCGGCCGGCGATTCAAGCGTCTCGCGGCGGCTTCCTGCGCGGCAGGTAGAGATCGGTGAGCGTGCCCTCGAAGGCCTCCGCCGCGAAGGCGACCGTCTCGGAGAGCGTCGGATGAGGATGAATCGTCAGGGCCAGGTCTGCGGCATCGGCACCCATTTCGATCGCGAGGGCCACCTCCGCGATCAGGTCGCCCGCGTTGGTGCCGACGATGCCGCCGCCGAGCACGCGGTGGGTCTGCGGGTCGAACAGCAGCTTCGTGAAACCCTCGTCACGGCCGAGCGCAAGCGAGCGGCCGCTGGCCGCCCAGGGGAAGGAAGTCTTCTCGAACGGCACGCCACGGGCCTTCGCATCGGTCTCGGTGAGCCCGACCCAGGCGACCTCCGGATCGGTATAGGCGACCGATGGAATCACCCTTGCGTCGAAGAAGCTCTTCAACCCCGCGGCGGCCTCTGCAGCGACCTTGCCCTCGTGCGTCGCCTTGTGCGCCAGCATGGGCTGGCCGACCACGTCGCCGATCGCGAAGATGTGCGGCACGTTGGTGCGCATCTGCCGGTCCGTCGGTATGAAACCGCGCTCGTTCACGTGCACGCCCGCGGCCGCGGCACCGACGCGGCTCCCGTTCGGTGAGCGGCCGACCGCGACGAGCACCTTGCCGAAGAGCTGTGGCTCCGGCGCTCCGTCCCCCGCGAACGCGACGCGCAGCCCGCCGGTCGTCGCCTCGATTGCAGCCATCCGCGTGCCGGTCAGGATGCGCGTGTAGCGCCGGGTGACGCGTTTCTCGAGCACGCGGACGAGGTCGCGGTCGCAGCCAGGCATCAGTCCCGGCGTCAGCTCGACGACGCTGACCGCGACTCCGAGCGCATCGTACACGGTCGCCATCTCGAGCCCGATGATCCCGCCGCCGACCACGAGCAGCGACTCGGGCAGGTCGAGCTCGAGCGCGCCCGTGGAGTCGATGATCCGCGGATCGTCCGGCAGGCCTGGCAACCGCAGCGACTCCGAGCCAGCAGCGATGATGCAATTGTCGAAACTGACGGCGCGCGTCGTCCCGCCCTCACCGACCTGTAGCTCGTGCGCGGCGACGAAAACCGCCTCGCCGCGGATCACCGTGACCTTGCGCTGCCGCGCAAGCGTTTCGAGTCCGCCGGTGAGGCGCGCGACGATGCTGTTCTTCCAGTCGCGAAGCTTCACCGCATCGATCTCGGGCCGACCGAACCGCACGCCGAACTCGGCCATCGACTCCGCATCCTCGATCACGCGGGCCGCATGCAGCAGCGCCTTGGACGGGATGCAGCCGACGTTCAGGCAAACGCCGCCCAGCGTCGGACCCCGCTCGATCAGCGCGACCGAAAGGCCCAGGTCCGCCGCCCGAAAGGCCGCCGTGTAACCGCCCGGACCGGCTCCGAGCACGACGAGGTCGAAATCGAACGAATGTCGCGTTGCTGCGGTCGAGGCAGCCGCGAGGCTGCGGGCCGGGTCGGGCGCTGCGCCCGCCGCGGCTGGTGCGGATCGCGCCGGCTCATCGTGCGGCATCGGTTTGATCGGGACCGTATCGAGATACGGCTCGCCGCCGTACGGCTCGGTCGCGCGCAGCGCCCCCTGAGTTGCCGTCTCGTCGGTCGAAGCGCCAGGGGCCGCCAAAGTGGCGATGACGGTGCCGCTCGACACCTTGTCGCCCGCCTTCACGAGCACGTGCATGACGACGCCGGCGGCGGTCGCGGGCACGTCCATCGTCGCTTTGTCGCTCTCGAGCGTGACCAGGGGCGTGTCGACCGCGACGCGGTCCCCGGGCTTGACGAGCACATCGATCACGGCGACGTCCTGCACGTCGCCGAGATCCGGCACGCGCAGGCTCGCTGAAGGGGGGGATGAGTCACTCGATGCGGTCAAATCTCTCTCCGGTCGTGGCGGATTCCAGTCACGGAATCGCCTGCAGCAGTCCTTGCGCGTCGGCGAGCGCCTTCGCCAGGAAACTGGTGAATCGCACCGCGTCGGCGCCGTCGATGACCCGATGGTCGTAGGAGAGCGAGAGTGGCAGCACCAGCCTCGGCACGAAGGCCCCATTCTCGTACACGGGGCGGTGGCTCGCACGCGACACGCCCAGAATTGCGACTTCGGGCGCGTTGATGATCGGCGTGAACGCGGTGCCCCCGATGCCGCCCAGGCTCGAGATCGTGAAGCAGCAGCCCTGCATCTCCGCTGCAGCGAGCTTGCCGGCACGGGCCTTCTCGCTCAGCGCAGCGAGCTCGCGCGCGAGTTCGAAGACGTCCTTGCGGTCGGCGTCGCGGACTACCGGGACGACGAGGCCGTTCGGCGTATCCGCGGCGAACCCCAGGTGGACGTACTTCTTGATCACCAGCTCGCCCGCCTCGGCGTCGAGCGACGCGCCGAAATGCGGAAACGCCTGCAGCGCCTGCACGCAGGCGCGCATCACGAACGCGAGCGGCGTCAGCTTGATGTTGCGCAAGGCTGCCTCGTCCTTCAGGCGCGCGCGCGTCACCTCCATCTCCGTGATGTCGGCCTCGTCGAACTGCGTCACGTGTGGCACGTTGACCCAGCTCGCATGCAGGCGGGGGCCCGCGATCTTCTGGATGCGACTGAGCGGCCGGCGCTCGACGGCACCGAATGCAGCGAAGTCGACGACGGGCACGCTCGGAAGCGCGGCGCCAGCTGCCGGCTCAGTCAGCAATCGCTTGACGTGCGCCTTGACGTCCTGCTCGGTGATGCGCCCCTTGGCGCCCGTGCCCTGCACCCTGGCGAGATCAACGCCCAGTTCGCGTGCAAAGCGCCGGATCGACGGACTCGCGTGCGATCGCGAGAATCCCAGGTCACTGACGACCATCCCCTCGGCGGCCTTGCCAGCCTCCTCGCCCGCCCGCGCCGGAGACGGCTGAATGACCTGTCGAGCCGCGGGCTTCTCTGCAGGTTCACGGCTCTCGTCCGGCTTGCGGTCGACCGCGTCCGCGACAGCTGCCACGGTGGATGCCTCCGCCTCGATCAGCGCGATCACGTCGCCCTGCGACACCCGCCCGCCGCGCCGCACCTTGAGCTCGCGCACGATGCCGGCGGCCGACGAAGGGACGTCCATCGTCGCCTTCTCGGTCTCGAGCGTGATCAGCGTGCCATCCACGGCGACGGCGTCGCCCGGCTGCACGGCCACCTCGATGATCTCGACGTCCTTGTAGTCGCCGATGTCCGGGACGCGAACTTCGACCAGGTTCGGCATGACCGCGCCCCCTCAGACCGTCACGGGGTTCGGCTTGTCGGGATCGAGGCCGAAGCGCTGCATGGCGCTCACGACGGTCGCCATGTCGAGCATCCCGTCATCCGCGAGCGACTTGAGCGCTGCGAGCGCGATATAGCGCCGGTCGACTTCGAAGAAACCGCGCAACGCGGCGCGCGAGTCACTGCGGCCGTAACCGTCGGTGCCGAGCACCTGGTAGCGGCCGGGCACCCATTGCCGGATCTGGTCCGGAACGGTGCGCATGTAGTCCGTCGCCGCGACGAACGGGCCCGATTGCCCGGCGAGCAGCTCCTTCACGTACGGCGTGCGCGGCGCCTGGCCGGGATGCAGCATGTTCCAGCGCTCGGCGTCGAGCGCTTCGCGCCGCAGCTCGGAAAAACTCGTGACGCTGAAGACGTCGGCCGGCACGCCGAACTCCGCCTCCAGCAGCTCCGCGGCGCTGATCGCCTCGCGCAGGATCGTGCCAGATCCGAGCAGGTTCACGCGCACCTTGCCGCGGCCGCCGGCGCGCAGCCGGTACATCCCCTTCAGGATGCCCGCCTCCGCGCCGCTCGGCATGGCCGGGTGCGCGTAGTTCTCGTTCATGCAGGTGATGTAGTAGAAGACGTTCTCCTGCTCGGCGTACATGCGGCGCAGTCCGTCCTGCACGATCACCGCGAGCTCGTAGGCGTACGTCGGGTCGTAGGCCACGCAGTTCGGGATCGTCGTCGCGACGAGCTGGCTGTGGCCGTCCTGGTGCTGCAGGCCTTCGCCCGCGAGCGTGGTGCGACCTGCCGTGCCGCCGATCAGGAAGCCGCGACTCTGCATGTCGCCCGCGGCCCAGATGAAGTCGCCGACGCGCTGGAACCCGAACATCGAGTAGTAGATGTAGAACGGGATCATGCTCACGCCGTGGTTCGCGTACGCCGTCCCGGCGGCGATCCAGCTGCACATCGCGCCGCCTTCGTTGATGCCCTCCTCGAGGATCTGGCCTTTCTTGTCCTCGCGGTAGTACAGGAGCTGGTCCGCGTCCTGCGGCGTGTACAGCTGCCCCATCGAGGAGTAGATGCCGATCTGGCGGAACAGACCCTCCATGCCGAAGGTACGCGCCTCGTCGGGAACGATCGGCACGACGCGTGACCCGACCTCCTTGTCCTTGAGGAGCACGCCGAGCAGGCGCACGAGCGCCATCGTCGTCGAGTACTCGCGCTCGCCCGAGGCTCCGAGCAACGACGCGAACGCCTCGAGCGGCGGCACGTTCAGCGAATCGGCCTTCGGCCTTCGCTGCGGCAGGTAGCCGCCGAGCGCCTTGCGCCGCTCCTGCAGGTATTTGAGTTCCTCGCTGCCGTCGGCGGGCCGGTAGTACGGCACGCTGCCGATGTCCTCGTCCGACACCGGGATGTTGAAGCGGTCGCGGAAGTCCTTCAGCGCGTCGTCGTCGAGCTTCTTCTGCTGGTGGGTGATGTTGAGGCCTTCGCCCGACTTGCCCATGCCATAGCCCTTGATGGTCTTGGCGAGAATCACCGTGGGCTGGTCCTTGTGCGTCATCGCCGCCTGGTAGGCGTTGAAGACCTTGAGCGGATCGTGGCCGCCACGGTTGAGCATCCAGATGTCGTCGTCCGACATGTTGGCGACCATCTCCTTCAGCTCCGGGTACTTGCCGAAGAAGTGCTCCCGCGTGTACGCGCCACCCTTGGCCTTGAAGTTCTGGTACTCGCCGTCGACGCACTCCATCATCAGGCGGCGCAGCAGGCCGCGCGTGTCCCGCGCGAACAGCGGATCCCAGCGCGAACCCCAGATCACCTTGATGACGTTCCAGCCCGCGCCAAGGAAGGCGGCTTCGAGCTCCTGGATGATCTTGCCGTTGCCGCGCACCGGACCGTCCAGGCGCTGCAGGTTGCAGTTCACGACGAACACGAGGTTGTCGAGCTTCTCGCGCACCGGCATCGTGATCGCGCCGAGCGACTCGGGCTCGTCCATCTCGCCGTCGCCGAGGAACGCCCAGACCTTGCGGTCG
>Ga0209253_10001453_pt1 | contig 20750 bp, 17 predicted proteins | sample FrelakmetBRP12BR_FD_187145 | JGI IMG/M metagenome (GOLD analysis project Ga0209253, IMG submission 187145) | Freshwater lake sediment microbial communities from the University of Notre Dame, USA, for methane emissions studies - BRP12 BR (SPAdes)... | ecosystem: Environmental > Aquatic >...
GGCCCCGCCTTGAGCAGCTCTGCGGACGCGGTGATGGCCATGAGCGGGCTGCGCAGGTCGTGGCCGACCACGCCGAGCACGTGCCCCCGTGATTGCTCGGCGCTCCGTTGCTCGGTGACCTCCTGCAGGAGCGACCCGACGCCGATGACCCGGCCGGCCACGCTGACCGGGTACCAGGTGATCACGAAGGTCCGCTGCCGCTCCCCGGGAACCCGGGGCGGCGCGGTCACGGTGCGCTCGACGAGCGGGACCCGCCCGTCCACCACCTGCTGGAAGTCGCGGATCAGGTCGTCGCTCGCGACCGGGGGCAGCACCTCCCAGAGCGTCCGGCCGAGCAGGCTCTTGGCCGGTGCCTCGTGGATGGTGGCCAGGTAGGCGTTGAGGCGAACGTAGCGCATGTCCCGATCGAGCAGCGCCAGCCCCACCGGCGCATTCACGAAGAGTGCGTCCAGGTGGGCCATCGACTCGTCGCGCTCGCGGAGCGTCCGGCGAAGCTCGCGGACCAGCAGCTCGCGGGTCTCGGCCGCTTCCTCGGCCTGGGCGCGCAGCTCCCGCTGGTTCTCGTAGAGCCGGGCCCGGTCCACCGCCTGGGCGCACTGGTGGGCCAGCGCCTCGAGGAACCCTCTCTCCTCCTCGTCGAAGCGGTGGGCCCCGGCGAATCCGATTCCCAGCGCGCCGACCGGGCGCCCTCGAACTCGAAGGGGCAGCGCGGCCCACGAGGCGTCGCCGAGGGTGGCGCCTGCCGGGACGAGCGCCGGGTACCGGGCGCGCAGCTCGGCCGAGGAGCCGATCCAGACGGGTTCCTCGCGGAGGAACGCATCCTCGAGCGGCGCCCGGAGCGCGGGAGGCGTCCCCCCGTCGGAGCTCGTGGCCATGGATCCTGCCGCGTGGGAGACCTCGAGGGCCCCGCCTTCCGGGAAGCAGAGGCTTCCGCCGCTGGCGCCGAGCACGTGCAGGCCGACGCCCAGGATGACCTGCGCGACCTCCTCCTCCGTCACCGCCGCCGAGAGCGCCGCCGTCACCTCCTGCAGCCGGGCCAGCCGCTCCGCCACCGCCTCGGGGCGCAGCCGGGCCGACCGCTCGGCCCCGTCCACGTGCGGAAGGGTTCCGAGGTCGCGCGCCAGCCCGACCACCCGGTGCCGACCATCGCCCGAGGCGCCGGTGCGGTAGAGGGTGAAGTCGGCTCGGCGGGCCTGGCCCGACAGCTCCAGGACGACCGGGATGCGGAAGCGGGGCCGTCCGTCGGCGATCACCCCGCGTGCGGCCTCGAAGAGCGCCGGGGAGGCGCCAGGCAGCAGCTCGGCCAGGCTCCGCCCGACCGCGCTCGCCCCGTCCACGCCGACCAGGGCGGCGAAGGAGGCGTTTGCGCCGGTGCAGAGGAGGTCGGGATCGGCGACGACGATGCCGAAGGGCGCGTCGGCTCCGATATCGCCGAGCAGCGGCTCGGGGGCTCGTTGGCCCGGGGGCCCGAGGGATCCCGGGCCCGTGTCTGGTGGATGGCGGGTCAGGCGAGACATCTTCCCACGCAGGCGCGGACCTTGCCAAAAGGGCGCGGCGCCCTCAGCCGGCGATGCGCAGCCAGGACGAGAGCGCGGCGGCCCCCCCTCCGCGAAAGGCCTCGAGGGCCTCGTCGGCAGGCGAGCGCGCCTCGCGGGCCCTCCTCATCAACGGCCCGAGCCACACCCGCTCGTCCTCGCCCTTCTGGCCACATGCGCCCTGCCTGCACAGGCCCAGGGAGGCGGCCTCGAGGAGATCGGCCGCCAGCTCGGCCAGCGTGCGGCCATCCGGCGTCCGGGCCCGCAAACCCTCCCGCGCGGCCGCGTCGCGCAGGGCGCGGCGCTCCTCGACGGAGAGCCGGCGAACCAGGTCCCATGCCCAGTCCCGCGACTCCTTCGAGTAGAGCAGCCCCTTCCAGAAGGCGGCCAGTCCCTTCACCATGGGTGGAGGGACCGCGTCGGAACCCCGGATCTCGATGACCCCCTTCATGCGGACCTCGGGAAAGAGCACCGAGAGCTGGTCCTCCCAGTCGGCCAGCGTGGCCCGGTGCCCCCCCAGCCCCTCCGCCAGGTAGCGACGGAAGGTGAACCCTCGGGTGTCGAGATAGCGCCCTTCCCGGCGCAGGAACACCATGGGCACGTCGAGGGCCCACTCCACGTAGCGCCGGTAGGCGTCCTCCTCGAACCCCGGCTCGAAGGCGAAGGGCAGGAGCCCGCAGCGGGCCGGATCGGTGTGGTTCCAGACCTCGGTCCGGAAGCTCTGCCAGCCGGACTCGACGCCGCCGACCACCGGAGAGTTGGCGCAGAGGGCCACGATGGCCGGCTGGGCGCCGAGCGCCACCCGCAGCTTCTCGGCGGCGTCCCTCTCGCTCGAGAAGTCGAAGGAGGCCTGCGCCGAGGCGGTCATCGACATCATGTCCGGAGCGAGCCGGCCGCGTGCGCCAAGGAACGGCCGCATCACGGCGTATCGCTCCTTGGGAACCCAGCAGGCCGTCGCGGGCGACCCCCAGGGCCGGTAGCCCACCGCCAGGAACTCGATCCCCAGCTCGGCGCCGATCTCGCGCCCGATCTCCAGATGCCTGTCCAGCTCCCCGGCAACGGCGTGGACGTCCTGGAAGGGGCGCCCGGAGAGCTCGACCTGGCCGCCCGGCTCGATGGAGACGGTGAGGCTGCCCTTCTGGGCGGCGATGGCCCGGCCGTTCTCCTCGAACGGGACGTACCCGAATCGGGAGTAGGCACGCAGGACCGCCTCGATCCCGCGCGGTCCGTCGTAAGGCACCGGGTCGAGGGTCCCCGCGACCTGGGCCAGGACCTCGTACTCGATGCCCACCTTCCAGGTCCCGACGGGATGCTCTCGCTCCCGGAGCCAGGCGACCAGGTCGTCTGCGCTGCGAACCGGCGGGCTCTCGGTGATGCTCCGGTCGAGCGACATGTGGGGCACTGTACTGACGAGAGGACGGGGGCGCCACCGCGCCTCGTGGGTCGGGTCCTCCGGGCACCTGGGATGGCCGGGGAATGGCGTCGCCACCGGACCCGTTGTCCCTTGACCTCGAAGTCCGTTCGCGAACCGGAGGACGATCAACTTGCACCCCCGAAGCAGTGCCCCTATCCTCATGAAAAGGTCGGCTTTTCTCGACCCGCCGAGGATTCGTCCCCACATGAAGAGTCTCCTTCGTTTCGCTGCCTCGACCGCGGTTGCGGTCGCGATCGCGGCCGGCATCTCCTTCGCCTTCGCGCACCGCCCGGGCCCGCCCCAGCCCACCGGCCCCTCTGCCGTCGCCTCCATGGGCGCTCACGGAGAGTCCGGGTCGGGCGACGACTCTTCCCGCGCCTCCGAGTCGGGCTACCGGCTCAAGTCGCTTCCGGTGGTGACCAAGGTGGTCCTCGCGGTCCAGGAGAACTACGTCGATCCACGGAGAGTGAACCCCAAGTCCATGCTGGCGGGCTCGCTCGGCGCGGTGGAGAAGACCGTCGCCGAGGTGATGGTCGAGGGCGACGTCTCCACCGGCAGGGTCAAGGTCACGGTCGGGGAGGCCACCCGCGAGTTCGACGTCTCCGACGTGGTCTCGATCTTCAGCTTCCGGCAGAAGCTCGCCGAGATCATGGACTTCGTGCAGGACCACCTGGTGGCCCACAAGAACCTGGGCGACGTCGAGTACGCCGCGGCCAACGGCATGCTCCAGACGCTCGACCCCCACTCCGTCCTGCTCGAGCCGAAGCACTTCAAGGAGATGCGGCTGCAGACCCGGGGCGAGTTCGGCGGCCTGGGCTTCGTCATCGGCATGCGCGACGGGAACCTCACCGTCATGAAGGTGCTGAAGGGCACGCCGGCGCAGCGCTCCGGGATCCGGGCCAAGGACGTCATCTCCCGGGTCGAGGAGCAGTCCACCATCAACATGGACGTCCAGGAGGCCGTCGACCGGCTCCGGGGCAAGCCCGGCACCCGCGTCAACGTCACCGTCGGCCGCACCGGCGCCGAGCCGCGCCGCCTCACCATCGTGCGCGAGGTCATCAACGTCGAGACCGTTCCCTTCGCGAAGCTTCTCGACAGGAACGTCGGCTACGTGAAGGTGGCGCAGTTCTCCGCCAACACGACGCGGGACCTGGTGAAGGCCGTCGACCAGCAGAAGGCCGAGGCGGCCGCCTCGGGCGGCAAGCTGGAAGGGCTCATCCTCGACCTGCGCGGCAACCCCGGCGGCCTGCTCGAGCAGGCCATCTCGGTCTCGGACCTCTTCCTCTCCGAGGGGGTCATCGTGAAGACCGTGGGCGAGGGGGACCGGCGCCAGATCCACGAGGTGAAGGAGGCCCACGCCGACAGGAACGACCTGGCCCAGCTGCCGGTGGTGATCCTGGTGAACAACTCGTCGGCCTCGGCCAGCGAGATCGTGGCCGGCGCGCTCAAGAACAACGGCCGCGCGCTGGTGGCCGGCCGCCAGACCTTCGGGAAGGGCTCGGTGCAGGTCCTCTACGACTTCAGCGACCCCGCCCACGGCGGCGAGGAAGCCGCCCTCAAGCTCACCATCGCCCAGTATCTCACCCCGGGTGACATCTCCATCCAGGAGGTCGGGATCACCCCCGACGTCCTGCTCCAGCCCGGCCGCGCCCTGCCCGACGCGGTGAACTGGTTCGCGCCTCCGCGCTCCATGGGCGAGGCAGACCTCGACCACCATTTCCAGAATCCCCTGATCGGCGGTGCCGACGCCAGGCGGACGGGCACGCCCCGGAAGATCGCCGAGAAGCCGCTCCTCGAGCTTCGATACCTCCTCGACGAGAAGGAGGATGCCGTCGCCAAGGCGCTGAAGAAGGAGGCCCGGGAGGCTGCGCGCGTCCGGTCCGAGGATCCGGAGCTGACGCCGGCCCAGCAGGAGGACGAGGACGCCGACGCCAACCCCGACGAGCTCGTGGAGGACTACCAGATCCGGTTCGCCAAGGATCTCCTGGTCCGGGCCCCCTACCCCGACCGCGCCCGGCAGCTCGAGGCGGCGAAGGTTCTCGTGGAGGAGCGGCGCGCCGAGGAGCAGGCCCGCCTGCAGGCCCGCCTGGCCCTGCTCGGCGTCGACTGGAGCGCCGGCGCCGCCACGACCGGAACGCCCCGTCCCGTGGTGACGGTGTCGCCGCCGGAGGGCAAGAAGGCCCGGGCCGGCGAGACCGTTCCCTGGACGGTCACCGTCGAGAACAGGGGCGACGCGCCCCTTCACCGGCTTCGCGGCTGGACCAGCACCGAGAAGGCACCCTTCCTCGACCGGCGCGAGTTCGTCTTCGGCACCGTGAAGCCCGGCCAGCAGCGGAGCTGGACCGTCCCCTTGCGCATCCCCAAGGGAATGGAGAGCCGCCTCGACCTCGTGTCGCTCCGGCTCGAGGACGACGCGGGGCACACCTGGCCCGAGGCCCGCGCCCGCTTCGAGGTGATCGAGCTTCCGCGCCCGCTCTTCGCCTTCACCTGGCAGGTGGACGACGAGTCCAAGGGAGACGGGGACGGGCTCATCCAGAAGGGCGAGGACGTCTTCCTCCGGGTGGACGTGAAGAACGTGGGCACCGGCCCGAGCGGCGACAAGACCTTCCTCTCCATCAAGAACCTGGCCGACGACAAGATCTTCATCAAGAAGGGGCGGTCCGTGCTGGGCACCATCCCCGCCGGCGAGACCCGCAGCGCGCTCCTCGAGATCGAGGTGAAGAAGGGGCTGAAGCTCGACTCCTTCCCGCTGCGCTTCACGGTGGTGGACGAGAAGCTCGAGGAGTTCATCTCCGAGAAGGTGGAGATCCCGGTGGCCCCACCGGCGCCTTCCCGGCAGCCGGCCACCGGCGCGGTCAAGGTCGTGGCTCTTCTCACCCCGGTGCGCTCGGGCGCCTCCCCCTCCTCCGCGCCGCTCGCCGAGGCCGCGCGCGGTGCGGTGCTGCCGGTGACCGCCCGGATCGGGAACCTCTACAAGGTGGAGTGGGAGAAGGGTCGCTTCGGATTCGTCTCGGCAGAGGACGTCCAGCCGGCCAAGGGCAAGCGCGAGGGCACGGTCACCCGCGTCTGGCAGCGCGAACCGCCCCGCATTGCCGTCAGCCCCGATCCCGCCAAGGGCGCCGCCGTGGTCGAGGGCGAGAAGCTCCACCTGACCGGCACGGCCAGCATCCCGGACGGAAGCCCGTCGACCAAGCTCCGCGACGTCTTCATCTTCGTGAACGACCAGAAGGTCTTCTTCAAGGTCGTCCCCGAGGGGAAGACCGGCGACATCCAGTTCGCCGCCGACGTCCCCCTCAAGCCGGGCAACAACACGGTCACGGTGGTGGCGCGGGAGGACGAGGAGTTCCAGTCCCGGCGTTCACTCATCGTCCACCGCCGAGAGCCGCCCGAGGTGGCGCAGCAGAAGTAGCCGGAAGCTCCCGCGGCGGCCCGATCCACGGTAGGATTCCCCTGCCGTGCCCGACGCCTCCATGCCCGACCGGGTCTCCGAAGCCAGTCCACCCCGCCTGGAACTCAGGCTGGCGCGGGGACACGTTCGCGTTGGCCTGTCGCGCTCGCGGCTCGAGGGGGGGGTTGCCCTCCTGGATCTGGAACTGGAGGTCCACGGCGCTCCGCCGGTCTTCGACCCGGGTGGCGGGACCTCCCAGTTCCGGGCGCTGCCCTGCTCGCTCGTGCGTCTCGAGGTGGCGACCAGTTCCCCCGAGACCCTGCCCGACCAGGGCTCGCTCGAGGCGCTCCTGGCCGCCGCGCTGGCCCCCTCGGGCTGGCCCATCCCGAGCACCGCCGGGCTTCGCCACGCGGCGCGAAGGGACGGAGGCGTCCATCGCGGCCTCTGGCAACGCCCCGGCGCAGAGGCGCTCGACCTGCTCGAGGACGCGGCCGACGCCCGGGCCCGCGGAGAGCCCGACGCCGCGCTGCGGCTGGCCCTGGCCGGACAGGCGGCGCTCACCGCCGGGCTGCCGGTGGAAGGGGAGGCCGCGATTCGCGCGGCGCTCGACCTCGGGCTGGGGCGCGACGAGGCCCGCGACGCATGGGCGGCGCTCGTCGCCATCGCCCGCCAGCACGCCGACCCGGCCGGCGAGCGGCTTGCACTCGCCGGGCTCGTCCCTGCTTCACCGACCGGACAGCGCCCGGCCCTCCTCCTGCGCCTCTCCGAGCTGGCGCTCGCCGAAGACGACGTCGCGGCCGCGCGCGCCCACGCCGAGGAGGCCCGGACGCTCGCGCCCCGCGACCTGGCCACCACCGAGGCCTGCCTCGCCATCGCCCGCCGGGTCGGGGATGGCAGGGCGGTGATCGACCTCCTCGACGGCCTTGCCGTGCTCGATTCCGCCGGCGCCGGAGCGCGACTGCTGGAACGGGCGCGATTGCTGGCCGCCGCCGGCCGGTTCGCGGAAGCAGACGCCGGCTTCCGCGAGGCACTGACCCGCCTCCCTCCCGAGATCTCCCTCGCCGCCGAGCACGCCGCGCTCCGACGAGCCGCGCCTCCGCCGCTGGGACGACTTCCCTGGGGTGAGCCGCTCGAGACCTTCGCGGGCCGGGCCCCGGATGCCGCCGTCGCCGCCAGGGCCTGGCGCGACGCGGCCGTCCTGGCGCGCGAGCAGGGCGATCGTGCCAGCGCGCTGCGCGCCGCGCGCCGGGCCCACGAACGGTCCGGAGACCTGTTCTTCGTGGGCGAGATGCTGGCCGATCTCCTGTACGCCGGCGGGTCGGTCGGCGAGGCGCTGGCGCTGCACGAGGCGCTCCTCGCGCCCGGCCAGGCGACCCTCGACCCGGGCGCGGAGGCCGATCGGCTGGCGGCGCTGGCCGAGCTGGCCGAGGAATCGGGCGATGCTTCCCTTTCCGTGAAGTCCCTGGACCGGCTCCTCGAGCTGCGTCCGCACGACGCAGAGTTCATGGCGTGGCGTTTCCGCATCGACCTCGACCGGACCCGGGCGCTGGAGCGGCTGGGGAGCGATGCGGGGCGGCTCCGTTCGCCACGGCGGCGGGCCCGCCTCCTGACCCTCGCCTCCGAGGCGGCCCGAACCGAGGCCCGGGATCCGGGCCGGGCGCGCGATTTCCTTCGTCGGGCCCAGGAGGCGGCGGCCGGGCTTCCCGCCGTCGAGCTGGAGGTGGCGCTGGCCCGCCTGGCAGCGGCGCGGGCGGCCGCGGCCGGAACTTCAGGAGCGCTGGACGACGCAGCCTCGGAGGAGCTGGGGGCCGCGCTGGTCGCCACCGCCTCGCTGCTGGGCGCTGCCGGCGACACGGCCGGGGCCACGGCAGCGCGCGAGGAGGCCGTCGAGGTGACCCGCAGGGCGGCACGGACGCTCCTCGACGCGGGGAAGGGTCCTGCGGCCGAGCAGGCGCTTCGCCGCGTCCTGGAGCTCGATCCGCTCGACACCGGCGCCCAGGCCGAGATCGATCGGCTCCTCGAAGAAGCTGGACGGTTCGCCGAGCTGGGGCGGGCACTGCTCGACCGGACGGCCCGCGAGACCGACCCCGACGCGCGGGCCAGGCTTCGGCTGCGCGCCGCCGAGGTGCTCTCCGACGCCGGCGACGACGAGACGCGCGCGCTGGCGATCCCCGCCCTCCTCGCAGTCCTGGCCGAGCCGCCGCCGGGGCGCGCTTCACTCCTCGAGGCGGCCGCACGGCTCTCGGCGCTGGGGCACGGCCTGGAGTCCGCGCCCTACCTGCTCGCCCTCTGCCGCTCCGACCCGCTCGACGGCGCCGCGACACGCGCGATCGAGACGGCGCTGGCCGCCGACCCGCTCGCCCGCGCCGAGGCCTTCCTGGAGATCGCCGCCGCCGCGTCGCCCGGGCCGGTGCGCGCCGAGCACCTCCGTCAGGCCGCCGCCGCATTCGCCGAGGCGGGCGACGCGACCCGGCTCCGGGAAACCGCCCTGGCCTCCTTCGAGGCCTGGCCGGTGGACGACCTCGCCTTCCGGGGCGCGCTCGCCGACGCCGGCGGCGACGTCGACGCCACCGACGCCATCCTGGCGCTCCGCGCGGCTCACGTGCCGGCCGAGGCCGCGGCCTGCCACCGCACGCGCGCCGACCTCCTGCTATCGGCTGGCCGCCAGGGGCTCGCCGCCCGTGCCTACGAGTCTTGCCTCGAATGCGATCCGTCCGACGCGGGCGCCATCGCCGGCCTCGCCGAGGCCCACGCCGCCGAGACGGGCCCCGGCAAGGACCCCAGCATCGCCAAGCTCCTCCTGCCGCTCCTCACCTCGGCGCGCGCGCTTGCCGACAAGGGTGAGCTGGGCGCGGCCTACGCACGGCTCAAGCTGGCCCGCGAGATCGATTCCAAGGATCTCGAGTTGACTCTCGGTCTGGCCCGGATGGCCGAGAAGCTCGGCCATCTCGACGAGGCAGTCTCGCTCGGCGAGGAGTACGCCGACGCCATCGCGCCCTCCGCGGCCGCGGCCGCGGCAGCCCGCTATCGCGAGCTCGCCGCCACGGCGCGGGTGCGCCTCTCGGACGCCGGCCGCGCCGAGTCGCTGCTCGAGAAGGCGGCGGCGCTCGACCCCGAGGACCCCGCAACCGCCGCGGCGCTCTCGAGCCTTCGGGCCGGCCGGCGCGACCAGGCCCTCGACCTCCTCGCCAACCGTCTCGCCGCGCTCCGGGAGCGCCCCGGCGACGCCGGGATCGCTCGGGCGACCGCCATCCTCTCCCGGGCGCTATCGGCCGGGGAAGCGAGCGGGCGCGAGCGCGCGTCGCGCACCGAGCAGGGCCTCGTCGCGAACGCGCTCTCCCGCTTCGTGGACCGGCTCGGACCGGCCCCGGGCCCGCTCGACCTGGCCTTCGGCATCGACTCCGCGGTTCGGGCGCGGGTCGCCGCGCCGGGCGCCAGCGGCCCCACCGCGCGACTGCTCTCGCTCCTCGCCCCTTACCTCGAGCCCCTCTTCCCGGTCGACCTGGCCCGCCACGGCGTCGGTCCCTCCGACCGGTTGTCGCCGGCCGCGGCTCCCGTCCTTCACGGCGCGCTGGAGTCGGCCACTCGCGCCATCTCCGGCCGTCCGCTGGCCCTCTTCCGCGGCTCGCGCCCCGGGCTCCACGCCGCGCTCGAGAACACCCGGCCCCCGTCGCTCGTGCTCCCCGCCGAAGTCGACTCGCTGCCGCCGGGCGCCCTCGCCTTCCTGGCGGCGCGCTCCGTCGCGCTGGCCGGGGCCGGTTGGCCGCTCGCCGGAAAGTTCGCGCCGCGAGACCTCCTCACCCTGTGTGAACTGGCTGCCCGCTTCGCCGGCGGCGAGCCTCCCCCGCTGGGATTGCCGGTCGAACGGGCCGGGGCCTTCCTCTCCGCGCTCGATCGCTCGGTTCCCCCGTCGATGCGCGACTTCCTGGCCGGGCTAGGTCCGGCCAGCGCCTCGGAGCTGGCCTCGCTCGACCCGGTGGCCTTCGCCTCGGCCCTCGAGCAGACCTCCAGCCGGATGGCCCTGCTGCACACCGGCGACCTGCACGGCGCCCTCACCGTGCTGGCCGGGATGGAGCGCCCCGGCGTCGCGCTGGCTGCCGACCCGGCCGCCGCGCTCCAGCGCGCCGACCTGGCCGACCTGGCCGGTTTCGCTCTCTCCGACCCGTATCTCGTCCTCCGCGGCTTGCTCCTGGGGTGGCCTTGAGGCTCTCCCTCTTCGCGCTGGGCTCGCTTCTGCTCACGGCCTGCGAGATCTACGCCGTGCCGAACCCGATCGTGTGCCCGGACGTTCGGCAGGGAAACTTCGACTTCGTCGGCAACCGGGTCGTCCTGCCCACCGATTGCTTCTTCGCCCAGCCCGGCAACGCTGCCAACCAGGTGAGGAACCCCATCGCCTTCAACGGGACCATCAGCTTCATCCCCGGAGGAAACGAAGCCGCCCTGTGCATCGGTGCTGCGCACGCCGTTCCCAACCTGGGAACCCACACCGACCTGACCATCGACGTGGCCTACGTGACGGTCCTCAGCGTGGGGGGGTGCACCTGCCCCAGCGCCGACGCCGTGACGGCAGGAAATTGCAGTTGCCCACCCAACACCCCGCTCTCGAACTGCTCCTGTCCGGCGCTGCTCGAGCAGCGAACCCAGGGCGCGCTGCAGCCGATCCCCGGAGGGTTCTCGGGCTTCACGGGCGTCCAGAAGAACACGGTGACTCCGCCTCCCGGGCCCACCCCCCCCGACGTCTGCGACTGTCTAGCGCCCTGCTCCTACTCCTACGACCTCGCGGCAAAGCTGGTCGGCGGTCGTTAGGCTTTCCCGGATGGCGAGTCGAAGGCGACCCCCACCCCGGCCGCGACGGGCCGTCGTCCTCCTGTCGGGCGGGCTCGACTCCTCGACGGTCCTGGCCGTGGCCCGGGAACGCGGCTTCGAGTCCCATTGCCTGTCGGTGGACTACGGCCAGCGCCACAGGGGCGAGCTGGCCGCCGCGCGCCGGGTGGCCCTGGCGCTCGGCGCCGCCAGCCATCGGGTCGCCCGGGTGAACCTCTCCCTCTTCGGCGGCTCGGCCCTCACCGACGGCGCCATCGCCGTGCCCAAGGACCGTGGCGAGGCCGACATGGCGGCAGGCATCCCGGTCACCTACGTCCCGGCCCGCAACACGGTGATGCTCTCGCTCGCGCTGGCCTGGGCCGAGGTGCTGGGGGCGAGCGACATCTTCCTGGGCGTGAACGCGGTGGACTACTCCGGCTACCCGGACTGCAGGCCGCCCTTCCTGCGCGCCTTCGAGAAGCTGGCCCGCGTCGCGACCCGGGCCGGCGTCGAGGGCGGACGGCTGCGCATCCACGCCCCGCTGCTCCGCCTCTCCAAGAAGGGCATCGTGCGGCTGGGAACGCGCCTCGGCGTGCCCTTCGGCATCACCCAGACCTGCTACGACCCGATCCGGGGACGTGCCTGCGGCCGCTGCGACGCCTGCCACCTTCGCCGCCGTGGCTTCGAGGAGGCCGGCGTCCCGGACCCCACCCGATACTCGACTTCACGGAAGGAGAAGTGATGGCCCGCATCACGCGAAGGTTCGAGGGGCGCAGGGACGACGAGATCTTCGAGAAGGTCCACGAGGTGATGGAGCGAATCGCCGAGGAGTTCAAGCTCGACTACCGGCAGACCCAGGCGCTGCGCTCGGGAGAGGTCTCGAAGATGGGAATCAGCGGCAAGTTCGCCGTGAAGTCGAGCGAGGTGGTGGTGGACATGAAGTACCCGATGCTCATCCCCGGCTCCATGCGGGCGAAGATCGAGGATCACATCGAGCGCAAGCTGGACGCCCTCTTCAGCTGAGCCGGCGATCGACGGGGCGAACCCCTACTCGAGCCGCACCACCACGGCGCCGGTGCGCTCGTTCAGGCGGTGGACAGCGGCGTAGATGGCGGCCAGCGGCGAGTCGCCGCTGCCCGTGGCCGAGCGAGGGGACCCGGCGCGACGCCGGCGGGCGGTGGGACCGGTGACGATGCGGGCGCCGGCGCGGCCGTGGAGGGCGTCGGGCCAGACCCTCACTTGAAGTCCGGCCCGGTAGATGGCCATGAGGGCGCGCCCCATCTCGGATGCCACGCGCTCATCGGAATGCGTCATGCGTCTCTCCGCGGTTCACCGCGAATCCTATCCGGCCCGCACCACCTCGCCACTTCCGCGCCGCGGAGGCGAGAGCGGCCGATAGCGGCGGGGATCGCTCCCGGGCGTAGAATGGCGAGCCTGTCCCGCCCCACCGCCAAGCTTCCCGAGATCGACCCCGCCCTGGCCGGCGCGCTGCATCGTCTTGCCGGCGTCCCGGCACGACGCGCCCTCGGCGAGGCGGCCGCGCACCTGGCCGGGCGACGTTCGCCCCTCCTGGCGGGAATCCCGGCCGGCGACGAGCGCTCCCCGCGGAGCGGCGCGCTCGACGGCCGGATCCTGGAGGCGCTCCTGCTCCGGGCGCTGGAGGGCGCCCGGGGGGCGGTCTTCACGAGCAGTGGAGATGGCCGGGTGCTGGCCGCCTTCGCCCTGGCCTCGGCGGCCGCCCGGCGCGGCGGCCCGCCGTCGGCCTACGGCGTCGCCGCACTCCTCGGGGAGGCGCCGGCGTCCCCCTCGCTGCGCGCCGCCCTCGACGGCCTCCGGGTGCTCGACCCGGCCTGCGGAGGCGGTTCGCTGCTCGCCGCCGCGGAGTTGCTCGCCGCCGGGACTGGAGCCCGGCTCCGGCTTCTCGGGCTCGACCTGTCACCGCTCGCGACCCTGGCCGCCTCTCTCCGGCTCGAGCTGATCGGCGCGGAGCACGACGTGAGGCGCGTCGACGCGCTCGCCGGGACCTGGCCGGAGTGCGATCTCGTCCTCATGAACCCGCCCTTCCTGCGTCACGAGGCCCTTCCGGCGGCCTGGAAGGAGCGGGCGGTGCGCCGCAGCGGCCTCTCCCGCCAGGCCGATCTCTCCGCTCACCTGGTCCTCCTCGCCCTGCGCCATGCGCCCGTCTGCGGCCTCGTCCTTCCACGCGCCCTCGACACCTCCCGCTCCGCCGCACCGGTCAGGGCCGAGGCCCGGGCCCGGGGAGGCTTCGCGCTCTCGCTCCGCTCCCGGGCAGCCGGGAGCTTCGCCGCCTCCGTGGAGACTTCGCTGGCGGTGTGGGTCGTGGGCGGGCCGGATGGCCCGGCCGCCGAGGCCACGGTGGCGCTCGACGGGCTCGAGCCCGCCGAGCTCTCCGCGCTCGCTGCGGGGCGCGGCGGTCGACGGGTCCGGCTGGTCCGGGAGGAGCCCGCCCGGAAGCCGGCAGGGCTTCTCGTTCGCGACGTCTGCGACGTTCGCTTCGGGATGAAGACCGGTGCCAATGGCTTCTTCCACCTCCGGCCGCTGGGAGGAGATCGTTACGAGAGCGCCCTCTGCGGCGAGGTCCGGCTCGCACCGGGCGACGTGGCGCCGCTGCTCACCGGGCTCCGCGAGGCCGTCGCTCCGGAGCTCGCCCGTCCCGGGAGGGTCCTCTTCCGTCCCGGCCGTCCGTCGCCGGCGGCCCTGGCCTACGTCCGCCGGGGCCAGTCACTCGGAGTGGACAGGCGGCCCACCTGTGCCTCGCGAAGGACCTGGTGGCGGGTGGCGCCGGACCGCTCGCCTGCCCCGGTCCTCTACCCGGCCAAGGTCGGAACCCGGGCCTTCGCGTTTCACAACCTGGACGGCCTGCTCGAGGACAAGAAGTGGCACGCCCTCTTCCCACGGGGCGTGGAGGCCTGGCTCCTCGCGCTGCTCCTCTCGTCGACGCCCATCCGCCTGGCGGTGGAGCGGAGCGCCCGGCAGCTGACCGGCGCGCAGGCCATCGCCGACATCGACTGCGGCGTGCTGGCCGCGGCCCCCTTCCCCGACCCCGCCTCGCTCGAGCCGATCCTTTTGGCGCTGCGCCGTCTCCACGCGGCGCTGGCCCGCGACCCTGTCACCACCGACCTCGCCGCCATGCTCGACAGGCCGGCGCAGCGGGAGCTCGACCGGCTGGCCGGCAGCGCCCTCGGGATGTCCGCGGCGGCCGTGGCGCGCGACAGGCGCGACCTGCTTCGACTCTCGGCGGAGCGGCTCTCCCGCGCCGCGCAGGTGCGGGAGTCGATCAGAAAGCGAGCTTGACCGAGGCGGTCGCCATCGGACCGGCAGCGGTGTCGCGGGACCAGACCGGAAGCCGGCCGCCCACAAGCAGGCGGACCCCTTCGATGGGGACCACCAGCGCGGCGGTCGCCCAGAGAACCCGCTCGTCCCGCTCCTCGCCTAGCTCCACCTCGTGCTGGTAGTTGAGCTCGAACTCCGGCTGCAGCCAGGGAAACAGCTGGTAGCCCACCGCCACGTTGCAGACGAGGAGCCCGACGTCGTTCGACGCGCGCTGTGCGAGGGGCGCGCTGAAGCCGAGCTCGGCGCCGACCGTGAGACGCCCCCAGTCCGCGGACGCGAGCAGCGCTCCACCCAGGCTCCAGCTCTCGCGACCCGTGCCGAGCCGCTCCGGCGTGCTCCGTGTGCCGGTGGGGACGGTGACGGCGGCGGTCACGGCGAGGTCGATGGCCGGGTCGGCGAGGGAGAGGAAGCGCCAGCGAACGGCCACGGCGGTGTCGGCGAGGCCGGCGCCGTGAACCGGGGCCCCGGGGGCGCCTGCCGTGGCGTGGACCATTGCCCATCCCACGGCCAGGCGCAGGTCCAGGTCGCGAAGGAGCCCGATGCCCAGCGCGGCCACGACCGGATGCTGCTCGCCGGCCTGGCGATCCACCGCGCCGGCAGTTGCCCACCAGGACGGGGCGTAGGCGATCTCGACCTCGACGCGCCCTGGCTCGATCGGCGTGGCGTCGCCGGTGAAGGCCTTGCCGTGCTCCACCGGGGAATCGTCCCGCGCGACCGGCAGCTCCCCCTCGACGGCGAGGCGGGGCGAGGCGGCGACGTCCGCTCGAACCAGGCCCGGAGCGCCCAGGAAGAGGGCGAGCGCCAGCGTGGCCGCCCCGGGGAGGCGCCCCGGCCCGGGCTGTATATTGAGAATGATTCTCATTATCGCGACTGTATCCGATGACTCTTCCTCCGTCAAAGCCATTTCGCCGGAGCTGCCGGAAGCTGTCAGACGGGCTTGCTACCTTTCGCATCGCATCGTCCCGCTCGAACAATCCGCTCGCAGCCAGGCGACGAAATGGAAGGGTTTCGCCATGGTCAACAAGGTCATCCTGATCGGCAACCTGGGGAAGGACCCCGAGGTCCGTTTCACCTCTGGTGGACAGGCGGTCGCGAACATGCGCATCGCCACCTCCCGCAGCTGGACCGACAAGGCGTCGGGGCAGAAGAAGGAGGAGACCGAGTGGCATGACGTCGAGGTGTGGGGAAAGCAGGCCGAGCAGGTCGGCGAGTACCTGGCCAAAGGACGCCAGGTCTACGTCGAGGGCCGGCTCAAGACCGACAAGTGGCAGGACAAGACGTCCGGGCAGGAGCGCTCGCGCGTGAAGGTCGTGGCCGACTCGGTGAGGTTCCTGGGCGGCGGCGCCCGCGGCGCAGGCGGCCCCGGTGGCGCAGGTGGTCCGGGCGGCGGGCAGCGCGCCCCGAGCGGACCGGACGAGGGTGGCGGACCTCCGCCGGGCTTCGAGGAAGGGCCCGGCGGCGGGGGAAGCGCCGACGACATTCCGTTCTAGCTCCGCGACCCAGGCACGAGGCGATCCCGGTGGCTCGGCTCACGCGCCAGTCGGCGCGATGATGTCGAGCCTCGGGAAGTAGGTCCGGTAGCGGCTCGCGTCCCTGGTGAGGAGGCGGTGGCCGCAGATCGCAGCGTGGGCTCCGATGTAGAAGTCGGGAAGAGGCGAGCGGCTTCGCCCTCCCCGCCGCCGGTAGGCGAGGTAGGCTTTCCCGGCCAGGAAGGCCGCCTCCCACGGGAGTTGCTCCCTCCTGAACAGGGCAGCGGGCATGTATCGCTCGATCTCCTCGACCCGGGCGTAGCCCGCGGACACCTCCGCGTAGATGATCGGGTTGACCACGAGCAGCGACGCATCCGCGACGCGCTCGAGCGCGTTCCGGGACCAGTCGCCCCACACCGGGTCGTCCTCTGCGACGTCGAGGAGCACGTTGCTGTCGACCAGGACGCTCACTCTTCACCACGGGTGAGCGCCATGATCTCGTCGGTGGTCATGCGGATCGTCGCCGAGCCCTTCAGCAACTCCACGATGCGCGCCCCCCGTCCCGGCGTGATCGGCGCTTGCGCCCGTCGGATGCGGACCGCGTCCCCGTCGAGTTCGAACTCCACCTCGGTTCCCGGCAGCAGGCCCGCCTTCTCGCGGAAGGCCTGCGGGATGGTGACCTGGCCCTTGCTGGTGACGCGCATGAGGGATCCTTTCTTACTCTTACTAGTAAGAGTAATTGGAGCCACCACGCCGCGCAATGCCCCTGCCCTCACCTCCGCCACCTCCCCGCCTCCACGAAGCTGAAGTACCCACCCGAGGACACGATCACGTGGTCCCGGGCCATCAAGCCCACCAGCTCGGCGGCGGCGCGGAGCCGGTCGGTGAGGTCCGCGTCCTCCGCGCTCGGCGAGGGATCTCCGGACGGGTGGTTGTGGACGAAGATGACGCCGTGAGCTCCCTCCCGCACCGCGGGACGGAGGGCGTCGCGCGGGGAGACCGGGCACTGGGTGAGCGAGCCCTCGGCCACCCGTTCGGCCCGGATGAGCCGGCCGCGAACGTCGAGCATCACCACGTGAAAGCACTCCCGCTCGGCGTGGGCCGTGGGGCGCATGAGTTCGGCCACACGCGACGGCTCGAGGAGCCGCTCCCCGCGGCGGGGTGGCGACCAGGCCCCCCGCCGTCCCAGCTCGAAGGCTGCAGCGAGGGCAGCGGCCCGCGCCGGGCCCAGCCCGGGTCGCAGGGACAGCTCCTCGGGGGAGGTCCAGGCCAGCTCCGGGATGGAGGCGCGCTCGACGAGCGCCAGCGCGGCAGCGCGGGCGGAGAGCCGGGCCGAGCCGCTGCCCAGTATCAGCGCGACCAGCTCGGCGTCGGACAGCGCCGCGGGGCCGGAGGCGAGCAGCCGCTCCCGTGGCCCGTCGACCATCCTCCTCGCGACATGCATGCGGCGGGGGACCGGAGCATCCTCCGTGCCCACCGCCTCGTGCTTCCTTCCGCGCCCCGCCTCGCGCCCCTGGGGCGCAGCGCGGACGCTGAGGCCGCCGGAGCTACTTCTTCGGCGCGTCCTTGACGATCTCGGCCTGGATGTCGAGCTTCACCTCGTCACTGGCCACCGCGCCGACGTCGGTCACCTTGCTCCACGACACGCCCCACTCCTTGCGGTCGAGCTTGCCGGTGAAGGAGACGCCGCGGCGGGCGAGACCCCACGGGTCCGTGATGGCCTTGGTGATCGAGCCCTCGAGCGTCACCGGCCTGGTGACGCCGCGCATGGTCAGGTTGCCGACGACGGTGAGCGCGCCGTCCTTGCCGGGCGTCACCTTGGTGGACTTGAAGGTGATGGTGGGGAACTTGGCCGCGTCGAAGAAGTCGGCCGACTTGAGGTGGTTGTCCCGCTTCTCGTCGCGGGTGTCGACGGAGCCGACCTCGATGGTCACCTCCACGCTCGACTTCGACAGGTCGGCGTCGTCGATCTGGGCCTTGCCGGCGGTCTTCGCGAACTCGCCCCTCACGTCGGTGATGACGAGATGCCTCACGCTGAAGCCGGTGCGGGTGTGGGACGAGTCGATGTTCCAGGTGGTGGCCTGGCCCAGCGCGAGCGCGGGAGCCAGCGCAACTGCGAGTGCGGCGGTACGAAGGATGCGATTCATGTCGATCTTCTCCTCTGGGTTTGGACGGCGTTCATGCTGCGCGGAACTCGATGCTCCGCATTCCGAGGATCCCGTGGTGGAAGCCCTCGAAGATCGTTTCGGGCCGGTCTCCACCGGCGGCGCCGAGCGCCACGAAGAGCGGGTCGATGTGCTCGGTGGTCGGGGCGGCGCGGCGGGCCGACGGGGCGCGGGAGCGGTAGGCGACGAGCGCGTCGGTGTCGCCCGCGTCGATGCGGCCGGCCATCCAGGCGTCGAACTCCACGGCCCATGGCTCGGCCGGCGCGTACTTGTCCGACCACCGGAGCTGCATCAAGTTGTGCACCATGCCGCCCGACCCCAGGACCATGGCTCCGCCCTCCCGGATCGGGTGCAGCGCGGCTCCCATGCGGACCAGGTCGTCGGGGGGCATCTCCGGCAATGACACCTGGACCACCGGGATCGAGCCATCGGGCCAGGCGATCCGCAGCGGAATCCAGGCGCCGTGGTCGATTCCGTGGACCGGGTCGAGCCGGGCCACGAACCCGGCCTCCCCGATCCGGGCGGCGATCTCGGCGGCCAGGTCCGGGGCCCCCTTGGCCGGGTAGTCGAGCCGGTAGAGCTCGTCGGGGAAGCCGCCGAAGTCGTGGATGACCCGGTGGCGCTCGGCTGCGGTCACGGAGACACCGGCCGCAGTGGTCCAGTGGGCCGAGACCACCGCGATGGCGCGGGGGCGGTTTCGCTCGCCGAAGCCGCGAAGCGCCTCGGTGTACGCGTCCGGCTCGACCGCCACCATCGGCGATCCGTGGGAGAGGAAGACGGCGGGAGCGGGGGTCATCGGGCCCCCTTGCGGCGGCGAACGTGGATGGTCTTCCCCAGCAACGACGCGTGGTCCTCCACCGCGCCGGGGCGGAGGCTGTAGTAGCCGAACTGCCCGTCGCGCCGGGCCGAGACCAGGCCGGCCGCGGTGAGGATCTTGAGGTGATGGGAGACGGTGGCCTGGGAGACCGGGAAGACCGTGACCAGGTCCTTGCAGCAGATCTCGCCGGCTGCCGAGATTCGGCGCAGCAGCTCGAGCCGGGTGGGGTCCCCCAGCGCCTTCGCCACCCTGACCAGCCGGTCGCTCGCCCGATCCATCGACATATCGATATGCGTCGATGTAATGCGGCGCGGGCCGCCGTCAAGCCGATCCGCCCTCGGACCGGCCGGCGGCCGCTATCCTGCCGTGAAGAAACGTTCCAGCGCGAGGTAGGCCCGCTCGATGGCCAGGACCTCCACCCACTCGCCCCGCTGGTGGGCCTGCTCGGTGGCCCCGGGTCCGAAGTTCACGGCCGGGATCCCGGCGGCGGCGAGGCGGGCCACGTCGGTCCAGGCCTGCTTGGGCTCCACCGGGACGCCCCCCCGATCGCGCAACCGGGCCACCAGCGGGTGATCGACGAAGGCCGGGCAGGCGGGAGACCGATCGGTGATCTCCGCCTCGGCCCCGAAGCGGCGCGCCAGCTCCTCGATCTCCCGGGCCGCTCCCTCCACCGATCGGTCGGGGGCGAAGCGGAAGTTCAGGTTCAGCGTGCAGCGGTCGGGGACGACGTTTCGGGCGCGCCCTCCCTCGATGCGCGTCGCCGAGAGGACCTCCCGGAACGACAGGCCGCCCGAGATCGCCTCCCGCGGCGTGCGCGAGGCGATCTCCACGAGCAGCGCGCCGGCGCGGTGAACGGCATTCTCCCCCTGCCACGGCCGGGCCGAGTGGGCGGAGCGGCCGGCGAAGGTCACGGTGGCATGGAGGGATCCGACGCAGCCCAGCGCCAGCTTGCCGTCGGTGGGCTCGAGGCAGATGGCGAGATGGGTTCTTGCGATCTCCGGCGACTGCGCCAGCACCGGCCCGAGCTCGTTCTCGAGATAGGGCCCCTCCTCGCGGGAGTAGAGGACCAGCGCCAGGTCGGCGAACCGCGCCGAGCGGGGTAGCCGCTCCGCGATCTCCATCGCCACCGCCAGGCCCGACTTCATGTCCGACGATCCCGGGGCCACGATCCTTCCGCCCTCGCGCCTGGGCGGACCCGCGTCGCCGGGGTGGACCGGCACGGTGTCGAGGTGACCGCACAGGGCCACCAGCGGACGCGCCGATCCGGCCGCGCCGACCGGATCGAGCATGACCACGAGTGAATTCTTCACCCGCCGCACCCGCGAGAACCGCCCGCGCGCCCAGCCCTCGAACTGGTCGCAGAGGGCCTTCTCCTCGCCGATGGGCGACCGCACGGCGCAGAGCGCCTCGGTTCGCGCCGCCAGCGCGTCCGCGAGCGGAGCGGTCACGCCGAGACCTCGAACTCCCGCAGCGCGTCGTTCAAGGACACCTTCCTGTCGGTGGCCTGGCTTCGGCGCCCCACGATGAGGGCGCAGGGGATCTGGAAGACGCCGGCCGGGTACTGCCTGGGGCGCGTGCCGGGGATCACCACCGAGCGGGGCGGGACCCGCTGCTTCAGGACGACCTCCCTCGGCCCGGTCACGTCGATGATGGGCGTGGAGCCGGTGATGACCACGTTCGCGCCCAGCACCGAACCCTCCTCGACCAGCACGCCCTCGACCAGGATGCATCGGCTGCCGATGAAGCAATCGTCCTCGACGATGTTGGGTCGCGCTCCGGGCGGCTCGAGCAAGCCGCCGATCCCC
>Ga0209253_10001454_pt1 | contig 20747 bp, 21 predicted proteins | sample FrelakmetBRP12BR_FD_187145 | JGI IMG/M metagenome (GOLD analysis project Ga0209253, IMG submission 187145) | Freshwater lake sediment microbial communities from the University of Notre Dame, USA, for methane emissions studies - BRP12 BR (SPAdes)... | ecosystem: Environmental > Aquatic >...
CTCCTTTTCTGTAATATCTCCAACGAGGGTCTTCAGGGAATAGCCGTTCGACCGAGCGGTTTCCAGGGTCTTCTTCATGGACTCTTCGTTGATATCCACAATTCCTACCTTGGCCCCTTCGGCGAGCATGAGCAGGGCCGTGGTCGCGCCCCGGTCGCGCCCCCCCCCGTCGGCCCGGTGGCTGCTCAGCCCGGAGGACCTCGCTCACCCGCTGATCGCCCTCGACGAGGACCACGTCCCCCTTCTTGATACAGCGCCGCAGGCTGGTGCAATCGTTCGGCGCGTGCCGCTGGCAGCGACCGAGCGGCCTGGTGGCGAGACGAGTGACGACGTCGATGACACGCTGGCGCAGCTGGGACGGCATGCCCCCGCCGTTCTAACCAAGACCAAGTGCAGCCGCGGAAGGACAGCGAAAAGAGCTCGGCGGCGCGTACCGCAGCCGTGCGCCGCACCCGCCCCGTCCCGCGCCTCGATCCGGCGCGACTCGCGGCCTTCCGGCGCGGACTGCTCGGCTGGTATCGCCGGCACGGCCGCGACCTCCCCTGGCGCCGCACGCGGGACCCTTACGCCATCCTGGTGTCGGAGGTCATGCTGCAGCAGACGCAGGTCCGCCGTGTGCTCGACTACTACCCGCGCTTTCTCACCCGCTACCCGACGGTCGAGGCCCTGGCCGCCGCCGCGGAGGCGTCGGTGCGCGAGGCCTGGGAGGGCCTCGGCTACTACCGCCGCGCCTCCAACCTGCGCGCCGCGGCCCGTGCCATTGCGGTGCACCATGGCGGACGCTTCCCGGAGACGCCAGCCGAGCTCGAGGCCCTGCCCGGGATCGGTCGGTACACGGCGGCCGCCCTGGCCTCGTTCGCGTTCGGCGCCGACGCCGCCATCCTCGACACCAATGCGGCGCGGGTGCTGGCGCGGGTTTTCGGCGCCGGACGCAGCCGCGGCCGCACGGCGCGCCTGTGGGCGGTTGCCCGCCTCGCGACTCCCGCGGGGAAGGCGTACGCCTTCAACCAGGGCATCATGGACCTCGGCGCCCTGATCTGCACTGCGCGGAGACCCGCCTGCTCGGACTGTCCGGTTCGGAAGGCCTGCCGGTTCTTCGGCGACGGCGCACGGCCCGCCCCGCGTCCCCGGCCCGCGACCCGCCCCCGGCGGGACCGCGCCGCGGAGCGGCGCCCGCTGCGGTGAACTCAGATCAGTTCCGGGCTTCTCCGGACCCGCACCGGACGAGCCGGGGCGCGTGCCTCCACGCCGTCGCGGCTCGTTTCATGTCAGATCAGAGGTACCCCTCGCGGCGGAGCGCTTCGGCGAGCAGCACCGCCCCCTTGGCCGCGCCGAACTTCGTGTTGTGCGACACGAGCAGGAAGCGGAGGCCGTGCGGCCAGAGGGGATCGGGACGGAGTGCGGGGACCTCACAAGACCTCGGGCGCGGCTCCGGCGCGGTGCGCCACGGGAGCGAGGCCGCGGCTTCCGCTGCCCGCTGCCCTGTGCTGTAATCCGCCGTCGCCGGCACGGCGGCAGGAGGTGCGGATGAGCAACGACGGGGTCGCCTTCGGGCTCTTCTTCCCCCAGGTCGGCGTGGACCTCGCCGCCCTGCTCGAGCGCGCGCACGCCTGCGAGGAGGGCGGCTTCCACTCCATCTGGCTCGCGGACCACATGTGGGCGCGCGGTCTTCCCGATGTCGACCACCTCGAGATCTGGACGGCGCTCACGGCTCTGGCTGCGCATACGAGCCGCATCCGCCTGGGGTCGCTGGTGCTCTGCAACTCGTACCGCAACCCGGCGCTGGTGGCGAAGATGGCAGCAAGCCTCGACCAGATCTCGGGTGGCCGGCTCGAGCTCGGCATGGGAGCCGGCTGGATGGACGAGGAGTACCGGGCGTACGGCTACAACTTCCCGGGGGTCCGGACCCGTATCGAGCAGCTCGACGAGGCGCTCGAGGTGATCCGGCGCCTGTTCACCGAGAGGCGATCGACGTTCCAGGGCAAGTACTACGCCGTCGACGACGCCCCGAACAATCCGAAGCCGCGGCAGAGGCCCGCCCCGCCGATCACCATCGGTGGCGCCGGGGAGCGGCTGCTGCTGCGGGTCGTGGCGAAGCACGCCGATCGCTGGAACTGCCCGATGAACGCCGCTGCCGACATGCCGCACAAGCTGGAGGTCCTGCGGTCACATTGCGCCGACGTGGGCCGCGACCCTTCCTCGATCACGGTCTCCGAGCAGACGATCGTCGTGCTCGGCAAGGACGAGAGCGATCTCGAGCAGCGCTGGGAGATGGCGAAGGCGTTCCTCGGCGGCTTCGCCGATCTGAAGACGGTTGCGGTCCGAGGCACGCCCGAGCAGGTCGCCGAGGGCCTGCGTGCGAAGGTGGCGCGGGGCGTGCGCCTGTTCACGATCATGTTCGGCGACCTGGCGCCGGCCGAGACCATTCGCCTCTTCGGCGAGCAGGTGATACCGCAGGTCCGAGCATAGGACGAGCCGCTCCCGGCTGCCCCGCGATGCCGGGACGCGGCGGCGCGTGCGCGCTCGCGCTACTTGAGCTCGCTGATGAAGCGCTCGACGGCTGGCGCGAAGTGCCGCCCTTGCCGGTGCACGATGCCGAGGGGGCGGAGCAGCGGCTCGTCGCTGATCGGCACGGTGCAGAGGGTCCGGCTCCTCACCTCCTGCTTGACGGTCGGCTCGGGCAAGAGGGCGACGCCGGTCCCGATCTCGACGACGCGCTTGATCGTCTCGATGTTGTCGAGCTCGGTCACGTAGCGCACGGCGACGTGCTTCCGCCGCAGCACCCGGTCGGTCGCCCGCCGCGTCGGCAGATCGCGCTCGTAGCCCACGAACGTCTGGCCGTTGAGCTCCTTCAGCGCGACCGCCTTGCGCCGCGCGAACGGGTGGTGTGGCGCGCACACGAGCACGAGGTGGTCCTCGCGGAACGGAATCACCGCGATCTGCGGTCGCCGGCTCGGATAGGCAACGATCCCGAGATCGATGCGTCCGCTCAGGACGTCATCGAAGATCTTGCTCGCCCGGCTGTACTCGATGTGCACGTTCACCTGGGGGTAGGCCTTCAGGAACTTCCTCAGGGGCTCCGAGAGCTCGTAGAGCCCGACGCTGTGGACGGTCGCGAGGCGGACGCTGCCGCTCACGACCTTGCCGAAGCTCTGCATCTTCTCGCGCAGATCGCGGTAGCGCGAGGTGATCTCCTTGCCGGCCTGGTAGAGGAGCTGCCCCGCCGGCGTTGGCTGCACGTGACCCTTGGTGCGCTCGATCAGCAGCTGGTCGAAACGCGCTTCCAGGGCACGCACCTGCTGGCTCACCGCGGACTGCGTGATGAAGTTCTGGGAGGCGGCGGAGGAGAAGCTCCCGGTCTCGACGAGGTCGCAGAACACTTGGAGCGTCTCCACGTGCATGGTGCTCTCTCCATAAGACAGACTGATTGTCGATCGACAACAGGCTTAATAGATCCAGAAGACGTCGGGCGCAAGCACGGCCCGTGCTCTTGAGCCGGGCGGCAGGGCGCAGTAGCATGCGCGACCGTGGCGTCACCGGACTACTACGCGCTCGAGGAGACCCTCGGCGACGAGGAGCGCATGACCCGCGACAGCGTCCGCGCCTTCGTGGAGCGCGAGTGCCTGCCGGTCATCGAGGCGTGCCATGCACGCGAGGAGTTCCCCCGCCATCTCGTCCCGCGCATGGGGGAGCTCGGCCTCTTCGGCGCGAACCTGCGCGGCTACGGGTGCGCCGGCCTCAACAACGTGGCGTACGGCCTCATCATGCAGGAGCTCGAGCGGGGCGACAGCGGACTGCGCTCGATGGCGTCGGTCCAGGGCGGTCTCGCGATGTACGCCATCTACGCCTATGGCTCGGACGAGCAGAAGGAGCGCTGGCTGCCGCGGATGGCGCGGGGCGCGGCGATCGGCTGCTTCGGCCTGACCGAGCCGGATCACGGCTCGGATCCCGGCGGCATGGAGACCCGGGTGCGAGAGGCCGGAGGAGACTACCTGCTCTCGGGCGTCAAGCGCTGGATCACCAACGGGAGCATCGCCGACGTGGCGGTCGTCTGGGCGAAGGCGCCGCCGGCGGGCGACGTGCGAGGCTTCCTCGTCGAGCGCGGCACGCCGGGATTCAGCGCCCGCGATATCAAGGGGAAGTTCTCGCTGCGCGCTTCGGTGACCTCGGAGCTCGTGCTCGACGATGCGCGGGTGCCGCGTGACGCCCTGTTGCCGAACGTGAGCGGGCTGAGGGGCCCCTTCGGCTGCCTCAACCAGGCGCGCTACGGGATCGTCTGGGGCGCCGTCGGCGCTGCCATGGCCTGCTACGAGACCGCGCTCGACTACGCGCTCAATCGCGTGCAGTTCGGCCGCCCGATCGCGGGCTTCCAGCTCGTGCAGCAGAAGCTGGTCGACATGCTGAGCGAGATCACGAAGGCGCAGCTGCTCGCCCATCGCCTCGGGCGCCTGAAGGACGCCGGGCGCGCCCGCCCGCAGCAGGTCTCGCTCGCCAAACGCAACAACGTCGGCCAGGCATTGCAGGCGGCGCGGCTCGCCCGCGACATCCTCGGTGCCAATGGCATCGTCAACGAGTACCCGGTCATCCGCCACATGCTGAACCTCGAGACCGTGAACACGTACGAAGGCACCTACGACATGCACACGCTCATCGTCGGTCGGGACCTGACGGGGCTCGACGCGGTCCACTGACCTGAAACTCACCCTGCCGGTTTCACCTTGGATGATCCGCCGACCCGGCGGGGGCGGAACTAGCCGAACTTCCGGGGACTTCTCGTCTTTCGAGGTTTCGAGGGTCGTCGCAGATGAGCCAGGCTCGTCCGGTAGGCGTTCGCCATACGTCCCGTTCGGTCTGAGGCGGAGCCGCGGCAGGAATCCGTCGCCGTCCGCCGGGAGTGAACTCTCGCACTTGCTCCGGGCGCCGGTCTGTGGCTTCATCGGGGGGCTACGACTCCTTCGTTGCTCGCCCGCTTCGCCGCTCCGATGTGCACGCACGCTCGACAGAGGCATATCGCCCGTCTCGCGCTCGCTGCCGGGCTGCTGCTCGTTCTGGCGCCGAGCGCACTCGCGGAGCCTGCGCTCCGCTTCGCGCCGGAGTTCCCCGCCTCCGAGGAGATGCGCGCGCGCGTGCGCTTCTGGGTGCGCGTCTTCACCGCGGTCGCGCAGGACGAGGTCGTCCTGCACGACAGGGACGACCTCCGGATCGTCTACGACGTCGTTCCGCTCGGCTCCGAGGGAGGCGTCGCGCGGGTCGACGCGGTGCGTGCGAGCTACGAGCGCGTGCTCGCGGAGCTGGCATTCGAGCCGCCGTCTCGTGCCGTCCTCGCCCTGCCCTCCCTCGAGCGCCAGCACATGGCTGCGCTCTTCGCCGGGCATGGCCGCCCCCGGGATGCGTACGTGCGAGCGATCGGGCGGATTCGCGCGCAGCGCGGCCTGCGCGAGGTGTTCGCCGCCGGTCTCGTGCGCGCCGACGTGTATCTGCCCGCGATCCGGCGCATCTTCCGGGAGGCGCGCCTTCCCCAGGATCTCGTCCACCTCCCGCACGTCGAGTCCTCGTTCAATCCCGTAGCGGTGTCGCGGGCGGGTGCGGCCGGGCTGTGGCAGCTCACCCGTGCCACCGCCGAGCGCCACCTGCGCATCGACGGCAAGGTCGACGAGCGCTTCCATCCGCTGCGCTCGAGCGCGGCAGCCGCCCGGCACCTCGCGCACGCCTACCGCGCGCTCGGCAGCTGGCCGCTCGCGGTCGCCTCCTACAACCACGGCATCTCCGGCATGCTGCGCGCCCGGGCCGCGGTCGGCACCGACTCGCTCGACGACATCATCCGCGGGTACGAGAGCGCGACCTTCGGCTTCGCGTCGCGCAACTTCTACGCCGAGTTCCTCGCCGCCGTGCACGTCGCGCGCAACGCCTGGTACTACTTCCCGCGGCCGGAGCGAGCGCCACCCCCGCTGCGCTACGTCGTGCGTCCCGGGGACTCGTTGTGGACGATCGCCCGCAGGCACCGGGTTTCCGTGGGGGCGCTCGTCGCCGCAAACAACCTCGGCGGTACGCGGCTGCGCCAGGGCCAGCGCATCGTGATCCGGCGGTCGTGACCCCGACGCGGCATCAGCCGCAGCGCTCGCGATAGACGCGAAACACCTGCACCCCCGTCGGGGCAGCACTATGCGGTCGCGATCAGGCGTTCCGCGTCGGCGAGTGCCACGAACCCGCCCGCCACGATCTCCTCCGCCCGCAATGCCAGCTGCCCGTCGTCCACCACCGCGAAGGCGAATCCCCGCAGCCTCGTGTACGCGTCCTCGTAGCGGATGACGCGATCCTCCGCGTCGACGATGTCGACGTGATCGCTCATCGCCGGCGCGCGGATCGGCGTGCGGTCGCAGTGCGCGCGACTGCCGCGCCGTCGTGCACGAGGCCGTACGGCGCGAGGGCGTTGGCAGGCGTGCCGCGGGCGTGGTAGGGACGACCCATGCCGGAGCGCATCACCCTGTACGTGAAGACCGGGTGCCCGTACTGCGCGAGCATGCGCCGCAAGCTCACGGACCAGGGAGCGTCGTTCTCCGAGGTGAACGTGAGCGAGCGCCCAGAGGTCGTCCCCGAGCTGCTCAAGCTCACCAGGGGAAGGCGCATCGTCCCGGTCGTCGTCTCCGGTGCGCGCATCGCGGTCGCCCCCGAGGGCGGCTGAGACTTCTGACGAGGCCGGCGGTCGCCGGTCACTCGGGCTTCGGCTGCCGCCTGCGCTCGCGACGCTGGTGTTCGTAGTCGGCGCGCAGCGACTCGATGAGCTGCTCTGCCCTGGTGGAGCCCCGCTTCAGCTCCGCGACATCCGCCTCGCTCGACTGCAGCACGGCCTCGCGCGCGCTCCGCAGTCGCTGGTCGATCTCGAGCGCACGCCGACGAAGCCCCTCGAGCTCGTCGAGGTCGGCCTTGTGCTGCGCCAGGAACTCCTTGTGGCGGGACTCGAGCTGGGCGAGGATCCGCTCGCGCGCCGCAAGCAGGGCCTGGAGCTCGCTGGCCTGTCGCTTGATCTCGGGGGAGGCCCGCTCGTCCTGCAGGACCCGGCGGAGGAACGACTGCCCGCGGCGGATCCGCTGCTCCTGGCGGACCAGATCGCGCGTCCGCTCGTCGCGCCCGCGCGTGCGGGCGTCGGCAACCCCGGCGCCACCGGCCATCACGGTGACGGCGAGGGCAAGCGCGAACGCTGCGAGACCGTGCTTCCGTCTCATCGAGTGCCTCCCCTTGCAGCGGCGTGAGCCGCGCTCCAGAAACCGGGCGCGCGACGGTACTGGAGGGGGCTCGGCATCTTGAGCGCGGGGCTGTCGAGCGGGAAGAGATACTTCTCGATCCGTCGATCGAAGATCATCGCTGCGCGAAGGGCATCGAGGTCGCCCGCGCCTACCGCGTACGCGTCCTCACCCGCATCGGCCTGCTCGCGCGGTGCCGCCGTCCGCGCGCCCGACCCGGGCGCGGAGGTGCCCTCGTGTGCGCCTGCGGGCTGTGGGGGCGCGACGTCGCCGGCCTCGCGTGGCGCCGCCTGGGTGTCGACGGCCGCGACCGGCGCCCGCTCGGTGCGCGCCCCGTCGGGTGCCGCGGGTCCGAGGAGCCGCACCGCAAACCAGCCCGCGAACCCGGCCCCGGCCGCCACTGCCCCCAACGTCTTCCAGCTGTACGTCATCTTCCCGCGCGCCCGCGATCCGTGTCGCGTCGCAGCGCGGGAGTGTGGGGGCGCATGCCCCTGGTGTCAAGTACGGCTGTGCCGTCGCGACGCCCGAAAGCTACTGCGGCACGGGCGGACCGCTGTAGAGCGTAACCGGTCGATCGGACCGCGCGAGATCCGGGAAGTGGAAATCACGGTGCCGATCCGCTAACGTGGACACCTCTTGGTGAACTCCGGTGCTCGACTCCGAGAAGCGACTGTTCCTGCGCCTGGGCGATCGCGTCCATCACGTCTCGCACGGCGGCTGGGGCCTCGGGGTCGTGGTCGAGGTCATGACCTCGATCGTCCCGGGCGGAACATGCCTCGTGCGGGTGCTGTTCGAGGACGGGCGGCAGCGCGTCTTCAACAACGACATGGATAGCGAGCTCTGCTGCTGCTACCTCGGGATGCGCAAGCAGTGGCGCATCAGCCTCGATGGACTGGAGCGCGCCGTCCGCAGCACGCAGCCACGGGCACGGCGACGGCTCGGCGGTTCGCACTGAGCGTGGCGAGCGCCGCTCTTCCAGCCCGCGTGCCGGGCGTCTTTCCCGGCCGTTGTGCGCGGCGGTGCCCGCCCGCCGGCACCCGGTGTGGCGCTGCCCCCATGAGGTGGAGATGAGCACGAACGGCGGGCCCGATTTGAAGGCGACCCTGAACCTGCCGGCCACGGACTTCCCCATGCGGGCGAGCCTCCCCGCGCGCGAGCCCGAGATCCTGGCACGCTGGCAGCGCGAGCGCGTGTACGAGCGCGGGCTCGAGGCACGAAGAGGCGGCCCGCGCTACGTGCTGCACGACGGCCCGCCGTACGCCAACGGCAACATCCACCTCGGTCACGCGCTCAACAAGATCATCAAAGACGTGATCGTGAAGTACAAGAACATGGCCGGCTTTCGCGCCCCCTACGTCCCCGGATGGGACTGCCACGGCCTGCCGATCGAGCTCGAGGTCGAGCGCAGCCTCGGCCCGGAGCGGAGAGCCGCGATCGGCAAGCTCGAGATCCGTCGGCTCTGCCGCGAGTACGCGGCGCGCTTCGTCGAGATCCAGTGCGAGGAGTTCAAGCGCCTGGGCGTGATCGGCGACTGGGCGGCCCCGTACCTGACGATGAGCCTCGACTACGAGGCCGACGAGATCCGCGAGCTCGCGCGGTTTGTCACGAGCGGCGAGCTGTACCGCGGGAAGAAGCCGGTGCACTGGTGCGCCTCGTGCCGCACGGCGCTGGCCGAGGCCGAGGTCGAGTACCGTGAGGTCACGACCCGCTCCATCTACGTGGCCTTCCCGCTCGTGGAGCCCTATCCGGAACCCTTGCGTGCGGTGGCCGAGACGCCGGTCGCGGTGGCCATCTGGACGACCACGCCGTGGACGCTGCCCGCGAACCTCGCCATCGCCGTGCACCCCGACATCGAGTACGTGGTCGTGCCGGCGCGCGCCGGCGGTGCGGTGCTCGTGGCGAGGGCACTGCTCCCCCGTCTCGCCGCCCTCGTCGGCGACGCCCCACGGGTGCTCGCCACGGTGCCCGGACGCGCGCTCGAGGGCGTGCGTACGCGTCACCCGTGGATCGACAGGGAGTCGCCGATCGTCCTCGGCGAGCACGTCACCCTCGATGCCGGCACCGGCCTCGTGCACACGGCGCCCGGCCACGGCCAGGAGGATTACGACGTCGGCCGCCGCTATGGCCTCGACGTCTACGCCCCCGTCGACGATCGCGGCCACTTCCTTCCCGAGGTCGCGCTCTTCGGCGGCCTCGAGGTGTTCGCGGCCGACGAGCGCATCGTCGAGCATCTGGCCGCGGTGGGGAGGCTCCTCGCGTCCGCGCCGCTCGCCCATACCTACCCCCACTGCTGGCGCTGCCGGAACCCCGTCATCTTCCGTGCCACCGAGCAGTGGTTCATCTCCATGGAGAAGCGCGACCTGCGGGGCCGCGCGCTGGCGGCGATCGACGAGGTGCGGTGGGTTCCCTCCTGGGGTCGCGATCGCATTCGGGGCATGGTCGCTGCCCGCCCGGACTGGTGCGTGTCGCGGCAGCGTGCCTGGGGCGTCCCGATCGTCGCCCTCCGCTGCGAGACCTGCGACACGGCCACCACGAGCGCCGAGCTGCTCTTCCACGTGGCCGACATCTTCGCGCGCGAGAGCTCGGACGCCTGGTTCGCGAGGCCGGTGGAGGAGCTCGTGCCGCCGGGTTTCGCGTGCGAGTGCTGCGGTGGGGGGGCGTTCAGCAAGGAGGAGGACATCCTCGACGTCTGGGTCGATTCGGGGATGAGCTTCGCCACCGTGATGGAGCGGCGCGCCGAGCTCGGCGGGCACGCCGATCTCTACGTCGAGGGGAGCGACCAGCACCGCGGCTGGTTCCAGAGCGCGTTGCTGACGGCGGTCGCGACGCGCGGCAAGGCCCCGTACGACGCGGTCCTCACGCACGGCTTCATCCTCGACGAGGACGCGCGCAAGATGTCGAAGTCGGTGGGGAACGTGATCGCGCCCCAGACGATCGTGGCGCAGCACGGGGCCGACATCCTCAGACTCTGGGTCGCGGCCGAGGACTACCGCGACGACGTGCGCATCTCGCGCGAGATCCTCGCGCGCTCGGTCGAGGCCTACCGCAGGATCCGCAACACGGCGCGCTTCCTGCTCGGGAACCTCTTCGACTTCGACCCGCGCCGCGACGCAGTGCGGGCGGAGGAGCTGCTCGAGCTCGATCGCTTCGTCCTCGACCGGCTGCAGGATCTGATCGAGCGGTGCCGCCGGGCGTACGACGCGTTCGAGTTCCACACCGTCTACCACGCGCTCAACAACTTCTGCAGCGTCGACCTCTCGGCGCTCTACCTCGACATCGTCAAGGATCGCCTCTACTGCGAGGCTGCCGCCTCCCCGCAGCGACGCGCGGCGCAGACCGCGCTCCATCGCCTGCTGGACGCTGTGGCGCGCCTGATGGCGCCGATCCTCTCGTACACCGCCGAGGAGATCTGGGGCTACATGCCACCCGATCCGGCACGCCCTCCGAGCGTCCTCCTCGCCGACTTCCCGGCCGTCGATCCGGCGCTGCGTGACGAGCGGCTCCGGCAGGACTGGGAGCGGCTGCTGGCGGTACGCGGGGCGGTCACGAAGACGCTCGAGGGCCTGAGGCAGCGCGGGGAGATCCGCCACTCGCTCGAGGCCGACGTGCAGCTTGCCGCGGACGGCGCGCTGCGCGAGCTTCTCGCGCAGCGCCACGATCTCCTCGCCGCCGTCTTCATCGTCTCGCGCGTCGATCTCGTCCCGGCGGGGTCGCTGCCCGGTCCGGAGCTCCTGCCGGGCCTCGCGGTCGCTGCACGGCGGGTTGAGGGCACCAAGTGTCCACGATGCTGGAACTACCGTTTCGACGTCGGCAGCGATCCGCGCAGCCCCGGGGTGTGCGGGCGCTGCGCCGGCGTGCTGGCGGCGAGCGGGGCCGCCGTCCCGGCTTCGTGACCCTCCTCGCGCGCACATCCGCGCCGGTCGTCTCCGGGCGCGAAGCGGTCGCCTCGGGCCGCGTGAGGCACGGGGTGGCGTCATGAGTCGCAAGTGGGGGCTCGCGACGGCGGTGGCCGTCGGCGTCGTCGTGAGCGATCAGCTCACGAAGAGCCTGGTGGTGAGCCGGATGCAGCTGCACCAGTCGATTCCGCTCATCGATGGCCTCCTCGACCTCACCTACGTGCGCAACACCGGCGCGGCCTTCGGTCTCCTCGCCGGGCGGCTCGAGGACTGGCGCGTCCCGTTCTTTCTCGCGGTGTCGGCGCTGGCGCTCGTCCTGCTCGCGTGGTTCCTGCGCGGCGTCTCGGCGCAGCACTGGCCGGTGATTGCGGCGTGCGGCGGCGTGCTCGGCGGCGCGGTCGGCAACATGATCGACCGGGCCGCCTTCGGGGAGGTGATCGACTTCCTCGATCTGCACGTCGGTTCCTACCACTGGCCGGCCTTCAACGTCGCGGATGCGGCGATCACAGTCGGCGTGGCCGTGCTCTGTCTCGACGCCCTCCGTCCCACCCCGCCATCCCGAGGCGGCGAGTCGCGCCCGGAAGGCTGAGCCTGCGATGACGCGGGGACGGCGGGCGTGAGCCGCTGCCGTCCGCCTCGCCGGCACACCGGAATCCGACCCAGGGCTCCACCGCGAGCCGCGCGCAACGATGAGCGCCGGGGTGGGTTTGAGCCTGTCCTTGCGGGCGGCCGGCGTACGTGGGCGCAGCTCAGCTGCCGTCCGCCCAAGCCGAGGCGAGGAGGTTGCAATGCGACGATCGACTCTGCGACTCGCGGCGCTGGTGATCGCGGCGGCGAGCGCCGGCGGCTGTGCCGCCCCGCTGACGTCCCGGGAGAAGGGCGCGCTCGCCGGCGGCGCGCTGGGTGCGGGGTCGGGGGCGATCATCGGCTCGACGCGGGGGGATGCGGCGGAGGGCGCCCTCATCGGCGGCGCCGTGGGTGCGCTCGGCGGCGCGCTGGTCGGCAACGAGATCGAGGGGCACGAGCGCCAGGCCCGGTCGCAGGAGGAGGCGCTCGCCCGCCAGCGGCGGGAAATCGCCGAGAACCGTCGGCTCCTCGACGAGCTCAGGCGCCGGGATCTGGACGCGCGCGAGACCGCACGCGGCGTCGTCGTCAACCTGCCCGACGTGCTCTTCCGGTTCGACCGCGCCGACCTCACGGTGGAGGCACAAGAGACCGTGCGCGCCATCGCCGAGGTCCTGACGCGTGGGGGCCGCGACCGCCACGTGTCGGTGGAGGGGCACACCGACGCCGTCGGCAGCGAGGCCTACAACCAGAGGTTGTCGGAGGAGCGCGCGCGCCGCGTTGCCGCGGCGCTCGTCGCCGACGGGATCGGCCGCGATCGCATCTCCAGCCGGGGCTTCGGTGAGCGGCGTCCGGTCGCGCCCAACTCGCGCGACGGACGCGACGACCCGGCCGGGCGCGCGCGCAACCGCCGCGTCGAGGTCGTGATCGAGAACTGACCCGAAACTCACCCTGCCAGTTTCACCCTTGGATGATCCGCCGACCCGGCGGGGGCGGAACGAGGGCAGGCCCCGGGTGGGACCTGCCCCCTCTGCATCTCGTTGGCGCCGGCACCAGCATGCGGCCCGGCTCCAGGCCGCCGTGGCCCCCGCTCGGTCGTGTCGCGCGATGGGGGCGCGGGCGCTCCAGGCTCAGACGTCGTAGTACAACGCGAACTCGTACGGATGCGGGCGCAGGCGAAGCGGGTCGATCTCCCTGCTCCGCTTGTACTCGATCCAGGTCTCGATCACGTCCTCGGTGAAGACGTCGCCCTTGAGGAGGAACTCGTGATCCTTCTCGAGTGCGTCCAGCGCGTCGGGCAGTGACCCCGGCACCGAGGGCACGTCCTTCAGCTCCTCCGGGGTGAGCGAGTAGATGTCCTTGTCGAGTGGGTCGCCGGGGTTGAGGCGCTTCTCGACACCATCGAGGCCCGCCATCAGCATCGCCGCGAAGGCGATGTAGCCGTTGCAGGACGGATCGGGGAAACGCACCTCGATGCGCTTCGCCTTCGGCGAGGGCGAGTACATCGGGATGCGGATGGCGGCGGAGCGATTGCGCGAGGAGTACGCCAGGTTCACCGGGGCCTCGAATCCCGGCACGAGTCGCCGATAGCTGTTCGCGGTCGGCGCGACGAAGGCGCAGAGTGCGTCCGCGTGCTTCAGGATGCCGCCGATGTAGTGCATGGCCAGCTCGCTCAGACCGCCATAGCCGTCACCGGCGAAGAGCGGCTTCTCGCCCTTCCAGATCGACTGGTGCGTGTGCATGCCGGAGCCGTTGTCGCCGAAGATCGGCTTCGGCATGAACGTCGCCGTCTTGCCGTGCCGGCGGGCGACGTTCTTCACGCAGTGCTTGTACCACATCAGCGCGTCGCCCATCTTGACGAGCGACATGAAGCGCAGGTCGATCTCGGCCTGTCCCGCCGTCGCCACCTCGTGGTGCTGGCGCTCGACGCGCAACCCGACCTTCTCCATCTCCAGCACCATCTCGGTGCGGAGATCCTGCTGCTGGTCGGTCGGCGACACGGGGAAATAGCCCTCCTTGTACCTGGGCTTGTAGCCGAGGTTCGGGCTCTCGACGCGACCCGAGTTCCACCGGCCCTCGTTCGAGTCGAGGAAGTAGTAGCCCTCGTGCTCGTTCTGGTCGAAGCGGATGTCGTCGAGGACGAAGAACTCGGGCTCGGGGCCGAAGTAGGCGGTGTCACCGACGCCCGTCGATGTGAGGTAAGCCTCGGCCTTGCGCGCGATGTTGCGCGGGTCGCGCGTGTAGTCTTCCTTGGTGATCGGGTCGACGATGTTGCAGATCAGCGACAGCGTCGGGTGCGCCATGAACGGATCCATGACCGCCGTCGTCGCATCGGGGACCACGAGCATGTCGGAGGCGTGGATGGGCTGCCATCCGCGGATCGACGATCCGTCGAAGCCGAGTCCCGCCTCGAAGATCACCTCCTCGAGCTCGCTCACGGGGATCGTGAAGTGCTGCCAGATCCCGAGAAAGTCCAGGAACTTGAGATCCACCGCCACCGCCTTGTTGTCCTCGGCAATCTTGATGGCGTCCTTCGCCGTGCTCATACGATGTGTCCCTCCTGTCTGATCGTTGCGCCTGATGGACGTCGCGCGCCGTCATCCGGCCCATCCGTCGGGCCGGCGCGGCGTTGTCGGATTCCGGTGTGCCCTGAAGGGCCGTCACCGCGGCGTACCTTCGCATACGCGCACGCTGCCCCGAGAAGTCGACGTTGGACGCATACGCGCACGCTGCCCCGAGAAGTCGAAGTCAGATCGCCTGGTCGCCGCGCTCGCCGGTCCGGATGCGCACCACCTCCTCGACGCTGGTGACGAAGATCTTGCCGTCGCCGATGCGGCCGGTGCGCGCGGTCTTCTCGATGGCGGCGACGATGTTGGCGACCATGTCGTTCTTGCAGAGGATCTCGAGCTTCACCTTGGGGAGGAAGTCCACCACGTACTCGGCGCCGCGGTAGAGCTCGGTGTGCCCCTTCTGGCGGCCGAATCCCTTCACCTCCGTGACCGTGATCCCCTGGATCCCGAGCGCGGAGAGGCTCTCCTTCACCTCGTCCAGCTTGAACGGTTTGATGATTGCATCGATCTTTTTCATGATATCCTCCGCGATGAAACGGGAATCCCAGGCTCTCTAAAGCCCATCGGGTCACGCTTGTAAAGCGCGTCTCGTCCGTGGGACGTCCTCACATGTTGTAGCCGACCTCACCGTGCTGGGTGAGGTCGAGGCCGGTGATCTCTTCCTGCTCGGCGACACGCAACCCGACGAGCGCATCGATCACCTTGAGGATCACGAACGTGAGCACGAACGAGTACACGATGGTGACGACGACGCCCACGAGTTGCGGCCACAGCAGCGCGGCGTTGCCGTAGAAGAGCCCGTCGGCCCCCGCGCTGTTGACGGCTCTGCTCGCGAAGAGGCCGGTGGCGATGGCTCCGAAGCTCCCGCCCACGCCGTGCACGCCGAAGGCGTCCAGGGAGTCGTCGTACCCGAGCTTGTGCTTGAGGTTCACCGCCCAGTAGCACAGCGCACCGGCGCCGGCGCCGATGACGATCGCGGGCAAGGGCGCGACGAAGCCCGACGCAGGCGTGATCGCGACCAGTCCCGCCACCGCGCCGGAGGCCGCGCCGAGGACGCTCGCCTTGCCGCGCGCGACGTACTCGGCCAGGCACCACGACAGGGTCGCAGCGGCGGCGGCCAGATGCGTCGCCACGAAGGCCGAGCCCGCGAGGCCGTTCGACGCGAGCGCGCTGCCGCCGTTGAAGCCGAACCATCCGAACCAGAGGATGCCGGCACCGAGGACGGTGAGGGTGAGGTTGTTCGGCATGAAGGGCTCCTTCGGAAAGCCGAGGCGCCGCCCCATGACGATCGCGGCTGCGAGTGCCGCGACGCCCGAGTTGATGTGCACGACGGTGCCGCCCGCGAAGTCGAGGGCGCCCAGGTTGCGGAGCCATCCGCCGACGCCCCACACCCAATGCGCGACCGGATCGTAGACCAGGGTGCACCAGAGGAGCGTGAACAGGACGAAGGCACCGAAGCGCATGCGCTCGGCGAAGCCGCCGGAGATGAGCGCGGGCGTGATCACCGCGAACATCATCTGGTAGATCATGAACACCTGGTGGGGAACCGTCGCGGCGTAGTCGGCGTTGGGCTCCGGGCCCACGCCGGCGAGGCCCAGCCACTGCAAGCCGCCGATGAAGCCGCCGATGTCGGGTCCGAACGCGAGGGTGTAGCCGATGAGCGCCCACTGCACGCTCACCAGCCCTATGATGAAGAAGCTGTGCATGATGGTGCCGAGCACGTTCTTGGTGCGCACCATGCCGCCGTAGAAGATGGCGAGCGCGGGGGTCATGAGCAGAACCAGCGCGCTCGACGTGATCAGCCACGCCGTGTCGCCCGTGTCTATCTTGGGCGGCGCGGCCTCCTCGGCTCGCGCGTAGGCGGCGAGCGCCATCCAGGCGCCGGCGGCGAGCAACGCCAGCGAGTGCTGTCGAGCCTTCCTCATGCGTTTCATCCGCGCCTCCAATGAGTGGTATTCGAGAAACGAATCGATCGGAGGCGGAAGGAGCAAGGGCGATGCCGATCTGGTGCCGGCAACGCGCGAGCGCGAACCGGGTGTTAGCCGTGCGCGGCTGCGGGGGCTGGGCTGCGTGCTGCACATTTCTGCGGCAGTGCCCGTTCTCTAGGCACGGTCCGGGTCGAAGGGGCTGGAACGCGGTCTGCCGATGCGCGCCTCCGTTCCGAACCGCAAGCGCCGGATGTTGTCCCGGTGCCGGAGCGTCATGAGGACACTCATCGTCAGGCTTGCCGCGACCGTCGCCCAACCGTACCCGAGGGCGAAGAGCAGCGGCGGTGTGAGGGCCGCCGTGGCCAGGGATGCGACCGACACGTAGCGGGAGAGGGCGACGATCAGCAGGAACACCGGCAGCACGATTATCATCGCTCTCGGTGCGAGCCCCGCGAGGACGCCGAGCGCCGTCGCGACGCCCTTGCCGCCGCGGAACCGCAAGACGAAGGGAAAGAGGTGGCCGGTGAACGCGGTGAGCCCGGCGAGCGCGAGGAAAGGCTCTCGATGGCCCGCGTGGCTCGCGACGAGGACCGGGATCAGGCCCTTCAGCATGTCGCCCCCGAGGGTGAGGAGCCCGATGGTGAGCCCCGCCGCGCGGGTGACGTTGGTCGCACCGATGTTCCCGCTGCCGATGTCGCGCGGGTCGACACCGCGCATGCGGCTCAGCCACACGCCGGTCGGAATCGAGCCGCACGCGTACGCGAAGGCGAGGAGGAAGCCGCTGCCCACCATCGTTCAGAGGGAGCGCCGGCGCGCTGGGCACCGGCGAACGGCGCTGCCGCCCTCAGCCCCGACAGCGAGCGCGGGCACGCCCGAGCAACCCGCGGTTGCTCGCCAGCCACGCGCTCGTGCGGGAACGAATCGGGGTGACTGGATTTGAACCAGCGACTCCTGCGTCCCGAACGCAGTGCTCTTCCAGTCTGAGCTACACCCCGGAAGGGAAGACGTAATCGTGCCTAACACATCGCTCCTGGAAAGCAAAGCCGTGCCAGGATTCGGTCCGAGCGGCCCCGCGCCCGGCGCTTCGGCCTAGCTCACCACGGCCTCCTCGATCTTGCGCTGCAGTGCCGCGATCGCCTGCCCGTAGTCCGGGGCGCGAAACACCGCCGTTCCGGCGACGATCACGTCGGCGCCGGCGGCAGCGGCTTCGCCGACGTTGTCGATCCTGATACCCCCATCGATCTCGATGAGATAGGAGGCGCCGAGCCGCTGCCGCAGCCGCACGGCCTCGCGCAGCTTGGCGAGCGAGGCCCGGATGAAGCTCTGGCCTCCGAAGCCTGGGTGCACGCTCATGATCACCAGCATGTCGATCTCCGGCAACGCGTCGGCGACCGCTGCGATCGGTGTCCCGGGGTTGATGGCCACGGCCGCGCGCGCGCCGAGTGCGTGGATCTCCGCCACCACCTCGCGCAGCGCCGGGCACGTTTCCTGGTGGACGGACACCCAGTCGGCCCCGGCCTCCACGAACTGCGGCACGTAGCGCCCCGGATCGGTGATCATGAGGTGGACGTCGAGCGGGAGCGCGGTGTGGGCGCGGATGGCCTCGACGATGCCGGGACCGATCGTGATGTTGGGCACGAAGTGCCCGTCCATGACGTCGAGATGGAGCCAGTCGGCCCCGGCTGCCGTGGCCGCGCGCACCTCCTCACCCAGGCGGGCGAAATCCGCGGAGAGAAGGGAGGGGGCGATCCTGCGGGAGGCGCGGTCCACGAGTGCAGGATGCTCATACTACCGCGCGGCACGGGGTCGCAAGGCGAGCGCGCGCGCGGACGCATCCATACGGGACTCCCGGGCGCATGCGCCCTCTGTGGATGGCCACGCCGCTCGCCACGCATGGCTGGTACATCCCGTGCGTGCGCCGCGTACGGACTGCCATGCCGCAGCACCGACGGCGGGCACAGCACTGGCGGCGTGGAAGAGGACGTCAGCGCCGCCGGATCCGTACGGCGTAGAATCCGTCGAGGCCGTCGCGGTGTGGCAGCGTCCGGAGCGCGCCTTCCGCGTCGACCAGGGACGCGGCGGCGGCCGGCAGGTGGGCCGCCGCGCTCTCGCGCTCGAGCCGCGGGTGATCCGCGAGCCACGCCCCGACCAGTTCCTCGTTTTCCTCCTCCGTGATCGTGCACGTGGCGTAGACCAGGGCCCCGCCCGGGCGCAGGAGGGGCAGGATGCCGTCGAGGATCTGGCGCTGCAGCAGCGCCAGCCGCGCGAGATCGGCGGGGAGGTGTCGCCAGCGAAGCTCGGGATGAGAGCGCAGGGTGCCGAGGCCGCTGCAGGGCGCGTCGATCAGGATGCGGTCGAATCCCGTGCCGCACAGGACGTCGCCTGCCGCGCGCGCGTCGACGACGGCGACGAGAAGACGGTGGAGGTCGAGACGGCGCGCGGCGGCGGCGACGGCCGCTGCCCCCCTCGCGCGGCGATCGAGCGCGACCACGAGTCCCGAGCCCCGGATCAGCTCCGCGAGGTAGGTGGCCTTGCCGCCAGGCGCGGCGCAGGCGTCGAGGACGCGCATCCCCGGCTGCGGAGCGAGCAGGCGCGCGACCAGCTGGGAGGCCTCCGACTGCACGCTGAAGAGGCCCGCCGCGTAGCCGGGAAGGGCGTGCGGATCGCCACCCCCGACCGCGACCGCCTCGGGAGCGAACCGGCAGGGCCTGGCATTGATTCCCGCCTGCGCCAGGCGCGCAACGAGCGTGTCGCGGTCACCGAGGCGCGCACGCAGGACCGTCGGGGCCTCGTCGTTGTCCGCCGCCAGCAGCGCCTGCAGCTCGCGGTCACCGAAGCGCGTCCGCCAGCGCGCCACCAGCCACTCCGGATGCGAGAGCGAGACGGCGAGATGGCGGACCGGGTCGTCGTGCGGATCGGGGAGCGGCAGCGCCCTCGCCGCGCGAGCCGCCCGGCGCAGGACCGCGTTCACGAGACCGGCCGCCCTCGGCCGGAGCCGCTTCGCGAGGTCGACGCTCGTCGCTACTGCGGCGTGCGGTGGGACGCGATCGAGAAGCAGCAGCTGATAGAGGCCGAGCCGCAGGATCAGGCGCACCGGGGGATCGAGACGCGACGGGTCGCGCGCGGCGAGCCCGGCGAGGTGCCAGTCGAGCCGCGCTTGCCAGGCCAGCGTTCCGTAAACGAGTCGCGTGGCGAAGGCACGATCCAGGCCGGTGAGCGGACTCGCCGCGAGCGCGGCGGCGAGCGCCGCGTCGGAGTGCGCGCCCTCGCGCTCGACCCGCTGCAGCACGCGGAGGGCGAGTGCGCGCGCGGCAAGCGGGTCCGGCCGCGCGCGGCCGGCCTCCACCTCAGTCACCGGACTTCGAAGTTGGCTGCGAGCCAGCGTTCGGGGAGGGCTTCAAGCACCGGCCTTGCCCCTCAGTCACCGAAGCGGTCGCCGATCAGGAGACGGGTCCCGGCGACGAAGGCGGCCGCGGGGAGCGCCCGCTTGCCCTCCATCTGGAGTACGAGCAAGTCGACAGCGCCGGCACCCGCAGCGACGCGTACCGCCTCGTCGAGGGCGATAACGGTTCCCGGTGTTGGCGGTGCCGGGGCGTCGGGAGCGCCGCTCGCGGGAGCGTGGCTTCCGAAGGCCGGGAGCGGACGCGCCTTCAGGACCTTCACGCGTCGGCCGCGGAGGCTCGTGAAGGCGGAAGGCCATGGTGTGAACGCCCGCACCTTGCGCTCGATCAGGGTGGCAGCCTCACGCCATCGGATCCTCCCGTCGTCCCTCTCGAGCCGCGGCGCATAGGACACGAGGGCCGCATCCTGCGGCACCCGCCCGACGCCCTCACTGCGGATGAGCTCGAGGGTCTCGCGGAGCGCCAAAGCCCCCAGCGGCGCGAGGCGCTCGCTCAGGGTTCCGGTGGTGTCGTCGGCCGCGATCGGGAGCGCCCGCTGCAGCAGGATGTCGCCCGCGTCCATCTGTTCGTTCATCGCCATGATCGTGACACCGCTCTCGGTGTCGCCGGCGAGGATCGCGGCCGCGATCGGTGCCGCGCCGCGGTGGCGTGGCAGCAGCGAGGCATGCACGTTGATTGCCCCGAGCGGCGGCAGCTCCAGGATCGAGGGAGGCAGGATCTTCCCGTACGCGGCCACGACGATGACGTCGGGCCGCCAGTTCCCCAGGGTTGCGAGCACCTCGGGCTCTCGGATCCTGGCCGGACAGATGAGCGGCACGCCGAGCGCGACCGCTCTCTCGGCAACCGGAGAGCGCAGCGAGACGAGGCCGCGACCCTGCGGCCTCTCGGGCTGGGAGACGACGCCGACCAGGCTCGTCGCGGCCGCCAGCGCCTCGAGGCTCGGTACCGCGAACGCCGGCGTTCCCATGAAAATGGTGCGCAGCGTGATGATCAAGGGACTCGAGGCACTCACCCAGGAGTGCTTCCTCGCCGCGCAGGCCGGCGGCGTGGAGGATCGCCTCATCGCCTCCCTCACCCAGACCTTCCCCACGCTCGACTGGGCAAGGATGGCCGACTACAACCTCGAGCGCATGGCGAGCCACGGCAT
>Ga0209253_10001455_pt1 | contig 20736 bp, 20 predicted proteins | sample FrelakmetBRP12BR_FD_187145 | JGI IMG/M metagenome (GOLD analysis project Ga0209253, IMG submission 187145) | Freshwater lake sediment microbial communities from the University of Notre Dame, USA, for methane emissions studies - BRP12 BR (SPAdes)... | ecosystem: Environmental > Aquatic >...
GCGACGGATAACGGCACGGGGACCTTGAGCGACACGCAGAACATCACGGTGACGGTGACGAACGTGAATGAGGCGCCGGTGCTGGGCGGGGACGCGGCCACAACCACAGAAAACATAGCGGTGACTACTGGCAACGTGCTGGGTAACGACAGCGATCCGGAGTCGGTGCTCAACGCCGGCAACATCACGGCCTTTGATGCGGTGAGTACCAACGGCGGCACGGTTGTGAGTAACGGCGACGGTACCTTTACCTACACCCCGGCGCTAAACTTCGCCGGCACGGACATGTTTACCTATACGGTGAGCGACGGCGTCTTAACTGACACCGCAACCGTGACGATTACGGTGACGCCAGCGGGGGGGAATAGTGCCCCGACTCTTATGACGAACGCAGGCGCGATCGTCCTTGCAGGATTCTCTGATCCCATTACGTCAGATCAATTGCAAGTCACGGACGCGGATAATACACCGGCTCAATTGCTTTACACGGTGTTGAGTGCGCCCCTGAATGGCCAACTTGAACTGACTACGATCCCTGGCATGGCGATCACCAGCTTTACTCAAGCGGACATTAATGCAGGGCGATTGGTGTATGTCCACAACGGGTCTACCAGCACGGGCGACAGCTTCACGTTTACGGTTAGCGATGGTGCGGGGGGTACGATTGCGGCGACGGCGTTTAATTTGACGGTTATGCCATTCTTCCCTCCCCCGCTTGGCTGGCCCCCAGCCCCAGGGCCTGCATCCGTTCCTTTTGCGGACCTTCCTGGGCCACCTGCCGTGGGTATTCAGAGGCCTGGGCTGGCACCATCTTTGGAGCCGACGTGGTCGCCAGGTCGACAGAGCGCTGATGTTGTGCAGGCGAAAATCGTTGATAAACACGATGAACCAGCGCCACGGGCGACAAGGGTGAGTAATACGTTTACCAACGTGGAGCACGTGGAACCTGAGGATATCATGCCCCAAGAGCCGTCGGACCTTCCGCCGAATCCGCTGTCACCTCTAGTCAAGAGGGTGTTGGCCGTGGGCCACAATTTCGAAGAGCGTTTGACCAAGGAGGCCGACATTCTTGAACAAGCGATCGAAGAGCGTGTCATCGAGACTGCGTTGTCTACAGGATTCATGGTGTGGCTCTTCCGCCGTGGATCTTCCCTGACCAGCTCTTTTACCTCGATGCTGGGGCGCCGTAAGGATGATGAACAGGGGAAGGGGTAGTCCCGCGCCTGGATCGGGTATTGGACCAGTCGGCCAAGTAATCAAAGATGGGCTGTGTGACGGGAGCAAAATCATCATGCGAGTGACGCCACTTAACCTGATCGATCACGCGGACAGGTTTCTCTGTACGGCGAGGAAGTCGGGCGGACGTTTTCGATCAGTTTGAGCCGCAAGTCAGACAAATCACTAAAGCCGAAGTTCACCTTCATGGCATTAGTATGTGGGTGCAGACTCTGAAGTGAGTCGTCACATAGGCTACGACTTTGCGCCTCTCACCTTAAATGCATAGCAGCTATTCGCACAACGGCCGCTGAGGAGAGTGAGATTTCTGGTTGGCTGGGAGATTCTCCGATGAAAACCCCATTCCTCTAAACGAGGCTTCCGCAGAGATCCGTTGATTTATTGACAGAGAGGAAGAGATCGTCTATCGGTGGTCAATATACCGCAAGTTCGAGCATGGGAATGAGAGGGAACTGATGATATGGGGCGTATCCTGAATTGTCCACGGTGCCGGAAGGACGGTCTCCTACGGACACAGCCGCAATCGCCACGCGAACATATTGCCTCTTTCCTCTTTGTGTCGCCGTTCCGCTGTCCATCGTGCAGTCACCGCTTTCTGGCGTCCCGTCTTTGGCTGGACCATCCCACCCATCCAATCGATCGCCGCGAACACCTCCGGATTCCCGTGCGGCTCTATCTCTCATTCTCCGGGGGCAAGGTTCGTGGTGAGGGAACGGTGCTCGATCTCTCGATGGGCGGCTGCATCATCAAGAGTCAGACCCAGGTCCATACGAACGACATCTTCTATCTACAATTGTCCCTTGAAGACAGCGAACTTCCTCTTGAAGTGGCCGCGATGGTCCATTCTGTGAGCGCTCGCGGCATTGCCTTCAAGTTCCTTCGAGCCGCCCAGGAAAGCAAGCGCCTGCTTGCCTTCGTCCAGGCACAGACATCAGATCATTCGGCTAAATCCTCGCTCCACGCCGGTGTGGCCGCCTGAACAAGCCGGTGAATCTCTTGCCTCCCATGCCATCCCCGCAGAATAGGGTTTGATGCGGTTAGCAGGCTAGACCTTCGAGGATTCGCACGTCTTAGACAAGCCCTGTCTGTTTGGTTCATCTGGTTTGTATTGTTCATTAGTGGGCCTCGTTTAACCAAACAAACGAGACAAACCAAATAAACCAAACAACGGTCTTCTTATGCTGGCGGACTTTTCCCGCTTCCTGTTAGATCGGAGTTTCCCAGGCAGAATGAAGCGGATGGTTATTGACTAGTTCCTCATGCGCAGCAAGGTCATAGGGTTCAATGGTGAGATCCTTCTCGTTAAACGGCTCCGGGCAGGCAGGGGAGCAGAGGTAGGTGCGATAGGATTCAGCTTTCTCCTTCGTGGCAAATCGGCACAGCCCATATTCCGGCATCCCGGATGAGGGATACCAAAACGCCAGCTCAATCGCGCTCCCCTGGTAGATTCCGAGGGTGCGGTGTTTGATCTGAAACCCACCAGGCAGATGTGAAGAGGGCTCAAGCGACATGGACGGCCGTGCCTCCGTATCATAATGGTTTTTCTCATGATAGCATGGGTCCTACCCAGCGTTATAGATCGGTGCAGGGGGAAGGAGGATAACTATGGGCAGTCGCATTTCTTTTTTCGCCACCATCGCAATCACGGTGGTGCTCGTCGGACTCCCAGGGTGCGGCTACAACGATCTCCAAGGATTGGATGAAGACACTAAGGCCGCCTGGAGCGAAGTGGTCAATCAGTACCAGCGGAGGGCCGATTTGATTCCGAATCTGGTCGCTACCGTCAAAGGCTATGCCGCGCATGAGAAGGAGACGCTCGAAGGGGTGGTGCAGGCGCGTGCACAAGCCACGGGGATTCAAGTGACGCCTGAGACGTTAAAAGATCCTGCCGCCTTTGAACAATTCCAGAAGGCGCAAGCCGGTCTCACCTCGGCATTGGGCCGCCTCATCGCCATTGCAGAGAATTATCCCAATCTGAAAGCTGATCAGAACTTTCGTGATCTCCAGAGTCAACTCGAAGGGACAGAAAATCGTATTGCCGTCGCGCGCAAGCGCTACATCGAGAAAGTGGCGGAATATAACAAAGGCGTCCGCTATTTCCCCACGAACCTGACGGCCAAGTTCCTCCTCCATATGGAAGAGAAGCCGAACTTTACCGTGGCGGACGAAAAGGCTGTGGCGAAGCCGCCAGAAGTGAAATTCTAGGTCTAGGCTGAGGTTCAGGTTGAGGGGCAAAGTTCGAAAGCAAACAGTCAGCTTTGTCCTTGCCTGCATCTTAGCCTCAGCCTTCACCTCTCTTTCTTTCGCGCTTGATGTGCCGCCGCTCACAGGTCGTGTCGTGGACCTCGCGCAGGTACTGCCGGCCACTGTCGCTGCTTCGCTCGCCCGTGATCTCGAAGCCCATGAGTCGAAAACCAGCAATCAAGTTGCTGTCCTGATTCTCTCCTCACTCGAAGGCGAACCGCTTGAATCCTTCACTCATCGCGTCGCGACCACCTGGAAGCTCGGCCAGAAGGGGACCGACAACGGGGTCTTGTTCTTAATCGCCATGAGGGAGCGCAAGATCCGTTTTGAAGTCGGCTATGGTCTGGAAGGCACATTGACCGATGCACGGTCGGCGCAGATTATCAGAAGTGAGATCATCCCACGGTTTCGCGACGGTGATGCATCGGGCGGGGTGGCCGCAGGGGTGGCCGCGATTTTGAAGACGATTGAAGGAACCTACCAGGCCTCTGACAAGATGGCGCCTGGGCTGGACAGCGATGCCATGGGGCAGGTTGTGGTGGCGGTGATCGTTGGATTAATGGTCGGGTTGGGCCTCATGAGTGTCAATCGCCTCCTCGGTCCGATCGCTGGCACAGGACTCTCCGTATTACTAGCGCCTTGGCTGGTGCCTGCCCTGATTACCGGCGGGATCACTCTGTTGCTGCTCACGTTGATCAGTGCGGCCAGTGCCGGTGGAGGAGGGCGAGGACGGCATCGCGGGGACGACTGGATTTGGTACAGCAGTCGCAGTGGGGGATGGGGCGGCGGCTCGATCGGCAGCGGTGGGGGTGGTTTCAGCGGCGGCGGCGGCGGTTTCGGAGGAGGAGGCGCCAGTGGAAATTGGTAGCAGGCTGGGGTTGACCGCTGAAGATCAGGAGCGGATCCGGCTGGCCGTACAGGTGGCGGAACGACGAACGAAGGCAGAAATCGTTCCAATGATCGTGGTGCGATCGGGGCTGTATCGCGAGGTCCGACATTGGGTCGGTCTTGGCCTCGCGCTCTTGGCACTCACTGTTCTGCTCACGATTGAATCGCACTGGCTCCCGTGGGGTTGGCATGCTTCGAACGCGGCCTGGCTCCTGCTTTCGACGCTGGCGGCTTATGGATGCGGCGCGTGGCTGGGAACTTTATGGCCGGCGATTCGTCTGTGCACCTCAGCCGAACGGATGCGGCATAAAGTGAAGCTCAGGGCCGAGCATGCATTTTCCCAACATGCCTTGTCTCACACGCGCGAGCGCACGGGCGTGCTCATCATGCTATCGATCTTGGAACGGCAGATATATGTGTTGCCGGATCGATCGCTGGATGGCCTGGCTCCGACCGATCAATGGGCGCAGGTCGTCCAAGTTGCCGTCGAACAGTTACAGGGCGGCGACATCGTCAGCGGGCTTTGCCAGGGAATCCAACGATGTGGCTTGCTACTTGCCGATATCTGTCCGGGTCGTCCGGATGACAACCCGAACGAATTACCGGACGAATTGATTCAGGAACCTTAATCGCCAGCTTGATAGACTGCCCGACATCGTTCCGCTAGAATCCCTCTATTCATGCCCGATCCTACGGCGGTATCCCCAGCTCCGGCGAATGCGCAGGATGAGACTCGCTCGGTGGTCAAAGCAGCCGGAGTGATCGGCGCGGCCACCTTCTCCAGCCGCATCCTCGGGTTTGTTCGCGATATGGTGTTGGCGAATCTTTTTGGGGCAACACCTGCGGCAGATGCCTTCTTCGTGGCCTATCGTGTCCCCAACTTGCTTCGCGAATTGTTTGCGGAAGGGTCGATGTCTTCTGCTTTCATTCCGGTCTTCACGGAATATCAGACGCAAAAGTCGAAACGGGATGCCTGGGAACTGGCGAGCGCTGTTTTTACAACGCTGCTGACGATCGTGACCGGGATCACAATTATTGGCGTTATCCTGGCATCCGGAATCGTCTGGCTCCTGGCGCCGGGGTTTCATGACGACCCGACGAAGCTGGGTATGACCACGCTGCTTACGCGGATCATGTTCCCCTACCTGATCTTTATCAGCCTGGCGGCGCTGGCAATGGGTATCCTGAATTCCATGCGCGCCTTCGCGGCGCCGGCGTTCTCGCCGGTGTTCTTCAACATTGTCATTATAGGCTGCGCGTATTTTTTGTCGCCGATGATGGCGGAGCCGATCCATGGTGTGGCTATTGGAGTGGTGGCGGGAGGCGCGGCACAATTTGCCATGCAGTTGCCCGGTCTGCGTCGGCGCGGCATGTTATTCGGGTTTCGATTCGCACCGGGTCATCCAGGTGTGCGGCGGATCGGCGTGTTGATGGTGCCCTCGCTCCTCGGTCTCTCTGTGACGCAGATCAACATTACTGTAAGCACGATTCTCGCCTCTTTCTTTGCCGGTGGGCCGACCTATCTTTTCTACGGCATGCGGTTGATCCAGTTTCCGCTTGGGATTTTTGGCGTGGCGCTGGCCACAGCCATTTTGCCGACGCTCTCGGCGCAGGCCGCACGCGGGGATTTGGATGAATTGCGGAAGACGTTGGGATTCGGCCTTCGCATGATCCTTTTTATCATCCTGCCGGCGATGCTAGGCCTGATGCTCTTGCGTCAGCCGATCATCCATTTGTTCTTCGAGCACGGGACCTTTACGGCTCACGATACTGCTGAGACCGCACTGGCGGTGCTCTGCTACTCCGTCGGCCTCTGGGCCTTTGGAGGTGTCCGCATTATCGTCTCAGCCTTCTATTCGCTTCAAGATACGCGCACGCCTGCCATCACTGCGGCCATCGCCGTCGCGGCCAATCTCGTCTTCTCGCTCCTGTTGATGTCGTCTTTAGGGGCGGCTGGCCTGGCCTTGGCCACAGCTCTGGCGGCAGTGGTGAATGGAGGTATCTTGGTCGCGGTGCTTCACCGTCGGTTAGGCGGCGTGGATTGGGGTTCTGTGGGGCGTTCGTCGTTGCGTGTGTTGGTTGCATCTGTGCCGTTAATTGCGATCTGCGCCTGGGTGGCGGCAGCCCAGGTCTGGACCCATCCAGGTGAATGGATCGAAAAATCGGTCATGCTCTTCGTAGCCATTGGATTGAGCGCAGGCGGTTATCTGGGTGTCCATGCCCTGCTGCGGTCAGAAGAACTCGGCCTGGTTTGGGGAATGGTCAGACGGAAACTGAAGCGAGGAGTGGCCTGAACAATGGGTAAACGACAGCCGTTACTCTCATCCCTTTCCCCTCACCCATCAGGTGTCACGGCCTGCGTCTTCCGCACGCCCTGGGGATGGATGGGTCTGTCGGAAACGACGAAAGGGATCGATGCTGTGGTGTTGCCGAAGGCCTCTCGGCAGGCTGTGCTGTCCGAGTTGCAAGCGGCTTCCGCAGAGCTCCGAGAGGGCAAAACCTCCTCACGATTGCAAGAGGCGCAGGCACAATTGACCGGCTATCTGGCTGGAAGGCGCAGATCCTTCGATTTGCCGTTGGACCTCTCACGAGGGACAAGTTTTCAGCAGAAGGTCTGGCGGACTCTTCGAGGTATCTCTTACGGCCGTCTTCGATCCTATCAATGGGTGGCACTTCGCGTAGGGGGCGGACAGTATGCTCGCGCCGTCGGCAATGCGGTGGGGGCGAATCCTCTGCCGATCGTGATCCCTTGCCATCGCATCGTGGCGCAAGATGCGTCGCTCGGGGGATTCTCGGGCGGCTTGCCTACGAAACGAAAGCTGCTCACTCTTGAAGGAACCCTGGACGAACTTCGACCGGAACGGCCGTAAACCATGAAAGCCGTGATTCAGCGGGTGACGAGTGCGTCGGTTCGCGTTGAGGGCAAGACCGTGGGGCAGATCGAATCCGGTCTCCTGGTCTTGCTGGGAGTGGCGAAAGGCGATGGAGAATCGGATAGCCGGTTTCTTATCGAGAAGATTCGCACGCTCCGGATCTTTTCCAATGAACAGGGGAAAATGAATCGCTCGTTAGTGGACATCGGAGCATCGGTCTTGCTGGTGTCCCAGTTTACCCTACTGAGCAGGACAATGAATGGCCGCCGTCCAAGCTTTGACGATGCGGCGCCCTCGGATGAGGCAAAGCGACTATACGAGCAGGTTGCGGTAGGGCTGCGAGACCAGGGTACTCATGTGGAGACCGGAGTCTTTGCCGCGCATATGCAGGTTGAGTTGCTGAACGACGGGCCGGTGACCTTTGTGCTCGATAGCCGTGAAGCGTGAAAATCAGCCGGTTGCTCTGGTTCGTTTGGTCTGTCTTGTCTATTTGGTTGAACCAGACTAACCGGATAAACCACAAACAAAGAAGACGGTCTTGTTGAACAGCCTACAGCTTCTGCAGGTTCCGACCTGTACTCAAGTCTGGATCGTGAAGACCGAAAGAAGGATTAAGGGGAGCCGATTTCGGCACTTCGACCATCATCTGCTATACTGAGCTCATACGTGTTTGAATGTGAGAGAGGTGGATATGGGAACGCAAGTTCCGCCACGGCATCCGCTCCGTCAGCTGTTCGGCGCTTTGACCGAGAAGAGTTTTACGGAACATCTCGGGTGGCCCGACCCCAACGTCACCAGCTACCTCACCAACCTGCTCATCGACTTTACCCACAGCGACCAACTGTATAAAATCAAAAATCAGCAAGACCAATCTGTCGATACGGTGGTGGGCCTCTTGTTTGAGTCGGAAGTGTTGCTTGAGGCCCAGTCGATGGATCGTGAGCGGGACGTGCATCAGCATATCGGCGATTTCACGCTCTTCATGGCAGGGCTGTTTCCGGAATATCTGCGCCGCCTCAAAACGGCCGGGTTGATCTACCACAAAGATTTCCTCGTGGACTATATGAAAACGGGAAAGCGCTCCTACGGGATTGTCGCGCGAATGGCTGACGGTCCGTCACCAGAGGAACCTCCTCTGTTCAGAAAACTCTCCGACAACTTCGAGCTTTGCGTCGCCGGTCTGGGGTTCGTGCGATCCGATCTGGATCGCATGAAAGATCCGACGTACCGGAAGGCTCAGAATCTCCTCCTCAATTGACCAGTTCCCATCCTCTTATTCTTGCTCATGGCGGCGCCGGTTCCAGACGTATGACGCTGCTACAGGCTGCTTGTCTGGCCGATGCGCTTAAGGCCGGCTACGGCATCCTTGCTCGGGGAGGCCCGGCGCTGATCGCAGTTGAGTGTACCATCGGCCTTCTGGAGCAATCAGGACTGTTCAATGCAGGACGAGGAGCGAAGCGCCAGCTGGACGGGGTGCAGCGAATGGATGCTGCCATTATGGAAGGAACCCACCTCGAAGCCGGAGCTGTGGCCTCGCTCGAAGGGATCCTGCATCCGATTAAGGCGGCCCGCCTGGTTATGGAAGCGACGGACCATGTTCTATTAGTCGGCCCACTCGCCAGCAGATTTGCGCGGCATTACAAGCTTGATCGGCATCGTTCCACTGGCGTATCTCGCCGCCTCTCTTACGACGGGATTCTCGCGAGGCAGAAACATGCACCAACAGAACGACACGGGACCGTCGGCGCTGTTGCTCTGGATCGGTCCGGGACGGTGGCAGCAGGAGCCTCTACCGGGGGTATCGATTCGATGTTGCCGGGGCGGGTCGGCGATAGCCCGCTCATCGGCTGTGGAGTTTACGCCGACAATCACAGTGGTGCTGTGTCGATGACGGGAATGGGCGAAGGCATCATCCGCCTTGTAATTGCCAAGAGCATCTGCGATCGTCTGGCTATGGGAAAGAGCCCTGCGGTTGCCGCACGACAGGTGTTGCGCATGCTCGTGTCTCGAATCCGTGGATCTGCCGGGGCCTTAGTTCTCTCGTCGGACGGTAGATTTGCCATCAGGCATGTGACTCCCCATATGGCTGCAGGTTGGTGGAACGGAACTGGCTTGCCGACTGTACGAGGGGAATTTCTATGAAAGACGTACTCTTTCACCTGGCTTTCCCTACGCATGATGTGGCTGCGGCGAAGCGCTTCTATGTCGAGGGGCTTGGTTGTACTCTGGGTCGGGAGTCGAGCCATGCTGTTACGTTCGGGCTCTCGGGGTATCAACTCGTGGCCCATCTGACGACGGAACCCCTACCGCCGCAGCAAGGCATTTATCCTCGCCATTTTGGCTTGGTATTCTCGTCGAAAGACTCATGGCAATGGTTTTTGGAACAGGCTCAGGAGAAAAAACTGTCCTTCTATCAGCAGCCGCGCGTCCGGTTCCCTGGTACCAGGATAGAGCACCTCACATTTTTCCTCGAAGATCCCTCCCACAACCTGCTCGAATTCAAACATTACACGCATGAATCGGCCATTTTCGGCGAGCGAGATTATGGTGAGGTCGGCGACTCGTTGTAGCCTCCCTTCTGCTCCTGGCCTGGAGGCTCTGCCGAATGTTGGTCTGGTTCTGGGTCTGACTCTCGTTCTGAGTCTGGCTCCGGCTTTGGCTCTGGTTCTAGCTGGGGAGGTTGGGGAGATCCCCGAGTAATCCATTTGAGAATTCGGTCGTGGCGACGAGACAGGAAGGTAGTTTTTCGAATTGGGTCGTATCGACGTGGCGACGGCAAGATGGCCGCCAGCCAGGCTGCCTCGTCGGCTGACAGGTCGCGCGAGGATTTTTTGAAGTGATGACGCGCCGCTGCCTCAGCCCCATAGATGCCCTGCCCCCATTCAACGACATTGAGATACAGCTCGAGGATACGTTCCTTTGTGAGATGCTGTTCGAGAGAACGGGCAATCAGTGCTTCCCGTGCCTTTCGAAGCAAGGAACGCTCAGATGATAGGTACAGGTTTTTGGCCAGCTGCTGCGTAATGGTGCTCCCCCCACGCTTGAGTTTGCCCGCTTCGAGGTTATAGAGAGCCGCGTCCTTGATCCCTTCCCAATCGAACCCTTCATGGGTGAAGAACGACGCATCTTCCCCCGCCACGACCGCCTGACGGAGAAGGGGCGAGATACGTGAGAGCGGCACCCACACCCATTGACGTTCGATCTTGCGGCCTTGGGCCTGAGCCCGCCGCGCTTCCATCAGCGCTGTCGTGGGTGGATTGGTCGTGCGTAGGGCCGAGACATCGGGCATGATGAGCAACCAGATGAAGAGGACCGCGCCGACTGGAAGGCAGAGGCCGATGATCAGGAGGGCCTTCACACGGCGAGAATGTGCGGTTGACTTCGGCATAGTTCGATGCGTATGAAAGGTACGAGGCGAGAGGCCAGGGGCAAGGGGGCTGATAAGAGCCATGCATTTGCCCCGCGCCTCTTGCCTATGGGGTGACCATTGAAAATCCTGAATGCAGAGTTTATCAGAAGTTGTGCGGGACCAGAGCAGTTTCTGCAAAGTGAACTCCCGGAAGTCGCCTTCATCGGGCGGTCGAATGTCGGAAAGTCGTCTCTCATCAACTCCCTCTTGCAGCGCAAGGGCTTGGCGAAGGTGAGTCGCACGCCTGGAAAGACTCGCTTGGTCAACCTCTTTCGGATTACCAGCGACGATCCCGGGTTGGCACGATTCGTGGTCGTGGATTTGCCAGGATACGGTTACGCAAAGGTGTCGAAGGCGCTGCGGGCTCAGTGGGCGCCGTTGATCGAGCAGTATCTCAACGGCAGTGAACAGCTGCGTGCGGTGGTGGTGTTGGTGGAAAGCCGGGTGCTGAGCGAACAGGACAGGGAGACGATTGCCTGGCTTTTGTCCGTCGGGCGGCCTCCCATCGTGGTCGCGACGAAAGTGGACAAGTTAAAAATGAGCGAGCGTGTCGGTGCGCTTCGTCGGCTGCGGGGAGGGTTGGGATTGGTCGAGGGCGACGAACTTATTGCTTACTCGTCGGTGACGGGCGAGGGGCGGGAGCGGTTGTGGGCGGTCCTAAAAGAGCGGATTCGAACTTGATTTCGATGTAAGCCTTGTTCTTGAGGTTGGCCAGCCACGATTGGAAGGCATCTTCGCTTTTCTGCTGAAAGACGAGTCCCTGGATTTCATTGCGTACTTGCTCGAACGGGCGGAACTGTTTGGGTTTCTTGTCCTCCAGTCGCACAATGTGAAAGCCATCCGGGGTCTCGATCACGTCCGAGGTGCCGCCAGGCACCATGGTGGTGATCGTGCGCTCGATTTCCGGCAAGAGCTCTCCCTGCCGTACTAAGCCCAGGTGCCCTCCGTGCGACGCATTGGGGCCGTCGGAAAAGCGCAGCGCCAGATCCTCGAAGGAGTCCCCCTGCTTGAGCCGTGTCATCACCTCACGAACTTTTTCCTTCGCGTCGGCTATATTGTCCGGTGAACGCGGCTGAATGAGAATTTGGCTGAGTGTGTATTCTTCCGAAAGCGCAAATCGATCGCGGTGTTCCTGGAAATACCGTTTCAGGTCGGAGTCTCCGACGATCACCGCGCTCCGCACGTCGCGGTCGACGATTCTAAACAGCATCATCTGTTCCCGGGCGCTTTTCATGTCCGCGGGGTTTGCTTCGTCGATCGTTCTCCCCTGTTGCTTCATCTGCTGAATGGCTTGCCGGACTTCTTGATCGGTGACCACGATGTTTCGCACCTTGGCTTCCTGGAGTTGCAACTTGCGCTCGATCATCGTGGTCAGCGCCATGTACTCCGCTGTCTTGAGCCGACGCGCAAGGGCATCGCCGCGATATTCTTTCTGAATCCGCTCCCGTTCCGGGGCGAGCTCCCGTTTCATCTCGGACAGCATGATGAGGTCCGAGTTGACGATCGCGACAATTCCATCTTCGATCTGCGCAGCAAAAAGAAGGGACGCTTGTGCGATCAGCCCGAATGCGAAGAGGATAGTGTGTCTCAGCCAGCCTGGTGCCATTATGACGAACGGATGGATCGTGATTATGGATCTGGGACTTGCCTTTTCCCTATGGGATCGAACGGTCGGCAAGAGTCTGGTGGATTGTACACGAATTGGGAAGGATTTGAGGGGAATCTCGATCCGCGACGCTTCAGTGTTTGCCGACGTCGTCGGTCACGAAGCGGGAGGCATCCTTGAGGCGGATGGTCGCCTTCGCGCGGATGTCGACGATCACATCGTCAAAACGTTTTCGGCGCTTCTCGTTGAGCAGCTCTTGCCGCAGACGCTCTCGAACAGCTACATCCGCCTGAATAATTTCTGTATCCAACGACGAAACCATGACGAGGTAATAGCCGGCGTCCGCCTTGATCGGTGCACTGACGAATCCGGGCTTGAGGGTCTGAATGACTTCGTCGACTTCGGGGACGACCAAGTCCTTGCGATAGGGGCCGAGATCGCCCCCTTTCGCTTTCGATTTTTCGTCGATTGAGTAGCGTTGTGCAAATTGCGCGAAGTGCCCCCCCTGATTGATCTGCCTTTCCAAATCTTTCGCAGCTGAAATATTGGGCAGCAGCATCTGCGACACTCTTACTTTTAGTGGCGTCAGGAGTTCTTGAGCATGCTGCTCATAGAAGGCGTCCAATTCTTCGCTCGAAAGTTCGATCTTGGCTTTGATTCGATCCTTGAGAAGCTCGTCGAGAATCAGTTGTTCCTTGTAGCGTTGCGCGCGATCGCGGATGGCATCGTTCTGGTCGAGTCCTAGCTTGCGCGCCTCCTGCATGAGCAATTCACGGGTGATGAGTTCGTCGAGGAAACGGCGCTTTCCCCCTTCCTTCTCGTACCGCGCTTTGGTGGCCTCGGCCAATTCTCCCCAGCGGGCTTCGAACTCGGTCTGCGTGATTTGCCGGCCGTTGACGAGAGCCACGACACCCTCCTCTGGCGGTGGCGTACAGCCGGTGAGGAACAGGAGGCTGCCACCGATAACGCCGACGAGTAGAGTGAAGAAGCGGAGAGCGAGGCGATTCAAGGATCCGTTCGATGTTCGAGTCATAGGCGCATGAAACCTTGTCAGCGAGATGATGGCGAAGACATTGTGGTGTTGGTATCACAGCCTCCCAGGCTTTGCAAGGTTGCTGTGAGTTCTCGAAAAATAGAAGGCCAGTCCTGATGCGGCATCTGGAGTTCAAACGAGAGCGGAGATAGGAAGCACACCCGTTTCTTGTACCGGTCCATCATTCGGTGAATCGCTTGGCTTGAGACCCGGCTCTTGGCGTCGAGGGTGACGACGACAGAGTGGGTCTTGAGCTCGATCGTGGTGAGGCGCAAGGCCTTGGCCTGGAGCCTCACCTGCATGACTTCGAACAGGCGCTCGACAGAGTCCGGGGCCAGCCCATATCGATCCTGCATTTCGCCATGCAGCAAGGCGAGGTCTCCGACTTGGGTGCAGGACGAGAGGCGCTTGTAAAAGGAGAGGCGCTGGTGGGGATCGGCGACGTATTCGTCAGGAATAAAGGCAGAGACGTGGAGCCGGAGGGTGGGGTCCAGCTCTTCTTCCACGATCTGGCCCTTGAGGCGCTGGACGGCCTGTTCCACCATCTGCATGTAGAGATCGAGTCCGATCGCGGCGATATGCCCTGATTGCTGCTTCCCCAGGAGGTTGCCGGCGCCCCGGATTTCCATATCGGCTGCGGCGATGCGGAAGCCGGCGCCCAGTTCGGTAAATTGCTGAATGGCCGTGAGGCGCTTCTGGGCGTCTTCACTTAACTGCCCCTCATCGGGGACCAGAAAGTAGGCGTAGGCTTGGTCGCCGCTTCGGCCCACTCGCCCGCGCAATTGATACAATTGCGCAAGGCCGAACATGTCGGCGCGATTGATGAAGATTGTGTTGGCATGGGGCACGTCGATGCCCGATTGGATAATGGCCGAGGCGATCAACACATCCGCCTCCCGGCGAAAGAACTTCAACATCACAGCTTCAAGCGGTTTGGCATTCATCTGTCCATGGGCCATCACGATGCGTGCATCTGGTACCAGTTGTTGAAGCCAGGCTCCTGTCTTCTCCATCGTTTCGACTCGGTTATGGACGAAGTAGACCTGCCCGCCCCGACCTAGTTCCCGTAAGATCGCCTCGCGGATGAGCTTGTCGCTCGATCGGACGACCTGTGTGCGAATGGACAAGCGGCCGGCCGGGGGAGTTTCGATGATCGAGAGGTCGCGCACGCTTGCCATGGCCATCTGCAAGGTGCGTGGAATTGGAGTGGCCGTGAGTGTCAAGACGTCGACCTGGGTGCGGAGTTGTTTCAATCGTTCCTTGTGTTTGACGCCGAACCATTGTTCCTCATCGATGATCACGAGACCCAGGTTGTGGAACACGACATCTTTCTGGATGAGCCGGTGCGTGCCGATCACCACGTCGACGCTTCCGGACGCCACGTCTTTGAGAATGGCTTTGGCCTCCTTCGGCGATTGAAAGCGGGAGAGCAGGGCCACGCGAGCCGGGAATGGGGCGAACCGTTCCGAGAAGTTGTCGTAATGTTGGTGGGCCAACAGGGTTGTGGGAACGAGCACGGCGACCTGGCGATTATCTTCCACTGCCTTGAAGGCCGCCCGCATGGCCACTTCCGTTTTTCCGTACCCGACGTCGCCGCAGACCAATCGGTCCATCGGCTTGCTGGATTCCATGTCGTGGGCAATGTCTTCGATCGCTTTGAGTTGATCCGCCGTTTCTTCATACTCAAACGCAGCCTCGAATTCGTGATACATCGTGCTGTCGAATCCATAGGCATTGCGTGTCACAAGTTCACGGTTGGCATAGAGGTCGACCAACTCGTGGGCCATCTCCTCGATGTCTTGCTTCACCCGTGCGGTCGTTTTGGCCCAACTGGTGCCGCCCAAACGTTCCAGGCGCGGCGCATGGCCGTCTGCCCCGCTATACCGCTGGACATGGTTGAGTTTCTCCAGCGGAACGTACAGCGTATCGCTGCCGGCGAATTCAAGAATCAGATAATCGCTGTCGAAGTCCTGCACCGAGAGGCGTTTAAGGCCTCGGTATTTGGCGATGCCATGTTGGACATGGACGACATAGTCGCCCACATTGAGATCTTCCAGCGAAGAGAGGAAGGTCGCAGCTTTACTCTTGGCCTGCGGTTTGTGGCGCGCGCCTTTAGCAAACAGCTCTTCTTCCGTCAGAACGGCCAGGCGCAGTTCCGGGGCGAGGAAACCCGCGGACAGATCGCCGTGCAAAACGTAAAACGGCGCTTTGGTTTTGCCGAAAGTGGTCCAGGCCCCCGCCGCCCACTCCATCGCCGGCACATCGTGTTCGCGTAAGAGCGCCAGCAAGCGATCCACCTGGCCGCGACTTCTCGCGACGAGCAGCACGCGACAGGATTCCCGCAGGCGATCCATGATAGCGAGCGTCTGGCTGAAGGGCATACCACGAGCCCCAAGACCTGCACTGGCCGGAGTCTGAGCGGGAAAAGCCTGGACCGGATTCCAGGATGCATCACTCGCCATGAGCGGTTCGAGTGCGAGCGTAGGCCAGCCCTGTGTGAGATCCATGAGTTCCGTCCAGGAGAGAAACAACCGCTCCGGTGACGGGTAGGGCACGACCGTTTCCCGATCGGCATGGCGGAGATAGCCGTCGTCGATCTTGCCCCAAAGGTCTTCGCAGGCTCCTGTCAACGCAGCCGGCTGGTCCAGGACTAACAGAGGTTGTTCGGCGAAATAGTCGAAGAGGCTGTCCATGCCGGGATAGAGGTCCGGCGCGCGCCACTCGGCATCCACCGGAATGGGAGCGAGAGCATCCGGCGAATCCTCTGCACGGATATATTCCCGGGCGGGGAGGATCACAGCGTGATCCAGCTTCGCGGTGGATTTCTGCGTGGCGGGATCGAATAGGCGGAGCGAGTCGACGGTTTCGCCGAGAAACTCGGCACGCAACGGGTCGGCGTAGGCCGTCGAGAAAATATCCACTATGCCGCCTCGAATACTGAACTCCCCTGGGATTTCCACCACCGAGACTCGGCGATAGCCAAGACGTAAGAGTCCTCCGGTGAGGGTTTCTCGTTCGATCGTGCCGCGGAGTCTGAATTGCAGCGTGGTGTCGGTAAAGGTCGTGACTGGCAAGAGTCGTTGCATCAGGGCCGCGATGGAGGTGACCAGGCAGGTCTGTGGCGCGGTTTGGATGTGACGCAGGGCATTCATCCGGCGCGCGATCAGACCGACATGGGGCGCGCTGCCCTCGTAGGGGAGGGTTTCCCATCTCGGGAAGAGGGCGAGGGGCGCCGTTGGGATGCCGATCAGATCATGGAAAAAGTGCAGGTCGTCGAAGAGGCGTTCAGCCGCCTCGTCTGATCCGGTGACGATCAGCCATGATCGTTTGTCCAGTTTCCCAGACTGAGGATGGAGAAGCGTGGTGAGGGCAAGTCCGGCGGTGGATCCGCATAAGCCGGTGACAGAGGGACGACCTGTCTCGCCTGCCAGTGCCGAGGCGACAGGAACGAACCATTGGGACGCTGTAGGGGTGTGGGTAGTATCGGACACTGCGACGGCTTAAGTTGTGGTTGAGCGAATGCGTTGAATAATCGATGTGGTGGAAACGCCTGGAACCAACGGAATGGTACGGACGACTCCGCCACGCGCTTCCACAATATCGCGGCCGATAATCCGTTCCACCGTCCAATCTCCGCCTTTGACGAGGACATCCGGCTGCAATGAGGCGATCAGGTTGTGGGGGTCCGGTTCATCGAAGAGGACCACATAATCGACCGAGCCGAGCGCAGCGACCACCTCTGCCCGCTGCGACTCCGAGACAATCGGCCGGTCCGGCGCCTTGTTCAAACTCCTGACGGACGCGTCGCCGTTGACACCCACGACCAGCAGATTACCCAGGTCTTTCGCGGCCTGGAGGTAGCGTGTATGGCCCACGTGCATCAGATCGAAACAGCCATTGGTAAAGACGATCCGTTTCTTCTGCGCACGGGCTTGTTGCAAGAGCGGAGCGAGTTGCTCCTTGGTCAGGATCTTCGTGGGCATGGTCCCATCATACCGGCTGCGGGCTCGGATGGAAAGAGAGGAACATTACTCGTCGTCGTGGCTCACGCCGCCTAATCCAATCACCGACGTCCCGTGTTTGGTAATCAGCGCGTCCATCGCTTGGATGGCTTTGGTCCGTTTCTGGTCGAAAAGCCCAGACGGCGCAGGAGTCAAGGAGGAGAGCGCGAGCCCGGCTAAGCGGTACTCGGTGCTTGGTCGAATGAGTTCCCGTAGCGATTGTTGGACGGTTGGCCACATGTCGGGATCGTAGTTCAGTGGGTGCGGAAAGCGGTGCTGTTTGGTTGTGATGACGAAACGGGCATTTTTCAGTTTCACCGTGCAGGATCCGGCGGCCAACCCATCCTGTCGGAGATCCCGCGCCAGGTCGCGGAGGAATCCGCGCAGGGTTTGCTCAAGAAAAGGACGATCGTGCGTGTCCTGTTCGAAGGTGGTTTCGTGGCTGAGGCTTTTGGATTCGCGATCGGCCACCACCGGTTCGTGGTCGATCCCCCGCGCCAGCTCTCGAACCCAGTGGAGTCGCGCGCCGAAAATCTGAAGCAAGGGCTGGTCCCAGCGTTGGTCCAACAGCTCGCCGATGGTCTTGAGCCCGAGCGGCTCCAGGCGTGCGGCGGTCTTGGGACCGATTCCCGGCAATGCACGCAGCGGCCGCAGCGCCAAGAATGTTTCTTCCATACCGGGAGTGACGATCACCAATCCATCAGGTTTGTGACTATCCGCGGCGATTTTCGCGACGGTCTTGCCGGTCGCGACGGCGATGGTGCAGCGCAATCCCGTGGCCTCATACAGCGCATCCTTTGCGAGTTGTCCGAGTGAGCGAGGATCGGGGTGGCGGGTCTGGAGCTGCGTTGTGTCGGCATAGAATTCGTCGATGCTGCTCCATTCGGTGAGCGGGAATAATTGATCGGTCACGGCCTGCATCTGTTCATGCAGCCGGCGATAGAGCGGCCTGTCGGGGGGAATCAGAATGAGCTGGGGGCAGAGACGTGTGGCCTCGCCTGTCGGCATGGCAGAATGAACGCCGAACGCACGGGCCGCGTAACTCGCTGCCGCGATGATTCCTCGCGGAGAGGATCCACCCACGGCCACCGGTTTACCTGCAAGGCTTGGGTCTGCCAGGACGGCTGCCGAGGCGAACATCGCATCGACGTCCCCGAAGAGGATCTGGCGAGACCAGCGCATCATCGGACATCGTCACAGGTCACAGGTCATTCCGTCAATCGTTTCGAAGTCACACAGTCTTCACGTCTGAAAGTCGAAGGTCCCGGCTATGACTTGTTGACGGTTCGACTTTCGGGCTCTCTGACCCGGTTTCTCGATTGACCATTGACGTGTGACGGGCTCATTTCCTCTAATGACCCTCGGCAGATGCCGCAGTGGTGCCGCCGCGGCTCAATCGTCCGCCGTTGGCGTCGGTACACTCGTCCGCATTGCCGGCAGCGCCAGGAAAATCTTGCGAGGGCGAGGACTTCCTTCTGTAACGAATGGTAGACGGTGATGGCCAAGGTACCGTCCCGATTCATCTCGGTCATCTTGCGGAGAAAATCCGATCCATGATTTGGCCGACGTTTCAGGATGTCGAATTGCCATTGATGAATCATTTCGTGGGCCAGTGTGTTGACGATTTCCTGTTCGCCATACTCGCTTCGTTGGAGCGCTTGCTGGAGCAACGGAAGAGAGAGGCGAATTTCGCGCTTGGTCGGTGGGCGAAGACCGTCCTGATCCAGCCGTGGCCGTGGGCCTCGACGACTCACGAACAGGCCGACCGAGGAGGTCAGCCGGCGGCTCCAGACGAGCTCGATCGGGGGCAGCAGGCCTGCGAAGTAGCGTCCATTCAGTTCACTCCACATGTGGGTCAGTTGCTGCGTGGTCACCCCAATTCTTCATACACCGCTGCCGCCAGTAACGGCACCATGATTTCGTGGTGGCCGATCAGGGAATAGCCTTTCCCGCCCTTCTGGGTCGGTCGCCGCACCACGTTGGTGAGGGGGCGGTAGTGAGCCATGAAGTCCATGTCCACGGTCGTAATGTTGGTCAGGTCATGACCGAGATTGCGCGCGAGCGACACAGTTTTGAGAAACACTTCTGGCAAAATGACGGCAGAGCCAAGATTGAGGTATACGCCCCCTTCCATCCCGGACACGACGGCTGCAAGCCGTCGAAAGTCGAAGAGTGAGGTTGCGCCAATGGCGGCGCCGTCCGCGGCAGGATGCATATGGATAATGTCGGTCCCGATGGCGACATGTACGGTTACCGGAATACCGAGCTTCGCTCCGGTCGCCAGGATACTTGTCTCGCGATGGGGAAACTGTCCCTGTCGCCGGTTGATGTAGTGGCCGATGGATTCGCCGAGCCCTTCGCGGTCGTGAGCCCCGCGAACGATCGCCTCGTTGAGCATACGGCCGGTTTCTTCCGCCATTCCGAATCGTCCCTCGTCGATCTCCGCATCGACTTCCTCCGACGTGTGTCCCATGAGGGCCAATTCAAAATCGTGAATGATCCCGGCGCCGTTCATGGCCACAGCGGACACAATCCCTTGCTGCATGAGGTCCGTGAGAATCGGACTCAATCCGACTTTAATGACGTGGGCGCCAAGCCCCACGATGACGGGTCGGCCTTTACGGTGAGCCTTCACGATGGCTTTGGCCACCGAGCGTAAGGATTTGACGCCAAGGATATCCGGCAGCGAATGATAAAACTGGCTGAAGCTGTCCCCACGACGCCAGGGGGAGGCGAAGTCGGAGACGCGGACCTTGCTGTGCCGTTTCTTGAGCGGATAGGTCGTGAGATCCGTCACATTGATCGGCGGGATCAGGCTTGGAGTCGTGACGGGGGGCCGATGTCGGTCAGGAGGCTTTGCCAAGGAGCTGTTCCTCGATGAGTTCACACAGGATGTGGCCGAGCGTGATGTGACTTTCTTGAATGCGAGCTGTGACCGTCGAGGGCACGACGAACGGATATTCCACCAGACTGACCAGTTTCCCACCGGTCCCTCCGGTCCAGCCGATGGTGGTGAGGCCACAAGCCCGCGCCGCCTCTGCACCCCTCAACACATTGGGCGAATTGCCGCTGGTGCTGATGGCGATGGCGACGTCGCCTTTCTGGCCATGGGCGCGGATCTGGCGGGCAAAGAGTTCTTCGAAGCCGTAGTCGTTGGCGATGCAGGTAATAGCGGCGATATCGGTGGCGAGGGCGATGGCCGGGAGCGGATCCCGCTCCCGTTTATAGCGGCCGACGAACTCGGCGGCGATGTGGGCCGCATCTGTGGCGCTGCCGCCGTTGCCGAAGAGTAACACTTTGTGTCCATCACGAAAGGCCGTGGCCATCAGTTTCACGACCTGCACGATGCGATCGGCATGTTCGCGCGCGAACTGTTGCTTGACGGTTGCGCTCTCGGCAAACGTACTGAGTACACGTTCTTTCATGGAAAGCGATTCTAGGCAACC
>Ga0209253_10001456_pt1 | contig 20729 bp, 15 predicted proteins | sample FrelakmetBRP12BR_FD_187145 | JGI IMG/M metagenome (GOLD analysis project Ga0209253, IMG submission 187145) | Freshwater lake sediment microbial communities from the University of Notre Dame, USA, for methane emissions studies - BRP12 BR (SPAdes)... | ecosystem: Environmental > Aquatic >...
TGACGAGGGAAAACTCGCTGATCTGTGAGAGATTAATCGACGTCAAGAGGCTGACCCTGATGCCGTTGTTCAATGCATACAGGACAGGAAAGACGGCAATAAAACGGGAAGCGACCAGGAATGCGGATACAGTCCCCGCGGTCACGAGCAGATGCACATTGTCGAGAGGGTTCGGTATTTGCATACCGAGGGAGACGAAAAAGAGCGTCACAAAGAAATCCCTGATATTCACGACTTTGGCTATCACGTCCAGGTTGTACGGAAACGTGGAAATGGCCACGCCGGCAATCAATGCGCCCATCTCGACTGAGAGATTGAAATATGCCGCTGCGCCGCACACCAAGAAGCACCATCCGAGGGAAGACACCAGAACAAGTTCTGGGATTTTTGCGACGGTCTTGAAAACCCGGGGCAGGACATATTTGCTGACAACCATGCTGCCAACAACCAGCAGAATGCCTTTAAGGAACGAAAACAGGATGATCAGAATGTCGGGGTTCGAAAGACTCGGCTGGATTCCCAGTAGGACAATCGCCCAGATATCCTGAAACACGAGAATGCCTAGTGTGATCCTCCCGGCCAGTGTGTCGAGCTCGAATTTCCCGTAGAGCAGTTTCACAACAATGGCGGTACTGCTTAATGCACAGCATGCGGCAAGATAGATCAAGTCGTAGGTTCCACCACGCAGGGAATACCCGAGGAGGTGAAGAAAGCCAAGTCCGATAATGGCCGTGATGGGAAATTGTGAAATACCGCTCACAACAAGTGATTTCCCCGATTCCTTGAGCTTCTTGGCATCAATCTCAAGTCCGATCAGGAATAGGAGGAGGATGAGGCCGAAATGTGAAATCGTCGCGATTTCATCCATGTCCTTGATCAGCCCCAGGCCGATATGGGGACCAATGACAATGCCTCCTGCGACATACGCGAGCAGCAGCGGCTGCTTGAGAAGATGCCCGACAAAAGCCAGGACTGTCGCGGCCAGTATCGCGAGACCCACGCTGCTCACCACATCACTCTGTCCGCTGTCGCCCGATCCTCCCGCCAGGAGAGGGATGGCTGCAAAAAGAAGAGCAGTCAAGCCGTAGATCACCGATCGCTTCATCATTCGTGGCGGTTTCATAGCGGCATCATCCAATGTTTTGTAAGGACTCCGTTGGAACGCCCCATCCGTATTCGGCGAATCGGCCGGCACGGCTTGAACAATGAAATACCAAATTGGATGCAAAAGTGCAAACACAAATGAAAACTTGTCCCTCTTCAGAAGTCCCTCCGGGCCGGAACTCCACCATGATCTGTCCGATCACGGAGCAGTTTCGTGAAGCGGGATGAGATTGAAGAAGGAATTCGTTTCTGGGGATGAGCGGGGCGCGCAGGTATTCTGGGCGAAGGACACTTGCTCTCTGAGCAGGAAAGAGACCTCCCTCGACCCACGAAGGCAACCTCCGTACAATGAATTCCCGGGTGTTTCTTACGCGGCCTTTCTGAAGTAGAAATGATGAAGTCCGTTCGCCACAACCACGCGTTCAATCTCGCCGACAGCCTCGACTCGTTCCGGTTCAGGCGATTCTTTCTTCAACCCGAGTTGAGCCCGTTGAGTATTGTAGAAGAAGAATCTATCGGAAGAACTCGGCCGAGGTCCGGCAGATGTGCGAGTCACTATGTCAAGTTGCTTTCTCAGATACACGATCTCGAGCTGGAGCTGAGTCCTTGATTTGAAGAACCCAGGACAAAACGATACGAAAGATTTGATCATTTGAGCTTCCCCCTGTCAAATGACACAGAATAGAAGTATCGATCCTCATTCGAATTCACGATAGTGTGTGAGGATGGAGTTTTGACGAGGCACAGGAACCACAGGTTCCATCCTCGCGTCAAGCCTCATAGGAACTTGGGGAATCAGGGAAGTAGCCGGGCCACAACTCTGAATCCCAGCTCCTGAGTGCGGTGACCGGATTGGAATGCGTCGCGATAAGGAATATAGAGCGAGGCGTTTGTTGCGCTGTACCAGGAGCCCCCGCGGGCGGACCGGCGCGCATTACCCTCATCATGGTTCCGATCGTCGTCGACGTACGGCATCGTCCGGTCGTAGGAGCGGTACTCGGATTGTGCCCATTCGGCGACATTGCCGGTCATGTGGTAAAGACCGTACCGGTTCGGCGAAAACCGGCGGATCGATGCAGCAACGCCGATGACGGGTTCCGGATCGATAGGATTTTTCTTCCAATTGTAGAGCTTGATCGCGGCATCGCTCAACGTCATGCCGTGGGAATAGTCGAAGTTCTCGGGTCCGCGGGCTGCCTTCTCCCATTCAGCATCGGTGGGGAGCGAAAACTGCCACCTGCCTCTCCCCACAGTGCGCGTCAACCAGTGGCAGTAGGCATTTGCCTCGTACCAACTGACCCATGTCACAGGTTGATCCGGCTGGCCGAATCGCCCCCAATCCACGTCCTTCTCGGGCAACGTGGAAGTGGCGCGAAGCGAGTTCTCCGCCTTCCACCGCCTCCCGAACTCCGTCCAGTTCTGATCGTCACCGTAGCCGTCCGTTGCTTCAACAAACCGGCGGAACTCGGCATTGGTCACTTCGAACGGAGCGACGAAGTAGCCTGTCAACCAGACATAGTGGGGCTCGCGCGGGTTCAGCCGATCTCCGATGAGAAAGGACCCGCTCGGAATGTACCTCGATGGCAGCACATTCGCAGAGAGAAGCGGCGGGTACTCCTGCGGTAGCGGGCGCAGCGTCACCGTGTATTTGCCGTCGGCATCGGGCCCGCTTCGATATCCTACCAGGGGGATCGGATAATACGCAGGCGACCCATCCGTTAGGGAGACGAGATAGTAGTTGCCTGCCACGAGCCAGGTTCCTGAGGCGTCAAAATCAGTGATCACGCTGGTGTCGGCCGGGGTCTCCCCTGCCTTCACGACAACAAACGAGTTCTTCGCGAGATCGACAACCGCTGTCTCAGTTTGCTGGCTTGCATAATGCTCCTCATCCTGCCTGTCAGATACGAACCAGCGCCCCAGAAGGAATACCACGCCGGCGAGCAGCAACAACCCGACAAGAACGAAGAATCGGATAGCCTTCGAAGAGAGTGTCTCCATGGAAAACCTGGGTAAACTGTGTCAGATATCCTGACGGCGGAGCATGGCGCACGAAATCGTCACAGGAAGGAGAATCCAGATTAGCAACACCGTAAGCACCGCCGAGAGTGCTGTTCCCGTCCCACCAAGAAACCTGAGCATCGCTGCGCCGGCGGCACCGAAGATGGTCACGTTGTCAAGCAAGATGAGTGTGGCGACACGAACCATATCGACGGGGTTTCCGAAGACCGAAAGGAAGATCGCGACATTGGCACTTTCTCCTCTCAGGAAGAGGGCGAGAGCGATTGCAAGGAGATCGTAGAAGAGAACGAAGAAGAACCAAAGAAAGAGCGATACGCCGATCGCACGCGACTTCCGATGTGCAAGAGTCGAAACGAGAAGCGCGAGACTGAGGAACGCGAAGGCCAGAAGGAGCGACAGGCCGACCATAGCCGCGTACCGGGAGAGACCTGCCGGACCGTTGCCGGCCGCCACCAGAACAGCGCCCGCCGAAAAACCGATCAGCATGGCGATGGCAATCGCCAGAAAGAGCCCCACGAGCTTACCAACGACGACTTCGGCGCGCGATAGCGGTTGCGAAAAGAGCAGCTCCATGGACCCCCGGTCACCGGTGAAGCTCAACGTGCCCATCGTCAATGCTACCAGGGGAACGATGTAGAGAACCAGATTGAGCATGCTGGCAGAGGTGCGCGTGAAGTTCTGCATCCCCGAGAATCCTTCGGTCATGAGGCCGAAATAGGCAATGCTCGTCACGAGAACGCCAAAGACCACCGCGAAGATGGTCGTCCACCGGTTTCGAACGTTTATCCTCAATTCGTGGAGGGCAACCTCCAGGACCGAACCGAAATCCATCACATGTCCCTCACTTCCCGCCGACTGGATGTTGACGCCTGAACTCGGTTGCGTGGGTTGAATCCGCAAAAGCCACTTTTCCGCTCCCCATCGGGGTGAAGACACCGGTTGTGACAATCACCGCCTTCTCCCATGGCAGCCAGGTTTTTGTCTCGTAATCCATCACAAACACCGCCGCGATGTTCAGGTCCCGCCTGCCGGAACGGTATGCCTCCAGGCAGCTCAAATCATCGAACTTGAACACCTCGCGGGACTCCGCTATGATCTCCGACGCGCAACGATGGTCAGATACCGCCATCCTGCAGTAGGCGCACATGTCTTCCGGAAAGAGGTCAACGGGCCTGACGTCGGACGGCGCGCAGCCATGGGCGACGAAGAGCAAGAGGCAGAGCAGGAACGCAGCTCCCCTCTCCCATGTTCCAGCAGAGCCCTTCCTCCCAAAGCCGGGATTTCGGGAGGGAAGGGCGCCGCCTGCACTGGCGTCAGTCCCCTTGTTGACAGGTGCCCACATAGTGAAGATAGAGATCCTCTATGGTCTTCGTCTTGAGATATGTTTCCTGGAGGCTCTCGACCGATTCGAGTGCGACCAGCTTCCCGGTCACGAAGATCGCGACCCTATCTGCCAGCTGTTCCGCCTCGGGCAGGAGGTGCGTCGAAAAGATGATGGTCTTTCCCGCTTCCCGCTGCTGCAGCACAAATTCGCGAAAGCGTTTCACTCCTTCAGGGTCCAAGTTCGCCGTCGGTTCATCGAGCAGGAGGATCGGTGCATCAGCGAGCGACACGAGAGCGAGTCCGAGCCGCTGGATCATGCCGCCCGAGAACTCTCCGGTGAGTTTCCCCGAGAATCCATTGAATCGAGCACGTTCGATAATTTCATCCACTCTCGATGGAGGCAGTTTCCTCAATCGGGCATAGAACTCCAGAATCTCGCGGGCCGTCATGGTCTCAGGAAACACGACACGTTGGGGAAGGTAGCTCATCATTCGCCGCGTCTCTTTCGGGTACCGGCCCACGTCGAGGCCGTTCACGAGAACGCGGCCGCCCGTGGGGACATGCAACCCCACGATCGACCGCAACGTGGTGGTTTTTCCGCTCCCGTTCGGTCCGAGGAAGGCGAAGACCTCGCCCTCTTTGACCGACAGCGACACGCCATCAACCCCCAGCGAGGTTCCGTACCTCTTCGTCAGATGTTCAATCAGAATCATCCCTTCCTCCGTGCAACCGCTCTGTAGGTGTAGAGCAGGCCGACCCCGGCAATCCCCGAAAGCATCATCCATTGCGCACCATTCACCTCTCGCATCGGCGTGGTGCCGGTCTTTGCAGCGAGCTTGATAGCAGGAAGGTCCCCGAGCTGGACGGGCAGCATCAACGGAGCTGCATCCGCCTCTGTACTGACGGGAATCACGGGGAACGCCCGTGCCGCCATGGCGAGCGCCTGTGACGCAGGACTATACAGATAGAGCCGCACGTTCGCGTTGCGAGCTTCGAGATACTGAAACACGTTTTCAATCTTCATGGGGATGTCGCCGATCCCGTCACCGTTCATGTCGTAGCCGTCGTACCCGGACCAGTAGTTTCCCAGACCTCCTGCCCCCCAGTGCGAGCCGGTGGACTTCCCAATAAGCGCCAGGGGTGAGAGATTATCCACAAAATTGTTCTCGAGAAAGACGTTTTCGGTGGAGTTCTGGAACATCTCCAGCGCCACGTCATTCTGCGCAATGATATTGTGCCGAAAGGTATTCTTGCGCGTTGCCTCAAAAAAGAGCCCCACCACATTGTCGGCAATGACATTCGAATCGACGACGAGCCCGCTGCAATCCTGGAAGAGGATCCCGAATGACGCAAACCCCCGGTTCCGCTGGAAGACGTTATGGCGGATAGTGATGTCATGGGAGTACATGACCGCAGCCCCGGCGACGTTGTCGGCAAAGACGTTGCGGAGGAAGACGTTGGAGTCGGCATACATATAGTGCAGCCCATATCGTACACCATACACGACGTTGTCTTCTACTTGCGTCCGGTTGGCGTTTTGAACATAGAACCCGTCTCGTGTGTCAGTGATGACGTTGCCTCTGAACACATTCCGGTTCGAATTCCAGATGTGAATCCCGCTCCCCCGCTCGCCAAGGTCCAGCTCGCGGCGACCCACGATCGTGTTTCCCGTTACAAGATTGCCTTCCGATTGGAACAAGTAAATACCGAACAGGATGTCACGGAGACGGTTGTTCCGGAGGATGTTGCCGTGCGACTTGACCAAGATTCCCGCATCTTCATCAGTGAGCATGACCCCGCAGTGTTCGACAACCAGGCCGTCAATCACGCACGAATCGGCAAACAAGGTAATCGAACTCCCCTTCCCCTCTCCCCGAACTACCGCCTCTCCTTCTCCCAGGAGCGTTACCCTTTGCCGGATCGTCAGGTCGCCCTCATAGACTCCCGGGAGAATCACGATAGTGTCCCCTGCGGCGATCGATGTCAGAGTTGCCGCCAGCCTCTCCGCAGGTACCCGATGAGTCGCCGCTCGGAGCGATACGGCCATTCCTGCCAAGACGGCAAGGCAAAGGAAACGCCTGCCCGCACCGAGGAGGTGTGATGATGGAGTATTCAGGACTTCCCCTTCCTGGACGCCCTTACCGACAACCATATCGCCAGCAACAGAAGAACGGGGAAAATGGCCATGACGTACGATCCCCAGTCGGGATAGCTATACACCTCGAAATTGGCCATCGTCTTGTGGCCAAATATGGGCGGAGTGAATGGCGGCACTTTCACCGCTGCCGTAGGATCAAGGTCATGGCCGTAAAGGTCCAGCTTGTAGTAGAACGACCAGAGCGAAAACCCGCCGAAGTAGGTGAAGAGGACAAGCAAGTCCACAAGCTTGGACATCTTTCCCTGCACGGCAGCGCGCAGCCCCAGGAGGACGACGCCCCCGATGACGAAGGGGATCCACTTGAACTCCGTGAAATCCTCCTCCTTGAGCGGGCGCATCCCGATGTAATGATTCAATGCGTTGATTTCCTTGAGATCATCGCGGTTGGCACTCTTCCCTCCCTCCAGCTTGTACGAAAATATCCCAACCATGAGCCCATCCGGAAACTGGTTCGAATAGAGCGAGATCTCCCACAAAGGCAGGAAGAACGTCGCCACAAGCAGCAGCGAGGCAATCAGAATCAGAACCCTGCCGCGCAGGTCGATCGGTGTTTCGAAAAACACGTTAGCCTTTCGAGTCAACTGCTCCATGAAGATACCCTCCGTTTCCCCGTCACGGGGACGGGGGGCAACACCATGCCCCCTCCCGTCGCCCGCGCGGTAACTGTCCTACTTCACAAGGAGATATCCTTGCATCTCCTGATGAAGTGCAGAGCAGAAGTTGGTGCAGTAATATGGGAATACTCCGGGCTTGTCGGCGACAAATTCGATGGTTTTCGTTTCGCCGGGGTCCACAACAACGTTGATATTGTATTCCGCAAGGCCGATTCCGTGAAGTTCGTCGGTCGTTTGTTCGATGTTGGTCACGTAGATTGTAACCTTATCCCCTTTGTTGACCTCAATCTTCGCCGGCTCGAAGCTCGAGCGGACGGCGATCAGATAAACCTCGACGTTCTTGCCGTTGCGTACGATCTTGGCATCTTTGACGTCCCAGATGGCCTTCGGGTGTTTGTTTTCCTCCTTTGAATACACCTCGATCGGCTTCAGCTTGTCGGCCTTGATCATCTGCGCATAGTGCGGCTCAGGCTCGGTGAAAGCGTCATAGAGCAACGACATCTTCTCGCCCGCGATATCGATGAGCTGAGAGGCCTCCGGTTGGGAAGGGCCAACGCTCAGATGCCGTCCATGCGATAGTTTGTTCAGCGCAACGACGTATTCGCCGGTGGGGTGCTTGGTATCCCCCTCCGAGGCGCAGAGGTGTCCGATGTTGTAGGCGACAGGGATCTTGTCCACAACTTCCCACGTGCCCAGTTTCCACTTTGCCACTGCACTTTCGACAAAGAGTGACGTATAGGCATTGCCCTTGTCGTCAAACTGGGTATGAAGCGGTCCCAGCCCAACGTTGACCTCGGCGTCCTTGATCGCATCGTAATTCAGCACCGGGATGCCGTCTTCATTACCGCTGAAATCCTTCTTCTGGATCGCGGTCTGCATCTTTTCGAAGTTGAAGACCGTCGTTATGCTTTGGAGTTTTCCGCTGCCGATGACGTATTTCCCGTCGGGGCTTACGTCCACGCCGTGCGGCGATTTGGCAACGGGGAGGAGGAACACCAGGCCTTCCACGTCCTTCGGATCGAGCACCTGCGCGCCCCCGATGGATTTGGCCTTGCCGTCCTTGACCGCTTTTTCGGCCACCTTCCAGTTGACGGCGGCGATGTAATCACGGTCTTTCTGTGTTGACGTCACTTCCAGTTTTCCGGTGGCCCGCTCGGAATTATAGCAGGTCCAGAATGCCCATTCGGCACTCGGCCCCTTGCCAGCATCTCCGAGATCATAGTCAAATGGCGGCATAAGCACCTGCCAGGAAAGAGCCATCGCGCCGTTCTTCGGGTCGATTGATACTCCGGCGACGACACCCTTGTACTTGGTGGCGTAGTCTTCGAGCTTCTCGTACGTCCCTTTCGGAATCGGAATCGAGAACCGCGAGGCCGCTAGGATGTAATCGGTGTTCTCGGTAACAAACGTCGAGCCGTGGTTGCCGGAGATGTTCGGCATTGGACCGAGGATCTGTTTGGTTTTGAAGTCACGGAGATCGATGCGTGCCATGCGATTGTTGGCATTGTCGTTGATGAACAGCCACCGGCCGTCATAGTCACCATTGGTCTCACTGAGCGCTGGATGGTGCGCGTCGCCCCATGTGAAGCCACCCAGCATCTCTTTGCTCTCCTTGTCGAATCCATACCCCGTCGCCGGGTAGGGTGAGAAGACCGGGATAGTCGCAATATGGCGCATCGATGGGACGCCGTAAATGTACACCTGTCCGGAGTGACCGCCCGATTTGAATAGGTAGTACTTGTCAAGATCGCCCGGCGCGACATAGGTCTTGACAGCGGCTTCCTGGACATCGGACCGCACATCGGTCCTCCCTGCAGTGCGCCCTTTCTTCTCCCCGCCGCAGCTGTAGAGCAGCAGGGCAGCAAGGAACAGGGCCCCGATGATAACGAGTGTCTTCTTCATACTATGCCTCCTGTTGTAGTGAGTGAGCGGAAACAAACCCGTGGAGCTATTTCTTCTTCTTCGCCGTCTCTGCCACTTCCTGCTGTTTCAATTGATTTGCATACCGCAGCTTTTCAATCGCCTCCCTCCGCTCATCGGGGCTGAGTGAAATCATGGTGGACAGCACAACCTCCATGGTACCCGTGGGCTTGAAAAGGAAATCGTCGAGTGTCCTGCCGAAGCGTGACTGGACGTCTGTTACCGCCAACGCGAGATCGGGACCGATCTGCGCGGCTGCATCGATGCCCAGCGTGGAGACGGAATGGCAGACGAAGCAGTTCTTCTTCACAAAGAACGCGCCGGGACCGCTGAGCATCCGTTCCTCTTTTGCCTTTTCTTCGACGGTCGGCACATCCCGGACATTATGGTTCGGCAGATACGCGAGCGGGATCGTTTCCTTTTTCCAGCTCATCACGAGAATCGCAAGCGCCTGTGCATCAGCACTGGAGAATCCAAAACTCGGCATGACCGTTTCGGGGACCAATTCCTTCGGGCTCTTGAAATGGGTGACGTGCCAGGTGAATTCGGAATGGAATCCTTTGATACGCTCGTAGTTGAACTGATCGGGAGCTTTTGATCCCTCGGATGTCAGGTCCGGACCGACCGTCCCGCCCCGGCCGTTAATCGCGTGGCAGGCGCGGCATCCTCTTTCTGAGACAATCTGTTTCCCCCGATTAATGAAGGAAGCCCCCTTTGTTTCCCGGTCGTAGCGATGACAGCTGTTGCAGTTCATCTGCATCAGCGCCTGTTTGTCGTTGAGCACGTAGAACTCTCCCATGCGGCTGCCCAATAAAGGCTCTTCCCACTGTTCCAAGGGCCCGTGGGCGGCTTCGGTAACCGTTGCATATCCTTGTCCGCCGTGACAGGACGTGCATCCGAACTTCTCGATGGGATGTTTGTCGATGATCTCTTTCGGATGCGTACGGTAAGGCTCCGGAGCACTTTCCAGGCCTTTCCATACTACGCCCATATGGCACGTGATGCACCGGTCCGCCCTGCCGAGTTCCCTGACATACACCTGCTGAATTCCCGCGGGGACGCTGTTCGCCCGTTCGGGCCCGAACTTCTCTTCTACGAGGTCCCGGAATTCGGTCTGGTAGGTCTGCCACTCCGGCCGCGCGGAGTCATAGAAAACAAAGGCCACAAGCGCGAAAACCGCCAGGCCGCAGATCGCGAGAATCAGGTGGTCCTTCTTCACGAAACCCAGCCTCTCGTTGTTCGATGTATGGTCCATGTGAAATCCGTTGTCCGTTTGTCGAGACTCAACCAAGACCGAGGAATTGCATCTCCGTCAAAACTTTACCGGCATCTCAGGCCAGGATTCCCATGGCCAAAAGAGAGTCCAATATGGCCCGCGCATGAACGTGCCGACGAAGGTGAAGATGATGATCAGGAGACATATCGCGATAAACACCCTGTTCTGCCACCGGCGCTCAGGTGCAAACCACACCCCCACCGCATTGACCCCCGTCCGGTCGCGGAACGGCCACCAGAGGGCCAGAATGATCAGTACACCCGGGAGAAGGACTCCGCCGACGAACGCGCCGTTAACGGTGAATGATCCGATGGAGACCGTGGTAATGGTGACGATTTCCTGGAGCCAGAGGAAGTACCAGGGGGCCTTGGCCGGGTTGGGCGTCACCGACGGGTTGGCAGGCGATTCAAGCGGCGCACGGAACACGAGCGAGAGAGCGAGCACCACGGCAAATGTCAGGAGTGTCACCAGCCACACACGCCGCGCAAGGTTGGGCGCGGAGGGGACCGAGTTCTTCTCTTCATCGACAACGGCTGTGCGGACGTGCACGGATGTCTGTCCTGTGATTCCCAGCAGCGAATAGGTCTTGGCCTTCACGGGAGCAGCCTGCTCGGTGGTCTGCTGGAGCGCTTCGTGATCAACAATTGCCAAACCCCCATCTTTCCTCACGCGCCACATGTGATAGGAAAAGAGGAGGAAGAGCAGGCCGGGAAGGAACACCACATGAAGGACGTAGAACCGGATGAGGGCATTCTGATCAATCTCGCTCCCGCCCAGAAGGAAAAAGCGTAACGACTTACCGACCAACGGCGCCGCACTGGCAATGTTTGTGCCGACCGTGATCGCCCAGTAGGCAAGCTGATCCCAGGGAAGCAGGTAGCCGGTGAACGAAAGGAGCAGCGTGAGAATCAGCAGGACAATGCCGACGATCCAGTTCAGCGGCCGCGCGGCTCCAACGGATGAACCGTTTTTGTATGCGCCTGTGAGAAACACCCGGACCATGTGGAGAAAAACCGTGGCCACCATGAGATGCGCAGCGATTCGGTGCATGGCGCGGAGAACCCAGCCGAATGATACCGTGAACTCGATGTCCTTCACTGTTGCATACGCCCGCTCGACCGAGGGGACGTAGAGGAACATCAGGATCACCCCGGTGACAACGAGAATCACCAGGAGGACGAAGGAAATTGTCCCGAGGTAAAAGGAGTAGCCCCAGGAGAGGCTCCCCTTGGTGATCTTGTTCGGAAACCAGTGCAGGAGAAGATTCTTGACGATTGCGTCGCCCGCTTCCTTGTCGCTCTGCGGGTTCCATGTCCAGGTCAGTTTCCTGTACAACGATCTCAGTGATGCAGTGACATTCATGGCGGTCCTTCCTCTGTCCTATACCGTGAGCCGGAAATTCTGGTCAACCTCCGTACCCATGTCGACGAGCAGTTGACCATCGTCCGGCGACACATCCAGTTTGTACCAGGTCAGTGGTCTTGGCGCGGGCCCCGCATAATTCGTCCCGTCGGCATAGAACTTCGAGCCGTGGCAGGGGCAATGGAATTCGAACGCGATATCCTTCTTCTGCCCTCCGATGTCCACATGCTTTGCCTGCTGCAGCTTGGTGTATTTCACCGTGCAGCCGAGATGGGTACAGGCCCCGGAGATCGCGTAGAAGGACTTGCCTTCTTTGAACACATAGAGCCGCCGGTCTTCGAGAAAGGTCGCACCTTCGGCAAGAGCACTCGGGGTGCCTATTTTGAATCGTTTCGGTGCCTCGTACAGTACGTTCGGCACCAATGACCGAAACGCCTGGTAACTGAATCCTCCGATCCCGGCAAGAATGCCCATGAGACCGAGCCTTTGCACGAAGGAACGGCGGCTCGTCGCGCCGGTTCCACCTCCGGGTGCGGCAGAGGGTTTGTTCATCGCTCATGCTCCTCGTAATAAAAAACTTCCATGGTCATGGCATCGGTGGGGCACCGCAGCGCGCAGAGGCCGCATCGAATGCAGGTTTCGTCGTCTTTGATCATCGCTGAAGCCGGCTGCAGAGGATTGATCTCATAATGGTCGAGCAGGTTCTTCCGTGACGCCTCATCGAGGGCGAGCTGCTCGACCGGCACGATCTGGAGACAGTATTCAGGACAGATATCCACGCACCGGTTGCACAACACGCACCGCTCGGCGTCATAGATGGTTTGGATATGGCATGCCAGGCAGCGTTCCGCCTGTTGTTTCGCCTCCAACTCGCCGTACCCTTCCTCCACTTCCGATATGCCGGTGCGGCGGTTCAGATCGATGGTGGGCGGGGCCTGACGTGGAAGCTGTTCGAAGTCCTCGGGACGCGAGAATCGGCGGGTAGGGATCTTCTCGATGGAGAGCTCGGTGACGATCGATGCCGACTTTCCGCGCAGGAACTCGTCGATGGACAGAGCAGCCCGTTTCCCGTTGGCGACTGCATCGATGATGTTGCGCGGCCCAAATGCAACGTCGCCTCCGGCAAACACCCCTGGCGCTGTTGAGGCCATCGTGTTCGGGTCAACTTTGATGAACCCTGAGGGAGTCGTCTCGACACCGTCCGCCGGGTTCAGGAACGACAGGTCCGTCGTTTGTCCGATGGCGAGAACAACAGCGTCGACGTCGAATGCATCATGAATGGAATCATCAAAGACGGGGTTGAACCTCCCCTCTTCATCATAGGTCCGCTTCACGCCTCTGAATTCCACAGACTGCAGCTTGCCGTTCTTCCCCACGAATCGTTTGGGCCCGCGCTGCGGATGAAAGATGATTCCTTCCCGCTGCGCTTCTTCGAATTCCTCATGACCTTGCGCTGATCGCAGGACCGGCATTTCCGCGAATGACTCGAGGCTGGCAATGTGCACTTCGGATGCTCCGCCTCTCACGGCCGTCCGGGCGGCATCCACCGCAGAGTGAAGATCTCCCGCCTCCTGTTCCGGCGCGCCGCGCAACGCAGTGCGGGCTGCGTCGAACGCCACGAATCCTCCACCAATCACCAGGACCTTTTTCCCCAGGTTGACGCGATACCCGTGGTTGATGTTCAAGAGGTAGTCGATGGCCTTGACGACGCCGTCGAGGTCGGCACCCTCGATGGTGAGGTCCCGCCCCTTCTGTGTCCCGATCGAAATGAACACTGCCTCAAATCCTTCGGCCTTCAGTTGCTTCAGTCCGAAGCCGCTCCCGAGGGGAGCGTTGTACCGTATCTCCGCCCCGAGGAATACAATCTTCTCGACCTCCTTGTCGATCAGGCTCCTGGAGAGACGGTACTCAGGAATACCGTGGCGCAGCATGCCCCCGGGGACTCCCGTTGCTTCGAACACGGTGGCCAAGTAGCCCATCAGTGCGAGGTCGTGGGCGCAGGAGAGGCCGGCCGGGCCTGATCCGACAACGGCAACCTTTGTCCCTTTTGCAATGTTCTTCCGGGCTTCGACCTGAATCGGGAGATGCCACCGCCATTTGTTGCCCGGCTCCTTGCCTGCTTCCAAAAGCTTGTCCTGGCTGTCGGGAGCGAGTGACTCCGGACCGAACTTTTCTGTGACAAACCGTTTGAGTGCGCGGATGCTGACCGGTTCATCGATCTTCCCGCGGCGGCAGAGGTCCTCGCATGGAGCCGCGCAGACCCGGCCGCACACGCTTGCAAGCGGGTTTGCTGAGCGTGCAGTCAGGTAGGCGTCTTCGTACCGTTCTTCGGCAATCAACTGGACATACCGGCCCGCATCGGTGTGAATGGGGCACGCAATCTGGCACGGGACAAGCCCCTTCCAGAACTCGATGTCAGGGATGACGATTGGCATTTTGTCAGGCATCACTGCGCCTTGTGAGTTGAGTGAAGGCGAATGAGAAGGTCAGCCGAAATGGAAATGTGGCGGCAAGAAGAACGCCGCCGCCCTCTCGGGCGTGGCATCGCCAGTCAGTTTTGGGATGAATGAACAGGTATAGCGAGGAGACAGATCGAAGGGAACCTATGCGCTAATAGTAGAGAGTTCCAGGAACAAACACAATATGCTTTGGCGCAATCCCCTTTGAAAACAACACGCGCAGACGAACGGTCCGCGCGGATAGGTCTGCAATTCCCACAGAATTTCAGACTATCTTATCTGAATATAATGCCGAAGGACCAATTTGTCAAGTGAGAATCAAAAGAAGATCCGGATGACCCCGTTTGCGCGAGAGAGGAAGGTCCCCTTCAGAAGTGCATCCGGGCCGGGACTCAATCACGAACTCACCGATCAGGGAGCAGTTTCGTGAAGTTGAAGATGAAGTCCGTTCGCCACAACCACGCGCTCAATCCGCCGACAGCATCGACTCGCTCCGGTTCAGGTGAATCTCTTTTCAACCCGAGATGAGCCCGTTGAGTATTGTAAAAGATGAACCTATCGGAAGAACTCGGCCGAGGTTCGGCAGATGTGCGAGTCACTATGCCAAGGTGCTTTCTCAGATACACGATCTCGCGCTGGAGTTGAGGCCTTGATTTGAAGAATCCAAGACAAAACGATACGGTTGACACAGAACAAGCGTTTCGATTTCAAGGTAAATTCACTCTTCCATACGCGGAGGGAGTTTTGACGTAGAACAGCATCCCCTTTGGAAGCTGCCGAATCTCAGCGACCGTTCGCAGCAGTGAACCTCGAAAACGGGAGGAGGATCCGGCCCTTGTGGCGGCGCCAACCTCGATCGACAATCCATCGAGAAACCATCTCACAACGTGGCACGGACGCCTCACTTCTGCGGTCTCTACCCCCGGGACAGTGAGGCATGGAAGCCCCACTTCCCGGCGAACGGACCCGGATAAGCTTGTATGTGGGCGAAATTCACCAATTTACGATGTGGCACGGCGGTTGAGGTGGTGTGCGGAGACCCTTCAGGGCCATTCCAGTATTCTCAATAGGTTGAGATAATGAACAACTTCCGCATCACCGCAATTCTTGCTCTCACCGCTCTCGGACTTGGCGGTTGCACCGACGCTGGCGTCGCCCCCCCTCCTCCGGAAAACCTCCGGCTCAGTGTTAAGGCACCGGCGACAGTCCTCGGTAAAGTCAATCACGAGGTCCTCCACATCATCTCGGCCAAGGTTCTGCTCAAAGAGATCGAGTTTTCACAGGCCGGATCAGAGGATTCGGTAGAGATCGAATCGGGGCCGCAGGTGGTCACTCTGAATCTCGACGCGAAGATCACCGAAGTCACCGCAGTGCGGATTCGTCCCGGCGTCTACGACCGGATTCGCTTCACGATCCACAAACCGGAGGATTCGGAGCAGGTGAGCGACTCGACATTCAAGTCGGGAGAGAGTGGAAATCAGCGTTTCTCGCTCGTGATCACGGGACTCTACCATGATACCCCCTTCACGTTTCAATCGCGCGAATCGACACACCAGGAGCTCCATTTGACCACTCCTGTCACCGTGTCGGACGACGGCACCGTCAATGTGACTCTCAAGATTGACCCGTATCTCTGGTTCCAGGCCAACGGACTGGTCCTGGATCCGTTCAACCAAACCAACGAGATCGACAGCCTCATCAAGTCGTCATTTGCAGAAGCGTTCCGCGACAACGACCGGAACGGGGATCCTGATTGACAGGGCTAATGGACAAGCTACACCCCACTTCATGAAACCTGGGAGAGCGTAGCACAACATGAAGAACCATGGGAGCCGTGGATTGCATCGTGTACACACTGGTCATTGGCGCCCTGCCACAGAAACGCTCTCGGGCCCTCTCTCGCTGATTCCGGACATCTTCATTGTTGACTTTCTGCTGACCAGGTCAGCCGGCGTCCGTCCTCTGGACATGCTACGGAAAGAGAGTTCCATCAGGTATGTGATATAAACGCCAGACGCACTTCTGCTGGCTCCACAAAAAACCACACAAGGAACACCTTTATGAAACACTTTCTCTTCTTTGCGTTGCTCCTGGCGGTGTCGACCGCCTCAGCGCAGATTCACTTCACGGCGATCCTGACGGGCGCCAACGAAGTGCCAGCCGTAACCACCACCGCAAACGGCACCGGCTCGTTCACGCTCAACGAGGCACGGACCGAGCTTACCTACGTCGTAACGTATCAGGGGTTAAGCGGGACCCTGACTGCCGGGGGACACTTTCATATTGGCACACCCGGACGGAACGGCTCTGTCATCAAAGGCATCGCGACTTCGGGCGACCCGTCGTCGAACACGGTAAGCGGAATCTGGAAATCTACTGATGCAACTCAGCAACTGACTCCTGCTCTGGTTGAATCGTTGCTTACCGGCCGTGTCTATGTGAACTTCCACACTGCGGCAAATCCGGGCGGAGAAATTCGCGGACAGGTCAATCTCGCGACGGCGTTGCACTTCACCGCAGACCTCGACGGTTCCCAAGAGGTGCCCGGGGTTACAACGACAGCAGGAGGAACGGGGTACATCGTGCTGAGCCCCGATCGCTCCACCATTGACTACAGCGTGACGTACCGCGATTTGAGCGGAACGCTCACAGCGGGAGGCCATTTCCATGCCGGAGCAGTGGGGGCCAATGGGCCCGTGGTAAAAGGCATCGCCACGAGCGGTGACCCCGCAGCGAATTTCATTAAGGGACAGTGGAAGAGCACAGACGGGACCCAGCCGCTCACCCCCGCGCTGGTCGACTCATTGATCGCCGGAAGAACGTATGTAAATTTCCATACTGCCGCCCATCCGGGTGGTGAAATCCGCGGGCAGTTGACTCTCGCCGGTGGGACCGGATTCGCTGCTCAGCTGGAAGGAAACAAAGAAGTTCCTGCGGTTGCCGAAGACGGAAAGGCAACGGGGTACATCATCTTGAACGCCAGCCGCACATCGGCCAGGTATGCAGTCACATACATCAACCTAACCAGCACGCTCACAGCGGGGGGGCACTTCCACGCCGCAGGTGTTGGGAGAAACGGCCCTGTGGTAAAAGGGATCGCCACAAGCGGCGGGCCGGCAACGGCCACGGTTTCGGGCACCTGGAATGCTTCTGATGCAACCCAGCCACTCACCCCAGCCCTGGCGGAGTCTCTCATGTCCGGCAGAATCTATGTCAATTTCCACACTACTGCCCATCCCGGCGGGGAAATCCGGGGTCAGATGGATATGACAACAGGGATCGGCTTTACTGTCAAGTTGGACGGAACCAAGGAAGTGCCGGCAAACGCCACGACCGGCCGGGGAAGCGGGTTCGCCGTCCTGAACGCAGAACGCAAGGACGTGCGTTATGGCTTTACGTACTACGGCCTTACGGGGACGCTCACTGCGGGAGGACACTTCCACACGGCCTCGGCTGGCAGTAACGGACCCGTGGTGAAGGGGATCGCGACATCAGGAGGAGCGGCGGCCGCAAGCGTGAACGGCGACTGGTCCTCGAGCGATGCGACACAACCGCTGACCGATGCACATGTCGACTCAGTACTGGCCGGAAAAGTCTACGTGAACTTCCACACCGCGGCCAATCCGGGAGGGGAAATCAGAGGGCAGATCGAATTTCCGTCGGGAAGCGCCACGGGCGTCGAGAAGCTCTCGGAAACAGTACCGGCATCGTTTGAGCTGCGTCAGAATTATCCAAATCCGTTCAATCCCTCGACAACGATCACCTTTGCCATATCAAAGGCGGGCCGGATTACCCTTCAGGTGTTCAACATCCTGGGGCAAGAGGTTGCGACGCTGGTGAACGAGGTCAAAGCGCCGGGAACCTACGCCACGCGGCTTGATGGAGCAGGTCTTCCCTCCGGAACGTACATCTACAGGTTGCAGAGCGACGCCGGAGACATGCAGGTAAGAAAGATGATGCTGTTGAAGTAACCGGACAAATGTCCTAATAGCACCATTCCCCTCGCCGGGCCTACGTGGCTCGGCGAGGAGTTCTGCCTGGGGCGACAGAACCATCTGGATCGATGCAAGGCGGAAGCGAACTTGAGCGATTCGGTGACATCGTGATCCAAACGCCATGCCAGGTATCCCGGTGCTGTGACCTTGCAGTAGAGGGGTTTCAATTCGTATACGTCGGAAAGGACACTGTGGCAATCCGTTGGACAATGGTTCAATTCGGAACGGATCCGACAAGTTCCAGCAAACGTCGAGCCGGGCAGCCTGCTCTGTGCCTACCAGTAATACCGCCAGTCAAAAGCAACTCGCACACCGGCCTGCCAAACCGACCGGAGCTCCGGAGCCGGGTAACCGGGCGGATAGACATTCGAGACGCCTGTGGGAATATCGACGCTGCCGTACAGCTGAACAACCAGACTGGAAGTCTGGTCCAAAGAGAAACTCCGGAAGGGCCTGTATTCCAAAACCGGAAACTCCAGTTGCACTGAGCGCATGTCGAGAAGAATCGCTTCTTCCAGTGCAGGATCCCCTACCGGAATGAGAACGCGATCCGCGGTCTTCAGATATCCGTAGAACGAAACGCCGATCTCCCGCCCGAGGATGGCCTGGAACCGTCCAAAAGAAGTGGCGATGCCGCTCTGCCATGGTATCAGCCCGCCATTGCCTGCGATCGCTGCCATGCCGGTGTACGTTTCCGGAGCGGTGGGAAGAAGAAACGGAGCCGTGAGGATCAAATCCAGGGGGATCAGCCAGAAAGGGGTTCGCAGCCGAACAGTGAATGCCGATCGCGACGGGATGGCGGAGAGGATCTGACCGAATTTTTGAATTTCCTCGGTCTCGTAGATCGACGTTGATGTAGCGGCGTCCTGTCTGAAACCCAGATCGAGACAGACGAGACCGTCGCCCGCCTCACTCAGCACCCCCGCAAGCCCAAGGCCGAGTCTCACTCCAAGTTCAAGGCCACCGATCCCGCCAGTGGTGGTCTGGCCGCTACCAAAGGCACCTCTTATCACACCGGCCCTCGCCGCAGGTGTCAGGCCAATAAAAGGACCGAGCTCGCTTCGGAAACGGGGGAGTTCACCTTCCCCTTCCGCGAGGCCGGGGATGGGTGTCGCTTTGACGATCTCGCTGAGAAGTGGTCCTATTCCGGCTTCGAGGTCGCGATCGGGCATTATCTCGAGCTCGCAGACGTTCATGGTGTCCGCAGCCAGGAGAAACCTGTCCTTGGAACCGAATGAGGTGGATGCTGCCTTGCCTTCCGACGCCTCGAGCAGCTGCTCGAGGCTGGCTTGAACGACGACGCGCGCCCGTTCGGCATCCTCCGCACGCATCCAGGCATCCCCTTTGAGAACCATCGACTTCCCTTCCCATGTGCGGACCTCAAGACCGGCTTCATTGTAGTAATCATGGGTCCCTTTTCGCTGGGAAGCACTCCCCCTTGTGCCCGCTACATGTCCTGATGCGAACACATCCTCGAGAAAGTGGAGGGCGAAAGCCTCATCTGCGAGGGCGGCCAGAGCGAGGGAACTTGTGTTCTCACTCGTGAGGTCACCTTGCGACAATCGGTAAGCTTTCTGCAACGCGCTCAAGTGGTACCATGCGTACGTCCCTATGGCATTCAATTCGCACCCGGTGGCCAGACATGTTTCAATGTATGACTTTTCGTCGGTTTCAGGGGAAGGACGCGCCAGGAGGAAATGGACATTGTTTGCGCCTGCCCTGCTCGCGTATCCTGGGTCTACCCGAAGGAGCCTGACATCCGAACGACGCAACGCATTGGTCAGATCGTGACGCTCCACACCTGCCACCGAGAGCTCGGCCTTCAGCCGGGCGCCGACAGCAGCAACATCCAGAATCCACTCGCTCTCGAGGATAGTGTAGAGCATGTCTTTCGCGGAGCAGGAGTGATCTCCGGCGATCGCGGGCCACGCGGCGTAATCGATCGTCCGGGCTTTTTCGTCGCCCGTGAGATCTGCGGTAGCGAAGTTCAGTCGGGACTCGTGCCCGACTCTGGCAGCAGCCCAGAGTCTGTCCAGGACGGCCTTATGGCGGGGATCCAGCTTCCGGATGGCACGGAGTGCGATTTCGCGATGTTCCGGGTAGACCCATCCAAATGAAAGGCTCTGGACCAACGCGAGAACAATCGTGAGATACAGGAGCACTCGTGCCCGCTGGGCGGCCCGAGTGCAGAAATGCTTGAGGATAGGTGAAATACTCATCGATGCTCCCCACACCAGATGAAGATGGAACATGGGTCACGGAAAACGTCGATCAGGCCCAAGTGACATTGGCCGCGGACAAATGCTTCGGGGCCAGCTCCCGGAAAGCCCAGCATCGAGGCCGCTTTGCTGAAACAGGGTTAAGATAGCGCTAACGGAATTGAGAGGCAACCGTCTCACATCTGCTGGAGGACTACATCTGCTGGAGGACTACGCGTTCGGTTTTCGAGGGCGCGTGAGAAATACCCACAAGCGCGCCAGGTGAAGTACGCATTGCGTT
>Ga0209253_10001457_pt1 | contig 20726 bp, 24 predicted proteins | sample FrelakmetBRP12BR_FD_187145 | JGI IMG/M metagenome (GOLD analysis project Ga0209253, IMG submission 187145) | Freshwater lake sediment microbial communities from the University of Notre Dame, USA, for methane emissions studies - BRP12 BR (SPAdes)... | ecosystem: Environmental > Aquatic >...
GAGGATGCTATTCGCTGTTTTTTCAGCCAATATCCATGTTGGATAGTCCTTCACACACAACCAGCTGCGGATGGAACCCGTGGCAATGTAGGCGCGCGCGCCCCATGTTGACATCCCTGAACGTGTTCATTCAACTTGCTAAAAGCAATCGCAGCGTTCATGTCGGAACTGTTCAGCAGCCGCCAAGCCAGAAACCTGTTCATCTAGCGCGCGCCGATTAAGCATTTCCTTAGCACGGACTAGGCACTCTATACCTATGTTGAAAGGATGACAAAGTGTAACAGGTTACTTTGCGCGCTCGGCATGATGGAGGCAAACCCACTAGGATATTCACCGCGGTTTGTATCATAAGCATTTAATGCCTAGGTTCGTGTGCGCGAGCTATAAATGGCTAACCTTCTTTTCCCGTTAACTCTTTTTACGCCAATGGCACTATTTATGTGACTGACTATAACGGCGAGGAAGCGCTGGGGACCAAAGATGAATCGGAGAACGGCTGGGCTGTGGAATGTGGTTCTGAGTGGTTATCCGCGATCTGGAAAAACACTGCTCGCAAGACGACTTGTCAACGATTATGCAGAGTTTGCACGAGTCAACGTTGACGAATTAAGAGGTATGCTCTTCAGCGAAAATCCTCCATGCCGAGACGAATTTGTCATATATTCACTCATTGCTGAAACAAGAGACGCTCTCTTGAGAAGAGGCTACAGTGTCGTCATCGACTCGACGGCACCAGACGATACGACACGCGATTTTCTATTAACGACAATTGTCAAAAACGTGAATCAGCTTCTTGTACTTTTCACAGTGAACAGAGACAAACTTATCGCGAGAAGCATCGAAAAATGTGGCGACACAAGCCTAGTAACGGCTTGGGACAAACGCTGGCAAGAACGAAAGAGAGAGTGTTGCTTGTTCAAATACAAAAGCAACGACATGGAAGAATTCGAAGCTTACTACGACAGTCTGAGCGAACTGCTGGAGAGCGAAACTCACCCGTTCAAGCCCGAATTCCGAACCTATTTTCTATCGATCAAGGAAATCCAGAAAAGCCTCAGACACATACTCAGCAAACGACCTGGTTAAGCAATGATAACATGAAGTCGAGAGCAACAAACACAAAAGCACGGGAAAAAACTATCAACCGTGAGTTAGAATGACAAAAATCCTGATAGTATACGACTCAAAAACAGGCAACACCGAAAAAATGGCGAGCGCCATAGCGGAAGGCGCCAAAAGAATAAAGAGCACGAAGGTAGTCGTAAAAAAAGCAGATCAAACAGAAACCAAGGATCTCGTCAACGCAGACGCAATCATAATGGGCTCACCGACATATTATGGAGGAATGTCCGGAAAACTCAAGGCTCTAATCGACGAATCGGTCAGAGTCCATGGCAAACTGGACGGAAAAGTCGGAGCAGCTTTCACAAACTCAGGCGGAACTGCAACAGGCGCAGAGACAACGTTACTATCAATATTGCAGGCAATGCTGGTACATGGAATGATTGTTCAAGGCAGGTCTGACGACAAGCACTATGGCGCCGCAGCAGTTGGCCAATCAAAAGACAAAGATATTGAATCATGCAGGACTCTTGGAGAAAGAGTGGCAAAACTCGCATCAAAATTGAAGACATAGAATGCTTCGTAAATAGAACGATTTCCAAACCACTACATGACCATGCTTTCATGAACGAAAAGATCATGGTGGGCCCGGCCGGATTCGAACCAGCGACCGACAGGTCTCTCAATGTATGGGCATTTATGAGCCTGGCGCTCTAACCTGACTGAGCTACGGGCCCTTGCTCAAATATTACTTCTTTAATATGCTACTTCTAAGTCGATTTAAACGTTTTTCGCAGTGCATGCCCGTAGAAACAACTGACTTCGGTGCAGGTTCTGTGAAATGGTCTTTCCTACGCTTTGGAGCATGCTCTTTCATAATGATACAAGTATTCTTGAGCGTAACCTGCATACTTGCCGAAATACTGTCGTCCAAAAAGGTTCAACAACTTGTATTCAGAGTCACTGAGCGAATCATTCTTTGAGATTCTGTCAACGAGTTTTTGGGGAAAGCGTCGTGCATAATGCCTGATCATTACTCGTCTGACCCATACGTCAACTGGAAAAGCCTCAGATTTCTGTAATGAAAAAAGCAGAACACAGTCAGCCACCTTTTGACCTACGCCTGGAAAACCGAGCAGAGTCTTTTTCGCCTCGTCGTAAGCCATGTGTCGGAGATTCTGAAGCACCGAGACATCGTTACATACCATCTTAGCGGTTTGGGAGATGTATTTTGCACGGTAGCCAAGCTCGCATTCGACGAGCGCTTTCAAACTTGCGCAAGCCAACTTTTCGGGGATTGGAAAATTGTAGTAGCTTCTTCCTTCAAAACGGTTTTCTTCGCCAAACTTGGTTGAAAGTGCCAGAAGCATTCTCTTTATTGATGCGATATTTTTGTATGTCGCGCAGATGTAGGAAATCAAGCATTCCCATGGTTCTTGACGCAGCAAACGAAGACCCTTGCAACGGTCAATCGCAGCGCAAATATGTTTGTCCTTCCTTATCTCTGAAAAAATCCTCGGCAGATCATCTTCCAACCCAAAATAATCGACAAGAAGATCTTCGTCCACATTTTCAAACTCGAGTTCTCCCACTATCTGACGAACCTTGAGAACATTCCCCTTCACTACTCCGTACCACCAATCACTCTGCTTCTCCCACCTGAAGGCTTGACCGCAACAGAGAGTCAAATCCAAATCGAAAGGGCGTGAAGGGCTCAGCCGAATCTTCATAAACTTCAAGGCTACTTTCCAGAATTTGGTTTTAAATCCTTATTGGTCCAATCACCATTTGACATTTCATTCTGAAGATCAGAGATATCTGTCGCGCGCGCTCTTGAGCAAGCAATCTTCTTATTTGCCCTTGCATCATCATCTTTCAAGGAATTGTGCGCTCATGACGAAGAATAGGAAGCACTTCTGGAAGATGGCTCTCATAGCGGCAACGAGCGCCGTGTGGCTCATCGTCAGAACCGGCAGAAAACCCTCAAGAATCACCTATCCCTGCCAAAAAGCTGCCGTCGCCAACATCCACATTTTCCTCGCCTTGCTAGTTGCGCCTTTGCTGGAACTCCGCAACTCTGGAAGATCATTTTCCCGTGTTCGGGACCCACGCTTGGTTGGAACCGTCGCTCTCGTGGTCTTCCTTCTGGTCGCATTCGAAGCAGTTCCGCTCACGCTTGACTATTCATACATCCCCGGCTCCAATCCGTATGTGCCGTTGAATTTGACGCCCCAAGTCGCCTTGTCTCCCGAAGCGTCCGACCTGTTCCTCGTTCAAAACGCCTCAGGTTCCGAAGGAAGCATGGATGCAGCCTTCTCCACTCTTCTGCAGCTGATGAGTAATCACAGCCTGTTATTCTATAAGACATCAGACCAGCCTATAGGGCTCATAGCGAGAGACGACGTGGTGTTGATAAAAGTAAACTGCCAATGGGCGCAACGGGGCGGTACAAACACCGACCTTCTGAAGAGCATAATAAAAAGCGTAGTGAACCATCCTGAAGGCTTCACAGGGGAAATAGTGGTAGCGGACAACGGTCAAGGAAGCGGAAATCTTGATCGCGCGGAAAGCAACGCCTTCAACCACTCTCAGTCCATGAAGAAAGCCGTGGACATGTTCGAATCCTACAACGTCTCAATCTGGTTATGGGACAACATAAGGTCAATCAGCGTAGGAGAATACAGTCAAGGCGACTTCAAGGATGGATACATCGTGAACTCTACGCAAAACGCCGTCACTCATGTAAAGGTTTCCTACCCGAAGTTCAAAACCAAATATGGCACTTACATCAGCCTCAAGTTTGGAATCTGGAGCAACACGACGAACACCTACAATTCAGATACGCTCAAAATAATCAACGTCCCCGTCCTCAAATCGCACAGCGGCTACGGTTTGACAGCATGCATCAAGCACTACATGGGGGTTCCATCCCAAACGCTCACGGGCACCCACAGCGTTATTGGCGACGGGGCACTGGCAACCCTTATGGTGGAGGTTCGATCACCAACGCTGAACATACTCGACGCCATCTGGATCAACCCGATACCCATGGGAAACAGCGGATGTGGCCCAGCCACATCGTATTCTGATGCGAGCTTCACGAACGTCATAGGCGCTAGCACCGATCCCGTGGCGCTTGACTACTGGACATCAAAACACATCATGATACCAGCTGCAATCCAGAGAGGCTACTCAAGCTATTCTTCTCTTGACCCAGATAATCCTTCAGCCGTGTTCCACCAATACCTCGAAAACTCGATGAATGAACTGAAGAAAGCAGGACTCAAGGCGACGATGAATGAAGCGGAAATGAACGTCTACGTCTTGACGGAACCTCAATCGATAGTTCTCGGCGACATCAACTCTGACAACATTGTAGACATCTATGATGCCCTACTGCTGGCCGCCGCATTCCAATCGACGCCAACCAGCGCAAACTGGAACGCCAACGCTGACCTAAACGCTGATAACCTCATAGACATTTACGATGCCATAATCTTAGCAGGTCACTTTGGACAACATTATCCCTAAAGCTTCCTAGGATGAGCCCGCACGCCTTCATTTGGGTGGTAAACCATGATTGCAGTCACTGAATGATTTCATCCACGAAGGTTTCTGGACTAGGAACCTCGGTTGGCAAGCCTCTTTTCTCGCGCAGTTTTCTCATGGTCGCGTTTGCAAGTTTTTCAGGCATTTTTTCCCAATGATCAAAGATCAATTGCCAGAAGACTCTTCCAGAAGTTGTGGAACGCAGTTCTTCGGATAACCCAAGAGTCTCTGCCACAGGCACAAGTCCAATTATGACCGATAGGGCACCTTTCTGAACAGTTGAATGTATGCTTCCCCGATTGCGTATTATGATGTTTGAGCATTTGCCAAGCCACTGAAGAGGAACCGTGATTTCAACCTTGTAGACTGGTTCCACAAGCATTGGGTGAGCGGTCAAAAATGATCCGAAAATTGCGCGACTCATCGCTCGCATTACCTCGTTGGGTTTGCGGTTCTCAGGAGACGCGTCGATCTTGAAATTGACCAAGTTTACTTTCAGCTCTCTCAGAGGCTGTTCACAAAGTGGACCTGTTCTGCATGCCCAGTGAAAACCTGATACAATACTGGCAACAACGTCTTGTGACAGTGTGTCTTGTCTAAATGAGCTCGTGAGAATGTTCAATTGATCGTCGAAAGCCCAAACGTCTTTTTCTTGCGACTCGAAAGTCTCGAACCGTAAGCTTCCATTTGACAAAGAGGCTTGCCCGTATATTTTCAGGCTCTTTTCGTCAAGTGGTTCTACTTGCACCCAGAACTCGTTCAACTTGTTGGGACTCTTCACTATGGCCAACTTGCCTTTCTTTCGGATTGTCTCGCGGTAGCTCGCAATCGGTGCGGAAGTCTTGAGCTCTACATTCCCAAGGTATTGTTTGAGAGAATTCACCGCGACTTCCAAGTGAAGTTCGCCCATGCCCCTGATGAGGTATTGGCCAGTTTCGCTATTAACCGAAGTCTTGAGACTGGGGTCTTCCAGCGAAAGCCTATCCAAGGCGTTAAGAACATGTTCCAGATCATTGGGATTTTTCGGTTCAATCGCAACGGTCATGACCGGCTGTGAAACGAATCTGCGGCTTTCAAAAGGAACACTTTCCTCATCAAGCTTCACGTCAACAACTGTTTCTCCAATTCTAACCGAATCAAGCCCCGAAACCGCTGCAATATTCCCTGCAGTGATCTCACTTACAGCTTCCCTGAAGGCACTCATGTACACTGACACATTTTCAACATGGTGTTTCTTTCCGGCGCCTACAAGGTAGACTTGATCTCCCTTCTTGATGGATCCCGAGAACAACCTGCCTGTTGCCACCAGACCTTCGTTTGGAAAAGACTTCACGGCAGTAATGCACATCACAAGCGGTCCATCGTCGCCACATTTCAACATTGCCTGTCCCATTCGCGAGTCGAGCTTTCCTTTCCAAATTCCCGGCAAACGATACTTCTGACTCTCGACAGGACTTGGAATATTCTTGCCGACCATGTCAAGTATTGCCGTATGCAAAGGAACAGCCCGAGAAAGTTTGGCAACGTTTCCACTCTCATAAGCCTCCACTATTTCGCGGTCGCTGAACCTAATCCCTTTTTTCTCCGCTATGTCAAGTGTGAAACCCCATCTGTGAAGTGCCGAACCGAAAACAACGCTTCCTTTCGAAGGATCAACCTTCCACAAGTCTCTAAAATCGATTTCTCCGTAAATCTCGATGATGTTGTTGAAGTCGTTGATTATTTCGACAAATCTCTTCTGAATGTCGCCAGGAGAAAGTCTAAGCTCGCTTATCAAGCGATCTACCTTATTGATGAAAAGCACAGGCTTTACACGTTCTTCGAGAGCTTGACGCGTAACCGTCTCCGTCTGAGCCATGACTCCTTCAACAGCATCAACGACAACCACTGCGCCGTCAATCGCACGCAACGCCCTGGCCACATTGCCGGCGAAATCAACATGACCCGGAGTGTCAACCAAATTGATCAGCAAACTCTCTCCATCGGTCTTATGCACGAATGATATGTTAGCCGTCTTAATGGTGATGCCACGCCTCTGCTCCTCCTCCAAATAATCGAGCACACGAACCGAACCCACAACTTGAGGCGCAAGAAAACCGGCCTCAACAAGCAAAGAATCAGTCAACGTCGTCTTTCCATGATCAATATGAGCAATCACGCCTACATTGCGAATGTGCCCTTTATTACCCATGAGCCTCAAAACGTCAACGATCTGTCGAAACCTTGGCATCGCACAACCCACATAATCAATTCTACATCAGTAATTACAGAATATTCGAACCCTAAAACACTTACCCACTATGTAACGCAGGTCGAACTTAGCGCGCTATGTGCGTTAGCTTTGTCTCTTGAGGTAGGCAACAGTGAACATCCTGCCGTCTGCCAATGTGATGTCTTGGATGCCGACCAGTTCCCATCCTTCATTGCCTAGGGTGTTCAGGTCATGTTGGACATTGTCCATCACAGGCTTGTTGTCGACGTGGAAATGATCTGAATGAATCTGTGTCTTTATCGGGATCACCTTATACTCCCACTTAACCAATTCAAATGCCACCTTAAACATAGACGATATTCAAGTTAGAGAGTAAAAGCATTTGCTCGCAAAACGCGCGCCATAGTGAATATGGGGAAATCTGGGGCAGCAGGCAACGATGGCGCAATAATTCGTTACATGTCCCTTGCGTGAGTGCCGCAATCTTCCACAGCCGCACTTTTGACACTCCTTGTCTTTTTCACTTTAGGTGTTATCTTGCCAAGAAGGGCAGGATCAAGAAGGCATAGAGGACCAGAAAACGCGGACGTTAGAGGAAATAGCGTGCGATAGGAATCGTCACCGATTGAGCGCGCGAATTTTGCTGCAGTTCAATGGGTTTTCCCGCGCGCGACACAAGATACATAGGTGCACAGCGCTCGTGACCACACGACTCATCTGGCTTCTTTTCTCCTCGCTTCTCGACCTTCTTTTTCCTCTTCCTCCATTTTCTCCTCTTCTCGCTCAGCTTCTACTCTTTCTTTTCTTCTCGCTCCTCGTCTCTCCCTTTCTCTCTTCTCTTCTTCTTTGTTTCCTGTGTCAGCTTCTCGTCTTTCTCCTCTTGTCATCTCTTTGCTTTGTTCTCTTCTTGCTTCTCGGCTCTCCCTTGTTTTCTTTTCCTCCATTTCCTCTTTACTATCAGCGTCTCTTCTGTCTTGTATTCTGGCTTCTCTCCTTTCCCTTGCTCCCAGCTCCTCTAGTTTCTCATTGTAAAAGCGAGAAGCGATTCTTGTGACATCTTCAATTCTTTCGCTCAAAAATTCATATTTTCCAATGCTTCCTTCGAAGAGCGAACGCGCACTGGAGGCATAGTCAGCCGGTCCTTCTCGCTCTACGATCTCTTTCACTTTCTCCGTCACTTTTACAGTCTTCGACGCGAGATCTTGGATGACTGTGATGTATCTACTCCTTTCCCCTGGATTCTGAGACGCCTCGAAAATGGCCTTGTCCATTGCCCGCACGTATTTTTGCCTTGCTTCTCGGTAATCTTCATCCGTGACACTTTTCTCTGCCTCCTCGATGAGGATCTCGAGATCCTGTTTTGATATAGCCACCTTAGGGTTTTCAAACAGGTAACTTCCTAGAACATCGTATAATTTGGCATCGTCACCGCATAGCTGCTTCAACAAATACTCCTCTTTCTCTTCTTTCTTCGTTTCTTTCTTTTTCCACATAAACTCGTCCCTCCGCTTTATTGTTTGAACCAATGTGAATTAAAGTCTTCCGCGCGCGCTAAACGCAACAATCCCTCATAGAACCTACCAACCGGTGAAATAACCTGCAAAACTTAAATCACCCACTTCACAAACGCAAGGCACAACGACAACAGATGCGGAAAAAGGAACAACAAAATGCCCAAAGTATCGATCAACAGACTCACAAAAGAACCCTACGCAACGATAATATGTTATCCAACAACCCCGGAAGCAGAACTCACAAGACGCCTGCGCCAACTGCGAGAACTCGGAATAACAGCACTGGAATTCACTGGACCGAAACAAATACGCGGCCTTAACGTTCAAGGCAAAGGCTGCGTCGGCATCGTCACAATAGCCTACAGAAAAGGAGAAAAAGTCGCTCTCAAAATCCGTAGAACAGACGCCGACCGAAAAACCATGCTCAGAGAAGCAAGACTCCTCAAAAGAGCAAACCAAACAAACATTGGCCCCATACTGCTCGACGCCAGCAAAAACTTCTTGATAATGCAATTCATCGACGGTGAACTCCTCCCGCAATGGCTCCAGAAGGCAAAAAGCAAGACCCAAACGGGAAAAGTCTTTAGAAACATGTTGGAACAATGCTGGAAACTTGACATGGCAGGCTTGGATCACGGCGAACTAAGCCACGCACCAAAACACATCATAATAGACAAGAAAAACAATCCCGTCCTCCTTGACTTCGAAACAGCCAGCCTCAACCGCAGACCATCAAACGTCACTTCCATCTGCCAGTATCTGTTCATCAGCAAAGCCCGACCCGAACACACCTACCGACTCAACCAAACAGGCGAAGAAACGCTCATCAGGTCTTTAAGAAACTACAAAAAGAACAAGACCCAAGAAAACTACGTGAAAATACTCGAGTCTTGCGGCCTTCTAAGCAATGTACCCCTTCGCTGACTGTGCCCTGCGAATCTCAGGCCTGAGATCCTCAATATTCAATTCTCTAACAAACTGAGAAAGCTCAAGCCAAGTCTCAACCTGTAACTGCCGCGCCACCCTGCGCTTATCATATATCAGAGGCACATTGTCAACGAAGACCCAGCCGCAAGACTCGGCCATTCTCCCTTCTCCGCAATAACGAACGACGAATCCAACATTAATAACCACGTATGGAAGAGAAAAATAGAACCAAAATCTAGACAAACACACAACTAGCCTAACTGACCAAAGCTTTCAGCACTGCCTGTGAAAAGACTTAAAAAACCATCAACCAGTAACTAGCCTAACCTAAAAACGGTGAAAAAATGCCGATAGAAAGGGAAGAAATGCAGGAAATAGTCAAAAAATACAAGGAACCCATCGGACTCAACCTCGGCTCACACTCAGCCTTGGATGCATGGCAAGGACAACGCAACTACGGAATAAGAAGCATAATCTACACGACTCCAGGAAGGGCACGAATATACTTGCAAAACCCCATGGTCGGAAAACCAGACGAAACGGTCGAAGACCTACCAAGCCTTGTCAAGCGTGACTTACGCGTTGTCAACGATCCGAAAGACATCAAGAAAAACGGCGACTGGAAAAGCGTCATACTCATACTCGACAACTACTCTGACATAGTCAAATACGCAGACGAACTTGTCGACCTGGAATGCATGCAAATTACGAACCGAGCCTTCGCCGTCTACGTAGGCGGTGATCAATACTGCAGCGTGATAGAAAACAAATACGGCGTACCTATACTCGGCTCAAGAAACCTGTTAAAAATCGAGAACAGAGGCGAACTTCAAAAAGACTACTACTGGTTCGCAGAAAAGGCAGGCATCCCCACACCAAAATCATACAAATACAAGGCCACCAAAAGCGGGATAGAATTCAAAGAACCAATCGATGAACCAATGATTCTCAAGGCTGAACACGCGCACAGAGCCTTCGAAAGAGAATTCATCTTCGCAGCCGACTCAAGCGACTTGGAAGAAAAAGTTGCCAGAGAATTCAAGGCGGGAAACCTCAGCCAAGAAGCCTTAGAAAACGGACGCGTTGAACAAATCGTCCTCGGCCCACACGCGAACTTCAACTTCTTCTTCTCACCCCTCGACGCAAAAAGCGACTGGGGAGACGTTGACAAATGGTTCTCAAAGCTCTACAACGTGAACAAGGAAGAAGCCCGAATATGCCTGGCCAACCAATTCCTTTCCATTGACGAGCGAAGAGAAACCATCCTCGACGGAATAAAAAGACTCCCAACCGATGTGCAAGAGAAAATCAAAAGAGTCCCTTCATTCGAAGTCACCGCCCACGCCATACTAAGCCTGAGAGAATCCTTACTGAAGGACCTGCACCGTTATGCAGACAAGTTCCTGCTCGCATGCAAAGAATACGCAGCCCCAGGAATCGTAGGCGCATGGTGCCTGCAGACGCTGATCACATGGGATCGCGTTTCAAAATACGAGGTGAAGCCGACGGTCAAACTGGACTTCACAGGCGGTGCTGAAGCGAAGAAGTCTATAGATTATGGGCTTTATGACATACACGGCGAAAAAGACCCCTTCATGCATATTCCTGTGACACAAGACGTAGCACTACGGCATGGAGGAGGAACAAACGTTCACATGGGCCTAGGCTCGCAGTACGCAAATGCGAAGTACAAGAAACGAATGAGCACAGGCGACCGCATAGCCTTGGAAATCAAGAGAGCCCTGAAGACGAAGCAGCTACATGAGCTCGTTACCTAAACAGTCTCCATATAATCCCTATATTTTTTAACCGTTTCAGCAAGGCTCGTCGCATCGAACATTCTTTGTTCCGTCACCTCGTTCGACGCTGCCATATACATCTCGCTGATAATCGCTTTCAATGCTGAATCCAGTTTCGGCGGTTTTGTACGGCAGAGTGTTTGCCATTCTTTGATTCCGTCCTCTTCGGCCTTTTTCTTGGCTTCTTCAACGTCCTTGAACCAGCCGGTTCTTCGGTAGTATTGCCTAGCTATTTCTTTGCTTACGTGCAATCCTTCATAGGTGAACCTGCATTCGTCAAGCGTGCCCACAACATCGATAACCATGAGCTTCCTTTCTGGGTTGAAAGCCAGTTCAATTTTTCCATCCTCGTTTTCCAAGTCTGCTTTCAACGCAAGCTGAGTAATTATCCTATTGACTTTGAACAGCAATTCTCTGACTTCTTCGAGCTCCTCGGCCGTCAAACTGGCGATTTCTTGTGCGTCTTTCCAAGTGAGATAGCGATCCGTTTCTTCGAGTTTGGTGCTTACGTCAAAGATGGGTTTCGAGAGTCTTTCCCCGGGCTTGGGGTAACGCGCTAAACCAAGTTCTTCAATGCTTGTCTGTCCATGCTCCAAACGTTTGAATATGCTGGAGCCTTCTGGCAACCCGTTCCGGTATATTATCTCAAGTGGAATCAAGCAGTTTCTCTGGTTTGGTGTGTAGGGACCGTAGTTGTAAAGCAGCTTTCCATCCTTAACCAGTGCAGTAGGTTTGTGCACGTTCACTAGGGCGATTTCCATAATGTCTGAAGGCTTGGTTAGCTGTTCAAGCTCTACAACTTGCCCGTTTTCGTTCACCAGACCCCTGTAATGGGTTTTGACGCCCTTTTCTTCGAGCTTTTCGAAGCAGTAGGCGCCCATAAGGCACAATGCTGCCCCTTTGCCCTTTATTTGATCCGGCATTTCGCCCCAATCGAAAACTGAATACCTGTCAGAGAAGTGAAAGCGTCCGATGCCCATTTCGTCGAGGGTTGGTTGCTTCAAAATTTCTAAGTCTTTGACGCTGCCCATGATCTTGCCCTACTTCAGCTTTTTGATCGATTCATCGGCCTTTTCAATTTCCCTCTTCTTGGCTTGTTGATACTCTTTTATGCGCTTTTCAAGCTCTTTGTCCTCAACAGCAAAGATCTTTGCAGCCGCAAGCGCAGCCCCTTCAGGCTCAAGTGTCACGAGAGAGGCGACTCCGCTTGGAACTCTCAGAGAAGAGTATATGTCTGCACCGCCGAATTTATCGGAGCAGGGCGGACAGGCGATGACCGGTTTTGTCGTATTGGCATCGACAAAAGCACTGAGAGCATTTGATCTTCCTGCAACCGTAATGTAGACTAATCTCTCGTTCTCATATTCACGAAGGATTTTAATGACTTTTTCAGGCGTTTTATGAGCAGAGCCTACACGAAATGAATAGTCTATACCGAAGGTCTTGAGTGGTCTGGCGATTTCACCACAGAATTCCAGATCTCGTTGGGAGCCCATTAGAATGGTTACTTTGCCTTTCATGTTTCCAACCCGCAATCATGGTAAAAGGTTTCACATACTAATTAGTTTTTAATTCTGACTCAGAAAGGGTCTGACGCTGCTTCTTGCTCCATTTCAGGAACGCAAAAGTGAGCGCAATCAGTAGAATCCCCCCCACAAGACCAAGCGCAAATATCATGAGTCCCAACGTCGTCAGGTCAGATGAAACACCCAAAACAGAGAGAGCTAGCATTCCAGTCAGAAAGCCTGCGATAAATATGGCGAAACCCAAAATCAAGAAACCAGTCAAAAACCCTTTCTCCAAACTCAATCCTATGACCCCTGTGTTTTGCGGTTTATCCCTACCTCGCTTCAACAATAAAACCTTGCCCCCAAAAGCGCGCGCGACCAGCCATGCCTCTTTTGTCGCAAAGAAAAACGAGCCTAGAAGCCAAGACGAGCCCAAAGGTTTCTTGTCAAAAAGCAGATCTGCCAGATTCTCCTTCAGATTTATCAATGAGAGATTCGTTTCTTCTTTATTGATGCCATATGGTTCACAGAGACAGACACGATATCGTAATTGAGATCCTCAGAAAGACATCTTCTCGAGCGTACAGTAAGACTCTGATCATGAGCAACGTTGGATTATCATATGCACAAGTTCAGAAGTATCTGCGCAAACTGTTGGAAGAAGGATTGATTGAAGCGAACTCGGAACGCAGCTACAAGACCACTAAGAAAGGGCTGGAGTTCCTGGAAAAGTGTTCTCAGTGCATCCTTTTCAAGTGGGACAAATGAGATGAGGAGTTCATTTGGAGTTGCGGTTTGAAGGTCAAATCTAGTTTTCTTACGATTGCATGCTGATGCTTCAACAACCGTAAGGCTCAATAGCGGAACAATGCCAACGTTGAATGCTATCGGGCAGAGCGACCAGCCATGGTGCATGCAAAATTCGCTGCAGCAATCAACTGTATGGATGGAAGAGTACAGTTGCCAGTTTTCGAGTTTCTAAGACAACGTTATGGTGTTGACTGTGTAGATACAATAACTGCACCAGGGGTGGTAGGAATTCTTGCGGGCGCAAGCGACGCAGAATTTGAGGCTTTTTTGAAACGAAGCCTAAGAGTGTCTCTCGAAAAACATGGTTCACGTCTCATTGCCGTAGCGGCGCATCACGACTGTGCAGGGAATCCTGTGGACAAAGCAAAGCAGATTGAACAAACTAAAGTTGTGATTGAGAAGCTTCGGGCGTGGGGTTTCGATGCGAATTTCGTAGGTCTTTGGGTCAATGAAAACTGGAAAGTCATAGAAATAGAGTGAGCGCATGTAGAATCTGAGCACTGGAAGATACAGGTTTGTCAGACTGAAAGTTTGAAGCAGACCAGTTTTTCAGAGAGTTTATATAGCGTGTCTCTTTCGCAGAGGGTATGAAATCCAAGGCTGTAGGCACTGCACTCGCAGTCATGATCGGTTTAATTCTTGTTCTGCCCGCACTCAGTGCACAAGTCAATGTTGAGAACGCTTTAACTCTTGATGCTCCTCAATGGCTCCTCGTTAGAGGATTGGTCGAAAAACAGCTGAATCTGAGCTATAGGGACTTGTGGAGTTTCCCCTTGGTTTCAGAAGTTGCAGAACTGGAATGCATTGTAAGCGGAGTAGGTGGTCTGAGCGTCATCTACAACTGGACAGGCGTGCCTCTTTTTTATCTGCTGTCATTGGCAGGAGTCAGGTCTGGTGGCTCTCGCCTGGTGGTTTTCAATGCCGTGGACGGTTTTTCCAACAACCTCAATCTTGAAGCGGCAATGCATCCGTCGACGATTCTGGCTTTGGAAGCAAATGGGACGGATCTGAATGAATTGTCGGATTTTGGAAGTGGATGTCGCATTGTGCTTCCAGGCAGGTGGGGATACAAGTGGGTGAAATGGGTAAGCGAGATAATTGTTGTCGACGGTCAGGGATTGGCATATAATGAAGGATTTCGTCCGAACAGTTCGATTTCTCCAATGTCACCTCCACTGCAGACTATCCAACTCAAACGGACTCACGCTCCTGAAACAGTGAATTATCCAGTCTTCGTATTCACCCACGCTTCGGTAGAATCTGTATGCTTGAGATCTGACGTTCGTCTATCACTCAGAGTCTCAGGCTCATCGGAAAGTGATACATTCGCGTATATCGCATTTCCTGAAGAGATGCTCGCGGAGCCCTACAGCGTGTTTTCTAGTCAGAATCTAAAAAGCATCGTCCAAATCTCCAGCGGTCGAAGCCTTTTCATTTACATGGAGTGGAACAACGAAAACGGTCCAATTGAGATAGAGATTTGGGGGAGCTACACCCCAGAGATTCTGCAATTCCTAGGCCCATACTATGATCCACTAGGTATAGAATACTATAACATCGAGTGTGGGGGGCACGTCATGCATCTGGTGTCCCAATACTAGTCAATCGCGCCATCCAAGAACGTAGCAGTCACCTTCAGCGCACCACTTGCTTCGCTTCTCATGCCTAATAAGAAGCCTGCAGTACCAGAACAATCCAGCTGCGCACCTTCGTGCGCACCCAAGCGGCATACTATTTCTCTGTTAACAGATGTCGGAAAGAGAAGCCCCTTATCATGAAGTCTGGTCTGCATAGACTAATCATGAAGCTTTGCACATTGGTGAGATTCGGTTGCCAATCTCGTCTGAGATCGGTGACAAGGTGCGTGTAGCTTGCGTAGTTCTTGTGCAGTGATAACATCATGCTGTTCATTCCTGGTCCTTCGCCATTATTAGCGAAAATCACTGATGGTTGTTTCTTGATCCACTCTCTTGCCTTGTCAAACAGTTCAGGTCTGTCTTCAGCGAAGGACATGAAAGTGAACACTAGCAGCTCATACCCCATTTTTCTCAAGTCTGGGATGATCGTATACTCTTTTACGAAGCCGGCTTTCTCAAGCTTTGTTCTTGCCCGAGTGACTGTGGGCTGAGAGACTCGTATCGCTTTGGCGAGTTCTCTGTCGCTTCTTCTTGCACCTTTTATCAGCTCGAAAAGAATTTTCAGCTCAGTTTCTTTCAGTTCCATTGCACGAACCTCAATCTCCATTTGGAGCGTCAGATTCATTCATATTTAATGTGAGGTTTCATTAAAGGTTTTTCGCGTGCACAGGTAATTGATTAGTAACCCTTATAGCTAGTCGAAATGCTATGAATTGCGTCTGGCAGATCGCCAGGGTGAGGGCTTTGATATGACTGAAACCAATAACCTGAGAAGGTATGTCGCCGAGTTGCTTGGCACTTTTGTCTTGGTCTTTATGGGGTGCGGGAGTGCAGTTCTTGCCGGCAGTTATATTGGGTTTGTAGGCATCTCTTTTGCGTTTGGTCTTTCGGTTCTTGCTATGGCATATGCGATCGGCGACATTTCAGGATGCCACATCAACCCGGCAGTGTCCATATCAATGTTTGCTGTAGGTAAGATGAAACTGAAGGACACGTTAATCTATGTCATGATGCAATGCCTCGGAGCTGTGATTGGATCGGCAGCACTCTATGTGGTAGCAACTGGAAGACCTGGATACAGCTTGTCTTTGAACGGTTTAGGCCAAAACGGTTACGAGACGGCCTCCCCTGGAGGGTTCTCCATGATTTCTGGTTTCATTGCGGAGACCATCTTGACTTTCATCTTCATATTGGTTATTCTCGGGTCGACTAGTGAGAAAGCTCCTAAGGGATTTGCTGGAGTCTCTATCGGACTGAGTCTTGTTCTTATTCACTTGGTCGGTATACCGATAACTGGCACATCAGTGAACCCTGCAAGAAGCCTGGGCCCTGCATTGATTGTTGGAGGAATAGCCCTGAACCAGTTGTGGTTGTTTTGGGCGGCTCCGTTTATAGGAGCAGTTTCTGCAGCCTTGGTCTGGAGACTGCTTGAGTAGATGAGCGCGGGAGTGTTGAAGAGGCGGGGAGAATCGAAAGAGCAAATAGAAGCGGATCTTTGCTGTAACGATGCTGAAGTGATAATGTTGACCAAGGGCGGGAATCCAATTAGGGCTGTGACTTTTGACCTGTGGGAGACGCTGCTTTTTGAGAAAGATGGTGCAAGCCTTCGCAGAAGTGCGAGGCGTTGTGAGAATTTGGCGAAGGCGTTGGGCAGGTTTGGGCTGAAGGTTTCGGTGAGGCAGGTGGATCTGGCCGTGCAGGAGACTGTTTCTTCGCTTTTACCGTTGTGGGATGGGAACAAGGACGTCACGACTTTGGACCAGCTTCGGCTTGTTGTCAAATCTGCGTCGAAGGGGAAAGTCGCGTTGAAGGATGAGTGGGTTGAGGAGTTAACTTCAGCCTATGTTTCAGCGGTTTTTCAGGTTCGCCCTTACCTGAATCCTGATGCCAAAGGGGTGCTGCTGTGGCTGAAGAACCGTGGCAGCCGTGTTGGACTCATATGCAATACGGGAATAACTCCGGGAACGGCTTTGCGACAGCTGCTTGCGGAGGGAGGCGTCGCAGGATATTTCGATGCGATGATCTTCTCGAATGAGGTTGGCATTCGCAAGCCCGATCCCGAAATCTTCCATTTGGCTGCGCAGGAACTAGGTGTGGAATCGTCCCGGGCAGTTCATGTAGGTGATAACTTGAGGGTTGATGTTTGGGGAGCCAAGAATGCAGGGTTTAGGGCGATACACTTTGCATGTGAGGAGGGAAAGGACAGGATAGCGGAAGCAGATCCGAACTCGCTCGTAGCGCGCTCAAGAAGATTAGGCATATTGAAGAAAGAACAGGTAACAGCAGACAAAACGATAACTTCGTTCAACATGATCACAGAAGCCATAGAGCAACTGGAAAAGGAGACCTAGGTAAGCGAACGCTATAGATTGACTCTGTGCGAACTTTTTGCGGTATGAAGTCTGGATCCATATTGAAAAACCGCAACTTTTACAATCTATTAGTCATGATTTGTACGTATACGGCAATGGCGAAGTGTTAGTGATGGCTTTTGAAGATTGGCTCAATAGGAAAGCGGATCATTACGCTCATAATGAAATCTTGGCTTTTCTGATGATGATATTAGGCGCGAATTTTCTCGTTGGAGGTTTGGTCATTACGGTGGTCACGACTGGGGAACTGATGACTTTTCCGTTCATCATCCATCAGACCTTAACCATGGCATCTGTCATCGGGCTCGTTCTCTCAGTCACAGGTGTCTTTGTGCTTTTGTCAGGATTTTTCCTGGTTCTTCACTACGATCGCAAGAGAAAATGGCATCTTGGAGAGATCGAGAAAGCAGACAAACTCAAGAACAGAAAAATCAGAATCGCACAAGCCGGGGAAATGCTCAGGGAACTTCAAGAGGATGAATAGAGCAGCAAATAGGAAGCCGTCATCACCTAGCGCGCGTCAAAAGTGATGCGCGCGCAGGAAGAACATAGAAAGGGGGATCTTTCAAATGGACTTCTGTAGTTTTTCTGAGCGTCTTGACAACACCCACTTTGACAGCCCACATCCCCATCTCGAACTTTCGATTGAAAAAATAGAATGGGAGTTAGTCGGCCACCAAGACTTGTTGCTAGTCGCCGTGAATTAGTCTGACATCTGGGCTTTGGCCTAGACGCCTCGTAACAGTAGTCGTTGGGTCTCCACTAGTGTTTCGGTGCGTCTACAATCAAATTCGGACAGGATTTTGCGGTACGTTTCTGACGCTTCGTAAGGAAGATATTCTGATTTGAGCATGTCTACGTGTAGGCTTTCCTTTAGGTCTGGCAGGCGAATCGACGCAATTCTTCTAAGGATGCCCCCGGAGGTTGTGAGTGCTGCATAGCGCGCGCGTGCTTCGAAGGTTGTATCGAAGGAATTGATAGATTGGGCAGACATGATTTTCGTTATGGAGGAACATCACAGAGAAGCTTTGATCAAGATTGATCAAAATGCTGAAGCGAAGATTGTTGTGTTGGACGTTGATGACAATTACCTGAAAGGCGATCCGGAACTAATGAGAATTTTGAAAGAGAAACTGTCAGGATATTTCGGCATCCTCTAATAGTGCGCAGCCAAAGAGAAAGAAGGCAGAACTAGGGAGAACATCAAGAGCCTTGCGGAATCCCCAAGACAGCGTGTGTGCGAATCAGTGATTGTGTGGAGTGAAGCAGAATGTACCATGCTGCTATTTTTGACTGGGACGGAACACTGGCCGACACGAAAGATGTTGTTGTCACTTCGTTTCAAATAGTGCTAAACCAAATTGGGTGCCACGTCACTGATGAGTTCATTGAAAGACTGATAGGAATAGGTTCAAGAAACACCTTCAAAGAAGCATTGAAAGCCAAGAACATTCCTTTTGACGAAAAAGCGATAAACAAGCTTGTAGAAAGAAAGATAGACACAAGCATTGGTTTGGCTGATAGTGTCAAGCTGTTTGATGGCGCACCAGAGCTTCTGGAATCATTGAAGGGCGAAGTCAAGATTGCGTTGGCAAGTATGAATGACAGAAAAATAATTGAAAAAATGCTGGAAGTAACGCGAATCAAGCGATGTCTTCAACTGATCATAAGTGCCGAGGAAATTGACAGACCGAAGCCCGATCCTGAAATCTTCCTCAAGTGCGCCTCAGAATTTGCCATTGAACCAGAGCGTTGCGTCGTCTTGGAAGACTCAGTTTTTGGTGTCGAGGCAGCCAAAGCAGCCAAAATGAAGTGTATCGCCGTGTCCACGGGAGCCTACTGCAAGAGAGAATTGGACGATGCCGGGGCAGATATGATAGTTGGTTCGTTGACAGAAAAAGATAGAATATTGAGATTCATTTGGTCAACAGAAAAACGTTGAAACGAATGTAGATCCTCGATGGGCTTGGCGCGCCGAATGGTCGCCAACACGAGAAATCACGCGTTGAGTTCACGTTGATGTTACTATTCCGTAGATACGTATCGCTACGGTTACAAGAAAGAGAATTCCTATCAGTAACGCCGTGGTTTTGAGTTTCTTCAGGTCTATGATTAGGGTTGCTTTTCCGTCGTAAGCTGAAGCCAGTTGCACGGTTATGAGTAGTATTATGCCTGTTACTGCGAGCCAGAGGCCTACGTTCCAGAAGTCAAACGGAATTTGCATTGTCTCAATCCTCTAGCACTCTGCATTGAATGGTTGTTGTGTGGTCTGGGCTTGTTTCTTCCTTTTCTATTACTATTGGTTTTCCGGTTGCCTTGGCGAAGGCGCAAGCCAGAGCACTTGATAAGGGGCAGCCTACTGTTTTGTGTGTGAGTTCGAGTTTGGTCGTTTCTTTGCATAGGTCTTCAAAAACGTGGTCTCTCATCGTTACCATGATTCTGTTGTCTTGGGGCTGAATGGTCAGGTGCTTTGTTATTTGAAGTACGTCGAAGAGTCTTGCAAGTTGGCTTTGCAGACTTTCGAGGCTGGTTTCGGTGAATGATTTCTTGAGTTCTTTCTCAAAGAGCTTTGAAAGCACGAGCCCAGGAGGCGTTATTAAGAGCCCTTTTGGGTTTTTGGTTTCGAGTTCGTTTGGATTCGTTTCTTTTGTTGTTGGAAGAGCTTGATTTGGTATTGTTGGAACGAATACGAGGCTTGAAGTGTAATCTTGGAGACGCTTTGGAGGGAGGTATATGCCTTGCGAGTTTGTTTTTGCATTTGCCAGCATCTTTTCTATGTTGATGAGGCTTGAGAGAGCGGTGGAGTTGAAGAGATCCAGCTTGACGTATTTTGTGGATTTTATGTAGAGAAACAGTCCTCCCCAGAAACTCATACCTAGGCCGATGAAAGCCAGGACGTATGAGGAGCAGAATGCAGATGTCAACAAAGATGTGAATCCTAGCAAGAGCAATATATATGGGACTATGTCGCGGGCGTGGAAGTCAATGATTACAGTTCCTCGCCCATAGGTTGTGGTAGCCAATGTTCGCACTTCTCATATGTATTTGGATGTTATTCGGAATGAGACCCCAATGAAGATTGGGGATCGTACAGAAAGACCAAGTTGGTCCCCCTGTAGCCTGTTAGCGCGCGCGCTATTATGATTTATGATGGAGAAACACCAGCCGCGCCTTAGAGAGTAGAATGAGAGTGAAGAAAAGAGGGTTAGGTTTGAATAGCGCCCCGTTGCCAAGTATGTGGTTTTGCGCTGCTGTTTTCCCTAATACGTTATTGCACCGTCAAGTCGAAGATCGGCAGTATTGTCAAAGTACTGCATGCCCGAGGCAACTCCTCCT
>Ga0209253_10001458_pt1 | contig 20720 bp, 17 predicted proteins | sample FrelakmetBRP12BR_FD_187145 | JGI IMG/M metagenome (GOLD analysis project Ga0209253, IMG submission 187145) | Freshwater lake sediment microbial communities from the University of Notre Dame, USA, for methane emissions studies - BRP12 BR (SPAdes)... | ecosystem: Environmental > Aquatic >...
CGCTCTCTTTCCCCAGGACGGCCGCTTCGATCTTGTCGGTCAGGATGCGCCGGGCCAGGTACCGGTTCAGGGACTGCGACCGCTCCTGCTGGCACTTGACCTCGGTCCCCGTGGGCAGGTGCTTGAGGTAGACGCAGGTGGCGACCTTGTTGACGTTCTGGCCGCCGTGGCCGCCCGAGCGGATGAACTTCTCGACGATGTCCGCCTCGCGGATGCCGAGCGCGTCCATCCGTTCCGCCAGGGCCTGTTCTTTATCGGCGCCGACGCCGAATGCCGCCATGCCCACATGTTACCGAAATCGGGGACACAATACTAATTTCCGATTTTATGCCCCCTATCTCCGGGATGAGAAACGAAACCCATAAAGAGCGTCTTATGATATATCGGCCTAATGGGGCCTGGATAACCTTGAGCCTGTCAAGGGGAAGCTCCTTGACTATACACATTATTTGTGCATTATATGTGTATCTTCAAGGAGCAGAGATATGCAAGTGAGACATAACATTACCATTGACGAGGATGTCTCGAGGGAGCTCGAGAGCGCCGCCGCCGAGCTCGGGGAAAAGAAGAGCGCCATCATCGAAAAGGCCCTCGAGGCCTATTTCGACCTTCTGGACCTGAAGCTGGCCAAAAAACGCCTGGGCGACCTCAGGAAGGGCCGCGATAGGGTCCACGACGCCGAAGACGTTTGGAAGAAGCTGGGCCTCTAGGTGTATCAGCTCCGCTTCCTCGGCCGAGCCATCGACGATCTCTCGAGGATCGACCGTGCCCACCAGAAGATCATCAAGGAGAAGCTCCTCATCCTGGCCGAGAATCCGGAGGCTCTCAAGAACAATATCAAGAGACTGAAGGGAGACCTCGAGGATCTCTATCGCCTGAGGATAGGCAGATATCGGATCATCTTCAAAAAGGACGGGAAGGATCTCGTCATCCTCATCCTCCGGATCGGCCACCGGAAAGACGTCTATTTCTCCTCCCGCTGACCCCGCAGGGGAGCGCACGGGGACATGTCCCAGAGGTCCGTGTCCCCTTCCGGGAAATGGGGAATAGGTATTGTGTCCCCGTTTTAGGTGGAATAAACTGCCTCCCTCAGCGTCAAAACGACGGAGGTCCTCATGAAGCCGACACCTCGAACCCTCGGCGTCCTCGCCCTTCTCATCGCCGCGCAGTTCTTTATCGTTCTCCCCGGCGCCGTGCAGACGGCTTCGTCCGGCTCGCCGCAGACACCGCCGCCGGCCGGACAGGCCCCTCCTCCCCAGCGCGCTCCCATCCAGCCGCCTCCCGTAGCCCCCGTTCCTCCGCCCCCTCCCGCTCCCGCAACCGGCCCTTCAACAACGGCAGAATCAAGCGCTTACGCCGCGACATCGACCTATGCCGAAGTTCTCGCGTTCATCCGCGACCTCCAGAGGCTCTCGTCCCTCGTCCGCGTCGAGACGATCGCGACATCGGCCGAAGGCCGCGCGATCCCGCTCCTCGTCATCGGCAACCCGCCGCCCCGCGACCCGCTGGCCCTGCGATACGACAAGCGCGCCGTCGTCTACTTCCAGGCCAACATCCACGCCGGCGAGGTCGAGGGCAAGGAAGCGACCCTCATGCTCGCCCGCGACATCGTCCTCGACCCGAAGCTCCCCTATCTCGACCGCGTCGTCCTCCTCGTCGCCCCGATCTTCAACGCCGACGGCAACGACAAGATGGACCCGCGGAACCGCATGGGCCAGGTCGGCCCCGAGAAGGGCTCGGGCGTCCGCCACAACGGCCAGAACCTCGACCTCAACCGGGACGCCATGAAGCTCGAGAGCCCGGAGATGCGCGGCCTCGTCCGGAGCGTCCTTATGCGCTGGGACCCCCTGCTCCTCGTCGATTGCCACACGACCGACGGGTCGTTCCACCAGGAGCCGGTGACATACTCCTGGCCGCTCTGTCCGAACGGCGACCCGGCCGTCCTGGCCTACGCCCGAGACAAGATGCTCCCGGCGATCGACGCCGTCCTCGAGAAGAAATACGGGACGCTCGCCGTCCCCTACGGCGATCCGATGGATTTCAAGGACATGGAGAAGGGCTGGCGGACCTTCGGCCACCAGCCGCGCTACATGACCAATTACGTCGGCCTGCGCAACCGTCTCTCCATCCTCGACGAGAACTACAACTACGCCGATTTCAAGACCCGCGTCGCCGGCAACTACCATCTGCTCAAGGCCGTCCTCGACTATTGCTGGGCCAATGCCGCCGAGCTCCAGAAGCTCGTCGCCGACGCCGACGCCCGGACTGTCCAGACCGGCCTCGCGTCCAAGGAGACCGACATGTTCGGCCTCGACATCGACGTCCAGCCGCTCCCGGGCAAAGTGACGGTCCAAGGCTACGAGATGGAGGTCCCGCCCCCGCCCGCTGAAGGCGCCGCGGGCCCCTTCCCCCGGATGAGGCCGACCGACCGCAAGAAGGCTTACGTCATGCCCTACTACGCCGACTTCGTCGCCAAGCGCTCCGTCCGGCTCCCATTTGCCTATCTCATCCCCGTCGCCGATCCCGCCGTCGCGGACAAGCTCCGCCAGCACGGCATCGCCGTCGAGCGCCTGACCGCGGCCGTGACCCTCGAGGCCGAGGCCTTCCGCCTCAAGGAGATCAAGGGCGCGGAGCGCCTCTACCAGGGCCACCGGACCAACGCCGTCAAGGGCGAGTACGCCGTCGAGAAACGGGAGTTCGCCGCGGGGACGTACGTCGTCCGCATGGCCCAGCCCCTGGGACGCCTGGCCGCCTACCTCCTCGAGGCCGAGAGCGACGACGGCCTTCTCGTCTGGAATTATTTCGACCGGGACATCGTCAGCCAGTGGGGCCGCGGCGCCCAGACCTACCCCGTTTATAAATTGATGACTCCACTTAATTTAGCGGCCATCGCCCTCGAGTAACCGGCTTTTAATCAATCCCTCGAAGCCGCGGAAGTCCGACGCGAGGCGACGAGGGATATCGTCCCAAGGCCCCCGTGGGGGAAGGGGGACCCGCCGAAGGCGGGGGAAACCGCATAAGATGGTTTCCGGGGTGCGGGGGCAAGGGACGATATCCCGAGCTCAGCCGAGAAGGAGGACTTCCATAAAAGCTCGGGAATCCGGCTATTTCTTTTTCTTCTTGGCCGACACGAGGTACTTGCCGCAGTTCTCGCAGACGTAGATGTCGTTGGAGTCTTCCATGGCCGAGTACATCTGGGTCGAGATGTTGATGTTGCAGCCCTGGCAAACCCCCTCGACGGCGTCGGCGACGGCGAAGCCGTAGCGCTCCATCAGCCGGTCGAAGCGGGAAACGAGGTCGCGGTCGAGCTCCTCGCGGATCATGGCGGCCTGCTTCTGGAGCTCCTTCTGCTGCTCCTTCGTGCCCTTCTTCCGCTTGAGCTCGATCTCCTGGAGCTTCTTGAGGAGCCGGGCCCGGCTGACGATCTTCTCCTCGTGGACGAACCGGAACTCGATCCCGGACAGGATGTCGAATAGCTCGGTCCGGTCCTTGGCGGCCAGGATCCGGCCCCGGTTCTCGGCCCGGATGAGGAAGCGGGCCAGGCCGGCGAAGAGGTGGTTGAAGAGGCCGGGCAGGCTCGGGTTCCAGACGACGAGGATGATCAGGTGGACCTTCTGGCCGTCGTGGGCATCGAAGTCGATGCCCTTCTCCGACCGCCCGACGGCGACGGCGATCTCGCCGCCCGTATCGACGCGGGCGTGCGGCAGGGCGACGCCGTAGCCGATGGCCGTGGAAACGAGGTTCTCGCGGTCGATGATGCGGGTCAGCAGGAGCTTCTTGTTGTCGATGAGCTTCTGCTTGCCCAGGACGTCCAGGAGCGCCTCGATGGCCTCGACCTTGTCCTTGCTCTTGAGGTCATAGACGACCTGAGGCGGCGTGAGGTAGTCAGCAAAGCGGGAGTGACCCGGAGCGGCCTTGGTCTCCATTACCGCCGGAGTTTAGCACACTCCGGCCCAAAAGCCAATCCTCAGCTTTTCCGCTTGAACGAGCTCGTCGGCGCGAACTGGGGCAGGGCTTCGCGCTCCTGGAGGAGCAGGACGATCTCCCGGGCCCACTCGACGATCTGGAGGGCGCCGCGGAGGTCCCAGTCGGGCTGGATCTCGTCGGTCACCTTATGGTACTTCGTTTTCTTGTAATCCTCGAACTTCCGCTGGATGAGCTCCTTGTCCGGGCCCTTGGAGACGATCCCCTGGCTGAGCCAGACGCCCGGGACGCCCGCCCTGGCGAAGCTGAGCTGGTCGGAGCGATAAAAGAACCCGAGCTCGCCGTTGCGCTCCGGGATGTAGCGGAGCCCGAGCTTTTCGGCCGCCTCGCGGCAGATCCCGTCGAGGTCCGAATGCTTCGCCCCGATGGCGAAGACGTCCTCGGTCTCGCCCCAGACATTGGTCATCTCGAAGTTGATGTCGGCGACGACCTTCTCGACGGCGAAGGGCATGTGCCGGGCGAAATAGTCCGAGCCGAGGAGGAGCTGCTCCTCGGCGGTCACGGCGACGAAGCATAGGTCGTCCTTGAGCCTCTCCGGGCGCTGGGCGAAATACCCTGCCGTGGCCAGCAGGGCAGCGGACGCGGAGCAATTGTCGACGGCCCCGTTATAGATCTGGTCGCCCTCGAGGGTCGCGTCCCGGCCGAAGTGGTCGTAGTGGGCCGAGAGGACGATCGTTCGCTTCCTCGCCGCAGGATGCTTGGCCCGGACGAACCCGGCCACGTTGATCCCTTTGACCTCTCGAGTGGTCCTCTCCTGGCGGACCGTGGCCTTGAGTCCTAACGGCACGGGCGTGAAGTCTGGCGTCTCGGCCTTCTCCCGCAGGGCCTGCCGGTCCAGCTTGGCGGCGGCGAGGATCCTGTCGGCCGTACCGCCATGGACCCACCCCTCGAAAAGGAGCCGGGGCGTCCGGTCCGGGAGAAAGAAGCTCTCGTTCCCCCACGAAGCCCTGAGGACGTCCCAGCCGTAGGCCGCGCCCTTGGTATCGTGGATGATGAGGACCCCGGCCGCGCCGAGCTCCTCGGCCTTCTCGTATTTGTAGGGCCAGCGGCCGTAGTAGGTCATGTCCTCGCCTTCGAAGGCGCCGCCGGGGCGGTTGCCGGGCTCGTTGACCTCGACGAGGAGGACCTTGCCCGCGAGGTCGACGCCCTTGATGTCGTCCCAGCTCCGCTCGGGCGCCTGGACGAGATAGCCGCAGTAGACAAGCTCGCCCGAAGCTGCGGCCGGCGCGTCCTCGCGCGCCGTCCGGACGACGAACTCCTCCCCGAGGACGGGGGCGAGCGCGACGGCCGGGCCGCCGATCTCGAGCGTCGCGAGGGGATCGGGCGTCGAGCCCTTCAGGGGGAAAGTTTGAAGGTAGTCCGTTCCGAAGGCCGGCTCGAGTCCCATCGTCCGGAAGTAGTCCTCGTGATAAGAAGCGGCCATCTCGATCCCCTTCGTCCCCACCGCCCGCCCCTCGAGGAGATCATCGGAGAGATAGCGGATATGAGCCGCGATCTCGTCGACGGTGACCGGCTCGGTCCGCTTCATCGATCCCTGGCAGGACGCCAGGACGGCGAGCGCCGCTCCGCAGAGGACCCCCGCCCAGATCTTTCCGCCGTTCATCGTTCCTCCCGCAGAAGAACAGGGATACGACCCGAAGGGATATGTCCCCGGGTACTCATCAAGACTATAACATAAAAAGCCCATTCCGATTCCGGGAGATCCCTCTCTCCGGCTTGGCTCAGGATATCGCTCCTCCCCCCCCGGGCCCCGGAAACCTCCGTATGTTGACCCTGGCCGGGCTTTGGCCTAACATGGGTTGGGGCGCGCGTCTTCCACCTGATGCGGGGACACGCACCGGAAGTATCTGCCCTCGGCGCGACGACGAAAGGAGAGTCCCATGACCAGGTTCCATAGATCCGCCGCGGCCCTCGCCGCCGCCGTCGTCATCGTCTTCCCGGCCGCCCTGGCGGCCCAGGCCCAGGAAGCCAAGGCCGAGCTTCCGGTCCTGGTCACGTCCTGCGGCCAGAGCAACGCGCCGACGACGATCAAGATCGTCCTCCAGCGCCTCAAGCTCGCCTTCGACGTGGATCCTCTCGCGACGCCCGAGGCGCTCCGGGCCAAGGCCCAGGCGGGAACGCCCTACAAGTCGCTCATCATCACCATGGGGGCCAGCCTCAAGGGCATGGGGGCGGCCGGCATCGAGATCGAGGACGAGCTCGCCCGGGCCGCCGCCCTCATCGCCGAGGCCCGCAGGCTCGGCGTCCGGATCATCGGCGCCCACACCGAGGGCCTGAAGCGCCGCTCGCAGGGCGCGGCCGCCGGGGACACGACCGACGAGCAGTCGATCGACACAGTGGCCCCGAACGCGGACATCCTCGTCGTCTACAAGGAAGGGAACTCCGACGGCCGCTTCACGGCGATCTCCCTGGCCAAGAGAATCCCTCTCGTCGAGTACGAGAAGACGCTCGACCTCATCCCGGCCTTGGAGAAGCTGTTCGCTAAGTAAGGAGGCGGCGAGGGAATTCGCCTCATCTTTTCACGAGCGTCGCGAGGCCGAGCTTCTCGTAGACCTCGACCCATTTCTCGACGTCGGCGAGGGGGATGGGCTCGAATTCGGCCGAGGCCGCGTCGCGGATCTCCAGGACCGAGCGTTTCCCGTCCATGAAGTTGCGGAGCTCGGATTCGGCCCGCATGATAGCGACGGGCGGCTGGTATTTGAGCTTCTGGAGCTCCTCGCGCATCTGCCAGATGCCCATCACCCCTTTGATCTTGTCCGTCTTGACCGGGACGATCCGGGCCAACCGGACCTCGTCAGGGGTCGGCGCGGCCTTGACGGGCTTGACCGCCAGGGCCCGGCAGCGCTCCGCGTAGAGGTCGTCGAGGCCCTTGGCGTAGGCGGCGCGGACGGCGTCGAGCGAGGCCAGGCGGGAGGCCAGGCGGCTCTCGCCGCCCTTGTCCCCGCGGATGAAGAAGCGGACGGAGGCCAGCGTGGCCTTCTCCCGGGCGAAAGCCCCCTCGAGGACGTTGCGCCCGTCCTTGGCCGCTCCGTGGACCGTCTTGGCGTCGGCCCGGACGAGATAGCCCTCGGCCTTGGCCAGGTCCCGGCCCAGGCGCCCGAGCTGACGGGTCGAGATGTCAGCCATCATCCGCACGGCCTCGGCCGGACCCGCGTTGGCGAGCAAAAGGGCCGCGGCCGCCGAGATCGTGACGACCCGCTTGAACTGGGTCGGATCGGACTTGTCGGGGGTGTCGCCGCTCGTGTGATACCACATGTCCGGCCAGACGTTGAAGAACACGGCCGGGACGCGCGGGCTCCCTTCGACGAAGACGATGTGGTCGCTGCCGCCGCCATAGCCGTCGAGACGGTAATAGAAGGGGTCGCGCGACCCGGTCGGGGCCAGGACGGCGCCGGCGCGCCAGGCGCTCTCCTGGGCGGCCTCCTGGCCGTCCCCCATCCATTCGATGAAGGACGCGGCGACGTCGTTGAGATAGGTCGGGAGCGACCAGGGCGTCTGGATGAGCCGGAAGAAGCTCAGGTTCTTGACCAGGCCCTCGCCGACCATGTCGTGGTTGATCACGGCGAAGAACTTGGCCGCGGTCGCCGGCTCCTTGTCGAGGTAGGCCCTCGTCCCCGAGATCTCGGGAACGAAGAGGAAGCGGACGGAGCGCTTGAGCGGCGGGACCTTGCCCTCGGCCGTGAGCTTCCGCAGGACCCGGGCCGTCTCGAGGACGGCCGTGACCCCGGACATGTTGTCGTTGGCGCCCTGCATGGCGAAGCCCTCGAAGATGTGGGCGGTGAAGACGACCTCCTCGTCGGGGAGCTCGGTCCCCCGGATGAGCCCGACGGTCATCTGCTCCTTGTAATCGGGGACCTGCTGGGTCCTGACGACGGCCCGGACGACGATCTTCTGGCCTCGCTCGAGGGCGTCGCGCAGCTCGTTCCCCTGACGCTCCGTCAGGTTGAAGGCGAAGGTCGGCTTGTCCTTCTCCCCGGGCCTGATGGAATTCCAGCCGGTCTGGTCCCGGTCGTGCTCGGGATGGCTCGAGGACCAGCCGACGAGGCCGGCCGCCCCGTATTTCTCCACGGCCAGGCGCCGGGCCATCTCGGGCGGGCCGTTGACCAGGGCGATCTTCCCCTCGAGGGCCTTGTCCTTGTAGAACTCGTCCCGGTTGCCCGGGCCCACGTACACCAGCTCGGCCGTCGTATCGGTCGAGATGCTGCCGCCGGCCAGCGCGGCCGCGACCTCCTTGAGGTCGGCGATCTTGCGGCGCCCCGGCTCGACGATCCAGAACTCGCCGGCCTCGGCGTCCCAGGTCGTCTTGCCGCGCACGGGGAGGTCGACGACGGCGGAGTCGGCGAGGCCGTATTCGCGGAGCTTCCCGAGGACGAACGCCGTCTCGAAATAGCCCTTCTGGTACTCCTCGGGCCTGCGGTTCCTGTTGACGCCGACGAGGAGGATCTCGTTCTGGAGGGCGAGCTCGCCGGAGGCCTCGTCGGCGATGGTCCTGAGCACGTCCGGCGGGAGGAGGGTCCGCGGCGGCGCGTCCTGGGCGGCGACGGGCGCGAGCCCGGCCATGGCGATGATGAGGGCAAAGAGAAGCGCGATGCGTTTCATGCGGACCTCCTGGATCGAACCGGAAGGACATTGTAAACCAGTCGGCGGCGAAAACAAAGGCTGCCGGCCGCGGAGCCGCGAGGGTATCCCCGCCGGGCGGGACTGTGCTACAATACCGCCGGGTCGGGGGGTGACGGGAGACGAAGGGAGGTCCGGCCATGATCGCCACGGAAACCGCCAAGACCGTCCTGCTCATCCTGTTCGGCCTCGCGGTCCTCTGGATCGTCATCATCATCATCAAGAACGACACGCAGACGATCGTCCGGGCCATCCTCGTCGCCGCCGTGCTCGGGCTCGGGCTGTACCTCGTCAGCCAGCCCGGGGCTTCCATCGACGGAAAGATCTCCTTCGCGTCCATCCGGGACCATCTCTTCCCCGTCCCCGAGCGCTCCTATTCGTTCGAGCGGCGCGAGGGAAGTGCCGCCGGACGCCCGTCCACGACCTTCCTCTTCCACGATCCCGGGCCGCCCCTCTCTCTGGCCATGATGGAAGGCGGCAAATACATGGCCATCAAGGACATCCGCATGGTCAACGCCGCCCTGAAGTCCGTCGGCTTGCCGCCCGTCTCCACGAGTGTCCCGGAGCTGTCCTCCCTGACCGGACTGCGCGTCGACTCCGATAAGTTCCGCTGGGACGACTACGAGCGGGGCGTTCTCGTCATCGAGCGGGGCATCTGCCACGACATGACCTCCGCCCGGAGCTTCCCCTGCGTCTCCACGATCCGGGTCACGCCCCGCTGAGCGGAGGGACCGCGGGAGCCCGATGAGCGCCACGACCGCCGCCGCCGTGATCCTGGGCATCATGGTCGCGGCCTTCGTCGTGGCCAAGCTCCTCAAGGTCTCGACCGAGCTCTCGCTCTTCGCGGCCGCCCTGGCCGGCGCCCTGGCCGGAGGGAAGGGCGTGCCGGCGCGCCACATCGTCGAAGGCGCGTTCACCTATTTCGATATCGTCCTCATCTTCGTCACCGCCACCCTGTTCATGAACCTCCTCAAGGAGTCGGGGGCGGCGGCGTTCGTCGTCCGGGCCATCCTCCGCCGCTTCCACCGGCACAAGGCCCCGCTCTTCGTCCTCCTGGCCCTCCTCCTCCTCGTCCCGGGCGCGCTGACCGGGGCCGGCAGCGTCACCGTCCTCATCATGGGCGGCATGGCGGCCACCGTCCTCCGGACGATGGACATCCCCGGGCCCAAGGTCGCGGCCATCATCTTCATCATCGCCGGGTTGAGCGCGGCCGCGCCGCCGGTCAACCTCTGGGCCATGCTGACGGCGGCCGGGGTCAACATGCCCTACGTCGGCTTCTTCCTGCCGCTCCTCGTCCCATGCGTTCTCCTGTCGCTCCTGGCCATCTTCATCCTCGGCGCGAAGGCCAAGCCGGTCGACCTGGCCAAGGCCCTGGCGGAGCTGCCCGAGGCCCCGGCGAAGATGACCTGGCTCCGCGTGGCGACGCCCTTCCTCGTCTTCTTCGTGTTCGTCGTCGCCGGACGCGTCTTTCCCTTCGACCTTCCGGCGCTCGGCCTGCCCCTCGTCTTCGCCGCGGCCGCGGCGGCCGCCCTCGCCCTCTCGCCGGCGAGGATCGCCCTGCTCAAGGTCTCCCGCGAGACCGTCCACCAGCTGCTGCCGCTCATCGGGACGCTCACCTGCGCGGGCATCCTCGTCCAGATCATGGCCCTGACCGGCGTCCGCGGCCTCATCGCCATCACGGTCGTGACCCTGCCGGTGACGGTCGTCTTCCTGACCCTGTTCCTCGTCCTGCCCATATCCGAGTCGGTCCTGATGTGGGGCGCGGCGCCCGTCCTCGGCGTGCCGCTGGTCCTTCTCTTCAATACGATCGGGCTCGATCCGGTCGTCGCCCTGGCCGGGATGAGCGTCATCTGGCCGCTCGGGGACGCCATCCCGCCGACGGCCATCATCGGCCGGCTGACGGCGGCGACGGTGGGCCTGAAGGAGCCCTACGGGAGGTTCCTGAGAACCTGCCTCGTGCCGGCGGTCCTCATCGCCGTCGTCGGGACGCTCATGGTCGTCTTCAGCAAGAAGCTGGCTTTCCTGACGGTGTTCTAAGATGCATACGGTCGTGACGGCGCTCTACTATCTGCTGACGGCTTACGTCGCCGTCATGCTCGTCTGGAACTTCCTGAAAAGGAAGAACTGGCAGGAGGAGGCGCTCACCATCATCGTCCTCATCCCCTTCCTCCTCCGCCTCCTGAGGCTCAAATGACGCGCAAGGTCCTGATCGCGGCGCTCGGGGCGGCCCTGGCCGTCTCCGCCGGCTTGAGCTTCCATCGCAGCCGCCATCTCGCCGAGCCGGTCGTCGCCGGGCCGGGCGTTACACGCGTCGCCAAGCTCGGCGATTATTTCGGGCCGGTCCGGGGCACGGTGAATGACTCGAACGTCTACGTCCTCGAAGGCCGCGAGCCCGGGGGAACGGTCCTCCTCCTAGGCGGCACGCACCCGGAGGAGCCGGCCGGGCGCCTGGCCGCCTGGATCTTCGCCGAAGCGGCCTCGATCGCCCGGGGACGGCTCATCGTCATCCCGACGGCCAACCGGAGCGCCTCGACGGCGACCCGCCTCGGCGGGGCCTATCCGCCGGACTTCACGGTCCCGACGGCCTGGGGCGGCCAGAGGTTCCGGATGGGCGACCGCTGGTCCAATCCGCTCGACCAGTGGCCCGACCCCGAGGTCTACCTCCATTATCCGACGCGCCAGGAGCTGGCCTACGTCGACATCCGCAACCTCAACCGGGCCTTCCCCGGGCGGCCGAACGGGACCCTGACCGAGAGGACCTGTTACGCCATCATCGAGCTCATCCGGCGCGAGAAGGTCGACATCGCCATCGACTTCCACGAGGCCGAGCTCCAGTATCCCGTCATCAGCGCGATCGTCGCCCACGAGAAGGGCGCCGAGCTCGCCGCCGCGGCGTCGATGTTCATCAGCAGCGTCGAGGGCTTCTCCATCGGCGTCGAGAACTCGCCCAAGGCCCTGCGCGGCCTGTCCCACCGCGAGATCGGGGACGCCACCGGCGCCATCTCGCTGCTTCTCGAAGCGCCCGAGCCCTTCCTCGACGCCACCCGCGGCCGGACGGACCGCGCGCTCCTGCTCACGGGGAAGGACGAATTCGTGGTCCGGGCGGGCCGGCGCGGGCTCCTTTTCGAGAAGATCGACGAGGCCGGTTGGCCGGTCGAAGTCCGGGTCGGGCGCCACACCTCGACCGTCCTCCAGATCCTCGAGATCTGGTCGGGCGACCACCCCGACAGGGCCGTCGAGGTCTCGGGGGTCCCACGCTATACCGAGGTCGTCGAAAAAGGCGTGGGGGCCTTCCTCAAAGACCCCAAGACGGCCCCGGCGGTGAAGGTCTTCTTCGAATAGGGATCAGGCCGGAACGGACCGCCTGCCCTTCCGGACGAACCCGACGATCGCCAGGATGACCGCCAAACCCAGAAGGATGGCCAGGATCAGGGTGGTCTGTTTCTTGCTGGCGATCGTTTTATCGAGGGTCGCCTGGAGAGCGCTCTTGTCGGCGGTCAGGGCGGCCATCTTCTTGGCCTGCTCGTCGGCCGCGGCCTTGAGCGCCGCCTCGTTCTGCCGGAGCGCGCCGATCTCCGCTTCCTTGGACGCGATCAGGGCCTCCATTTCGGCGGCCTTCTTCTTGAGGCCGGCGATGGAACCGTTGAGCCCGCGGACCTTCTTCTGGTAGGACGCCTCGGTCTCTTTGCCGGCGGCCAGGGCCTTGTCGAGTTCGGCCTTCTGGCCCTCGAGCGCCGCGATCTGGTCCTTGAGCGAGGCGGCGGCCGCCGCGAGCTGCCTGTTCTCGCTCTGGGCGGCGGCGAGCTTGTCCTGGGCCAGCTTCAGCTCCCGGCCCAGCGCATCGTTCTTCTGGACGAGCTCGTCGATGCGGGCGTTGGCCTGGGCAAGCTGTTGCGCGTTCTGCTCCTCGACCGTTCGCAGGCGTTTCTTGGACACGCACCCGGCCGACGACAGAAGAAAGACCACGGCGATCCCCACGCTCAGGACGGCAAGCGCTTTCTTCGACATGACTCCTCCCTCTCCGAAGATTTTATCGAACCTAGAGAATCGGGACGGATCAAGGCACGGGGGATCCGTGCGGTCCCATTATCAGGCGGGGCCGCCGCCCGTGTCAACGAAAAAAGGTTCATCAACGGATATCACCCCTGGCTCCAACCGGGATGTCCCTCTCTACGGCTTTGCTCAGGATATCGCCTCTAGCTCCCCGGCCCCCCGGGAACCAGTCGTCCGGTTCCCCCCGCTGCGCGGGTCCCCTCTCCACGGACGGGGATCTTCGAGGCGACATCCATCGCTGCCTCGAGAGGGGATCCCGAAATTGGGAGTTGAACAAAAAACTGGTCCGGGGGCGGCTGCGTCAGAGGGAGCGGCGGCGGTAAAGAGCGATAAGGGCGGCGACAGCCAGGATATACGCGGCGGTTAGGGCCGTTGCGGGCCCGGAGCGGGCCGCGGCGAGGCGGTAGATCCGGCCGTGGCCCGGAGCGGGCAGGGGCTGGGGGTCCCAAGGCAGCCCATAGCGCTCGCAGAGCCCCTTGATATTGAGAAGATGGATGACCGGGACGCCGGCGGCGGCCATGGCCTGGATGACGCCGCGGCGGGCCGGAGGCGGGACGAAGACGCTCCGGGCAAGCCCAGGTCCGATCTTCAGGACCTCGGGGTCCGTGCCCATGTTGGCCCAGCTCCCGCCGATGTTGACGAAGGCTTTGAGGGTCCTCCCTCCGGCGCTTTCCCGGTAGCGCGCCATCCTCGCGGAGACGTTCCGCTCGAGGGAAGGCTCCTCGATGAAAGGCACTCCGCCGGCCCGGACGCGCGACTCGATCAGGGCACGCCCCTCCGGATCCATGTCCAGGCCGGCGTCCCCTTCACCGCCCAGGGACAGGGCGATCGGGGCGGACCCGGCGAGGCCCTCACGCCTGAGGCACTCTTCCATGTCCAGCCAGCCGAAGCCGGGGATATTCGCCCCCCACTCCGAGGCGCCGAGCGAGGAGATGACGAGCGGCTCGACGCCCATGGCCTCGGCGGCCGAGAGCGTCGCGACGATGAGCGCCGGGAACGAGCTCGAGGCGCCGACGCCGACGACATCCCCTCGCCCCACCCCGGCGTCGCGAAGGAGCCGAACGACCAGGGCCGCGAAGTCCGGGTTCGTCGTCGTCCTCTTCGCTTCGAGGCTGCCGAGAGAGGTCGTGATCACCGACCGCTCGACCCCGATGAGCCCCGTCCCGTTAGGATCGTCGGAGGGAACGACCGGAACGCCCCGGGCCGCCCGGCAATCCCGGAGCGCCGCGGCCGCGCGGGCCATCAGGTCCGAGGCCCTGGCCATCTCGCCGCGGGCCGCCGGGACCCCGAGGGGCGGCAACTGTAAGAGAATGAGATAGATGAGGCTCAACGCCGCGGCCGCATAGATCCGCAGGTAGGGACGGTCGCCGGACGGCCTCGGCGCGTTCACAGGGACCCGACGAGCCGGACCACGGCAAAGGTCAGGGTGGAGACGGCGGCGAGCGAAGCCAGCGTCGGCAGGGCTTTCTGGCGGACCAGGCTCGAGGCCAGGATGCCGGGGACGACCCAGCCGATGACGCGAAGCTCGACCGGAGCGCCGAAGACCTTCGGCAGCAGCAGAAGCCCGGCTTGGGAGAGGACCGCCCCGGCGAGGACGAGCAGGACGAAGCGGCGCCGGCCGAAGAGCACGAGATGGCCGGCGAGGAATTTGCAGAGGGCCAGGGCGAGAAGCGCGGCTGCGAGCGTCGCGGCGACGCGCAGGGGCCGGTCGATATAGAGGGCGAAATATCCGGCGACGACGAGGCCGCCGGGCGCGACGTCCGTGACCTCGGCCCAAAGGAGGGCCAGGACCAGGCCGATGAAGAGGGTTTCAAGGATCATAGGCGGTTCCTTTTTCGGACCAGAAGCGGACGAGGCGCTCCCCCCAGCCGACGATGTTGCCGAGGCCGACGATGACGGGCTCGCCGGGCGCCGCGGCGAAAACTTGTCCCATGAGAGCCTCCGGGGCCGGCCCGGCAAACCGGGAATACACGGTCTGTCCGGCGGCCGGCGCCGTCCGGAACCTCCTCAGGGCCGCCCGGGACGGCGGCCCGGCGAGAACGACGGCCGAGAAATCCCGGAAGAAGCCCTCAGCGGCCGCCCGGGCCCATTGGAGCGTCCGATCGCCGCGGTCCTCGCGCAAACAGAGCAGGCCGACGAGCGGGCGTCCCCCCAGCGGGAACCGCTCCGCGATCCGGGCCAGGACCTCCGCAGTGGACTCAGGGTCGTTGGCGGCGAAGGCGCTGACGCAGACGGCGGGACGGGGCGGATCGCCGTAGAGGCCACGCCAAGCGCGGAGGCTGCCGAAATCGGGCCTCGCGCCGGCTGCGCCCCGCCGGGCCGTGCTTTCGTCGACGCCCAGGAACGCCAGGACCGCCCGGGCCAGCCGGACGTTCGGCTCGAATTCCCCAAAAGGCCGGCGCGGGGCCTCGTCGTCGACGCGATCGGCTGCCGCCCGGGTGACGGGGCGGAGCGACGAGCCGGTCCGGGCCGCCGCGCGCGCGAAGGCGGGATAGAGCTCCTCTTCCGGCAAGAAAACGGCCGCGCCTTCGGGGAAGGCCGCGGCGAGGGTCCGGGCGACGGCCTCCTTCGTCCGGCCCATATCGTCGAGGTGGTCGAGCCGCACATTGGTCACCGCGAGGGTCCCGGGCCGGAGGATGCGGCGGGATTCCGCGGCCAGGCACTCCGCCCCGATGCTCATCATCTCGGCGACGAGGGTATCGGCGCCGAGACGAGCGGCCAGCGCGACAAGCCGGACCTGCTCGCGGACGGACGCGTCGCCCGGCCGGGCGACCGGACGCTCGGAGCCGTCCGGGAGAATGAGCACAGGGCTCGAACCCGTGGTCTTGGCCAGGACCCGGGCGCCCGAGGCCCTCAATCCGGCCGCGATGAGACGGGTCACCCCGGACTTCCCGCGCGTCCCGGTGACGGCGATCCTTCTCGGCACCCGGCGAAGGGCCCGGGCGAGGCGGGCCCGCTCGAGACCGAGATAGGCCAGGAATGCGACGAAGCAAACGGAGAGAACGGCGAGCTCGCGCATGGTCCTTTTCCTCGGCCGGCGAGGAGGGACATTATACCTGTTCTAGCCGGAATATGAGCCATAATCCAAAAAACCGTATTAAATCTAAATAAATGGATTACAAGCTCCTCTCCGTTAATATAAAATATTGATAATAAATAATATAGATACGCAGAATCTTGGCATAATTATTGCTTATTTATGGGGTGATCATAAGGTGCAAAGTCTACCCACATGCCGTATCAAATCTTAAACATGATGTGTGAAGGAGGTGAAAGAGAGAGCAAGTCCAAAGGAAGGGGGCTTAGCCGGGACGGGATACCATCGGGCGTCCGTCCCAGGGAATGGGTTTCGTCTGAACAAGGAGTAATGATTTCATGATGAGAATCAAGAAAGGACTTTTCCTGCTCATCGCCGTGGCCCTCGCCTGCTCCTTCGCCGCCGCCCAGGTTCCGACGGGCCGGTTCATCGGCAAGGTTGCCGATGAACAGGGCTCGCCGCTCCCCGGCGTCTCCGTCGAAGCGACAGGCCCCAGGCTGGTCGGCTCGGCCGCCACGGTGACTGACGCAACAGGGACCTACCGTCTCTTCTCGCTGCCGTCCGGCGAGTACACGATCGTCTTCTCGCTCCAGGGCTTCAAAACCTACAAGCGGGAAGCGGTCGTCCTCCAGCTCGAGCAGACCATCACGCTGAACGTCACCCTCGAAGTCAGCACGCTCGAGGAAGAGGTCACGGTCATCGGCCAGAGCCCGCTGATCGACGTCAAGAGCACCACCAAGAGCAGCGTCATGACCAAGGAAGTGTTCATGAAGCTGCCCCGCAACCGCGATTTCAACGGGTTGCTGAGCACGGTGCCCGGCGTCCAGTATGAAGGCAACCAGGGCGGCCTCTCGGTCGACGGCGCGTCCGGCGGCGAGAACATGTTCTACATCGACGGCACCAACATCAACAACATCCACCGCGGCTACCAGGCCCAGACGATGGTCATGGAGCAGGTGGAGGAGGTCAAGGTCACGGCCTCCGGCTACAACGCCGAGTTCGGCGGGTCGATGGGCGGTGTCGTCAACGTCATCAGCCGCTCGGGCGGCAACGAGTTCCACGGCGACCTTTTCGCCTACTACAACAACAACAAACCGTGGATGCAGGGCCGCGGACGCGACTACCTCCGGACGAGCCCGTACCAGGCCTTCCCCTACGAGCTCGCGGACTACGAGTACGTCAACGGTGAAGACGTCCTCAACAACCTCATCAACATGAAGCGCGACCCCTACGCGCGCTACGAGGCCGTCCTCAACCTCAGCGGCTATATCCTCAAGGACAAGCTGTGGTTCTTCCTGTCCTTCAACCCGACCTACACCCGTTCCGACTACACCCGCTGGTTCAATTCCGATCCGGAAAACGATGCGGAAGCCCGGCTGCCGACCGACCCGATCGGCGATCCCCGCCAGGGCCGTCCGCTCTACCCCGGCTTCTTCTCGAACAACTACTACACCTACGGCTCCGCCAAGCTGACCGCCCAGCCGTTCAAGAAGATGCGGATGTCGGCGTCCTACGTCAACAACTATCAGTGGTACACCGGCGGCACCATCCCCAGCTCGCAGGGCACCTCGGCGAAGAACAACGCCTACTACGCGGGTTATGAATTCTACCCCGCAGGCGGGCCTCTAGAGGGGACGACGCCCGGCTTCACCTACCCGAACTGGAGCGCCAATGTCACCGCCGACTACACGGCCTCCAACAACTTCCTCGTGTCCCTGCGCGGCGGCTTCATGCACCAGAACACGAACAGCCAGAACCAGATCCCGCCCGGCACGAAGTGGTATTTCAACAACTCCAACGTCGGCCTGCTCGACGTCCCCACGGCCCTTCAGAACTTCGTCAACTGGACGAACCACTCCGTCTCCACCGGCGTGACCAAGAAGTACATCCTCGAGCGCGCCAGCGTCAACCTCGACTTCACCTACTACGTCAACCTGGCCGGCGAGCATGCCTGGAAGGGCGGCGTCCAGTGGATCCGCAACATGGAGGACGTCGACAGCACCTGGCTGTATCCCTACGTCAACCTCTACTGGGGAGATAACACCGGAGCGACGCTTCAGAGCTACTATCAGTTCCCGGACCATACCCCGACGACTCCTCACTTAGCCGCGGGCAATTACGGCTACTACGCCATCCGGAACGAATTCAAGTCTCCCTACGGCTCGTTCTGGAAGATCCAAAGCGACGCCTGGGCCATCTACCTCCAGGATTCCTGGACGATCGGCGACCGCCTGACCGTCAACCTGGGTCTGCGGACCGAGAGCGAGTTCATCCCGGCCATGACCACTGACGAGACCATCCCGGGATACACGCCCAAGCCGATCTCGTTCGGCTTCGACCAGAAGCTGGCCCCCCGCCTCGGCGCCATCTATGACGTCTTCGGCGATTCGAGCCTCAAGGTCTTCGCTTCGTACGGCATCTATTACGACGTCATGAAGCTGTACATGGCCGAAGGCGCCTACGGCGGCTTCAAGTGGCAGACGAGCTACTACGACCTCGACAACTACAACTGGCCCGCCATCGCCGCCGACGGCATCGTTAACCACGGCGGCGATACGATCGCCGAACAGGCGGGCGACCAGGCGGCCGGCGGCGACTACAAGGGCTCCCGCGACTGGCGGCACCGCTCGTTCGGCGAAGAGACCGATCCGAACATGCTGCCGATCTCCCAGGCCGAGTTCTCCTTCGGCGCCGAGAAGAAGCTCACCGAAGAGCTGTCCTTCTCCGCCCGCGGCGTCTACAAGCACCTCATCTACACCATCGAGGACATCGGCTACCTGCTCGAGGGAAGCGAAGCCTATGTCATCGGCAACCCCGGCTACGGGGCCGCGAAGTGGACGACCGATGGCGGCCTGTTCGACCCGGACTACTGGGCCTGCCCCAGGGCCAAGAGAGATTACTACGGCGTCAACCTGGCCCTCGAAAAGCGGTTCAGCCACAACTGGTCGGGCGGCGTCAACTACACCTGGAGCCAGACCAAGGGCAACTACGGCGGCCTGTACTCCTCCGACGAGGGCGGGCGCCAGGGACCGAACGTCGACCGGTACTTCGACCTTTGGTTCGAGCGCTATGACATGTACGGCAATCCGCTCGACGGGATCCTCCCCTCCGACCGGACCCACTACTTCAAGGTGTTCGGCTCCTACTCGTTCCCGTTCGGCCTGACGGCGGGCTTCGTCGCCTACGGCCGGAGCGGCCTGCCCCGGACGACCATGTTCGGTTTCAACGACGTCACGTCCGTGGCCAACGGCTACGGCGACCTCGGCCGCTTGCCCTTCCTCTTCACCACCGACATCTACCTCGAGTACAACCTCAAGCTCGGCAGCCGGTACAACCTCAACCTCAACGCCACGGTCTACAACGCCACCAATACCAAGACCATCACCGGCTACGTCGACAACCCCCACCAGAACTCCTGGTACCTCTCCTACGACACCCTCGTCCTGCAGGGCACTCCCGCCGGCGTGTCCGACTATAATTCCCTTCGCCCCGCGTCTGTTTACGACAGCCCGGTGTTCGGCGATTGGAACGCCAGGTACGGAACCTGGTCGATGCGCTTCGGCGCAAGGTTCGGTTTCTAAGGTCTCGCTGAGCAGTTCGCGCAGTTAGCGAAAACGAGCCCGGCCCCCGCGGGGGGGCCGGGCTTTTCTTTTTAGGTCATCTCCGCTGAATGGGGAATTCCTCCATTAGGCTTTGCTCGGGATATCGTCCCTTGCCCCCGCGCCCCGGAAACCATCTTATGCGGTTTCCCCCACCTCCGGTGGGTCCCCCTTCCCCCACGGGGGCCTTGGGACGACATTCCCTCGCCGCCTCATGATGGAATTCCCCACACAGGAAATGAGCCTAAAAAACGGGAGGACGAAAAAGGAGAGGAGCGGGAGGGTCAGCCGCCTTTGGCGGCCAGCTTGACCGTCGTCCAGAACGAGTATTTCTTGGGGGACGGGGGCCTCTTGGCGGCCGGGCCGGCTCCTCTCGGGCCTGAGTCGAGGCTCTGCCCGCCCAGGCCCCCGCCGACCTGCTCGTTAGCGGTATTGGCCCCTTCCCGCAGCCGCTTTGCCGCCGCTGCGCGCATCTCCGCCGTCTCGCCGCCCCACTCGAAGCCAACCGCGACCGGCCCGCCCGCCGCCGGGGCGACGCCCGCGACGAGGTCCGAGCCGCGAAGGAGCGGCACGGAGAACTCGTAGGCGACGGCTTGACCGTCCGGCGCGTATTTGAATACGGCCGGCCGGGCGGACGCCTCGCTCACGGCCTGCACAGGCTTCCCTTTGCGGTCGAGCACCTGGTGATGGAAGAGATAGAAGCCGGCCTTCTGCCGGATCCCGGCCTTGTCCTCGTCGGAGACGGGACCCTGCTTCTCGAGATGGGCGATATATTCCTCGGGGTTGAGGCGGAGCCTTTTGAACAGGACGCCGTAATCCTTGGCCTTCGCCCCCTGGGCGTCGAAATAGAGGGTGACGCCCGTTTGCTCGATCGTGCTCTTGTACTTGGGGTCCTGGATGACCAGGAGGATGTAAAGCGTCTCCCCGTCGTTCCGGAAGGCGTAGGAGACGGCGTTTTTCTTCCACTCCGTCAGGGCGATGCCCTGCCAGTCGCTCTTCAGGCCGTCGACCGCGACGGGCTGGTCGGTCCAGACGCTCGCGACGACGGACTGGCCGGCCCCGGCCGCAAGGGCCGAACCCAGGATAAGCGCGGCGGAGGCCGCGAACACTCGCAGACGTGTCCTTCTCATGGGGATCTCCTCAGGGGCCGCCGGCCCCTATTTCTTGATGAAGCCCAGGATGTTCTTGGCGAGAGCGGCCCGCTCGCCCTCGGGCTCGAGGGCCAGGAATTTCTCGAAGCTCTCGGCCGCCTTGGCGTTGTCGGCCTTGTTCAGGTAAACGTAGCCCAGCTTGAGGAAGGGATCGGGCCAGCTCGGCTTGATCTGGGCGGCCAGCTCGAAGTAGCGGACGGCCTGGTCGAGGGCCTGGTTGGAGAAGTAGATCTCGCCGACGTTGTAGGCCAGGATCTCGTCCTTGGGCGAGGTCTCGAT
>Ga0209253_10001459_pt1 | contig 20718 bp, 18 predicted proteins | sample FrelakmetBRP12BR_FD_187145 | JGI IMG/M metagenome (GOLD analysis project Ga0209253, IMG submission 187145) | Freshwater lake sediment microbial communities from the University of Notre Dame, USA, for methane emissions studies - BRP12 BR (SPAdes)... | ecosystem: Environmental > Aquatic >...
CTGCTTCTTGCATAAAGAAACGGATTTTCCTGTAGCGAAGTTCTCGAAAATAACAGAATTTTGGTTCGGTTTTTTACGCAGTACTTTTTAGGAACCGGCCAGCGGGACGTTTTACAGAGTACTGCTTAGATAATTGAACCAAAATCGTCGGCTTTTCTCTGCATTTTGGCTGCTTCAGTTCAGTTATTTTTGCAGGAAGCAGTAGTTGTTGGCTTATGAAGCCAGCCTTACGTTGACCGTCTGCTGGCGGAAGCGATAATTCCCGGCGTTTTCAAGTACCTGCCCTGCCAGCGCCTCCGGCACATCCACCAGTGAATGTTTTTCCTGGATAAATATCTTCCCAATAGAAGAACCCGGGATTTCTGCATGGAAAGCAATTGTCCCTACGATATCATTTGGACGGATGCCATGTTTTTTCCCCTGGTCCAAAATCAAACGGACCATGCCGATTTCATGCGACTGGTACCCTGGTTTTTCGAAACGCCCCATGGATTGGTAGGAAGCATGTTCCCACGCGCGCCCGCACCGCTCCTGGGACGGCCTCTCGCTTCGAGTATCTGCCACAATGCCGATGGGGGCAATTGAACGCTGCTTTTCCTCCCCGCGCGCCATTTTCAGCGTGACTGCGGCAATTTCCACGGGATCATGCCCCGCCGCGACCAGGCTCTCGACCAGTTCGCGCTCGCGCCGGCAGCGGCCGCGTTTTAACCAGACCTCCACCAGATTCATCAGGCGTTGCTCGCGATGGACGATGATATCATCTTCCGTAGGCAGTTCGGCGCGTTTGATCGACTTGTGGGTAAAGTTCTCCACCTGGCGAAGCTGGCGTTTCTCACCCGGAGCAACCAGGGAAATGGCGATGCCGGTCTTCCCGGCGCGGCCCGTACGCCCGATGCGGTGAACGTACAGTTCGGGGTCATCGGGCAGATCGAAGTTAATAACGTGCGAAATATCGTCAATATCGAGGCCGCGCGCCGCCACATCGGTGGCAACCAGCACCTTGACCTGTTTATTACGAAAGCGGTTCAGCGTCCGCTCGCGGGTGTCCTGATTAAGGTCGCCATTCAAGGCCTCGGAAGCGAAACCGTGTGTTGCCAGTGAATTTGCCAGTTCCCCGGTGGCAGCCCGCGTACGTACAAAAACCAGGGCACTGGTTACTTCTTCCATCTCAAAGAGGCGTGTCAGGGCAGCCAATTTATCCTTCCCGTTGACAATGTAACAACGCTGTTGAATGGCTGCCACCGTCACCTGCTCCCGCTGGATGGTGACATGCTGCGGATTATGCATGTACCGGTCGGCCAGGCTCCGGATGGGCGCCGGCAGCGTGGCCGAGAAAAGGGCAGTCTGTCGGCTGGCTGGAGTCCCGGCCAGGATGGTCTCTATGTCATTGATAAAACCCATCGAAAGCATCTCATCAGCTTCGTCAAGCACCACGGTCTGGACCTGGCTCAGGTTCAGGCAGTTGCGCTCCAGCAAATCCAGCATACGCCCCGGGGTGCCGACCACTACATCCACGCCTTTGTTAAGGCGGGTGATCTGGGGCCCATAGGGTTGGCCGCCGTAAACAGCCAGCACGCGCACGCCGGAAAACTGGCCATACGCGCTGAAGGCTTGCGAGACCTGCAAAGCCAGTTCACGCGTCGGGCATAACACCAGCGCCTGGACATGTTTCTGCCCGGGTATGAGATTATGTAGAATGGGGAGGGCAAAAGCAGCAGTTTTACCGGTGCCGGTTTGCGCCTGGCCAACCACATCCGCACCGCCCAGCATGAGCGGAATGATGGCGGACTGGATGGGGGTGGGCTCGGTATAGCCGAGCTCGGAGACGGCCTGCGTCAACTCCGGACGCAGGTTGAGGGTGATAAATTCTTCAGTCATCAAAACTCCTGTGTTGCTTGTGCCAGCACGTGCGAAGAATAACAAGCGATCTCCTCACGAAGGAGGGGATTGCTAAATAGAATCTGTTCGCGATGACACCTAAAAGGCTGTTTTGATGACACCGTCCCCTTGTCCCGCGGAGCACTCCCGCGGGGCCTGTCCCATTGCCAACCTGCACCACGCCTCCTTGCGGAAGCATTGTCTCTGGCAATAAAAAAGCCCGACCTGGTTTCCATCGGGCATGCTTCGGTAGTGATCAAAACGATTCCCTGAAACGTCCGCTCCGGTTGGAGCGCGGCGGGTAGTATACCACGGATTTCCTTTTATGACGCCTGAACACAGAACCGGAAGTACCATGGCACGTACCTGGCAAATATATTATAATACGATAATTATCATCTATAATAGTTGATTTACAGATGGGAACAATCTCTCCGCCCGAATGCTCATTCACGCCGGAAGCAAGTAGAGCGGAGGAAGGTCAGCAACCAGTCAAACATTGATTTGACAACTGCCATTGATAATATAGAAAGGAATAAAACAAATGAGCACCAACACATTTCAAAAACAAGGCCGCGTCCTTGTGACCGTCATGCAACTGATCGGCAAACTGGATGGTTCCAACTACTTGCAGCTTATCGATGAAGCCAGAAAGATCTACCTGGCCGGTGTGCGCGATCTGCTGATTGACCTGAGCCAGTTGAGCTTTCTGAGCAGTGCCGGTATTGCTGCCATCCATAAAACCGCTTTGCTTTTCCGCGACGAGCCGGTCGCTGAGGATGAGTCGGGCTGGGCCTCCTACCATGCCATCGACCGGGATCGGAGCAATGGGATCCAGCAACATGTGAAACTGCTTTCCCCACAACCCGAAGTGGCGAATGTTCTTGGAATCACTGGTTTCAACTCCCTGTTCGAAATTCATTCCGATCTATCCGCAGCAGTGGCATCCTTTTAGGCAGCTATAGCAATTGCACCGGGGGTATCGCAAGCAAACCTTTAATTCCGCTTGCCCCCTGGAGAGGGTTGTGGTTAAATTCAACCTGGCATGGATTCCAAGACCCTCTCAGTTCTCGAATACCCCAAGATTCTTGCCCGTCTGGCAGACTTTTGCGATTTCTCCGGCTCGGCCGATCTGGCGCGCCTCCTTTCACCTACTCCGGACTTAATTGAAGCCGGCGCGCGTCTGGCAGAGACCAGCGAGGCGCGCCAGATCCTCATCACGAGCGATCTGAGCATCGGCAGCGCTCACGACATCCGTGAGCAGGTGGACCTGGCGGCGCATGGTGGTGTGCTCGATCCAAAAGAATTGCTGGATGTGCAGTCCACGCTCATTTCCATGCGCACCCTGCGGCGCTACTTCGATAAACACTCACAGGCTGCGCCGCAGTTGGCCAATATCGCCTGCCGCCTGCCTGTCCCGGCAGGATTGATCGAAGCCATTGCGCGCTGCATCACCGACAGCGCCGAAGTGGCCGACAGCGCCAGCCCCAGGTTGTACGACCTGCGCCGCCAGGTCCGGGTGGCTCATGACCGGCTGATGGCACGTCTGCAGCGCTATCTGACGGATGCCTCCACCGCCTCGAAACTCCAGGACAGTGTCATCACCCAGCGCGATGGACGCTATGTTATTCCCCTGCGGGCGGAGTTCAAGGGCCAGGTCAAGGCGATTGTTCACGACCAATCTTCCACCGGGGCGACCCTGTTCGTCGAGCCATTGGCGGTGGTGGAACTCAACAACGCTTTTCGCGAAGCCCAAATTGCCGAGCGGGATGAAGTCCGGCGGGTGCTGGCTGAACTTTCTATACATGTGGGCGGACTGGCCGGGGAAATCGTCCCGGGGGTGGTGGCTTTGGCGCAGCTCGACCTGGCGTTGGCCAAGGCAAAATATGCTGAAGCAATTGGAGCGAGCGAGCCCATTCTACTGGGGTGGTCGAAGGTCAAAAGTCCAAAGTCTGAAACCTCTGACCTTCGACCTTCGACTTTTGACCTGCCGACAATAAAGCTTTTAGATACTCGCCATCCCCTGCTGGATCCTGAAACGGTTGTCCCCATAACCATCGATCCGCTCTCCGGCACCTTTGCGGTCGTCATCACCGGCCCCAACACGGGTGGCAAGACCGTCACCCTCAAAACGGTCGGCCTGCTGGCCGCCATGGCTCAGAGCGGACTGCACATCCCGGCCCAGTCCGGTTCGGAAATGCCGTGTTTCGCGGCCATCTTTGCCGATATCGGGGATGAACAATCCATCGAACAATCGCTATCCACCTTCTCGGGACATATCACCAACATTGTCCACATTCTGAAGAAAGCCGATAAGCGCTCCTTGGTGATCCTGGATGAACTTGGCGCGGGCACGGATCCCCAGGAAGGTGCCGCACTGGCGCGTGCCATCCTCTCGGATTTGCTCGGGCGCTCCATCACCACCTACGTGGCCACCCATTTCCCGGAATTAAAGACATTTGCCCACACCACCGCCGGCGTCGCAAACGCCTCACTGGAATTCAACCTCCAAACTCTGCGCCCGACTTACAAATTAACCCTCGGTCTGCCTGGGCGATCCAACGCCCTGGCGATTGCCCAGCGCCTGGGACTGCCGCAGGAGATCATCGAAGCAGCCCGGGGCGATATCAACCCGGATGATCTGCGCGCGGATAAACTCATTGGTGACATCCACCGTCAGCGCAAGATCGCCTTCAAGGAGAGTGAAAAAGCCGAGCGGGCCCGTTCCGAAGCCCGTCGCCTGGAACGCGACCTGGCCGAAAGGTTGGAAAAAATCGGGGAGGAGCGCCAAAAAGTGCTTGAACAGGCGCGCGCCGAGGGCGAACTGGAAGTGGAGCTCTTGAAGACCCAGCTTAAAATGCTAAAAGACGAGTTAAAGAAAGCCCGCCAGCCACTGGATGCACTGCATAAAGTTGAAGAGCACCTGCAGGTGGTGGAAGAGAAATTCCAGGAGCCGCTCAAGCGCAGGCGCCGCACTTCGGAGGATGGACGATCCTCAAAGGGGACTCTGTCGACGATGGCTCAGCGTCCATTTTCCGTGGGCGACAAGGTGATCTTGCGTACTCTTGGTACAGAAGGCGTTGTTTCTTCGGTTGACGGAGATGCGGCTGAGGTCCAGGCTGGGTCGCTCAGGCTGCGGGTCCGGCTGGAGCAGCTGAAGCGAAAGATCGAAAATGCAGAAATTCTGGATGAGAAACCAGCAACGAGTAAAAATGGGTTCAACGTTTCTGAAAAGTCCTCAGGTCACTACACCTCACTCCCTGCCTCTCCAGGCATGGAACTCGACCTGCGCGGCCAGCGCGCCGAGGACGCCCTCGAGCTGCTCGACCGCTACCTGGAAAAAGCCAGCCAGGCTGGTTTGCCGTTCGTCCGGATCATTCATGGCAAGGGCACCGGCAAACTGCGCCAGGAAGTACGTTCAGCCCTGCGGAATTATCCGCAAGTGGAATCGTTCGAACAAGGTGGTGAAAAGGAAGGCGGGGAAGGTGTTACTGTTGCCAAGCTGGCGGGTGGATGAATAAAGGAAATCCAGTTCTGGGTAATCGTAATTCGGTATTCGTTATTCGGTATTTGGTAAGGTTGTTTCGGTAGTGTTGATGATATATGACTCGGTTGGTTCGCGAAGAGTGTAATTCGCGCCGGGTTCACCAGCGCCCTGTTTACTACGTTTAAGGTAGGCGATATAGCCATTGATCATTTGCGACAATTTCTCGCCATCTTGTTCCAACTCTCGGTATAGCACTTCGGGGATGTATTGAACCTGGTAGCAAAAAGAAATATGGCTTAGAGTCTCTTCCAAAGAACCGCGAGCAATGTAGCAGAAGCGAACATTCTCCTGGTAATAATAACGTCCATGACCTTCGGCAATGTTGGCCGGTATACTAATGGTCGATCGGCGCATTTGTTGACAAAGGCCCCATTTCTCCTCGGCAGGGAGGCGAGGGATGAGTTCTTGATATACTCGCAAAGCGAACTCCTGAGCTTTCCGCCACGTTTCAAGACTCTCAAGGTTCTTTATGCTCATTGCTGTTGTTCTCTCATAACCTGTTTCTCGCGGTTATTAACTGCATTTTCCGACTGACGAATGCCGAACACCGAATAACGAGTAACGAATACCGAATAACGATCTTAATCCAGCCTCTGCCAGGCATGTGCAAAACGCAGGATGCGGCTGCGAATGTAATAGACACCCGGGTCAGCGATGGGACGCTGCAGCTTGATCAAGTCGATGGCCTGTTCAGGATCATATCCCTGAGCTATCAGAATGGAGGCCCCCATAGCCGGGCCGCGATGCCGGCCCTTCCTGCAATGAGCATATACCTTTCCACCCGCACGGATGGTTTCCAAGGCAACCCGAACCCCGCGCATCAGGAACCGGATGGGGATGACCAGCACTGGGGAATCCACGCTTGGCAGCCAGAGAAAATCTAGCGGCGGTTGGTGCAGATCAACGACCGGCCGTTTCTCAAAACACATATTGATCACCAAACGGACGCCCAGCTCGCGTAAAGGGTCATAATCATCCAGTCGCGGAATATCACCGATAAACAGGCAATCGGTTATCTGGGAGAAATTCATGCGCTAAATCGAGTCATATTGCAAGTGAAATGATTATTTCAATTTATCGAAAGTTTTCTTTCCCTGGACCACGTACTTACAAACCAGCCTTTAAATCCCCTGGTGTAAAAGCCCCCGGCAGCAGTCCACCAACGCTGGTTTCCTGCACCAACCGGCCCTGCCCGTCAGCAATTAGAACAACCGTATCGAGGCCAAACTCAGCCAGCACCTGGCGACAGCCTCCGCACGGTGAACCGCCGTTGGAAGTGACCACCGCAATAACTTCAAATTCCCGCTCGCCTTCCGAGACCGCCTTGAACACCGCCACGCGCTCCGCGCACATGCTGGTGGGATAGGCCGCGCTCTCCACATTGCAGCCGGTGAAAATTCGCCCGTTCTTCGTCCGCAGGGCCGCACCGACATGATAATGAGAGTATGGGGCGTAGGCACGCCGCCGGGCTTCATTAGCCAGTGCTATTAATGCAGTCCGTTCCTGCTCACTCAGGTTACTCATCTTTCGCCTCGTCTAACTTGCGGATGGGCCGCGCCGGGACGCCCACCACCAGCGTATGGTCGTCAACATCCTTCGTAACCACCGCGCCTGCCCCGGTTTTGGCGTGCGCCCCCACTTTGACAGGTGCTACGAGCATGGTGTCCGAGCCGATGAAAGCCCCCTCTCCGATCTCCGTCCGGTTCTTGTGCATCCCATCGAAATTGCAGGTGATCGTTCCCGCGCCAATATTGACATCCGGGCCAAGTGTGGCATCCCCGAGATACGAGAAATGTCCCATCTTGCTGCCTGGACCGAGCGTGGACTCTTTCACCTCCCCAAAGTTGCCCATGTGAACACCTTTGCACAGGTGTGCACCCTTGCGCAGGTGTGCGAACGGACCGATGCTGACGTTATCTTCCACCAGCGCCTTTTCCATTACGGCAGCCAGGATTGTACAGGCATTCCCGATGGTGGTATCTTCCGCCAGGGTGTTCGGTCCAATGCTGCAGTCCGTCCCGATGGCAGTCTTCCCACGCAGATACGTGTTCGGCCAGATGACCGTCTCCCGGCCGATCACCACATCCGGCTCGATGTAGGTCGTGGTTGGGTCGATGATCGTCACACCCGCCAGCATGTGACACTGGTTGATGCGCATCCGCATGGCAGCTTCCGCTTCCGCCAGATGAACACGCGTGTTGATGCCGATGATCTCGGAGGTATCCTCCCCAACCAGAGTCTGCACCGCCAACCCGGCATTCACCGCCAGCCCGACTGTCTCCGTCAGGTAATATTCCCCTTTCTGGGAAAGCGGGATATGGCGCAGTGCCTGCCACAGCCAGTCGGCTGAGAAACAATACGCTCCGGCGTTCAGCTCCTGGAGGGCCAGCTGTTCTGGCGTGGCGGCAGCCTCTTCGACGATGGCCCGCAGGCTCCCATCCAGATTCCGGATAACCCGGCCAAACCCGCGCGCATCGGCCGCGCTGACGGTCAAAATGGTCATCGGACCGGGGTTCTTTTGCTGGATCTCTACCAGTTTGGCCAGAGTCTCGCCTCGTAGAAGCGGCATATCTGCGTAAGTGACCAGCACCAGGTCCGTCCGGTCGCGCAGGCTAGCTTCAGCCTGCTGGACCGCATGCCCGGTACCCAGTTGCGGGTCCTGCAGGACATAACTGGCGGTATCACCGAGGAAATTGCGGATCGGCTGAGCGTCCTTTCCAACCACGATCAGTGGTTTGACAGAACTGGCAGAGCCGGCGGCTTCAAAGGCATAGGCAAGCATGGGTTTCCCGCAGACGGCGTGCAGCACTTTCGGCAGTTCGGTTTTCATGCGCGTACCCTGGCCGGCGGCAAGAAGAACAGCGGTGACTTTCATATGCTACTCCTGCTTTCTCCCAAATTCATCCAGAGAAGGTCGTGTCAGCAAAGCGGCGCCGGGCTCCTTCCCGGGAAAAAAAGCCCCGCTGGAAAGCGCGGGACAGGCCCCGCTTGCAGGTGGGACAGGCCCCGCTTGCAGGCGGGAAATTCAGGCTGGGGCGCCTGGATTCGAACCAAGATAATCAGCTCCAAAGGCTGACGTGCTGCCATTGCACAACGCCCCAAAGCGGGCGAATTGTATCACAGGCCTTGCGGTGGGACAATCCCTGCCGCGGAGTGACGAATTCAGGGGGTAATCCGGATCTTTTCACCGCGGAGTACGCGGAGAACGCCGAGCAAAAAAGATGCTGGCGATTCACGCCAGCATCACCTGTTTCAGTCTCTTGGAAACCTTGATTATTGCGTGCCGCGCAGGCGGGGATCCAGGGCATCCCGCAGGCCATCACCGAGGAAATTGAAGGCGAACATGGTAATGGCGAGCGCCAGGGCCGGGAAGATGGCCTGGTTCGGATAGGATCGGAGAGAATTCGCGCCTTCCGAGATCATCGCCCCCCATGAAGGCGTCGGTGGGTTCACGCCCAGGCCGATAAAGGAAAGGAATGCTTCAGTTGAAATATAGCCAGGGATGGCGAGAGTCTCAGCCACGACCAGAGGACCCAAGATGTTGGGCAGGATATGCCGGAACATGATGCGGATGTTGGTGGCACCAATGGTATGGGCGGCTTCGATGAATTCCTTTTCCCGCAAGGACAGCACCTGCCCGCGCGTCAGACGGGCCATGGTCTCCCAGGCAGTCAGGCCAATGCCCACGAAGATGAACAACATACCACCCAAAGATTCATCCATTTTGCTAAGTATATATGCGGGGCTGCCTGGTGTAAGGTGGGACAGGGAGGAGCGGAAGAAGGCCAGCAGCAGAATGATGAAAAGCAGGCTGGGGAAGGCATACAAAACATCCACAACACGCATCATGATGTTGTCAACACGACCGCCGAAATAACCCGAGATACTGCCGTAAATCACCCCAATGATCAGGCTGATAAGCGGCCCAATAAATGCCACGGACAGGCTCACGCGCGCCCCATAGACAATGCGGCTGAACAGGTCCCGCCCAACGTAATCCGCCCCTAGGGGATAGACAGTTGATATCTTGGCATAGGGTTTCATCGTTGGGAAAACCTTGGTAACCCATGTGGGAACTTTATTCTGATCGTTCAGGACCTGCGCGTCAAAGCGCTTGATAGCAATCAATGGTGCAATGATTGCCATCAGGATAAGTAAGATGATAATGGTAAAACCAATTACCGCGGCGCGATTCTTTACCAGGCGTCTTAAACCATCTTGCCAAAGCGACTCGCGTTTTCGCGTGAGCGGCACACTGCCGCCCGGCTGGAACGGTTTGGTTATCTGACTTATCTGTGACATAAAACTCTCCTCAAACGCTAATCGTAGCGAATGCGCGGATCCAGGTATGCATAAACGATATCCACAACCAGGTTCGCGATCACCAAAAAGACCGCGTAAAGCAGGATAGTCCCCATGATGACAGGGTAATCACGGTTGGTGATACTGGTAACAAAATATTTTCCCATGCCCGGTATGCCGAAGATCAACTCGGTCACAAAGGTGCCGGTCACCAGGGCAGCCAGCATGGGCCCCAGGATGGTAACCACCGGGATCATCGAATTCTTCATGGCATGCCGTGTAATAATAACCCGTTCGGACAGGCCTTTGGCACGCGCCGTGCGGATGTAATCTTCCCGCACCGTTTGCAGCAGCGTGGCGCGCGTCAGGCGGGCGATGATGGCGGAGCTGCCCAACCCCAGGGCAACAGCTGGCATGATCGCAAATTTAAAGTAATCCCAACCTAGGTGGGTGGGCAGGAAACCCAGGAAATAGGGTGGTTTCGCACCCCAGCCAGTCGGCGGAAACCAATGTAATGCCACGCCGAAGAGCCAGACAAAAATGGGACCAAGCACAATGACAGGCACAGACACCCCCAAAATGGAAATGCCCATACCCAGGTAATCCCAAATGGTGTTTTGTTTCAAGGCCGCCAGGATACCCAGGGGTAAGCCAATTATCAGTGCGACGGTTAATGCCATCGTCCCCAACTGGGCTGAGATAGGCAAATTGTCGCGGAAGATATCATTGACGGTCCGGCTGCGGGACTTAAAAGATGGTCCGAAATTCATCCAGCGGATCCAGACCGAGCCGATCTTGACATTGATCAAACAATCGTCGGATAAGGATGTTGTAGGGGCTTTGGTTGTAATATGTGGGACAAGGACATTGTATACATAGTCTAAATACTGCTTCCACAAGGGGTCATCCAGATGGTAGCGTTCGTTCAAAACCTTTAGTGTTGCCGCAGGCAGGGCTTTTTCGCGCGAAAATGGACCTCCGGGGATGGCATGCATCAGGCCGAACGTAATGATTGAGACAACCAGTATTACGACGACCATGTAAAGTAGACGACGAATAATATATCGACCCATTGGAACTCTCCAATTACACAACACCTTCGCAAATAGTAAACGGTGAAGTGCCAGGTATGACCAACGCGAGCTTACAGACCTTGTGAAAACGCAATAACTGAATGTTATTTAATAAAGAACAATAAGAACGATGAAGAGCCGGTAGGAGGGAGGGGAGAAGCCTCCCCTCCCTTTTCGTTCAAAGGTTTCTTCGTGTTTAGTGGGGAAGGATATCCCACTTCGAAAATTCCTCTTGGCCGCCCACGCCAAATGTGCGAACGACATATGGCTTGGTTACGGTGTTGCGGGTATACCAGTAGATCGGGATGATCGCCGCATCGGTGTAGACCAGGATCTCTTCGGCTTGCGCGTAGATCTCAACACGCTTGGTGTTGTCGGTCTCAACAGCGCCTGCTTTCATGAGGTCCTCATATTCCTGGTTGGCCCAGAAGATACCGCCGGAGGGCTTACCATTGGTGTATGGGTTGGACGAACCGTTGGCAGAGAAGACTTCACGATCGTAGTTATTGACATCCGGGTAATCCGGGCACCAGCCCATGCGCCAGACCTGAGGAGTATTGGCGCCCTTGACCGTCTCCAGGTAAACAGCCCATTCCTGGTTTACGAGCTTGACGGTTACGCCAAGATTGTCCTTCCACATCTGCTGGATGGCCTCGGCAATCCTTTGATGACCGGAGGAGGTATTGAACATTATGGTGATGTCAACTTGATCAGCAGTCAACTTCTTCTCATCCAGGTAGGACTGCAGGTCAGCCTTGGCAATTGCGACGTCAAACTTGACACCCAGATCCGGGTGATCGGCCATGGTCGGGGCACCGGCCAAGCCGGGGCGGGCGAACCACTGCGCCGGCTGCTGTCCACCCTTAAGCACGTTGTCAACCAGGCTCTGTCGATCAAGCGCTTCTGATAGGGCACGGCGGACGCGTACGTCATCCACGAACGGCGCAGTCGTGTTGAAGCCGTAGTAATAGGAGCACAGGTTTACGCCATTGTAGTATTCCGCCGACAGCACGGGATCGGCCTTGACACGGTCTAGATCCGCACTGGGGACAGCGGAAATATCCAGGTTTCCGGCTTCGTAATCAGAAAAGGCAACCGCCTCATCCAACATGGTGAATTGAATTTCATCAATCTTCGGGATCGGTTGTGCCTCGTTACCAGGCCAGAAGGGATTCTTTACAATGGTCATATTTGAATCGTGGACCCACTCGCTCATGGTGAAGGGGCCGTAGCTCTGGAAGAAACCGGGTTCGGTCCAGCGCTCGCCGCGGGCGGCAACCGCGCCATCGCAATCACCCTCGATGACCCACTTGGGCTGCGGACGGGCAACCCACAGGCCAGAAATCTGGACGTTGTAGACAGCCGGCTGCAGGTAGGTCAATGCGATCGTCGCATCATCGATAACCTTTACGCCAACCGTGGCGAAATCAGTGGTCACGCCGTTATTGTAATCGGCCGCGCCCACCATTACCATGCCCAGCAGGTAGCCGTAGGGGGAGGCAACCACGGGATCCAGGTTTCGGGAGATGCCATAGGCAAAATCGTTGGCATTCACGATCCGGTCAGCGGAGCCGTCGCAGGTCTTGACGGTCTCGACCGCATCGCCATTCCAGCGCACCCACGGAACGTCTGTGCGCAGGTGGAAGGTCACGGTTTGGGTACCATCGGCATTGGTGACCGCTTCCCAGGTATTTGCCATACCTGGATAAGTCAGGCTATCGGTCTCGCCGATGGAGGTCAGGCCGACAAAGGCCTCGTTAATGACCTGGATCGAAGAAGTGTCTTCAGCAATGGCAGGGTCCAGGGTCGGGGTATCGCCGACGCCGTTGTTAACATGCAGGATCTTGGGACCTTGCGCCGGGACTTCGGTCGCCGGAGCGGGAGGCTCGGTGGCAGGCGCAGGCGGCTGAGTAGCGGGGGGCTGGGGGGCCGGGGCAACCGTAGCTTGGGTCGCCGGGGCGCCGCAGGCCGAGATGGCCATGCTGAGCACAACCAGGAAACTTAGTACAACAAAAATTTTACGCATTTTTTTCTTCTCCTCACGAAATTTGAATACGATTTGGAAATACATTTATTCGTAACGATGGAAGCTTCAGTTTCTGAGTTTTTGGAAAGACCATCACCTCCTTTAGGATAAGTTATTTAGCTAGAAAACAGGCTACAAAGTGATCCGGTCGCAGTTGGCGGAATTCGGGCCGCGCTTCGGCACACATCGGCACGGCAATCGGGCAGCGGGTGCGGAAGCGGCAGCCTGAAGGCGGGTTGACCGGGGTGGGGACATCTCCCACGAGAATGGTTCTCTGGCGCTTCTCATCTGCCACCGGGTCCGGGATGGGCACGGCCGAGAGCAGCGCCTGGGTGTAGGGATGCATAGGGTTCGCATACAAATTATCACGGCTGGTCATTTCAACCAGCACGCCCAGGTACATCACCGCCACTCTCTTGCTGATGTGGCGCACCATCGAGAGGTCGTGGGCAATGAACAAATAGGTCAGATTAAATTGTTTCTGGAGATCCTCCAAAAGATTGACCACCTGGGCTTGGATCGAAACATCCAGCGCTGAGATCGGTTCGTCACACACGATCAGCGCCGGTTGCAGGGCCAGGGCGCGCGCCACACCGATGCGCTGGCGCTGGCCTCCGGAAAACTCGTGCGGATAGCGGGCAGCAAAAGAGGGATTTAATCCCACCAGTTCCAACAGGTTGCTGACATGCTCTTCAACTTCCTTCTGCGAGGCGATCTTGTGAATGATCAGAGGTTCACCGACAATTTCGCCGACCGTCATGCGCGGATTCAGGCTGGCGTATGGATCCTGGAAGATCATTTGCATTTTTCTGCGCATGTGGCGCAGGTCTTCCCCCTTCAATTTGACCAGGTCGACCCCATCATAGATGACCGACCCTGAGGTTGGGCGATAAAGCTGCAAAATGGTACGGCCGGTGGTGGACTTGCCACAGCCGGATTCACCCACCAGACCCAGCGTTTCACCCCGCTTGACATCAAATGAAATATCGTCCACGGCGTGGACCGCTCCGATCTGCTTTTGAATAATAATCCCGCGCTTGATCGGAAAATATTTTACCAGATGGTCCACACGTAAAATTACATTATCTTCACTCATCCGCGTGCACTCCCAGTTTTGGTATCGACCCAGCAGGCTACACGATGATGATCATATCCAACCATCGCCAAAGCGGGATTCTCCTTCCAACAGCGGTCAATCGCATATTTACAGCGTGGTGCAAATGGGCATTGTTCGGGTCTCTCAAATAGAATCGGGGGTTGCCCGTCGATGGACACAAGACGGTGATGCCCCGCCTCATCCACGCGTGGAAGGCTGCCGATCAGACCAATGGTGTAAGGGTGCTCCGGGTGAGCGTACAGCTCTTTGACAGGCGCCTCTTCAATTATAAAGCCGCCATACATCACAATGACGCGCTTCGCCAAACCGGCAATGATTCCCAGATCATGCGTGATCCAGATGATGGCCATGCCCAATTCATCCCGCAGGCGTTTGACCAGTTCAATAATTTGGGCCTGGATGGTCACATCCAGGGCAGTGGTGGGTTCGTCCGCGATCAGGATCTGCGGCGAACAGGAAAGCGCCATGGCGATCATTACGCGCTGGCGCATCCCACCTGAAAACTGATGAGGGTAATCACCTAGGCGATCTTTCGCCTTGGGAATGCCGACCATCTCCAATAGTTCAGCCGAACGGGCATTGGCTTGTTTCCTGTCCATCCCCAAATGCAGCATCAAAGGTTCGGCCAACTGCAAGCCCACCGTCAGTACCGGGTTTAAGGAAGTCATCGGGTCCTGAAAAATCATCGTGATTTCCGCGCCGCGAATGTGCCGGATCTCATCATTTGACATTTTTAACAGGTCAAGCCCGGAGAAAGCTGCCGAGCCCGCCGTGATTTTTCCAGGTGGCGATTGGATAAGTCTGAGCAATGAAAGCATTGTCACACTTTTCCCACATCCGCTTTCCCCCACGATCCCCAGCGTTTCCCCTTCCTGCAGATCGAAGGAGACACGGTTGACTGCATGAACGATCCCATCCGGGGTCTTAAATTGTGTTTCGAGCCCTTTTACATCGAGTAAGGGAGCCGGCATATACCAAATCCTTCACTATAATAATTTCAGTGGCCTGAAGTCAATTTCAGTTGTCATACAACAAGCCAGGCCCACGCAGTGTATCTGATTATACACGATTTTAACCACAAGGGTCTTGTGATATTTTCATGCCAATAATGGGACAATCTTCACTCTTTACATAAAAGAATATCTTTAGTTCATTGGCTGCAGGCAATCCCGGCATCGAACATCTCAACATTCCACAGGGTACTAGAGGCGGTCGGGTCGAGTGAAAAATGGCACATATCCGGGCGGGCTGCGGCGATTTTAATCCGCCAGTACAGGGGAATGACCGGCAGGTCTTGTGCAAAAATGGCTTGGGCCTGGCGGTAGGCCTCCACGTGAGCCGGTTCATCATTCAGGGATTGCTGGATTGCCAGGCAGGCCGCATCATAAACCGGATTACTATATCCGCTGACATTCGTCCCCACCCAGTAATTGGCGGCCTTTGGGACCTCCGAACTGGTGAACCAGTCACAAGGTGGTTCAGTGCCCGTGCTGCCCATGGCAAACTCGGCCAGATCAAAGCTCCGCCCGAAAAGAGCACCATCCGGCCCGGAGGCATACAAGGCGTTCTGATCAAGGTATTTAACATTAACCTTGATGCCGCACTTTGCCAGCGAGTCTGCCATCACCGTACTTACCTGCACGCGCTGGGCCGCGCCGGTGGTAATGTAATTCAACTCCAGAGGGGTGCCATTCGGAATATTCTTGATACCCCAGCCCTGGCGCGCTGTGGCCGGGTTGTTATCGAGATCCCGCCAGCCGATCTTTTCGAGCAGGGCATTCGCGGCAGCCACGTCAAAAGAATATTTCGTCGCGTTGGAGTTATAGAGCGGATCATCCGCCGGGACAAAGGAATCCGGGACTGCGGTAAGCCCATGCAGCACGGAATCCACCACTTTATGACGGTCGATGCACATGGCGATGGCCTGGCGCAGGCGTACATCACCAAAGATATCCGGTCTATCGTAGCCGGCGTTATAGCCGTTATCATATGCCGCAGGCTGGATGCCAAAGGCCAGTTGTTCCATCACCGGCGGTGTTGCGAACGACACCTGGAGTTGTTTCTGGGCGGCCATCGACCGTAACAGGTCCAGCTGCCCATCCAGGCTTATGCTTGGGTCAAGAATGTCACAGGTGCGGGCGATCAAATCGCTGACGGCGGTGGCAGGATCCGGAACAAAGCGGAAGGTGAGCGTGGTAAATTTCGGCAAGCCTTCTCCAGTGCGGAAGTAATGCGGGTTCTTCGTCAGCGTGATATGGTCTCCGGCCACCCATTCCTGTATCACGTATGGCCCCCAGCCAACCGGAGTGCGGGAACTTTCGGCAGTATTTGGAAGGTCATTGACGGCGATCTGGCTCCAAAGGTGTTGGGGCAGGGGTGCCCAGAAGTTCGTGAGATAGGTCGGGTCAATGTAACCGGGCTTGCTCCACCATTGAACAGTTAAATCGTCGGCAGCTTCATAGGACTGGGTGCGGTATATCATATACTTGGAACCGGCGGCATCCGGATCAGCGTCAAGATTGTAAGCATAAACGGAATCTGCTGCAGTGAGTGATTGCCCATCCGACCAGGTCAGTCCAGGAAGCAGCCGGAAGGTGACCTGCATTTGATCCATCTGGATGGAACCTTTGCCATCGTATTCAATGATGCAATTATCGCTGCGGCAGCCAGCCGGGCGTACCTTCACCCCGACAGCCAACGTAACCGGGGTGTTGCTGGCGTCCAGCACTTCATCTCCGACGTAAACGGACTTCTTGAAGAGCTGCGCATCACCATTCTCCAGGCTGGGAAGACTCTTCAAAATAACCGGCTGGTACCCGTAAGAATTGGTGTCAACCGGTCCATCGTAAACGGCGGCCAGGATGGTACGTGCCACTGCGGAGGGATTGTTAACCGGGAACAGGCTGGCGGGTTCCTGATTCAGGCAAATGGTCAGGGGACGCGCCAGGATGACCGTTGGGGAAGGAGTACTGGGCACCGGTGTGGCTGGCGTTGGTGTGGCAGTTGGGGTTGGCGTGCCACAGGCAACCAGCATGGCGCCAAGAATCATCAGGCTGACAAGGCGAAGGGCAGACCGGTGCTGGGACATGAAGGCGTTTCTCCTCGAGTTGAAATTCATATTCCACGATTATACAACAGACCAAAGTGCCTTATCGGTTCTTCACTGCATTGATGAAATCAGCCAGCAGGCCGTACGCCGTGGTCTCAGGTCCCGGGTTACCCTCGACAATACTGAGACTCGACAATGTGTCGGTATGGAACTCCACAATGGATGAAGAGCCTTCCACGCCATACAACGGCGAACTCTGGTCCACCAGTTCGGGGGCCACGCGCCCCCTGGCAGTGTCGCCGGCACGTTCCGCCGTGCAGACCAGTTTCCAGCGTTTCCCTTGCAGCCGGGCCTCCTTCACCATTTCCGGCGTGATGCCGCGCATGCCGGTGCGCTCCACCTGCTGGTGGGTAAAGGGGAGCTCCATCAGCACGTTGATTAATGCCGCCACCTTGATGGCCGCGTCCCAGCCATCCACGTCCGCGGCCGGATCAGTTTCTGCCAGCCCGATGGTTTGGGCATATCTGACAGCCTGCTCAAAAGATTCGCCGCTCTCCATGCGTCCCAAAATCAGGTTGGTGGTTGAGTTCAGGATGCCGCGGAAACCCTGCAATTGCGCCGCCGGCAGGGCGGATCGAAAGAGGCTGAAGATCGGCGCCCCATCCATCACGGTGGACTCGAAGTAGAATTTTTTATGTCTTATTTTTGCGTATTCCGACAACTCACGATACGCATGCACCACCGCTCCCTTGTTGGCGGTAATGGCATGCATGCCCAGCTCGAGCGCCATGTGCAGGTGGTCGATGGCCGGCTGCCCCGTCGCGTGCTCAACGGGCGTATTCTCGAATAACACCTCTGCTGCGCATTTCCGCAGAAAATCGAAATTGTCCCGAACGGGGATTCTCGAAAGCGCCGCTAGCGACTCCCCGCTTTCTGCCAGTTTGACCGCCTCGGGAATATCCAAGCCGGACAGGTTGATGGCTGCGCCGTGCCGCCCGGTGGCAATGCCGGTCACACTGAAGGTGATGTCATGGCGCTGCTGGAGTTCGCTTTCCTTGCGCTGCAACAGGTGTGCCAAGGCGCGTCCGACATGGCCGAATCCGAGCAGGGCAAGGTTATAGTGGGGCATGCATTCTCCTGTTCTGATGTGCTAGGGTGTCAAGTGCTCCAGTGCCCCCAAGTCACCATCTCCATGGGTCAGGATACTTGACACATGAAACCGAAAACCGTGACACAGGAATACTGGAAAACTGGAACACGTTAAATCGGCGGATACGGAAAGGCGCGCCGGTCAGCCGGTGGGAAAGGAAACTGTCCGGCTCTACTAAGCGCCCTGGCACGCGCCTGGAGCGCAGTGATTTCCTCCGGAACAAGATAAGGCTCGAGCCCAGCAGCCAGTTCGCCAGGTTCTGACAGACGCATGCTAAAGCTGGAAAGCGCTGACAATAGATCAGCCGGGATTTGTTGGCCGGCAAAATCCCACACCACCGTGCGCAACTTGTCCTCGGCATGAAAACACAGCCCGTGATCGATCAGGAAGAGTTTACGGGTACGCTTCTGGATCAAAATGTGACCGCCCTTGCGGTCGGCATTGTTGACCAGTAAATCGAACAGGGCTACCGGGCGCAGGCGCTCAAGCTCGGCTGGTTTAAAAGTGAAATAGTTATAGTCGGGATTATAATCAATATATCGTTGGAGTGAGCCGGGACCGAGCGGCCCGTCCCGCAGCAGGGTCAGTGGAACCAGGCCGAAGCCCAGCGCCTGGCTGACCAGGTAGGCACATACTTCCCGGCCAGCCAGCGTGTTCTCCGGAAAATCCCACAGTGGTTGTTCACCCCGTCCTGGTTTGTAGACCGCCGGGATTTCGCGCCCGGCGTAGCAGACATTTACCAGGAAGGTGTAATTGTAGCTGCGCGTAAATTGGCCCTTGAGCTCGATCTCGCCATTTTCAAGGACAGATTGTAGCGTTTCAGATCGATTCCCCATTTTATGGCAAAACCAGCAGGCCTGAAGCCTGCGCAGCTGCAGCCAACTCCATGTCATATGTCACAACTGTAACCGGCAGGTCAAGCAATTCCTGCCAGGTGAGGGCTGAAGCAAGGTGGATGGCATCATATCCGCGCAGGTTGTGCTCGCATGCCAGCGCATCGGCACGCGCCACCAGTGTCTCGCTGACTGGCAGGCGTTGAAAACTGCTCCATTCCCGATGGAACGTATCCAGAAATTTCCGGGTATCTTCCTGTGAAACATATCGCATACGTTTGGCACGCGTAATGGCCGCGACGACTTCGGAACGTGTCACCAGCACAGTACCATTAAGATCGGACGTGTCCATCCAACCAAGCACATCGGAAGTGCCTTGCTCTTCCACGTACCGTTTGACCAGCGCGCTGGAATCGAAATATAGGATCAATCCCGTAACTCCACGACAATGTCAGAAACCTGCTTGTCGCCGCGATTGACAGCCGGTGGTTTGATGCGACGCAATTTCTTTCCATTCCATTCGACCAGACCAGCCCTGCGCAGCATTTCCAGGCGTTCTTCCAGGCTCACGGCAACCGGCAGGATGCGTCCCACAGGCTTGCCGTGCTCTGTAATGATAATACTCTGCCCATTCTTAACCTTTTGCAGGTACTCACTCAAGCGGGCTTTGAGGTCGCGTATGCCCACGGTTGTTTCCATAATCGCAACTCCTGTTGTGACTATATTATAGCATAATGGTCACAATTTTAATGCTTGTGGCCGTTCTTCTTCGGGCAGAAGTGGCCTTCCGGTTCCATCGGCTGCCCGCATTGTGGACAGATGGGGCGTCCGCGGTTGACAACTTTCATGCTCCAATCCGCCAGCCAGCCGGCCTGCAGACGGCTGCACCAAAATCGCACCACCGAGGCCTCTTCCGGATCCCCACCTTCCATCACGACTTCACGCACCAGGATGACCACCAGGTCCTGGTCGGCATCATACCCCAGGCCCAACTCTCCGGCACGGAAGAGCGGGTCAACCGGTGGCGTAATGTGCATTTTATCTTCTTCATATTCTTCCGAGGGCTTGGCTAAAGCCGGCTTCTGGCGGTTAATTTCGATCAGGAGTTGCTCCAGCCCGGTCGCCAATGTTTGCAGCTGCAATTTTTCAAGAATCAATGTCACCGGCTGGATATCGCTCTCCCGCCAGCCCTGTAGATAAAAAACGCGCTGCCCGGGTTTGCCAATGGCATCCGAGGTGATATGCTGGACCGGGTTGAGATCAAGTTCGGAACGGGTCATGCCTAGCCTTCTTGTTTAATGGGAAAACTATCAAAATCGCGTGCCACCTGCACATTCGGGAAGATCGGTTGGGCTTCAGCCAGGATATCCTTGTCGCGGTAGCGCCGCGAGAGATGGGTCAAAATCAACTGCCGCACACCTGCTTCGACCGCCAGTTGCGCGGCCATTTTTGCCGTCAGATGGCTGAACTTCCTGGCCAGCTCGGCTTCCTCTTCCAGGTAAGTGGATTCGATCACCAGCGCATCCACACCCTGGCAGGGGGCAGCCAAATCTTCGACCCGCCCGGCATCGCCGATATGCACCAGGCGCAGCCCGGGCTTAAGTGGACCGAGTACGTCATCCGGGCCGACCTTATTTCCATTTGCCAGTGTGATGATCTTGCCCTGCACCAGGTCACGCCGGATGGGGCCTTCCGGTACACCCAATTCCTGCGCTTTTTCGGGCAGAAACGGACGGTGCGAAC
>Ga0209253_10001461_pt1 | contig 20712 bp, 17 predicted proteins | sample FrelakmetBRP12BR_FD_187145 | JGI IMG/M metagenome (GOLD analysis project Ga0209253, IMG submission 187145) | Freshwater lake sediment microbial communities from the University of Notre Dame, USA, for methane emissions studies - BRP12 BR (SPAdes)... | ecosystem: Environmental > Aquatic >...
GACGCGAGGTCTTCGCCGTACCCTCCCCGGTCACCGGATCCGCGCGGAGCGGCACAAACATGCTGATTCGTGAAGGGAACGCCGTGCTCACGGAATCCGTGGAAGACATCATGGCCGAACTGGGCAGCCACCTGCACGGCGCAGGCATCGTTCTTCCGGTGCGACCCGTGGAGTCCCCTCCCCCGCTGACGCTTTTCGAACAGAAGGTATTCGATGCACTCACCGACCGCCCCGTCCACATCGATACGGTTGCCGAGCTCTCGGGGTATTCCACATCGGAAGCGCTCGTGCACCTGCTGGCACTGGAATTCAAAGGAGCGGTCCGGCAGCTGCCCGGAAAGCTCTTTCTACACGCGTAGCCGCCCTCTTTTCTTTGTCCCGGAAATTTGGTATACTTTTTGGGTATGTTTCGCATCGAAAATACCCTGGTGGACGATGCCGTTGTCGCGGCCCCGTTTTGCTGCGACCTCCGCTCCTGCGCAGGAGCCTGTTGCACGCTGGAAGGCGGGCGGGGCGCACCTCTGGAAGACGGGGAGGTGGCGCGAATAGCGGAGCATTATCCGTTGATCAAAGAGTATCTTGACCCCCGGAATATTGCGGTGATAGACCGGGAAGGCCTCGTAGAGGGGTTTCCGGGCGGCTATGCGACAACCTGCATCGACCGCCGCGCATGCGTGTTCGTGTATATCGACGGGGACATTGCCAGGTGCGGGTTCGAACGGGCATTTCTTGAAGGCAGGAGCACCTGGCGCAAGCCGCTTTCGTGCCATCTTTTTCCCGTGCGCGTCGGCAGCGCCGGAGAAACATTCGTCCGCTACGAACAGATCCCGGAATGCCGGCCCGGCAGAGAACGCGGAGAACGGGAACGGATGCCGCTCCACCACTTTCTGCGCGATGCTTTGATACGGAAATTCGGTCAACAATGGTACAGACAGCTGCTCGAACGCTGCGCCGGAACAGGGCGATCGTAACCATGCCATGCTGAACATCTCGCTCCAACATAGAATGATGATGAAGCTGTCGCCTCAACAGGTGCAATACCTGAAGATGCTGCAGCTCCCCACCCTTGCGCTTGAGCAGAAGATCAAAGCCGAGCTGGAGATGAACCCCCTGCTTGAAGAGGGGTATGAAGAAGAGATGGAGGCGGTCGCCGAGGAGCAGGCCAAAGAGGAAGCAACCGCCGAAGAGCCGGCTCCGGAAAAAGTGGAAGAAACCCACGAAGCGGCGGAAGATGAGAAATACACCATCGAAGACTACATGAATGACGACAGCTCGGGCTACAAGGCCCGTGAGGTCTTCGACGGCGAAGAAAAGGACGACTATCCGGTTCCCGACAGCGTTCCCCTCTATCACCGCCTGCTGGAGCAGTTCAGTCTCCTCGATCTCGACGATGACGAAATCCTGCTCGGCCAGGAGATCATCGGCAATGTGGATGAAGACGGTTACCTGCGTCGTGACATTCCGACCATTGTCCAGGACCTGAATCTGACGCTGGGCACGGCGATCCAGGTGGACAAAGCCGAAACGGTCCTGAAGAAGATCCAGATGCTGGATCCGGTGGGGATTGCCAGCCGTTCGCTCCAGGAATGCCTCGTTGTCCAGCTGGAACTCGCCGATCTGGATCCCGCGGTGAAAGCCCTGGCCTACCGGTTGCTGACCGAATTCTACGACGACTTCACGATGCGGCACTTCGAGGAGCTGTCCCGGAAGCTCGGCATCTCCTTCGACGATCTCAAGCGCGTGATCGAAGTCATCCAGCATCTCAATCCCAAACCGGGGGAAGGGGAATTCACCCAGCACGAAAACTATGTCGTTCCCGATTTTATCGTCATCAAGACCGAGGACGACTTCATCATCAGTCTGAACGACCGGAACATTCCGCCGCTGCGGATCAACCGGGCGTACAAAGAACTGATGTCCAAACGCAAAAAGAACGGCGTCTCCACCGAAGCCAAGGATTTCATCCGGCAGCGGTTCGAAGCCGCCAAGTGGTTCATCAGCTCCATACACCAGCGCCGGGAAACGATGCTCCGGGTGATGAGGACCATCGTGGACAAGCAACGGGAGTTCTTCGAGACGGGAGAAGGACTGCACCCGATGATCTACAAGGACATTGCCGAAGTGATTGAAATGGACATCTCCACCATCAGCCGCGTGGTGAACAGCAAGTATGTCCAGACGGACTACGGTGTTTTTTCGCTCCGCCATTTTTTCAGCGATGCCATCAGCACGACCGACGGAGACGAAGTGTCCAACAAGGAGGTCAAGCGAAAGCTGAAGGCCCTCATCGATGCCGAGGATCCCCTGAAACCCTTGAGCGACCACAAGCTTGGCGAACTGCTGAACGCGCAGGGGTTGAACATCGCCCGGCGTACCGTCGCCAAATACCGTGAGGCAATGCTGATCCCCGTCGCCCGCCTCCGCCGCAAACTCACCTGATCCCCCCACGACAAGGAGCGGTGTCCATGGACGGCCGTTTCCATTCCACCACAGTAATCGGCCTCACCCGCGAAGGGCGCACGGTCATCGGCGCCGACGGTCAGGTGACCGTCGGACAGACAATCATGAAGCACAACGCCCGCAAAGTGCGCCGCCTGCAGGACGGCAAGGTGCTCGCGGGATTCGCGGGCTCGGCAGCCGACGCTTTCACCCTGTTCGCCAAGTTCGAAGACTACCTCGGGAAAGAACGCGGAAATCTCGAACGCGCGGCCGTGGAACTGGCCAAGGAGTGGCGCACGGACAAATATCTGCGTCAGCTGGAGGCATTGCTGGCGGTGCTCAACGGGACGACGGCACTGGTCATCTCGGGGACCGGGGAAATTGTGGAGCCCGATGACGGTATTGTGGCCATCGGTTCGGGAGGACCGTACGCCCTGGCAGCGGCGCGTATGCTCATCAAACATACCACGCTGCCCGCCCGCACAATTGTGGAAGAATCACTCCGCACGGCCGCGGGCATCTGCATTTACACCAACCAGAACATTGTCGTCGAGGAGCTGTGAGACCCGGCCGGCGCGGGGACCGGCCCCGCGATGACGGCACCTTGCCGGTGAGTGCTTCCGGCCAGAGAGGCATGTGAAGCACCCCCGGGCAACGACGACACTCGAAAAGCGTGTGAACCCCATGACGAACAGCACACCAAAGGACCTTTCACGGGATCTGACTCCCCGGGAAATCGTCCGGGAACTGGACAAGTACATCATCGGCCAGGACAATGCCAAGCGGTCCGTCGCGATCGCCATGCGCAACCGCTGGCGCCGCCTGCAGGTGCCGCCGGGACTGCGCGAAGAGATCATGCCGAACAATATCATCCTGATCGGTCCGACGGGCGTCGGGAAGACGGAGATCGCGCGGCGGCTTGCCCGCCTTGCCAACGCCCCCTTCATCAAGGTCGAGGCGTCGAAATTCACCGAAGTCGGATACGTGGGGCGTGATGTCGAATCGATCATCCGCGATCTCACCGAATATGCCGTCACGATGGTAAAAGCCGAACGGCGGGCCGAGGTGAACGAGAGCGCCCGGACAATGAGTGAGGAACGGATTCTTGATCTCCTCGTCCCGCCGCCGCGCAAACGCGCCGGTGCTGCTGCAGAAGAGGCACCGGCCACGGAGGAGGACACCAGCGCCACGCGCGAGAAGTTCCGGCAACGGCTCCGCGACGGTCAACTGGAACACCGGATGATCGAGCTCGACGTGCCCGCATCCGAAACACCGCTCATGCAGGTGATCGGACCCATGAATCTGGACGAGATGGGAATTAACCTGCAGGACGTCTTCGGCAACCTGCTGCCCAAGAAAACGAAACGGCGCAAGGTGACGGTGGCCGACGCGCGCGTCATCCTGACGAATGAAGAGGCCCAGAAGCTGATCGATCAGGATGCGGCCGTGAAGGAGGCTCTGCAGCGAGTGGAGAATTCAGGCATTGTGTTCCTCGATGAAATCGACAAAATCGCCGGCAGCAGGAGTCAGGCGGGCGGACCCGATGTCTCGCGTGAAGGCGTGCAGCGCGATTTGCTGCCGATTGTTGAAGGGTCCAACGTCATGACTAAATACGGTATCGTCAAGACCGATCACGTCCTGTTCATCGCCTCGGGAGCGTTTCACGTTGCGAAGCCCTCCGATCTCATTCCCGAATTGCAGGGCCGTTTCCCCATCCGGGTGGAACTGAGCAGCCTGACCGAGGAGGATTTCATCAAAATCCTCACCCTGCCGGAGAACGCCCTGCTGAAGCAGTATGCGGCTTTGCTGGAAACCGAAGGTGTCCATCTGGAGTTCCGCGAGGACGGCATCCAGGAGATCGCCAGGATCGCCGGCGAGGTCAACGATCAGGTGGAGAACATCGGCGCACGGCGGCTGCACACCATTCTCACGACACTCCTTGAGGATACGCTGTATCTGGCTCCTGACGAAGTTCCTGCAGATACGATTGTCATCGATCGTGACCGCGTGCAGTCCCGCCTGGCAGGCATCGTGCGGAACCGCGATTTGTCGAAATACATCCTGTGAATGAAATGGGGATGGCCCAACCGCCATCCCCATTCCCCCCGTACGACGGTCCCCCGACCACTACAAGCGAATACGCATACCCATGGCGACTGAACCGTGTGCCAGCGCATCCTCCTCCAGGAGGAAGTTCAAATGTTCCGACGCGATGTCGAAATCGAACACACCGAAGTGGAGGCCGAAGCCAAGCGCGAACGTGAAATCATCCGTGCCGCCGACCGAGATCCCCGTGCGCAACGGGAGGAAACTCCACGGGCGGAATTCCAGCCCGGTGGAGAAGCGTCCTACCTGTGCGGCCCCGGCGCCTTCCACGAGCCCCAGATTGTAGTCGCACGCCAGAGTCCATTCACCCCAGAAGATGGATTTCAGCGCCGGTACCCGGTGCAGTTCCACGGCAACGCCGACGCGGAATGTCGTGGGCAGTTCCGACGAGAAATTCTCGCCGGGGCGTGTCTCGCCATGCACCGCTTCTTCTATGGAATCGCGTTGCGCTTCGTTGAGCGGATCGTCCATGCGGATCGATGCAAGAGCATACATCTCTTCCACACCGCGGGTCCATTCAACCGACCCGATGTCCGTCACGGCGAGGCCCACCCTCAGGTAGTCGAAAATCTCCGAGGCCACACCGAGGTCGACCCCGAAGCCGGTCCCTGCCGGGGCCGGAAACATGTCAAATCCTGCATTGTCGGTGCCGCGGAATGATTCCATCCCGGCCAGCCGGCCAAGCACATCGATACGTCCGTTCAGAATACCGTCTGTGCCCGTCTCCAGACGCGTGTTGAACCGGGCAATTCCGAAGTACCCCAACCCGTGAATCAGTTTCACAGCGGCGCCTGCAGAGAGCGATTTCAGGAAGAACGGACACGGGAGTTCCCTGCCGAAGGAAAGCGCGTACTCGCGCATCCATGCCGCATACGCCGACGTGGCGCTGAAATCATAGACGGATCCCGGCGTATTGCCATACAGCAGAAAAGCGGCGTAGTCGCGCGGAACCATCCCGTTGACCATCACGTACTCCGTGGCCGTCACGGCCACCGTGCCGTAATCTCCGATCCGCACCGACAGCCCCAGCGGGCGCACCTCGAGATGCGAGGCAATGCGTCCCAGACCGTCCGGAAAGGAACGGAGAATGTTCTGCTTATCCGCGTCGTTCAGATAGCGTCCGACCCGGCCACTGTCGGTTTCGACTCCCGTGAAGTAGTCCTTATACATACCGTAGTTCAGAAAATCGCTGCCGACATGAACCCCGAACCGGATCAGGCTGAACGTCACGATCGCTTCGTCCGGGACCGCGAGGTTTGCCGGATTGATGCCGACGGCATCCAGTCCGCTCGAGGACGCGACAAACGTCCGCGCCATCCCCATTCCCCGAATGTTGGTCCGTTCTCCCCCGGCGTAGAGCGCCAGCGGGACGATGGACGACCACAGCACTCCTCCGGCCAGCACGCGAATCAGGCGGTTGTTCATGGTTTCACCCTGTACGAGAGTTGTGTCCACACACGCACGCGAACACGGTCGGTGGCGTTGAAATTGACGGCGCCGGAACCCGGCGTATTCACCGCCACGCCCACCTGAACAAAATCCGCGACATTCAGTGACCGCAGTTCGGTATTCTGCATTTCCACAAATCGACTGGAGCGCGCGGGAGCCTGCACATCCCCGCCGGCAAGAATGCCGGCAACGATCGTTATCGAATCGCCTTCCGATTGGGGAATAACCAGCAGGGGTCTGCGGCTGCGGTCCAGCAGGGTCAGTTTGATCTTCACCCCCATCGGAAGGCCGTTGTCGATTTCGACAAACATGCGCCCCGAGTTGAAGTCGTTGAGTTGTGTGGGATCGATCCGGTGGTCGGCGGCACCGTCACCCGTGGTATCCCCCATCACGAGTGTGTCGGCAAACACGCCGTCGGTGATCCGCATGCTCAGGGGGACCGAAAGATTCACATTTCCGGCGAATGAACAGTTGCGCCCGATTGCAGCCGGAGCCGTGGTGTCAAAATCCGGATTCAGCCAGACAGTGCCCACCACGCGCAGGGAATCGGGGAGATTGCCTGAAATCTGGGAGAGGAATCCTCCTACGTCACCCGGCGCAAAAGCGATCGTGCCCAGTCCGGTCGTCCCCTTCGTAACCGGCATTTGCAGCGATACGGTTTTTCCGGTACGGTCTTTGGCTTCAAACCGCAGGTCCAATTCCATCGGTGCAGCGATGGACGTCTGCGGCGTAAAGATCATGTTGGCACCCGGCAGGTCGATCTGCCCCTTGAACTTCTTTCCGATCTCTCCGAGTTTCAACGCAACCCGTTCGTCGATGGCGATCATGGTGGGTTTCAACACGGCAATGGCGCTGTCGGCGACCACGGAACCGCTCGTTACATACACGCGCACAAAATCCGTCGATCGCAGTGTCACCGCACCGCCGTCCCCGGCACCGTACAGGTCCGCGACACATTCCGCAACCAGAGACCTGAGGAACCCCCCGTCCAGGGAACGTAACCGTGTCCGGCCGAGATCGATGGACAGGACAGCAGAATCACGCGGGGCAATGTTGACTGTCTGTTCAAAGGTCTGCCCGGAGGAACGCAGCAGTTCCGGCAGCCGCAGACGGAGGGCCGTGCGCAGGTCAATACTGCTTACGAAGCGAAGATGCAATGTCCCGCGGTTCAGCCACACTTCGCGGATTAACGATTCGGTATTCATGGGGATCGACCGGGTCGCCACAAAATGCTGCGGGGGAACCTGGGTTGTCGTTGAGGAGAGGGCAACGAGGTCCGAAGAGCTGATCGTGGCCAGCAGCATCGTATCGGGAATCGTCACCAGCAATGAACCGCTTCCCCGGCTCGAGATGCGCATCGTCTCCAGGCGCACACGCTGGAGGACGGTTTTTCCGGCAAGATCGGTCTGTACCGTGCGCACACCGTGTGCCGGGATCTCGGCACCACCGAAATCAAAACTGGCAATTGTCCCGCCGGCCTGGTTCACAAGCTGGATCGGGGTTTCGATCCTGACCGGGACGTCCATCCGGTTTATCAGCCTCAACTGCACAATGCCGCTCTGCAGCACGGCGCTTTGAACGTTCGGGAGTTCGCCACTCACCGCGGGGATGTCAGTCGGCGGCAGTGCTGGGAATATGGTCGTCATCCCGGGCGTGAACCCCGGAATCTGTATGTTCAGGTCAATCGGAGGCATGCTGACGGAGAACGGACCGAGATCCGCACCGAAACTCGTCTGGATGGGATCGAGTGCTATACGATCGCCGACATACGTCGGGTCAGCCGTCACCGAACTCTTCAACATCAGCCGTGTTCCCCCGGGGGCGACCTGCAGGATGCTGGTGTCCTTTTGCACGATTTCTTCAAGCGTATAGGTGCGGTTGGCGACGGGTGCCGATAGATCCACATCCCATTGCGGCAGTACCGGTTCCATGGGTTTGTTGAAACAATGAAATGCGCCGAACGCGAGAGCGAGCGATACGGCGCGTATCAGAAGAAGCTGAGTTTGTTGTCTGTCCATTCTCCGCCCCACGTGTGGCTGATGTCCCCACTGTTTGTTCACTGGGGACTGGTAGTACAAAGCCGGTGCCAGGGGGTTGAACGGAGTGACGGAGCGCACGGCCTGCGCCAGGCGCATACAGCGTAAGGAGTTACAGACCGGAAGCGGAACAAGGACAAACGGATCAGGGCGCGGTGGGAACAGAATACGTGTTGATTCTACAAAAAGATGGAGGGCGAAAACGCCCTCCGCCGGACCACGACAAAACGCGCGTTTCAGGCAGACTGCTAGTGGACCTTCTCGTCGGGCATCATTTGCTGAAATCCAAGCGCGGAACCGCCATCGCCGTGGATCTTGATTTCGCCGAACTTCATTTCATATTTGGCGATGTTGTCTTCAAGAGCCCGCAGAAGCAGCTTTGCATGTTGGACGGTCATGATGACCCGGGCGTGAACCCTGGCTTTCGGCACACCGGGAAGGACACGGGTAAAATCGATAACAAACTCAGCGGGCGAATGGGTGATGATGGCAAGGTTGGAATAAACACCTTCGGCTTCCTTCTCCCCGAGTTCGATATTGATCTGCTGTTGTCCGGGATTGGCCTGGTCGCTCATCGTACATCTCCTTTTCAAAAAAAAAGCCCTGACCCGAAGGGCAGGGCATTGGATACGGCAGAAGATTACTTCGCTTTGGTCAGTTTGTCGTACCGCTCGAATGCGGCTTTGGACTTCTCGACCATGTTCAGATTCGCATACAGTTTGCCGAGCTGCTGCAGCAGTGCGAGATCGTCAGGGCGGAGCTCCTGAGCCTTCTCCAGGTACGGGAGGGCTTCCTTGAACTTCTCCTTGTAGGTGACATCTTCCTTGACGTCCTTCCCCTTGTTCTTCGCCCGTTCCGCATCCGCTTTCTTGTCCGATTCCGCCTTCATGGAGACACCCCAGTTCAGGTACGAAACGCCGGTATTATAGATGGCGTCGCCGTAGGCGGGATCGATTTCGATTGCTTTCTTGAACTGCTCCGTGCTCTCTTCAAACCGGTCTTGTTTCAGCAGGAAGACACCGTATGCGTACCGGAACACCTTGTTGTTCGGGTCTTTTTCAACGGCACTCTTGGTGAGAGCCATCGCCTTGTCCGTGTTTTTCGAGCGTTCGTAGACGTCGATAAGGTTGGTGATATTGTCGGCGCTTCCGGGATTCACCTTGTATGCCATTTCGAACGCGGTCGCGGCGCCGGCGAGTTCAGCGTTGAATCCGGCTTCATCCGAGGCCTGCTGGCGTTCGAGGGCCTTGGTATAGTGCACCTGCCCAAGCAGACGCGCGGCTTCTTCAAAGTTTGGGTTTTTCGCAACAGTGGTTTCAAGATCCTTCTGAGCGCTCTTCAAGTCCTGCTGCGCATAGTATGCGAGGGCCCGAACGTAATACGTGGTCGCACTGTCGGGAACCATGTCGATCGCCGTCGAAAAACGATCGATCGCCACCTTGTAGTAGCCCGAGCTGTCGCGCCCCTTGTTGTAGATGCCGACACCGTCATTGTACATCATCGCCCAGATAGCGAGACGGTTGCGGGAAATCTCCGTCTTGTACTTGTCCGACAGCTGCAAAGTGCGTGTGTAGGCTTCGTTCATCTCCGTATACTTGCGCATTTCAAGGCGCACCTGGCCGAGCAGAAACCACGCTTCTTCATTCTTGTCGTTCTTGGTCACTTCTTTCAACAGACTCGCTTCCGCTTTCTCCCACTGCTTTTGCTGCATGTAGAGTTTGGCGCTTGTGGTTTCTGCAGAACCGCACTGGAATCCGGTGGTGGTGATATACACGAATGCCAGGAAGATGATACCGAGGGGTATATACCGTTTCATGGTGACTCCTGATTGGGGGAAGGAAGATCAAAACGTAAGAATATAGCCATTCCGCTCTGAAAAAGCAATCCTCATGCTCCTTGACTTCCGCTCTTTGTGGCGGGCCGCCTTGGCCAAGCCATGACTATCGTCCGGCACTCAGTAGTTAATCCTTATGATGGGCGCAAACACGATATAGTTGTCGTAATGCCAGGGAGGGAGATTGTCGGATCGAAAAGCCTTGAAATAACTTACGGACACGCCAAAGTTGTTGCTCAGCATCAGAACCGGTTTCACGACAAAAAAACCGTACCCGTCCGAAAAGCTGTAGTGGACCGCCGTGCGGATGTCATACTGCAGGAGTCCGCCACTCTCTCCGATGCCACATTCGAGCGAGGCGAGGAGATTGTTGACAGCCGGCTCGATTTCTGATGCGCCGTTGTTTGGCAATTCCACGCGGGAGAAGTGATGCAGATCGTGCCAGGCAAGGCCGGCCCCCAGGTTAAACACACCCAGACGCTTCACTTCCGCCCCAAGGATAAGAGCGTTCCGGATGGAATAGAACGTCTCCGGAAGACGGGGGGAAAAGCTCTCCTGCTCCTGCACGGCTACAGACAGCTCCAGGTGCAGGCGGACAAAGCCCGCTGTATCGATCCCCAGGAACGGGACCCGTGTCCAGGGGGTATAACTCCCGCTCAGGAATACCGCCGTGCCCGACCCTTCCAGTTTCCGGTTCTTGAACATAGAGTTGGGAGACGGTACCGTTGTCTGGGGAACGGAGAAGTTCATGGGTTCCTCGATCCCCACCTTGATCCGGTACAGGTAGTAGTCCGGATCACGCACGGCCGAGGGACGATCGATGAATGTCAGAACCAGCCCGCCAATCATGGTCCCCCGGAACCAGAACGGGAGATCCAGTGCTTCATTTCCCAAACGACCGAACATGCTCACCGAGGAATATGCGCGCGCACCGCGCGGCTGGGTCGACCAGAGTTGCACCGACGGCTCCAGCGGATGCAGAGAGATGTCGGTCACCCGGGCAAGATCGGCTTCAAAATCATCTCCTCCCGTTCCCCGGTACCCCTGCACTGTTCTGTACAATTCCTGGCCGAGAACACCGCGGATGAATACGTAGTCGTCGAGGGCCACGGTGTCACGGCCGGACCGCGCAACGAAGGTCAGAAAGAGTGTCTGGATTTCGTCGTCGTGAAGGCGCTTCCGGCAGACCACCTCCACATGATCCGCCTCGCGCGGCAACCGTTGATGCCGTTGATCCAGCATACGCTCGCTATTCTGCACCTGATACAGGATTTCCCGGACGACCCGTGCATCGGTGACCGTCCATTCCTCCGGGGGGAACATACCGGTGTCCAGTTTGATCAGATGTGTATAGATACTGTCGAGGCGCCCGGTTCTGTCGCCGGCCTCAAGAGATTGGCCTCGAAGGAGCGGCACAAGCAGGAGGAGTAATACCATCGTCTTCATGTGATCCTCACCAGTTCTTGTCGAAGCCGTAGCGGTACCGCAGCTGCAGCAGGTTCGCGCGTTCCGCCTCCCAGGGGTGAAGGGAGCGCCCGATCGGACGGGGAAGTATGATCGCCTCCAGCCGGAGTTCGTGCAGCCCGTGGTCAATGATCTTCAGCCATGGCGTGAAGGTCAGACGATTGTCAAAAAAACGCACGTTCGCACCGAACCGCGCACGGCTGGACACGTGTGTGTAGTTCACCTGGAGGAGGGGTTGGACCTGGCTCATGCCGCGGACTTTGCTGTCCGCAGCGTATTTCCCCAGGGTGTCGTACTGGACCTGGCGGATGTCATATGTTCCCGCACCGATATCGAATCGGAAGCGGTTGTACATTGCCTGGTCGGTATTCCAGAAAAAACCCAGCGACGCTTCCCATTGTCGTACGGAGTAATATGCGTATTCCGCACCGGGCGAACCGAATTTCACAAACGGATCGGCATATTCAGTGTTTCCGCCTGCGTACAGGAATGTGAAGAACGGCAAACGGTAATAGGGGGCTCCCGTCGTGATTTCTACCACGGCGCCCGGCGTCGTGTTTAACCGGGGCGGATCGAGATCCATCACCGGGGAGGCTGCACTCAGATGCCACCGGTCGATAAGCGAGGCCGTGTTGACGGGAGACCGCGCCAGCACTTTCACATTGAGGAAGAAACTGGAATCAATCAACGAACCGCGCGCGTCATTGAAGAACAGGAGCAGGCGAACCCCCCAGGTCAGCGCGGGGGACTGGAACGAGATCAGGTTCAACACACGGTCCCCGAATCCCATTTCGAACCCGAATCCGTGAATACCGATCGTTTCCGAACCCACATAGAGGAGTTTGTGCCCGAATGTCAGACTGGAAAAGGTGGCTTCGATCGAATACGGACGCTCATCGCGCACGATATCGGCGAACGGATGATGGTCGTTCACCCGGGCATACCGGATGAAATCCCGGTTTGATTCAGCCGTGTTGTAGAAGTGAGGATCGAGATCGTTTCCGCTTTCCTTCGTCCGCAGGGCCGAGACCCTGCCTTTCCGTTCGAGCGTGATCAGTAGTTGCTCCAGGACTTCGTACTGCGAGCTGCTTTGCTTGCCGTTGGTCCCCGCTGCCGGCGTCGCGCGGGATTGGAGAAGCAGAATGTCCTCCAGGTCGAGAACGTGTTCGATGACCGTGGTATCCACTTCGTTTCGTTCTCCCGCTTCCACTGCCGCATCGGTCCCCTGAAACGACAATTGGCGTGTCGATTCCGTTCTGACGGTTTCGATAACACGCATGATCTGCAGGGGCATATCAAATGTCGCGGGCAGGTAGCTGATCCGGTACCTGTAGGTCTCCTTGCGCAGGCCGGTCTTCCCCCCGGTCGCCACATCCTTCCGGAACGTAATCTTGTTGCCGTCGCCGCCTTCCAGCGTTTCTCCCTGCAGCGGGGGGAGTTCGTAGAAAGTGAGATCGTCCGTTTCCACAATGTTGGTGTTCCGCGCATCTGTTGCCACTTTTTCTTTGATGAGATCGTACAACCGGCGATTCCTGATGTTTTCGCGCCGCTCGTGTGCTTCGTCATCACCGGCCTGCGGAGTGACAAGAACAAGCGCGAGAAGCCATCCACATAGTGCAGTCATCACGGGAAAAACCTCCGTAGATTCGTTAACGTGTGGAATAGACCCGGGATTTGTAGGTCCTGCTGGTGACCAGTCCGAACTCGTCGGTGATACGGAGACGGAGCGTCACCTCTGCCGGGTTTTCCGGTGACCATCGTTCGAGAAAGCCCGCAGCGGGCTGCACTTCGATGATGTGCCAGAGACCATTCCGCTCCCTGCGCCAGCGTACACCACGGGTTCCGTCACGCGGCAGAAATTCCGCCGGAGCGGCGGAAATCTCAACCCGGGTGATCCCCACAGGGATGAGGTACAGCCCTTCATAGAACGGCCCGCTTGCTGCAAACCGGAACTGGAGCGGACCGAGAAAGCCGGATACATGGGACAGGTCGAGCCGCGGTGTCTTGCCCTGCCTGTCCATTTCGCCGAATGCCGTCGAATCATGCCAGAGGGTCAGCACTTCGCGCTGGCTGGGGACCTCCACACGCACCTGCCACACGCTCTCGCGTCTGTTCGTCCCCGTTGAATCAGCGTAGAGGAATGTGCGTCCGTGATAGTATCCCTTCAGGACAAACGTACCGAGTCCGGCAAGCCTCGCACGCCAGATCCGTTCGATTCCGAAGATCGGACCATCGCCGGCAAGCAGCACTTCACCGTCACGAAGCACTTCGTAGGAATACCCACGCTGGTCCGCATGTCCGGCAGCAAAACTGAAGGACGCATTTTCGCCGTAGTAATACATGGAATCCGGTTCGGCAACGATCACCGGCCAGCGCACCGTCACCACCTTGTAGAAACCGTACCGGTGGCGCACACCGTCATTTCGACCGATCCCCGCAATACGCTTCAACACGTAGTACGTACCGGCGGAGTCCAGCTGCACCGTGAAAACGGCGGCCTGGCGCGTCCCGGATCCCAGCACATGCGCATTCCCTACCCCCGTTTCACGTTCAAAGGCGGGATCGTACACTTTGACCGTCACATCCGGCCTGACCCATGTCGACAGAGATGTGGTATCCGTAAGGACCTCCCCCACCAGCGCCCGTTCCTCTCCGGTTTTTTGCGGAGCAAAATCAAGGCCGAGAGCCCTGGAACCGCCGGACTCCTGGCCGCGCAAGCAAGCGGGTACCAGAAGAAGGAGAAAACAGCAACGAAGGTTCATCGTGTCACCTGGACTATCCGTTGAGAAGTCTGTGGATGTTCGAGATCAGATCACTGGCCCGTCCGGGATGTGCGGTAGGGTCCCTGACCGCAATACTCGCAGGGCGGAAGCCGTTGCCCTTCGGTCTTCACAATGACGGTGAACGGATAGGCACGATCGGTGGAAATCCAGAGATCGTTCCCCAACTGCCGCTGCAGTTTCGCCCGCACACTGTCCCGCACGATGGACGGATAATACTCGGGTACGGCGCGTCGCACACGGCTCACGACCGTATACGTGTATTCTCCCTCCCGGTCAAAGACTTTGCTGAGGACGGCGTTTCCCGTTGCCCGGTTCACCACACACCCCATATCCCCCGTCATCCTGCCCTCCTGGTACATCGTGACCCCCCCGGCATCCTTCACAATATATTCCACGGTCTGGCGCTCACGGTCCGACCAGAGACCGATCGGAGAGACCACGACGCGGGTGGACTCACCGATCTGGCCTATCACCCGCTGCAACGCCCTTCCGAACGCGAAGGTGTTGGTGACAGGAGGGACATTCAATTGCAGCGGTTTGGAAAACTCGCCGGCAAGACTGTCAGCGAGCGTATGCATCTGTTGAAGATCCTGAACATGTTGCTCTGTCGCCTCATCCCGCTCAAGGATGAAAAGCAGCAGCTCAAGGATCATCGCGATGTAGAAGATGAAGTAGAGAGAGATCTTCATGGCATTCGTCTGTCCTGATGTGCAGGGAGCATTGACATTCCGTTGTTCTCGTCACCCCTTCGGACGGGATCAGGCACCGCCGGTTTTCTTGATATGCACTACCATGGTTTTCTCGGCAGCCAATTCCTGCTTCGCCTCATGCACTTCCCTGGCCAGATTCCTGATCTCCTCCGTCAGATAGCTTCCGGTCACATCCACCCGGATCTTCGTACTCTCATCCGGTTTGTAGAAAATCATGAGGCCGAGAAGGCTGATGATCGTGAATTCGATTTCCAGCGGCAAAACGATGAACAGCGGGTCATTCTTTCCTATGATCTGCAATCCGCGGAGACCGATAAACAGGATGAGGATCCCTGCGCCAAGGTACGCAAGACCCTGGACGTTGTTCTCGTACTTCTTGACGACGTCGGCCACCATCCATTGCGAGAATCGATGCCTCTTGTCAAAATCCTCACGATCCACGGGCTCCAGCATACGTGTATAGGATATGTAATGTTCACTCTCCTCCCCCTTTTTGTGCCATTCATCACGCAGGCTGCAGAGGGAATGACCGAAAATGGACTTGGGTGAAAAAGCAAGAATGAGTCTGCCCAATGTGCCGATGATCACGCCGTGGACGGGAAGGAACCGCTCGAGCCAACCGATCCCAAGACCAACCATCACGGCACCGGGGATCAGGAAAAGGCTGGTTCTTTCGAACAGTCCAAACGCGTCCAGGCGAAGCCACAACCAGCGTGTGGCCAGCAAGAACCCGGTCCAGAGGGCCGTCAGAATCACCAGAGCAACGAGGTTTTTCCACAACCGGTTATCTTCTTTCATGGAGAGCTTCCTCACAAAGTGGTGGAGAGAGCGAGTAATCACAAAACAAGACCGCGGAAACGATGCGAGATGTCCTCGCCGGCTCAGGCAGCAAGGTGGCGGTCACCCGGCCAAGAGCGTCGCGGCGACCGGGCAGGCCGGGCCTGGCAGGCGACGGATTGGGGAAGACATTGATATTGCGTTCGTGCACGAAGGGAGACGATCGTCTTTCACCTGGTGGAGGAACACGAGTGCCCCCGCAAGACTTGGTTTCATGTTAACAAACCCCTCTGTCATAGTCAAGAAAGGGCAATCCGGGGAATCATTGATTTTCCCTCTTGTTTTTCGTAGTTTTATGGTTTACCAGGGATCACTTCCACCGTCACCCGGAGGCGCCGTTCATGCCAACCTATGCGAAGCTTGTTCCCCCCGCCGAGGGGGAGAAAATCACCATGCACAACGGATCGCTCCGCGTCCCGGACCATCCGATTATCCCGTTCATCGAAGGGGACGGCACCGGTCCGGACATCTGGCATGCCTCACAGATGGTCCTCGATGCCGCGGTGAACAAGGCGTACGGCGGAAAACGCAAAATCATCTGGTTTGAGGTCTATGCGGGGGAGAAGGCCAATGCCGTGTACGGTGAGAACACATGGCTCCCGGAAGACACGCTCACAGCAATCAGAGAATACCTCGTCGGAATCAAGGGGCCGCTTACCACTCCTGTCGGCGGCGGGATACGTTCGATCAACGTGGCACTCCGGCAAATGCTCGACCTGTACGTTTGCCTCCGCCCTGTCCGCTATTTTGACGGGGTCCCCTCCCCCGTGAAGCGCCCGGATCTTGTGGATATGGTGATTTTCCGCGAGAATACTGAAGACATATACGCCGGCATCGAATGGAAAGCCGGCACTCCGGAAGCGGAGAAGGTCGTCGCGTGGCTGCAACAGGAAATGGGCGTGAAGAAGATCCGGTTTCCCCGCAGTGCAAGTATCGGGATCAAACCCGTCTCTGTCGAAGGGACCGAGCGCCTGGTGCGGGCCGCCGTCCGGTATGCCATCGCAAAGAAGCGCAAGAGCATGACCCTGGTGCACAAAGGCAACATCATGAAGTTCACCGAGGGTGCGTTCCGGGACTGGGGCTATGCTCTGGCCAAGCGTGAGTTCCCCGATCAGACGGTGTCATGGGATGATTGCGGCGGCAATCCACCGGCCGGGAAAGTGCTCATCAAGGACGTTATCGCCGATGCATTTCTGCAGCAGATCCTGACGCGGCCGGGAGAGTACGATGTCATCGCCACGCTCAATCTCAACGGGGACTATGTTTCCGATGCCCTTGCCGCACAGGTGGGAGGCATCGGCATCGCACCCGGCGGCAACATCAATTATGACAGCGGGCATGCCGTGTTTGAGGCGACACATGGCACGGCGCCGAAGTATGCCGGCCTGGACAAGGTCAATCCCGGATCGGTAATCCTGAGCGGAGAGATGATGTTCCGGTATATGGGGTGGGATGAGGCGGCGGATTTGATCATCTCGTCTCTGGACAAAACCATTCGTTCCCGGACTGTGACGTACGACTTCGCGCGGCTGATGGAGGGGGCGAAAGAGGTGAAGTGTTCCGAATTCGGCCAGGCCCTCGTGCGGAACATGTAGTTCCCGCGGCTTTCGGGCCAGCTGTGGCTCTATGTCACATGCGGGTGAGCATGCGGGTGAGGCTCAGGGTGAGAGGCTCAGGGTGAGCCTCAGGGTGAGGCTCAGGGTGAGCCTCAGAGGCACATTGGCTCCAAGTGCATAGCGTCAAAGGGAGGGCCGGGGCTGGAAGCCGGCCCTCGGTATTATCAATGGAGATGGCAGAGGATTAGCAGCCGCCTCTTTCAGTGGCTAAGCAGCTGGTTCCTTGACAAAGGAGGCCGGAATTCGTATTTTTTTGCATCTGGTTTGCGGAAATTGCGGGTGAGGGATGTAATGATGGCAGGAGAGCTCAACGAGAGAGAGCGGACCGTCTTGCACTATGTCGTGCATGATTTCATAGAGACGGCCTCGCCTGTAGGGTCGCGGTACATTTCCAGGCGCCATGAAGACGTTCTGGGCCTGAGTTCCGCGACCATTCGGAATATCATGTCCGATCTCGAATACCGGGGGTATATCGACCATCCGCACACCTCTGCAGGGCGGATTCCCACGGACCAGGGGTACAGATTCTACCTTGACACCCTGATGAAAGTGGAGCAACTCTCCACCGTCGAGCAACAGGTGATAAGAGAAAACCTCGATTCTGCGCTGGAAATGGAGGGCCTCTTGAGGGAGTCCTCCCGCCTTCTGGGAAAGATCTCCAGTCAGCTCTGCATTGTGACATCACCCCATCTCAGCAGCGGGGTTTTTGACAAGATGGAGCTCGTGCAGATCGTCACGAACAGGATCATGGTCATTCTTTCCATCAAGTCCGGCCTGGTCAGGACGATCATGATGGAAGTGGGGTGCGAGATTCCGCGTGAACGCCTTGACGACCTGGCGCGCTTCATGAACGAGCGTCTGAGCGGCCTGACCCTGCAGCAGATACGCGATACATTCGTGGACCGGATACGGGATGCCGCCGACGACCATACGGGGCTGATCCGCCTGTTCATCGATTCCGTCGACAAACTCTTTGTTCCTCCCCGCGTGGAAAAGCTGCACATCGGGGGTGCGGACAAGGTGCTCGATCAGCCGGAGTTCATGAATCCCAGGGATTTCCGCAGCATCATCGAGCTGATCAACAATGAAGAGTTTATCATTCATGTGCTGGAGAAGCATGAAGAGAAATCCCAGGGCACACAGGTGACCGTCGGCAAGGAAAACGAAGACGACAAAATGAAGCCCTACAGTATCATCACCTCAACGTACGCCATCGGCGACATCACAGGGTCGGTCGGGGTCATCGGACCGACTCGTATGAAGTACAACCGGATGATACCGCTTGTCGATTATGTTGCGCGGACCATCACCGCCATGCTCTCCACCACAACCACACCCTGATGAACGAAGCAGAAAAGACGACCGAGACGTCCCCGGAAACGAACAACCAGACCGAGGCGCAGGCGCCAATCGACACCACGGCCCTGCAGACGCGGCTGGATGAAGCGCAAAAGGCCCTTGAAGGATGCCGTGATCAATTGTTGCGGAAGGCAGCGGAGTTTGAGAACTACAAACGCCGGTCCGAAACGGAGTTTGCCGCGATCATCAAGAACGCCAATGAATATCTCCTGATATCCCTGCTGCCGGTGGTGGACGATTTCGTCCGCTCGAAGAAGTCCGCCAGGGAATCGAAAGATATCGAGGCGATCACTGCCGGCGTGGAGATGATCCACAACAAAATGATGAAGATTCTGGAGAAGCAGGGACTGGTGCCCTTCGAGTCGCTGGGGAAGCCGTTCGATGTGGAGTACCATGACGCCCTCATGCAAATCCCGCGGGAGGACGTTCCTCCCTCCACCGTCGTGGAAGAAGTGGAACGGGGGTACATGCTCAACGACAAGGTGCTGCGCCATGCCAAGGTGGTCGTATCCATGGCCCCGGAGGTGCAGCATGGCGAAGCGTGATTACTACGGCATACTGGGACTGGAGCGGAACGCCTCTCCCGAGGAGATCAAGAAGGCATACCGGAAGATGGCCATGCAGCATCACCCGGACCGGAATCCGGGGAACAAAGAGGCCGAAGAGAAATTCAAGGAAGCGGCAGAGGCGTATGAAGTCCTGAGCGACCCCGCCAAGAAACAACGCTACGACCAGTATGGCCACGAAGGAATCCGCGGGACAGACTTCCACGGTTTCAACGATGTGAATGACATCTTCTCCACCTTCAGCGACATTTTTGGCGGAGGATTCGGAGGCGGAGGAACGATTTTCGACGAGATGTTCGGGGGACAGACACGCCAGCGGCGGCGAAGCACGGCCACCCCGGGCTCCGACCTGAAACTCCGGTTGAAGCTGACCCTTGAGGAAATCGCCTCGGGAATTGAAAAGAAACTCAAGGTCAAGAAGTGGAAAATCTGCGATACCTGCCGTGGTACGGGGGCAAAGGCGGGTCACTCCCTCACCACCTGTCCGGCATGTAACGGAGCAGGTGAAATCCGGCAGGTCTCCCGATCGGTCTTCGGGCAATTTGTCAATATCGCCACCTGCCAGAATTGCGAAGGGGAAGGAAAGGTGGTCAAGGAACCGTGCATGACGTGCAAGGGGGACGGGCGCGTGCAGGGCGAATCCACCATCAAGGTCAATATTCCCGGCGGCGTGGCGGAGGGTAACTACATCCCTCTTCGCGGAGAAGGAAACGTCGGGCGGCGAGGCGGCCCTGCCGGCGATATCATTGTGGTCATTGAAGAAGAAGCGCATCCCCTCTTCACACGGAACGGTGATGACGTCATTCTGGACCTCCTGCTCAGCTTCCCCGAAGCCACCCTGGGCGCGGACATTGAAGTACCGACCCTCACGGGGCGTGCGCGCCTGAAAATCGAGCCCGGCACGCAATCGGGGACAATCCTGCGCATGCGGGAGAAAGGGATTCCCCGGCTGAATACCTTCAGCAAGGGCGATCAGCTGGTCCGCGTCAACGTCTGGGTTCCCCGGACCCTGAATGCACAGGAACGTTCAGCCCTGAAGCAAATGGCCGGTTTCGAGAACATCAGTCCCCATGAAGGGGATACTTCCGCAAATTCCGAAAAGAGCTTCTTCCACCGGGTGCGCAAAGCCTTCACGTGAGAGCTTCATGCGCGGAGTGCAGATTCTCCAGGAGTATTTCGGTTTCACGCGCAGCGAACTGGCCGTCGTGTTGTTCCTGGGGGCAACGTTTGCCGCCGGGTCGGCGATCCGGTTTTTCCGCTCCGGCGGGGACCCGAGTCAAGCCGGCGAGCCTGTGTACACCACTTCAGACAGTCTGTTCCTCGCGCGTTCGCGTCTGTTGTCCGGACACGCCGAAAGTGGAGGCGGACCTTCACGGAACAGCGCCTCACCTCTCCGCAGAATTCCGGTGAACAGCGCATCGGCGGCGGAACTGGAACAGCTGCCGGGGATCGGCCCGGCACTGGCGCGGCGCATCATCGCTCACCGTGAAGCTCATGGAAGTTTCCGCAAACT
>Ga0209253_10001462_pt1 | contig 20704 bp, 20 predicted proteins | sample FrelakmetBRP12BR_FD_187145 | JGI IMG/M metagenome (GOLD analysis project Ga0209253, IMG submission 187145) | Freshwater lake sediment microbial communities from the University of Notre Dame, USA, for methane emissions studies - BRP12 BR (SPAdes)... | ecosystem: Environmental > Aquatic >...
CGTACGCGTGCCCATGTCATGGTGGCCCTCCTTGAGGGCCCACCCTAAACCGGACAGATCACGTGCTACAAAAACCGGACAGATGATGTGCTATCTACATTGTCCGTTAATACCCCTTGACCGGGCTCTCCATGGCGTCTAGCATAGAGCTGTGCAGAATTGAGCCTCGTTGACTGTCCAATCCCTCGCGCTTCTCACCTCCTCCCTGCGCGTTTGATTCTCCGGTCTCTGCCGCTCCTCTGCCAGACTGTTGCCGAAGTGCTGCGATCATTGGGCGATCACTAGGGCGAAGCGAATCAGTTTCTTGAGGACACATGAGGCTGCGGACTTGCCGTGGATTTCTCGGCGCAGGATTTCCAAACTATGAAGGAGAGTCTCGATGACACAGGAAGAACAAATTGCGAAGATGAAGAAAGCGATCACACAGGCCATTAAAGTGATGGGAGATCGGTTTGGATCGACAGAAGCAGATGTTGAGAAGGCTATTGTTGAGCTGAAGGCGTCCATGCAGACAGCGCCGGTTGCAGCGCCTCAGCCTTCTCAGGGTGTGGCTGCTGTGGCGTAGGGGTGCAAGCACAGATTGAATAATACGATCATGACTTTGAATAAGGGGCTCGCTGGCTACCATGTAACTTGAGAGGATGTGGGTGAGTCGGTTGTGCATATGCCGAGGAACTTCCTCGGCCATTGGTAACCAGCATCAGGGAGGATCGTATGAAGAACAACACGCAAGTCTATGTGCTCACGCTGAATGCCCCATCAAGAAAGACCGTTCGACTCTGGACCGGAGCGAGCATCCATTCATTGCGGCATTGTTCCAGCAAGAAGATTGATCGTACTCTGGCTGAGATGCAGCAGCATGTGGATGATTTGCAGCGCGCGATCAGCGTGCTGGCGACCGGGGGATCGTACTCCATCAATCGCTCTCGATAATGTGTTGCAGTCGGCGGGAGACATTCACAGAGAGGGCATACAGCCATCATGCCGGATGATATAAAAGACGGGAAAGTTCATGCCGTAATTAAGCCGGCCAGCGCTCCATCACAGAAGCCCGCCGATGGTGATCTTACGTGCAGTGAATCTCAGATTGAGGATATTCTCTCTGAGGGTGAGTCCAGTAGGCCAATGAGCAAGAGTGATAAGGGCCTTCATCAGAAACGCCAACCGAGATCTTCGCAGTAAACAACAGGAGGTGAGGTCAGTGTTTTCACGCCCTCCGAGCTTGGCGGTGGGTTTCCTCCATTTTCTGCCCAGACATGAGTCCTGCAAAGAATTCTTGCCCGGTTCGTCTCCTAGCCCGCCGTAGTTACCATTCGACGCTATGGGAAAGAGCGGATGATTATTAGCAGGGTGTCGGAGTATCTTGAGCCGACAACGTAATAGGAGAACAGCCCCATGCCCGAACGCACGAATGATGCGAGGCTTCGGTGGTCTCTTCCGGCCTACGACTGCTGGTCCACTCCCTTCGCCGAATCGTTGCTGCAGCATCTGAATCTTTGCCCTGGAGCCTCCATTCTCGATATTGCCTCAGGTCACGGGATTCCGGCTTTCTACCTGGCAGAGCAGGTGGGGCCTACGGGACAGGTCTTGGCCATCGATCTCAGTGGTCGTCAGGTGGAGAGTGCGCGAGCGATTCAAGAATTGCAACTCCCGTGGCTGCGGTTCGAATGTCTGGATATGCGTGCATTGCCTCAACTCCTGCCCTGTTTCGACCGCATCACCGGCAACCTCTCCGTCATGTTTTTCCGTCCCAATCGTTTCGAAACCCTCCAGGGATTAGTGGAACATCTCAAGCCGGGAGGCCAACTGGTCCTGACCTTTCCCTCGCTTGGTACATTCGATTCACTCTGGCGTCGGATCGATCAGGAGATGGCTGTTCGTGGTCTTTTGGCGGAGCGCCGTCGGCTGGAAGCCTATCTTGCAGAACGGCCGTCGGCAGCAGACGTTCGTGGATGGCTGGATCGGATTTTTCTCTCGCGTATTGTCGTAGCCGAGTATCCGTTGGAGGTGGCGACTGGATCCGGTCAGGCGTTTCTCCACCATCCGTTGCTCCGGGGCGGTTTTCTCGATGATGCATATGAGTGTTTTGAGGATCAGGGACTGGCGGATGAGGTGATGATAAGTGTTTCGGAAGATGTAGGAAGCTTCACACCGCTGATTGCACAGCGTTGTGTGCTGTCAGGGTGGAAGCAGTAGGGGATAGGCTGTGCCGGCTGTTCACGTGTGAAAGAATTGTCAGTCGAGTGACGGTTGGGTTAAAACCGATATCCAAGTTCCAAGATATACATGTCTACGCCGAGACTGGACGATCCGTACAGGCCGGCATCGGAGAAGTGTTGAACCCGAAATCCGGTATAGGCATGTGAGAACGGACTCACTCGAATCCCTGAGGTTGCTACGAATTGAACTGGACCACCGAAATCTTGCACGCCGAACTTATGGTTACTGAAGAATGCTGCTCCAATTCCGGTGTCGAAAGTGAGCAGTCCCTCCCAGCCGCTCAGCGCTAGACCAGGCACGGCCGTCATCATCAGACCGCTCTCATTCGCTCCTGTCAGTAGCCCCGCGCTTGCGATCAGTCTCGTTTCTAAATTCCACGGGCTATCACCGAGCGGCCAGGACCAGGGGAGCTTGATGACCGCTGCGATGTCGTACAGGTGGAAATAATATTTTTGCTCTTTTCCCATGAGGGGAATTTTTTCACCGAAGCCAATGCGAGGGCCGATGCTCAGGAGGGCCATATCTCCAGCAAGGCTGGGTGTGCAGATCGCTGTGGATAGCCAGAGGGCGAGCAACAGCTTCAGGAGGCATGGGTATTGGTGAAGGCGCATGTTCGGTTTCTCGATGAATTAGGATTAGTGTGTCATGGTTCAACGACTTCTCCAATAATTCATGGATATTTATGCAACATGCTTGCTGAGCATGAACGTCAGTATGGCCTTCATCGAGGCAAGACAACATCCTTGGCTAATCGGCCTGAAGTCTCGACCGACGTAGAGGCACTATAGAAAACGGAGAGTCGTTTGCTACGACAAATTGAATATGAGAAAGGAGAGAATGTAGTGAAACATGAAGGGGCGCTTCGGTTGAAGCGCCCCTTCTGCAGCAGATGCTTGTTGGTGCTTTGTTAGAAGCGTCCGCGACCGCCGCGATCGCCACCACCGCCGCCGCCGCCAAAGCGACCACCGCCACCACCACCACCGCCGGTGCGTGGCTCTTGTGGCTTGGCTTCATTGACAGTCAGGGGACGTCCGTCCATCTGTGAGCCATTCAACGCGGTAATCGCGGCCTTGGCTTCTTCCTGTGTGGCCATTTCGACGAAGCCGAAGCCTCGCGATTGCCCGGTGAACTTATCCGTGATCACACGCGCAGACTCGACGGTGCCATGCGCGGCGAAGAGGGTGGTGAGCTGTGATTCAGTTGCCGCATAGGGCAACCCGCCGACATAAAGTTTTGAACCCATGGGGGTTCCTCCTTCTGAAATTGATATTGTTTGAGACTCGAGAACAAACACAAGAGGGGAAGGAACGGGCCTAAGACGCGAATTGTGGAGCGGCTTGGGTCGAGCTTCCGATCAGCTTCTCGGTACCAACAACATCGGTGATGGGCCGTTCTATTTGCTGTTTCATGCGAGGCCCACCGCATGCAACGCGGATATCCTACCAGAGGCACAGGTGAAAAGCTATAGCGCTTGGTTTTCTATGTCTTGTGAGGCCTACATGGTGAGCCGGCCTGCCTGGACGCTTGGCCACCGCATCCAGACTTGTCATAACGGCAAATCTACAATTGCAGCAGAAGCATTTATGAGTAATGCGGGCTATACATCCGCATTACCGGTGGGACCGGGACCTGGCCAGATGAGGTAGGGTGGCTTCTTCATTGTCTCAGCCGAACGCGGATAGAGACGTTGCGCATAACCATAGGCGTCTTCTTGCGCAACCAAACAGGTGGCTGCAGCAAGATGGTTGGAGATGACGCGGAAGGCCCCTCGATCGTCCGCTTGGATGGTTGCCATGTAGAGGGCGCAGGAAAAGCTTCCTTCTTTTGAACAGGCGGTGCTGATCAAGAGGTGCGATCCATCAGGGAATGTCATGATCGGGTCCAAGTTGGTACGGCCCATGCGGACTCCTTTTTTCTAACGGGTGCGACTCTATACGATCTGGTTTGCGTAGGGAGTGACATAGAGCCTGAGGAGATGTCCCTCCCATTTGGTTCCTTCAAGGGCAACCACGGCGTTCAAGGCCTGCTCTCCGGACCCCATTTCGACAAAGCCGTATCCTGCAGACTTTCCCGTATGTTTGAATCGAACCACATAGGCTCTGGCAACAAGACCGTAGGAGATGAAGATCCCACGCAGCTCGCAGTCAGAAACCTTGTCCGGGAGTCCTCCCACATACAGAACTCGTTTCCCCATCGAGACTCCCTCCCGACTCGTCAGTTAGTCCGAGCGAGCGAGTCTTCGACATACGAACCTGTTCGCAAGGAGGTCGCAAGCCCCAGTGAGTAGAGTCCGTGGATGAGCCATTTTGAGGGGTCGAAGTGGTACCAGCGAGGACCGTTTCGGTAATCAGTGGGATACATGTGATGGTAATTATGGTATCCCTCGCCGAAAGTCACGAGGGACACCAGCCAGCTGTCCCTGCTGGAGTCTGATGTGCCGTGTGGCTGCCGTCCCCACAGATGGCAGATGGAGTTGATGAAAAATGTCGAATTGAGCACAGCAAATGTGCGTCCCACCCCGGCGAGGAGAAAGCAGCCGATTCCACCCATGATGCCGTTATAGAGAAAGCCAATGAGAAACGTGCCGGCTAGGCCTGCGAGGAGCAGGAGGGGATAGTACTTATGTTGCCAGATCGCAACGGGATCGTTCGCGACGCGCGTCGCATATTTGGGATGGGCGTGTTGATCGGCGACAAAGAGCCATCCGCAATGGCTGTACCAGAATCCATGTTGCGCATTGTACGGATCTTTTTCCTCGTCGCAGTGTGCGTGATGACGCAGATGATCGGCGGCCCATTTGATGGCGGAGTTTTGAAGCGCCCAGGCGCCTCCGATCAAGAGTGTACCTTTGACCCAATTTGGGCAGTCAAAGCTTCGATGGGACATCAATCGATGGTAGCCGACGGTGATGCCCAGGCCGCTGACGACATAGAGCAGCGCAAACATGGACCAGTCGACCCAGGTGTAGTGATAGAGATATCCATAAAGAGGGACTCCGATCACAGTGCCTACGGCAAAGGTGCAAAAGAGGATGACGGTCCAGAGCCCGCGGCGACTGCTGATCTTGATCGGTACACCTTTGGAGGTAATGGCGAACGTTGGTGATTGTGGAGTCATGGGTTGTTTTGCTGTTTGGCTCATAGGGCCTCATATTCCTAATGGATTTGTAGCGGCGGCCACAGGCCGTCACTATTGATTGCGCTGCATCTCGATTGGATCAATGTCTGTAAGACATTCGTCGTCTGCCGATCGTGCGATCGGCAGGGTCGAGTGCTGTACGGACCGGTGCTGTTCAGCGGTCTCTTTGAAGAGACCTGCGTGCAGCCCGAGCGGAAACTAGAGAATCAATCGCGCAGAATCTAGGAGGAGGGAGTGAAGGCGCGAGGGATAGAGTAGTGACCGAACTTGATCTGCATCTACTATAGCACAGTTGCGCTAGATAGCGAAGGTGTCATTCTGTTATGACTTGATAAATGTCAATACCCTGAAAGCGGAGATCGATGTTTCTCCTCGGCATTATCGAACTGTCTTTGCTTGCAAAAAGTTGACGCCAGAAGAGGCTTGCTGTAGGATGACGGTTACAACATTGTCGCAGTAGTCCGGCGGCACGGCTGTACACACCATTACGGACTTCGCGATCGCATCGCGACCAGGTCCTGTCGGAGCTGATGCCTCTCTGGTTTCTCTCCCCTCGGTTCTCTGATCCCGTCTTAATGCGATCATACTGAAAGGATAGTGCATTGCCTACCTCTGCTCACACGAGTTTTCATACCCTTGGTCTGTCTGAACCACTCTTACGGGACTTGACAGCCGCGGGCTTGCTGGTTCCAACCCCCATTCAAGCTCAGGCTATTCCACCAGCTTTGGAGGGCCGAGACGTCATCGGTTGCGCTCAAACCGGTACGGGGAAGACAGCTGCGTTTGTTATCCCCATGATCGAACGTCTTGCAATTTTGCCAAAAGGTCAGCCGCAGGCATTGATTCTCGCCCCAACGAGAGAATTGGCCTTGCAGATTTGTACTTCAATTGAAAAGCTCGGTCGCGGCCATCACATCTCTGCCACGGTCGTCGTCGGAGGGAGTGATATGCAGGCGCAGATCAGAGGATTGCGCCAACGCCCTGATATCATTGTTGCCACTCCGGGGCGTTTGCTGGACCATATGTGGAATGGGACGATCAATTTGGCCCCGATCAAGATCCTGGTGCTTGACGAAGCCGACCGTATGCTCGACATGGGATTCGCTCCACAGATTAATCAGATTCTCGACGCGTTGCCTTTGGAGCGACAGACGTTGCTCTTTTCCGCCACACTCCCGACGGATGTCACACGTTTGGTCCAAGCGAGTCTGAACGGTGCCGTTCGTGTGATGGTGACGCCTCACTCCACGACGGCTGAAGGCGTGACCCAGGCGGTGCATCATACGACCTCTCAGGAGAAGACGAAGCTGTTGGTGGCGTTGCTGACAGCGGAACGGGGGACAGTCCTTGTATTTGCTCGGACAAAGAGCCGGGTTGATCGACTCGGCCAAACACTTGAACAGGCCGGTCACCGCGTTGCGGTTATCCATGGAGACCGAAGTTTGCCCCAGCGCCTCCGTGCTCTCGATGGGTTTAAACGAGGGCAGGTCAGAATTCTCGTCGCGACGGATGTCGCAGCCCGCGGGATTGACGTAGCCAATATCGGCCACGTAGTGAATTACGATTTGCCGAATTGTCCAGAGGACTATATCCATCGTATTGGACGGACAGCCCGGATGAAGATGACAGGGAGAGCTACCAGTTTTGTGGCCTTTGAGGAACGGGATCAGCTACGCGCGATCGAAACGTTGCTGGGGCATTCTGTGCCGTTGGCAGAGGGGAGCCCTTCACCCAATGCTCGCCCGCACTTGAGGATGCCAGAACGTTCCAGGGGTGATCGTCAGCGATGGGGGCGTCCATCCGAATCTTCGATCATACCAGAGGGGGTCTAGCTTTCTCTAGGACAGAGGCTGATGGCTAGGCCACATTATTCATGACGATTCGTCGCTAAATCTCGGAGTAGGCGCGGCAAGTTTCCCGTCAGTCTCGCCGCTCTCGCTCGAATCACGACGGTACAGCGGTGAGGTTTCGAGAGGACGGACGCGAAGGAACCATCGACGGATTGATGGAGTTAGTAGTCGGTTCTGGCCGCAAGCAGGATTCCAGGACGCAATATTGTGGATCCCGACCAGGCACCGACAATTGAGGACGATTTGCCAGCTCTAACCGATGAGGGTGGTGTGCGGCTGATGGTGAAGCAGAAGAGCGAGTAGTGCTGCGTGGTTACCAAACAGCTGCAAGTACGGTGTCCCTAATACATAGGTTCTTGCGGACCCCACTGGAGCCCAGCCAAATCCGGATCCTCTCCCTCTGTATTCAGAGGGCGATCGGGCTTGTCCGTCTTACGCTGTTCACGACGAGCGTCTTTCTCGCGACGCTGAATTTGCTTTGCTTTCTCGCGATCTCGCTTTGCAATGGTCGTTTTTCCTGCTCGTCCGATGGTGCCCTCCTTTGCCTGGCGACTCATATCGAGTCACCAATCGCCTGCAATGTATGCCAGTGGTTTCTCTATGATTGCGGCGTTTCTGTTGCTCCGCGACGTCTTTTGTTGTTTGACTCAGGAGCGTGACTGGTGGTCTTTGCTTCTCGTTCAGCCGTACGGGAGCGAGTACCTTGGCCAAACCCACGGCTTGCCATGTTCGATACTTGCTGGCGGATATCTTCCATTGAGGTTGTCAGACTAGTATCCAGAGGGCCTGGAAGACCGAGCACTTCCCATCTGATTTTTGGCTTCCGAGTCGCCCGTGCTCGGTTCTTTCTCGTCTTGTCGGCTCGCCATCCTGTGGATAGCTTCATAAGTGCTCCTTTATATATGGAACCGACATCCCCAACGTGGGAGAAAGCTCAATGTATTGAGGGGGATCAGGGAGAAATGCCAAAACCATTGCATCCATCTTTCTGCCAGACATCCACGAACAGAATATGATGGAGCGTGCGAACCAGCACAGTCCCCCCAAAGGACCATTCGCGCCGTTATAAGGCTATGAAGTCTGGTGCGCGAGGAGTATTGCTGACTCGTACGTTGAATACAATAACATGGGCCAGAGCGAGAGTCAAACAGGGTATGTAGCTAGTTACAGAAACTATGGAAGAGGCGGACAATCAGACAGCGAAGATTAGTAAGGAAGGGATACCGTAAGCCGGAGATTTAGAACTCGCGGACATGCCGACTGCGGCATTCACCGTATGCTACGACTGAATTGGCATGATTGAGGAATTGTGTTTGTAAATAGCGTGTCCTGATGTACGGTAGAAACATCGTAGGGATGTTCTATGGTACAGGCCTCACATCGATCTGCTATTTTAAATAAGTTTCGTCAGCACCCTCGAGTCCGCATCTCTGCCCCCTTTGTCTGCGCCCTCTCTCATTGCCAGTCTCGTCGTTGGTTAAGGAGACCTGGTATCGACTTGGGTGTAGTCTACGATCTTTCAATGCGCGGTGCCCGAGTCAGCACGGAGGCTGAGATCCGGCCAGGTGATGAAGTCACGTTGTGCCTACGTCTTCCCAAGCAGATCAAGCCTGCCGATATTGCTGTCGCCAAAGTGCGGTGGGCGAAGGATCAATTCTTCGGCTTGGCTTTCACGGAAGTGTCCCCTGCTGCGCAGAATCGTCTGAAAAAGTACGTGGCTATCGTTTCAACGATTGCCACGTAGCCTCCCGTTCATTCGTTACCATTTTCACCGCGGTGCTTCTTTGGTAAGGGCGTACGGTGCTGCCTCTGGCGGACTCTAGTGGCGCTTGGGGAGAATAGAGTAATGCGGCTGTACGTGTTTTATTTTAGCCAGCGCTAGGAGCCTGTCCGACGTTGTCTTTGTGTCAAGGCGAAGGAGTATGGGGCAGATGTTGAGTCAGATTACTTGATAGCCACTGCCTTGACTTCCTTGAACGTGGTGTGGCCCAGGAGGGTCTTCTGAACTCCATCCTGCATGAGGGTTGTCATGCCGGCCGCGATGGCAGCTTGAAGCATCTCCTCAGTTCTCGCCTTCGTCTGAATCATGTGTTTGATCTTGTCTGATCCCAGCAGCAACTCGTGCAAGGCTACGCGTCCCTTAAAGCCAGTGCGATTGCAGGTTTCACATCCCTTCCCACGGGCCAGGCGGAAGGTATTGTCCTGTGGGATACCGAGCTTGTCCCAATGCTCAGGCCCATAGCCTTGGCGGATTTCTTCGTATTCTATCGCTGTTCCGACGTACTGCTCCTTGCAGTCCTTGCAAATCCGGCGAGTGAGCCGCTGTGCAAGAACTCCCAGCATCGCATCGGCAAAACTAAATGAGTCGCAGCCCATATCGAGAAGTCGAGTGATGGTTTCCACCGCGCTGTTTGTGTGGAGTGTGCTCATGACGAGGTGCCCGGTCAATGAGGCTTCAATGCCGATTTCTGCCGTCTCTTTATCTCGCATTTCTCCGACCATGATGACGTCTGGGTCGGCCCGAAGAAACGCGCGCATGGCAGCGGCAAAGGTGAAGTCGATCTTTGGCTGAACTTGAACCTGCCGGAGCCCATACTGTGTGATTTCGACGGGATCTTCTGCCGTCCAGATTTTTATGTCTGGCGTATTGATGAAGCCGAGGACGGAGTGCAGAGTTGTGGTTTTCCCAGATCCGGTCGGTCCAACACAGAGAATGATGCCGTAGGGCTTTGCGGCGATCTCCTTGATCCCCGCAAGATTCCGGTCCGAGAACCCCATCTTATCGAGGGGCAAAGGCTCGCTGGCTGCGAGCAGCCGCATGACCACGTCTTCGTTAAATCCTGAGGTCGGAATCGTCGCGACGCGCAACTCGATTTCCTTGTTGTCCGACAGTTTAAATTTGATCTTGCCGTCCTGGGGCTTGCGCCGTTCTGCAATGTCGAGGCTAGCCATAATCTTCAAGCGCGACACGATGGCGCGCCGATAGCTTTGCGGGATTTTCATGTATTCGAAACAGTCGCCATCAACCCGGAAGCGGACAAGGGTCTCACGCTTTTCGCCATAGGGTTCGACGTGAATATCGGAAGCGCCTTGCCGATAGGCGTCGGCGATGATCTGATTGGCTAACCGCACGATGGCATTGTCGTTTTCGTCGAGCCCGCCTCCTGCATCCTCTGCCATCGCCTCTTGGGCTTCATTGACGAGTTCGCCAAGAATGTCGGAAACATTCTCATCTAACTTTCTATTGTTGTTGCTGCTGTCCCCCTGTCCTGTGGCGGAGCCGAGGAACTGGGCGATATCACGACGGAGGCTGATCGCAAAGCGAATGTTGAGGCCGGGAAACGTCCGTTTAATATCTGCCACACGATCGAGATCGCTCGGGTCGTCTGTCAAAATTTCGATAGCGGTTCGGTCCCGCTTGAGGGGCATCCAGTGGTTTTTTTTGAGGTAGTCGACGTTGAGGTTTTTCAGGAGCTCGATGTCGACAAGCGTTCGATCGCTGTACTCGATATAGGGGCATTTGTGAAATTGGGCGAGCGACTTGCCGATATCCAGTTTCGGCACCTTGTACTTCTCGATCAGGATACTCTCGAAGTCCGACAAGCCTTTCCGGGACTCGGCAAGCGCATTGTCCAATTCGCTCTGGGTAATGCGGTTGTTCGTGACCAAGAGATCGAACTTGGTCGGGGCTTTCTTCAAAACCTTGCGGAGATTGAAGAATGCGATGCCGAGCGCCTTGGCGATCTCCGCGACGGACTCTTCGTCTTTTCTCGTGAACCGAACGCCGCTCTTTTTGTTGAGGAGTTGGAGGACGCCCATCAAATACTTGTTGTCGGCCACGATCGGGTAGGTCAGAACCTGTTTCGTCTTGAACCCAGTCCGCTTGTCATAGGATGTGTCGTGGACGAGAGAGGGATGGATGCCTTGCAGCTCAGCAATGTTATAGGCGTCGGCAATGCTTACCGGGCGGAGATACTTTGCGCAGAATCCAGCGAGGCTTTGTTCGGTGATGGGAATGCGGAACTCCTCGACGCTGTCGAGGCCAGGGACTTTGGAGAAAATCTCCTTTTTCTCGGAATCGAACGCGAAGATGGTGAGATCTTCAGCGTCGAAGATGCCGAGTACTTCTTTGCGCAGGTCGAGGAGAATATGATCAAGGTCGCTGGCCGCATGGATTTGCTCCGTGATGCGCTTGACATTCTCGGCGAATGCCACTTTTTGCTGAAGCTCCTGAAGATTCTGCGGGATGGGATTGGCTTGCATTACCCGGGGCTCCTGACCATCGATTACGAAGGTGATCGCTGGATTCGTATGCTCCAGGAAGAGTACATACGGCCCGCGTGACCACTAGTGCCGTGTGGAAGAGATTGAAGCTCAGTCTAGCTGATCAAGGGTGGAAGGCAAGGAAAAGGCAGTTTTAGACTCTGGAGATTATGGGAATGATAATAGGGATAAAGCCATCAGTGGGTGGCAGGGTGTTCAACTTGTTTGTATGCGAATCAGATAAGCGGCGACTTGCGCCGGAGGTAACTTGAGTTTCACCCCGTCCTTTCGAGTTTTGACCTCCACCACTCCTTCGGCGAGGCCCTTGTCTCCGACAACTACTTGGTATGGAGCTCCCATCAGGTCCGCATCGTTGAACTTCACACCCGCTCGTTCGTCCCTATCATCCCAGAGTACTTCGAACCCTGCCGTCTGCAGTTCGTCGTAGAGCTGCGCGGTGACTTGGGCAGTCTGTGCAGATTGGGTGAGCGGGAGGAGATGCACATGGAACGGCGCGATTGGGAAGGGCCAGATAATGCCTTTCGTGTCGTGGTTCTGCTCGATCGCCGAAGCGGCAGTGCGTCCAACACCGATGCCGTAGCATCCCATAACGGCGAGGCACTCTTTGCCATGAAGATCCAGGAAGGAGGCTTTCATGGCTTCGCTGTATTTGGTGCCGAGCATAAAGACATGTCCGACTTCGATACCTTTCGTCGCCTTCAATGTCCCGTCCTTTCTAGGTGACGGATCTCCTGCACAAGCGCTGCGGAGATCGGCAAACTGCTCAACCTGAAAGTCACGATCCCAATTCGCATCGACATAGTGCATATCGCTCTGATTGCCGCCAACGATCACGTTGCGCAAGGCTTTGACGGCGTGGTCGGCAATAATACGAACGTGTTTCAGACCAACAGGGCCGGCAAACCCGATTGGTGCGCCGGTGACTTGCTCGACGACGGTGGGAGTGGCGAGTTCAAGATCAGTCGATTGCAGGAGCCGTTGAATCTTGACCTCATTCGCCTCATGGTCTCCCCGTATCAACACAGCGATCGTGCCTTTTCCTGTCGAGTAGAGGAGTGTCTTCACGAGGTGTGTAGGGGAGACATTCAAGAATTTCGTAACCTCTTCGACTGTCCTGCAGCGAGGCGTTTGGACGGTGTGCAGAGGCCGCGGGGCTTCGGTGTCCACATCAGTAGGAGGTAGGACTTCAGCCTGTTCGACGTTGGCGGCATAGGTGCCGGCATCGCTGTAGACGATCGTGTTCTCGCCCGTTTCGGCGAGTACCATGAACTCATGAGATGAGCTGCCGCCGATCAGGCCGGTGTCGGCTTCCACGGCACGGAAGGTGAGGCCGCAGCGCGTGAAAATACGATGGTAGGCATCGTACATCTTCTGATAGCTGAGCCTGGCGCTCGTTTCGTCTTGATCGAAGCTGTAGGCGTCCTTCATGATGAATTCACGTCCCCGCATGAGTCCAAAGCGGGGGCGGATTTCATCTCGAAACTTTGTTTGGATTTGATAGAAATTCAGCGGCATTTGCCGATATGAGCGGACTTCGCGTCTGAACAGGTCGGTAATCACTTCCTCATGGGTCGGCCCCAAGCAGAACTCGCGCTCGTGACGATCCTTGAAGCGCACCAGTTCTTTGCCGTAAAAATTCCATCGGCCGGTTTCTCGCCATAATTCTGCGGGAGATGCAATGGGCATAAGGAGTTCTTGAGCGCCGGCCCGGTTCATCTCCTCTCGAATGATCTGCTCGACTTTTCGGATGACCCGAAGGCCGAGTGGAAGGTAGGTGTAGATGCCGGCCGCGACCTTGCGAATCAGACCGGCTCGGAGCATGAGCTTATGGCTGACGGTTTCCGCTTCTCCCGGGTCTTCTCGCAATGTGGGAATTAAGACTTGAGATGTCCGCATGGTTGTGTGAGGGGGGTCAAAAAGTCATCAAGTCCGAGTGCCGGATGATGGGGAAAGATTTTAGTGACATGAAGACGTTCGACCTTCAGACTTTCTGACTTATTTTCTATCGAAAGAAGATTCGTTCAAGGTCATTCCAGAACGCAAAGACCATGACACCCACTAATAGCACGAGTCCGGCCTGTTGTGCGAGTTCTCTCTGTCGTTCGCCGAGTGGTTTACGGAGGATGCCTTCGATTAGGAAAAACAGCAGATGGCCGCCATCGAGAATGGGTATGGGGAGCAAGTTGAGGACGCCCAGATTGATGCTCAGAATGGCGATGAGATAGATCACATTTGAGGCACCCTGCGAAGCGGCTTCACCGGAGATATTGGCGATCGTCAGCGGGCCGCCGATATTTTTGCTGGAGATGTCTCCCACGATCATCTTGTAGAGGCCTACTACGGTCAGTTCGGTCAAGCCCCAGGTGGCTCGCAATCCGTCATAGAGCGCCAGCAGAGGGGTGTTGGAGCGGATGATCGAACGGCCGCCGGGTCCTGCAATGCCGATCTTGCCGACTTCGACCGGCTGGCCGTTGACCGTCGCTTTCTCAGCCGAGGGCGTCACGGTCAACGAAGTGCGATGCCCTTCCCGCAAGACCTCTATGTGTAGTTGGCGATTGGGACTTTCCTTCACGATACCGGTCATCTGAGACCAGGTATGGATCGTCTGGTCTTCGATCTTGACCACATGGTCTCCGGCTTGGAGCCCTGCTTTTTCAGCCGGAGAGTTTTGCGTGACTGATGTGACGAGGGGTGGTGCTTCTTCGACGCCCAGATAGTATCCTGGCTCTTGCGCAGAGACCTGTGGTCCTGGTGCGGTGGTGGGTGTGACCGTCAGCGTTTTAAACTGTTCGCCTCGTTTAATCTCGAGCGTCAGTGCCTGCCCTTTACTCTTCGCCACTGCATCGAAGAGTTCTGTTCTGGTTGAAATGTCTTGTCCGTTGACTCGGCTGACACGATCTCCAATGTGAATGCCTGCGGTGTCGGCAGGAGAGCCGGGAACCATCGCTTCGATATCGGGGGTGAGATCCTGGAACGTCGGGACAGGAAGTGGAGCTCCTGTCGCGAGCCATCCGGCAAAAATGAAATAAGCCAGAATAAAGTTAAATCCAGGCCCCGCGGCAACGATCAGGACTTTGCCCCACAATCCTTTGTGTGCAAACGACCGCGCACGATCCTCCTGTGTCGTCGCTTCGGTCTCATCTTCGCCGAACAGTTTGACATAGCCACCCAATGGAATGGCTGAAAGGAGATATTCTGTTTCGCCCATTTTCCGGCCAAAAATCTTTGGTCCGAATCCAAGGGAAAACTTGAGGACCTTGACCCCGACCCAGCGAGCCGCCAAGAAATGCCCGAGTTCATGGAACGCGACTAACACGCCCAGAACGACCAGGAACCACCATGCCTTCTGCATGAGCAACCAGACGGTATCGGGGGACCAGGTAAGTGCCATGAACAAGATGTGTGCTCCTTCGTGTAGACCTAGCGTGCTAATGCTAATACCAACGATTCAGCCTTCTCTCGAGCCCATCGATCCGCCTCCAGCGCGTCTTCTAACGTCTCGACGTCTTTGGTGGTGTGGACGTCCATTGTGCTGCGAATGATCTCCACAATGTCGGTGAACCGGATACCCCCGTTTAAGAATGCCTCGACGGCAATTTCATTTGCGGCATTCATTGTGGCCGGCATCGTACCGCCGACCCGCAGGGATTCATAGCCAAGACCCAAGCAGGGGAACCGGTCGTGATCGGGCTTGCAAAACGTCAGCTTTGCAATTTCCGTCAGATCCAGCGAAGGCAGATCCAGCGGCATGCGTCCTGGATATTTCATCGCATAAGAAATAGGTGTTCGCATATCCGGCAATCCCAATTGTGCGATCATCGATCGATCCTGATATTCTACCAGAGAATGAATGATGCTTTCCCGGTGGATCATGACCTCGATCTGAGACTCCGGGATGTCGAAGAGCCAGCGGGCTTCGACAACCTCGAGTCCTTTGTTCATGAGCGTGGCGGAATCGATCGTGATTTTTGCGCCCATTTTCCAATTGGGATGTTGGAGTGCCCGTTCTGGTGTGACGTCTTGCAGCTCTTCGCGGTTCAAGGTCCAGAGGGCCCCTCCGGACGCCGTCAAGATCAGACGGCGGACATCCTCTTTGCGATGACCTTCTAACGATTGGAAGATCGCACTGTGTTCGCTGTCGACCGGGAAGATCCGAACGCCATACCGGCGTGCCTCGTCCTGCATCAATTTTCCCGCCATGACCATCGGTTCCTTATTGGCCAAGGCAATTTGCTTTCCGCTTCGGATCGCCGCAAGGGTAGGCACGAGACCGGCTCCACCGACGATGGCGGAGATGACGAGCTCGGCTTCTGGCGCAGAGGCAACCTGAATCAAGCCTTCTTGGCCGGCCAAAATTTCGACAGGCAGCCCCTCACAGCGTTGCCGGAGCCTGGCGGCAGCGGAGGCATCCGATAGGGCCACGATGCGGGGTTTAAACCGGCGGATCTGGTCCTCGAGTTTCTCATCATTGCTGCCGGCAGTCAGTCCTGCCACACGAAATTCGTCCGGGAACCGGTTCACGAGATCTAAGGTGTTGGTGCCGATCGAACCGGTCGATCCAAGAATGACGATGGTTTTCATAAGGGGTTTTTCACTCCATGACTCATAGCCGGCTTACCAGCGTTATATAGTAGTAGAAGACAGGGGTGGCGAACAAGAGACTATCAAGACGGTCGAGCATACCCCCGTGGCCCGGCAGTATCCCGCCGGAATCCTTCATGCCGACGGTGCGTTTCATCGCCGATTCGGCCAGGTCACCCCAGAGACCTGCGATGGTCAACAGGGTAGCCAAGATCAGACAATCGAGACCGGATAACTCTGGAAGAAACCACCAACGTGCTATGTACCCGGCTATTATGGCAGCAATTAAGCCTCCCACCAAGCCCTCGACTGTTTTTTTGGGACTGATCGTGGGAGCCAAGCGATGTCGTCCGTACAGTGTGCCGACATAGTAGGCGCCGGTATCGGATGCCCAGGTTACCAGCAGGAGAAAGAAAATCAGCCATTCACCCTGAGGGAGGAGTCTTGTCATCGAGAGCATGCCGAGTGTGAGGCCTAGATAGAGGACGCCGAATAGGGTCATGGCTCCGTCCCGCAGGCTCTGTTCAAGGGGGGAGCGACCGAGGAGCGGGACCGAAGTAACACAGGCTAGTGTGGCCAGGAGGGTGGGAACGATGATGCCCGGCCAGTGTGTTCCAAAAATCAGGCCGGTGAGTCCTGTCAGGCCGATCCCTATCAGCCAGGTGTGGCTGCGGTCGTTGAAACACAATCGGTAGAACTCAACGAGGGCGAGTGCCCCCGCCAGCGCCACGACGCCGGAAAATGCAAGGGGAGGGAGGTATCGAATGACGGCATATAAGAGTGGAGCGAGGACCAAAATGGTATAGATCCGACGGGGGTCGAATCGGGACGCCGTAATCGGCGTCGGTTCAGCCTGCTGTTGGCCAGCGGTTTTGTATTCCTGCATGGGAAGGTTGAGGCCGATCACTTATGACGAAATGGCACTGAGGACGCGACCGAACCGCCGCTCACGCCGCTGGTATTCCAGCAAGGCTAGCAAGAGTTCTCGGCGACGGAAGTCTGGCCACAGCGTCGGAGTGAAATAGAGCTCGGTGTAGGCGAGCTGCCAGAGAAGAAAGTTGCTAATTCGCGATTCGCCGCTGGTACGAATCAATAAGTCGGGATCGGGCAGTTCATGGGTATAGAGATATTGCTGGATCCGCGACTCATCCACGTCGTCCGGTTGCAGTTTTCCGTCTTGCACCTCATGAAGGAGTTCACGCACCGCGTCCACGATCTCAGTGCGGCCACCATAGCTGAGGGCGAGTGTGAGATGTAGTCTGTCGAGATGGGCGGTTTCCTGTTCAGTGGCCTGGACCCATCGGCGGGCGGAGGTCGGGAGGGAGTCGAGTCTGCCGATTGTCCGCACCCGAACACCCTGCTCAATGAGCTTCGTTCGTTCCGTCGAAAGGTAATATTCGAGCAAACCCATGAGCGAAGAGATTTCCTGAACAGGACGGTTCCAATTTTCCTGTGAAAACGCGTAAATTGTCAGGGCGTGGATACCCAGTTCCAAGCAGACTGTAATTATTTCCCTGACGGATTTGATCCCCTCGCGATGACCGGCAATGCGAGGGAGGCTTCGCAGTTCTGCCCAGCGGCCATTGCCATCCATGATGATAGCGACATGCTTGGGTAAGAGGCTCAGATCGAGTTTTAGGGTGAGCTCTTCTTCGGATAGCTGGTCCATGGTCGATGAGTCTTTGGTGTCCATATCTGTGCTGTCGGTGAATATCCCTTTGCGCAAGATTGTACGGTGGGCGAGCAAAGTCTACTGGCGAGGGGGAAGATTGTCAAACAAATTTTCGTAAAAGTCCTGTAAAAGCGACGAGTTGGGTGAATTGTCATTGCGCCTGCGGAAAGCGATCGGCTATACTTCCCCGTCTATTCGTATGCCAACCGTCATGAGGATTTGCAAACCATGGGTGATCTTGTTCAGTTGAAGTCATTTGGTCTGACCGAAGGCGAGGTGCTTGGGGCGCTCGGGCGGGTCAAAGTTCGGGATGTCGACTATGCCGATCTCTATTTTGAGTCCTGTGTGTCCGAATCCGTCTCAATGGAGGAGTCCCTCGTCAAGCGTGCGACCAAGAGTGTGTCGCAGGGCGTGGGGGTGCGAGCGACGGCAGGGGAGAAAACCGGCTTTGCCTATTCCGATGAGCTGACGAAGAAAGATCTCGAACTCGCAGCCGATACGGCACGCTATATTGCCAATTCGCCGAGCGGGACCCATACGGTTCCGGTTCCCGTTCATCATCGCCCCACCAGAGATCTCTACCCGATCGATCGGGCTCAGGCCGAAGTCGCCACAGCGGAACGCGTGGCCTTGTTGAACGCGATCGATGCCGAAGCACGCCGGTCCGATCCACGCATCAAGAATGTCATGGCCTCGTTTAACACGGAATATAAGGTGGTGATGGTCGCTACTTCAGATGGCACCTTGATAGGGGACGTGCAACCGCTTTCGAGGCTGCAAGTCACCTGTATTGCTGAAGAGAACGGCCAACGCCAAGCCGGCTCGTTCGGCGGGGGGGGCCGTGTCGGGTTCGAGTTTTATTATGAGGGCGACCGGTATCTGCGGTTTGCGCGTGAAGCGGCGCGTGAAGCCATCCTCAACTTGTCTGCCGTCGAAGCGCCGGCGGGTGTCATGCCGGTCGTGTTGGGTGGAGGCTGGCCGGGGATTTTGTTGCATGAAGCCATTGGCCATGGTCTCGAAGCGGACTTCAACCGCAAAAAAACATCAGCGTTTTCAAATCTTCTTGGGAAACGGGTGGCGTCCGACGTCTGTACCATCGTCGATGATGGTACCTTGCCTGGCCGGCGTGGCTCGCTCAACATGGACGATGAAGGAACCCCAACCGGTCGTATGGTGCTCATCGAGCGAGGAATTCTCCGTGGCTACATCACCGACAAATTGAACGCGCGTCTGATGGGGATACCCCTGACTGGTAATGGTAGGCGAGAAAGTTATCAAAGCGTGGTGCTGCCCCGCATGACGAATACGTTTATGTTGGCTGGTACCTCGGACCCTGAGGAGATCATTCGCTCCGTCGATCGCGGGCTCTATGCTGTCTCGTTCGGCGGGGGGCAGGTGGATATCACCAACGGTAAGTTTGTGTTTTCCGCCAGCGAGGCCTACTTGATCGAGGGGGGGAAGATAACGAGGCCGGTCAAGGGCGCGACATTGATCGGCAGCGGACCGGAGATCCTCACCAAAGTCTCGATGGTCGGGCACGATCTCAAGCTCGATGAGGGCATCGGTACTTGCGGCAAAGAAGGACAGTCCGTTCCCGTGGGTGTCGGTCTGCCGACCATTCGAATCGATGAAATCACCGTGGGTGGGACGCAGCGATGAATCAGCAGATACAACAGCGCGACGGATATAGCCAACTTGCGTTGGACCTCTTGGGCAAGGCGAAGCGGGGCGGGGCGACGGAAGCGGATATCATTATCGCCGATGGAGAAACCTTTTCGGTGCAAGTCAGGTTGGGCGCGGTTGATCGCCTCACAAAAGCGCGGGAGAAACGTCTCGGCTTGCGCGTGTTTGTCGGAAAACGTTCCGCCAGTACCTCCACATCCGATTTTTCGGCAGAGTCATTGGATCAACTTGTCGCCGAGACCTGTACTCTGGCGAGGGCCGTCGTGGAAGATCCGGTATCCGGCTTGCCCGCGGCGGATCAGATGGCGGGAGAGAGGCCGGACTTGGATCTCTACGATTCCACGAGACTGAATACGGAACAGCAGATTGAATTGGCCAAACGGGTAGAGGCTGCCGCCATGTCAACGGATGAGCGCGTGACGAATTCTGAAGGGGGCGACTTCGACTCCTCCTCAGGACGCGTGGTGTTGGGCAACAGTCACGGATTTCTAGGAGAGTACCAGAGTTCCAGCTTCTCCATGTCGGTGTCGCCCATTGCGACCGACCCGGTGACAGGGGCCATGCAGCGCGATTCCTGGTACGATGTGCGGCGGAAATTTGCCAAGCTGGACTCTCCGGAGATGGTGGGGCTGGAAGCGGCGCGGCGGACAGTGCGAAAGCTCGGAGCGAGAAAAGTGTCGACGCAGCGAGTTCCTGTCGTCTTCGATTCGGAAACGGCCGGAAGTCTTATGGGGAATCTTTGCAGCGCCGTGTCGGGGTACGCACTCTATAAAGGGGCGTCGTTTCTGGCAGGCCAATTGGACAAACCGCTGGCCCCTGAGTTCGTGACGGTCTATGACGATGGGCGAGTGGTCGGAGGGCTGGGCTCTCGACCGTTCGATGGCGAAGGTCTGCCGACCCGAAAGACGACAGTGGTGGAGCGAGGGGTGTTGAAGAGCTACCTGCTCGATACCTACTCAGGAAGGAAGCTCGGATTGGCTTCAACCGGTAATGCCTCGCGCAGCGTCGGTGAGAATCCATCGGTCGGCCCCACGAATTTCTATCTCGCGCCAGGGACGAAGACAGCGCAAGACATCATCAAGACGGTGAAACAGGGTCTGTATGTCACGGACCTTATCGGCTTCGGTATCAACATGGTGACCGGTGATTATTCGAGAGGAGCCTCTGGCTTTTGGATCGAAGGAGGCGAGTTGGCCTATCCCGTGGAAGAGATCACGATTGCGGGCAATCTGAAAGACATGTTTGCTGGAATAGAGATGATCGGCAGCGACCTAGT
>Ga0209253_10001463_pt1 | contig 20702 bp, 17 predicted proteins | sample FrelakmetBRP12BR_FD_187145 | JGI IMG/M metagenome (GOLD analysis project Ga0209253, IMG submission 187145) | Freshwater lake sediment microbial communities from the University of Notre Dame, USA, for methane emissions studies - BRP12 BR (SPAdes)... | ecosystem: Environmental > Aquatic >...
ATCGGAGACGGCGATCTTGCTGGCTGAGCAGGATGTCCGGGTGGCTTTGGAGATCTCAGACCGGGTCTATATTATGCTGAACGGGTCGGTGGCCTTTCATGGAACGGTTTCCCAGGTCCATCAGGAAAAGGCGATTGAAAAGTATATTCATCTTTAGCGAGTGGGACAAGAAATAGGGATATGGAAGAAACCCTTTTCAGAAAGCAGTCGCGAGTCCAATTCTTAATCGGGTATGCGATTCTCACTTTTTTTTTCTTGGTGTTTCCCTTCTTTACCCCTTATAAGGGGCTGGTGGAAGATATTATTATATGGACGCTGTTTGCGGTCAGCTTCAACTTGGCCTTCGGATTCACAGGGATGGTTTCTCTTGCCCACGGAGTTTTTTTTGGAGTCAGTGCTTATACGGTGGGAATGTTGTCGATCTTTTGGACCCGGAGTGTGGTGACGATTCCGATCGGCATTGCCACGGGGACTCTTACAGGATTTATTGTAGGATATGTTTCCTTAAAAAGGGCCAGGATTGATGTTCACAGAGCCCTGAGGCTCGCCTATCTTGTATTGATTTCCATCGCGGCCTCACGCGTTGCCTTGTATATCTTCTTAAGCCCATTGGGAAAATACAGTGGGGCCGAGATGGGCCTCTTGGGTTTCCCTAATTCTCCTCTCCGTTTTGTTGGCGATCTACAGCTTGACGCAACCTCACGTCTTCAAACTTTCCTGATCGTAGGGATCGTCGCACTCCTCATGATCGCTTGGCTCCATCGAATGGCTTCCTCTCCTGCGGGCATGATCATGAAGGCGATTCGGGAGAACGAGATGCGCGTCAGCTTTTTGGGCTATAACACCTTCCGCTTCAAACTTCTCATTTACGTCCTCTCTGCTTTTGTCGCATCCGTGGCGGGGTGTCTCTATCTTCTTCGGTCCGGCTTCATTAGCACAGACCCTTTCGATTTCACTTTTACTTCCGAGCTTGTCGTTATATGCGTTCTTGGCGGAAGGAACGCGTTTTTCGGCCCCTTGATCGGAACGCTGATATTCCTGACATTAAAAGATCTGATCAGTTCTTACACGGCCTCGTGGAGTCTCGTTCTGGCGGTCGTGTTGATCTTCTCCGTTCTCTATTTACCCAACGGTCTTGCTTCACCGATCTTTTCAATACCGGATGTCTTCTTGAAATGGATGAAAAAAGAGAGACCATCTCGTGAAGAATCATCTCCTCAACTGAATTGAGGTCTGCCGTGCATGTGCTGATATTTACACAACTGATCAATGGCTTGGTTTCGGGAGTCCTGATTACCCTCATTGCTATTGGCGTTGCCCTGACCTTCGGGCTGCTGAAAGTAGTGAACCTTTCCCATGCAGCTATTTATACTCTTGGTGCTTACATCGGACTGACAGTCTTTCAAGTGTGCGGAAATTTCTGGATCGGGATGATCTTGGCGGCCCTCATCGCGGGATCGGTGGGAGTCCTTTTTGAAAGGCTCTGCATCCGGCATGCATATCAGTATCCTGTCCTTGGCTTCCTGATTACCTTCGCATTGCTCATGGGTCTCACTCAGGCGATCCGTATCATCTGGGGGCCTGGCAATCAATTGGCTCCGCAGCCCGCTTACTTGATGAAAGTCATCTATCTCGGTTTTATCCCCGTTTCAAGCTACCGGTTGTTCGCTATTCTTGTGGCCACATGCATCATGGCGGGGATGTGGATCTTGATCAGCAAGACAAACATTGGACTGATCGTCCGTGCATCCCTCGACAACAAGGCCATGGTGGATTCCTTTGGGATCAATTCTTCGCTTATTTTCACTTTTATTTTCGGACTTGGTAGCGCTATTGCCGGTGTTTGCGGCGTTCTGGGCTCTCCTATTTTCGGGCTTTTTCCCGATGTGGGTACTCAGATGCTGGTGCTCTGTTTTGTCGTTGTGGTCATGGGAGGGCTCGGAAGCATCCGCGGGGCCATGCTTGCAGGGCCCATCATCGGCGTCGTGATTTCCTTTACGGCTCTTGTCAGCGCGGGATTCAGCGACGCCGTTATCTTCATACTGATGGCGGGAATTCTACTCATAAGACCCACTGGTTTTTTGGGTGACCGGTTGTAATGGTCGAAGAATTCAAAACCTGCCCATCCTTAAGGAGGTTGCCTCTGCTGCCTCATAAGGAACGCCAAGGGGTAAGAGAGTTGTCGAATCGATTCCATCCATGCGGATATAAGGAAAGGAGGAAGTGATGCTTAGGAAACCATGGGGAAAAAGCTTAGTTTGTATCTGTCTCTTGTCGGGTTTCGTTCTTAGTTCTCGGATCGTTCATTCCCAGGAATACCCTACCAAACCGGTGACCCTCGTCATCCCGTCAAGCCCTGGGAGTGCCACCGACATATTCATGCGTGCCGTTACCAGCGTGTCAGCGGATTATCTGGGACAGCCAATCATCAACAAGCTCGTCCCGGGTGGAGGAGGCGCGATCGGCTGTGATTTAGCGGCTAAAGCCGCACCGGACGGCTACACCCTGCTGGCAGGGAGTTCTCCTTGGAGTACAGGGCTTCCAGCCATTGAGGGGCGGTCAAAAGGTCCGGACGATTTCGTCGCTGTGTGCCGGCTCAACTATAGCCTTGGCTTCATGGCTGCCCGGCCGGATGCGCCATTCAAAACTTACAAGCAGATGATGGAGTGGATCAAAGCCAACCCTGGCAAACTCATCGTGGGAACCCCGGGCCCCTGGACGCCCCCCGACATGGTTTGGAAACACCTTATGAAGCAGACCGGCACCTCATTTAAGATTGTCCAGTTTCAGGGGGGTGGGGAGGCATTAATCGCTCTTCTGGGCGGCCACATTGATGCGGGACCCGTTCACCCCCTCATGGCGATGCCTTATAAAGACACGGGAAAACTCGTATTCTTATTCTTCTTTGACGAAAAGCGCCATCCCGATTTCCCTCATGTCCCTACGAGCTTCGAAGAAGGTATGGATGCAAGAGTCAATACACTGGCTTGTTCCTGGCGGGGTATTTTGGCTCCTAAAGGCACCCCTCGTTCGATCATCGATAAGCTGGCGATGGCCTTCAAGAAAATGACTGAAGATAAATCAGCCCAAAGCATGCTACAAAAGAGTGGTGATAAAGTGAACTACTTGGGGCCTGACGAATTCACCGAGGTTTGGCGGGTTGAGTTTGAGACGTACAAGGAACTTGGAAAAATGTATAAGAAATAAGCAACGAATCTTTCTAATAAACCTTATTCTAAGAGAAGAGGGGGAAACAGATGAATATTTTTAGCACGAGTTTCGATTATGAGAGCCGAATTGCCAAAGTCAGAAGATTGATGGAGGAGCGAGGCATTGATGCGATTCTCGTCCATCTCTGGCCAAACCAGTACTATCTTTCCGGAATGTATCCACATCTACCCTGGTATCCTGTGGAAGTATGTGAGCATACCGAATCCCCATTGATCGTATTCAGAGATGAAAAGAAAGAACCTGTCTTCCTGATCACCTGGTTATCAGGCAACGGCCTAAAAGAGGGAACCTGGATCAAGGATGTAAGAATCCACGATAAAGAGCCTTATGGTAAGCTATCGTGGTCCGAATACACCGCTGAGGTTCTCAGGGAGAAGGGGGTCGACGAAGGTGTTATCGGGATAGAAGAAGATGTTTGCGTCATGAGCACCTTTAGGAAGCTTCAGTCAGCACTTCCCAAAGTTCGGTTTAAGGCTGCCGATGAAATCTTCCAGCTCGTGCGGATGGTCAAGGAACCTGAGGAGATTGCGCTTATCAAGGAATCCGTCTTGATCGCTGAGTCCGGGGTGAGGGCTGGAATGGAAGCAGCCAAAATAGCCGTGCCCGAGAGTGAGATACAGAAGGCAGCCGAAATAGAGATGAAACAGAGAGGGGCGATCAGAGAGGTAGAGACCATGGTTCAATCCGGGAGAAGGACTGCCAATCACCGAGCCTTCGGGGCGAATTGGAAGAAGATAGAGGAGAACGACCTTGTCACGATAGACATCGGTTGCGTATACAAAGGATACGGTTCTGACTTAACCAGAACCTGGGTCGTAGGGAAACCAACCGAAGCGCATAAAAAGATTTCGAATCACCTTCTAAAGACCCATGAAAAGATCTTGAGCCGCATGCGGCCTGGGGCGAAGATCGGCGAACTCGATGAGTTAGGACGAAATGAGTTCGAAAAGGCAGGGTACATCACGAGCAAAACCGCGATGCCCTCCAATGGAAAAGGGTTAGCGGGCATCACCATTCATGGAATCGGCTTAGGTCCCATGCATGACCCACCCCATCCTTATGACAGAGACATCGCACTGGAAAGCGGCATGACCCTTGCCGTGACGGGGTGTGCACGCTTTGCAACGTTCACGATCCGGTTTGAGGACGACGTCGTGGTCGTGCCTGGAGGGATAGACCTGATCAATAAGCTTATTCCTTGGGAGCTGTGACCTCGGCCATTAGGGTCCCTTCCCTCACGAAAGGAAAAAGGTGAAACAGGTTTTCTATCCGTATGAAGCGATGGCTGCTTTGGGTGAGTCGCCCGAGCTAAGATCCCATCCGTGAGTAAAGTCCTTTTAAGGAGGTTAAAAAAGATGAGGGAAAATATGAAATTGCTGGTTATCGTTACACTCGTTTTCGTTCTATTGTTGTTCGGGATACTCGGTTGGGCCCGTGCACAAACCACCGATATGCCAAAGAGCATGGTCATCGTTGATGGAAGGGCGGCGACTTCGACCTTTGCCCTCATCACTGGCATTGCGGAGATGATCAAGAGACATATCGGCATTAAGACCGTTCCTGAAGCAGGGACCTTCGGGAGAAATGTTCTTCTTGTTCACAAAAAAGAGGCTGAATTCGGAATGACCAATAACGATAGGGCGTATTTTGCCGTCCGGGGTGAGGATGATTATAAACCCTTTGGAAAGCTTAACGTACGCCTCATGTTCAGCAGCAGCCATTCTCCCCCATTCTGTTTTGTCACACGTCGTGACGCGAATATAAGAACCGTAGCCGAGCTCAAAGGTAAGAAAGTGATGTGTGTTTATCCGGGCAACCCTGCCTTCACCAAGGGAGCCGATATCCATTTCGAGGCGGCAGGGATGAACAGAAAGGATGTGCAGGCCATGTCGTTCAGTGGTCATGAAGAGGGGGATATGGCATTAAAAGAAAGACGAATCAGCGCATACATCCATCCGATGCCCATCACCTCTGTGATGCCCTATCTGCAGGAATTGAATTACGAAGTTCCAATTCGGTTGCTGAGTGCCCCGAAAGACAAATTGGATGTTGTCTTGACCAAATATCCCTATTTCCGGCAGGATATTGTGCCGGCCAGGATATACGGGGACTTGGTCGATCAAAAGGATCTTGTCAGCATTGGCGTCGCTGAAGCACTGGTTTGCCAGTCTGGAATCTCAGAGGATCTGATTTATAAAGTGATGAAAGTGATCTTCGAGCATTTGCCGGAGCTCACCACATTTACTCCGATTACAAAGATATGGATGGGCGATCCCCTCTCTTCGGCGGTCCTGCCTTATCATCCAGGAGCCATAACGTATTACAAGGAAAAGAAATTGTGGACGGACGATCTGGAGAAGAAACAAAGGGATCTCCTGGCTGAGCTGGGTCTACCGAAATAACTCGCGAGGGAGGACCCCCGTTCTTTTTTCTAAATGAATCGATAAGGGAGGCGTATGGAAAAAGTCACCAAAGTAGTAGCGATCACAGTAACTGTCTGGAGTACCCTGTACATATCGCGCTTCACCGAATATGCAGGTCTGATGCTTGCGCCTGCGCAGAACCAGGCGATCTTTCTCGGACTGGTCATGGCTTTAGCGTTCCTGTCATGCCCGGCCAAGAAAAACACGAAAGGTGTGAAGTGGTATGATTGGATACTCATCATCATGGGCGTGGTCCCCAATGCCTATGTCCTCCTTTTCTATGATACCTGGCAGCTTCACGGAGGGACAGAGCCTAAGACCTACGAAATCGTCTTCAGTGTTGCCTTGGCGATTGTGCTGTTAGAGGGGTTGAGGCGCGTGATGGGTCTCGTCCTCTCCATTCTCTTGCTTTGCTTCATGCTTCATCCCATCTTTTCGAATCACCTCCCAGGCCTTTTCTTCGGCAGGGGCTATTCGGTATCAAGGGTCGGAGGGGTCATCTTTTTTCCCCCGGAGGGAATCTACAGTATGCCCCTGAATATCGCCTCGACGATAGTTGTGGGGTTCTTAACATTCGGCGCACTGCTCTTAGTCTCGGCTGCCGGCCGGACCCTGACGGACCTGGCGCTATCCGCCGTAGGACGGGTTCGCGGCGGAGCCGCAAAAGCTGCCTGCATAGGAAGTGGCATGTTCGGAATGCTGTCCGGAAGCCCTTCTGCCAATGTCGCCGTCACCGGGACATTCACCATCCCGCTGATGAAAAGAACCGGCTATTCCGCAGACTTTGCCGGCGGTGTAGAGGCTGCAGCAGCAAACGGAGGAGGCTTGATGCCGCCTGTAATGGGGGCTGTTGCCTTTGTGATGGCCGACATGCTGGAAATTCCCTATATTCAGGTCTGCTATATCGCTTTCATCCCCGCGGTGCTTTACTACTTTGGAATTTTTATGATGGTTGACTTTGAGGCGGGCCGTTTAGGCCTTCGTGGGCTTCCCTCCTCTCAAGTGCCGTCTTTCATGAATACTCTGAAGATCGGATGGCCCTACTTTTTCCCGGTGATCATACTTATTTATCTGATGTTTAGCCTCCATTTTTCACCGGAGCTCTCAGCTTTCTGGGCATCCGTCAGTGTCGTAGCCGTGAGCTGGTGCAGAAAAAATACGCGGGTCGGCCTGAGCAAAATTCTTGAGGCCCTGGAGTCAACGGGCAAAAATGTCGTCCAAATAGGGCTGGCCTGTGCCATGGCTGGAATTATGATGGCCTCCCTCTCCTTGACGGGCATCTCGGTCCTTCTTTCCGGTGAGATTGTTCGGATCGCTGCGGGCAATATCTTTTTGTTGTTGGTGCTGGCTGCCATGGCCAGCTTTGTCCTTGGCTTAGGATTGCCCTCCATCCCCTGCTATATCTCTGTCTCTGTCCTGGTAGCCCCTGCTCTGGTCCAGATGGGGATATCAAAAATGGGTGCCCACCTCTTTGTCCTCTGGTATGCCATCGCTTCCTTCATCACACCGCCGGAGGGCATGGCCTTTTTCGTGGCGGCAGCGGTTGCCCAGGCGCACCCCATGAGGGTTGGGTGGCGGGCGACGCTGCTAGCCATTGGTAACTTTGTCATCCCATTCGTTTGGATCTACAACCGGGGATTAGTGCTTGAAGGTTCAATCCCTGAAATCATCCTGGCGATCGTCGCTGCTGCGTTAGGCATAGTGGCTCTGTCTGCTGGGATAGAGGGCTTCTTTTTGAAGCGAATTGCCTGGGTTCAAAGGGTATTACTTCTTGCGAGCGGAATTCTCATATTTGTCCCGAGCTGGTGGCCTCGTCTATTAGGGGTCTTGGTTTTGGTCGTCATTCTCGCCTGGCTGAGAAGCTCCCGCAGAAAGGATTCCCTAACCACTGCCTTTGAGCCAGCCGAATAGATCGATCCACAAAACGAGAAGGAGGAGAATAGATATGAATTACAACGATTTGAGAGAATATATAAAGGGAGCCGAAGAGCTCGGCGAGTTGAAAATCATTGAAGGCGCGGATTGGGACCTGGAGGTTGGAACAATTACGGAGCTGATGGCAAAACCCAATACGCCTTTGCTGCTGTTTGATAAGATCAAGGGTTATCCACCCGGATACAGAATTGTTACCAATCTGGCTGCTTCAAAGAAGCGTGTCTCCTTATTCTTGGGACTGCCTGAAACAGAGAAACCGATCGATCTCGTCAAAGCCTGGCGGGAAAGATCGAAGGGTGGGTTTAAGCCCATCCCTCCCGTTCAGGTCAAGACGGGACCCGTCATGGAGAATGTCCATACCGGGAAAGACATTGACCTCTATGAATTCCCAACCCCCAGGTGGCATGAGGATGATGGGGGAAGATATATCGGCACCGGAGATGTGGTGGTTACCAAAGATCCTGACGAAGGATGGGTGAACGTTGGAACGTACCGGATCCAAATCCAGGATAGAAATACGGCCACTATCTGGACCGATGAGGGCCACCATGGGGATGTGATCAAGAAAAAGTACTGGGCGAAAGGGAAAGCCTGTCCTGTCGTTGTCGGCTTGGGCCAGGATCCGATCATACAGCTTGTGGCCATCCAGCGGGTTCCTTGGGGTATTTCTGAATACGATTATGCGGGCTGGATCAGGCAGAGGCCGATCGAAGTCATCCCAGGGCCTGTGACGGGCTTGCCCATGCCGGCTTCCGCTGAGATCGTTCTCGAAGGTGAAATGGTTCCGCCGGAGGTGGAAACCAGAGTAGAAGGACCTTTTGGTGAGTTTACGGGATATTATGGTCGTCCTGCAGGGCCGGTGGCTGCCTTCAGGGTGAAGGCCGTTTATCATCGCAATGATCCCATCCTGCAAGGGAATCCTCCGTACAAGTGGGAGCCTCTTTACTGGTCGGGCAGAGACATCTTAAAAGCATCCATGATCTGGGATGAGGTGAGCCGGCGGGTGCCAGGAATAAAGGGGGTCTGGATTGTCGAAGAAGGGCTGCTCTGGATCCTGGTGGTTTCTGTTGAACAGGAGTATGTGGGCCACGCAAAAGAAGCTGCCATCGCTGCGAGGTCCGCTCACTTCCTGTTTAAATTCGTGATCGTGGTGGATGAGGATATTGACCCTTCCAACATGGCGGAAGTTCTCTGGGCCATGGCCACCCGGTGCGATCCCGAGGTCGACATCGATGTCATCCGGGGGCTCCACGGCATTATGCTTGATCCCGTTATCCCTCCCCAAAAGAGGAATCGTGAGGAAATCGATGTCTCCTGCGCGATCATCAACGCATGTAAGCCGTTTCACTGGAAAAAAGAATTTCCAAAGACGGTGGCGAGTACCCCGGAACTGATCGCCAGGGTCAAACAAAAGTTTGGTCTATAGCGGTATTCCCCTGTGAATTTAAGGCCTGGTTGATTCTTCTCATTCTCTGATTGGCGACTGATCGCCGAGGGAGGACCCACAGTGAAAATTGACATATATACTCACATCCAGCCCCGAAAATACCTGGACGAACTTCTTAAGGTCGTTGAAACTCATCACAAGCACCTCTTGACAAGGTTCCGTGTAATTGAGTCGACTCGGTCTCTGTGGAACCTGGACGAGAGATTCCGCATCATGGATAAATATGGGGACCTCGTTCAGGTGTTGGTCCCTACAGGCCCCCCTGTCGAGTTGCTGGTTCAGCCTAAAGACGTTATCAGGCTGGTCAAGCTCTATAATGATGAAATCGCTGAATTGGTTCAAAGATATCCGGATCGATTTATTGCTGCCGTGGCCTGTCTTCCTCTCAACAATGTGGATATGGCTTTAGAAGAGGCTCAGAGGGCGATTACGGATTTGGGGTTTAAGGGTATTCTCGTGGACAGCCCCGTCTATGACAACAGCCCGGAGAAGACAAAGCCGATCGATCTGCCGGAATATATGCCTCTTTACGAGATGATGTCAAACTACCACTTGCCCATCTGGATTCATCCCCGAAGGGAATCTTCCGTCTCGGATTACACGACAGAGAAAGAGTCGAAATACTTTATCTTTCATTGCTTCGGGTGGCCCTATGAGACCACGGTGGCCATGGCTCGCTTAGTATTCAGCGGTGTCTTAGAGACCTATCCGGCATTGAAACTGATCACCCATCACTGTGGGGCTATGATACCCTATTTTGCCGACAGGATTGTAAACTTATACGGGTATCACAGGGCTCATGGGCAGACCGGTTTCATGGACAAACTGAAAAAGCCTCCCATTGAATATTTCAAGAAGTTCTATAATGATACGGCTCTTTATGGAAACACAGCCGGTTTGATGTGCGGCTATGCCTTTTTTGGGATCGACCGTCTCCTCTTCGGGACGGATATGCCCTATGATACAGAGCAGGGAGGCCAATTTATTCGGGAAACCATTCAGGCCATAAAGCAAATGAATATTTCCGATTTAGAGAGGGAGAAGATATTCAAGGATAACGCCTTGGATCTCTTAAATCTCAGTGCGGCGAAGGGCAAACCATAGGAGAGGAAGGCAAGAATGGAGTGAGGGTGGTCGGGATCATATCCTGTCCTGTGGATGTCATGGCCAGCACAAAGGAGGAAAAAGAATGAAATCGAGAATGAAGGTAATCTCTGTGGGGGTGTGGGCGGTAATGCTCGTAGTTTTAATGGCCAATCACAGTGAGTCAGCAACGCCCGAATGGCCTAAGAGCATGAGCTTTCCAAGCGGCCGGGTTGGCACATCTGTCTACTCAGTCGTCGTTGGGATGTCGGAGCTCATCTCTAAGTATACAGGCGTCAAGACCGTGCCAGAGGCTGGGTCCACTTCTAAGAATATCGTCCTTCTGCACAGGAAAGATGCTGAGCTGGCGCTCTGTTTCAATGATTCAGCTTACTTTGCCATTCGCGGTCAGGACGAATTTAAGGGCTTCGGGAAGATCAATGTACGGCTTCTGTTCAGTAACAGCGTTCCCACCCCAGTGGCCTTTATCACCCGTCGCGATGCCAATATTCGAACGGTTGCGGATCTGAGAGGGAAAAATGTGATGTGCATCTACCCACCCAGCTCAACGTTTACGTTGGGAGCAAACATTCTCTTCGAGGCCGCAGGGATGACCCCTGCAAACGTGAAGGCCATATCATTTAGCGGAAATCAGGAAGGAAGTACCGCATTAAAGGAACGAAGGGTCGCGGCCTATATCCATGTGCAAACGGTCACCTCGGTTATTCCCTTCGTTCAGGAATTGAACACCGAAGTCCCGGTCCGCCTGGTGGGTGTTCCAGAAGATAAACTGAACGCTGTCTTGCCTAGGTATCCTTATTTCAACAAAGGCGTACTGACAGCGAAGATCTATGGGGAAATGGTTGACAACAAAGATCTGGTTAGCGCGGGTGTCATTGACAACATCGCTTGCCGTGGAGATTTGCCGGAGGATCTTGTGCATGAGGTCATGAAGGCCATCTTTGACCATGTGGAGGAACTCCTGCCCATTCATCCGGTTGCCAGGGTGTGGGTTGCCAATCCCGTTGCCTCCGCAGTACTGCCCTTTCACGCCGGTGCAGTGAGATATTACAAGGAAAAGAAGCTGTGGACGGACGAACTGGAGAAGAAACAGAAGCAGCTTCTCTTAGAGGTTGGGGCATCAAAATAGGTCCGCGGTGGGAAGAACGGAGCAAGGACCGAAGGAGAAAGAATGGCCTATTATAAGGACCTGAGGGAGTATATCAAGGTTTTGGAACAGAATGGCAAGCTCGTGAGAATAAAACGGGAGATCAATAAAGATACCGAACTCCACCCCCTGGTTCGGTGGCAATTCCGTGGACTTCCTGAGAAGGAAAGAAAGGCATTCCTATTTGAAAACCTCAATGACATCAGTGGTCGGAAATATGCAACCCCAGTGCTCGTGGCGGCTCATGCACCTTCGCCGGAGGTCTATGCATTGGCGATGATGTGCGAGCCTGACAAGATCAGGGCAACGTGGGAGAAGGCTCAACTTCATCCTGTGAACCCTAGGATTGTTGACTATGGTTCGGTCCACGAAGAGATCCATATGAAGGATCATCTCTTGGATCATGGAGGGCTGGAAGAGTTTCCGATCCCAATCTCCACCCCGGGGTTCGACAATGCTCCGTATTTTACCGCAGGAAACTGGGTCTCCAAGGACCCCGAAACCGAGGTCTATAATGTGGGGAATTACCGGGGGATGGTCAAGAGCAGAATCCGGGTCGGGTGCAATTGCCCCCTTCCACAACACCTACGCATGAATCGGGAGAGGTACCGGGAGAAGGGGATTTCCACAATGCCTGCAGCGGTCGTGATCGGTCCGACCCCAAACATCGGCTTGGTGGCCGTGACGGGGATTCCTTACGGGACGAGTGAATATGATATTGCCGGAGGCATTGCCGGTGAGCCAGTGGATCTTGTGAAATGCAAGACAATAGATCTGGAGGTTCCTGCAAACGCTGAAGTGGTCATCGAAGGTGAAATCTCAACGGAATACCTGGAGCGGGAAGGCCCCTTCGGGGAGTACACCGGGTATATCGGACGGGGGAAAGTGAACCTCTTCCTAAACATCACCGCAATCACGCATCGGAAGAGTCCGATTTGGAATGCCTTCCTCAGCCAATTCCCGCCGAGCGAGAGCAGTACCCTAACCAGACTGGGCCTGGAGGGGGCTTTCTACAAGTTCTTAAAGTACGATCTTGGTCTTCCAAACCTTTTGAAAGTTGCTTTCCACAACGAGAGCGGCGGCCGCCAATTCCTTGTCATCAGCCTGAAGAAGCCGAGCCAGCCCGAGGCCTGGAAGGCGCTCAATGGCGCTGTGGCGCTCATGCCAAGTCATGGCAAGATCATCGTTGTTGTGGATGAGGATATCGATCCGGGAGATCTCGACGGCGTCATCTGGGCCATCTGCTATCGGATGCAGCCGGACCGGGATATCCGGGTCACCCCGGGGAAGGCAATCGGGTTAGACCCTTCCGCCGCACCTCAGGAAGCCAGGGACAGATTGGAGCGTCCGCCTACCTCGGCTCTGATGATCAATGCAACGCGGAAGTGGGACTACCCGCCTGTAGCGTTGCCAAAAGAGGAGTTCATGGAGAGAGCCAGAAAGATATGGGAACAAGAAGGATTGCCCCCTTTGACTCCAAAAGTCCCCTGGTTTGGTTATTCCTTGGGCAACTGGACAGAAGAGGACCGAGAAGAGGCTGAGCTGGCCATGAAGGGTTTGTACTATCAAACAGGCGAGAAACTCGCCAAAAACAGGGTAAAGGGATAATCGGAAACCCATTTGAGTCACCGGAGGTAGACATGGGCTATAGAGATCTGAGGGAATTCATTAGAAGGCTGGAAGAGGAGGGGGAGCTCCAACGGATCAAGGTGGAGGTGGACTGGAACCTGGAGCTGAGCGCCATCATGCGGAGGGTTTTCGAGATCAACGGCCCTGCATGCCTTTTTGAGCGGGTGAAAGATTACCGGTTCCCTGTTTTTTCGGGCGGATTCTTTGGCCACAAGAAATACGGCCTGGCTGTTGGGGCTCAGCCGAATATCAGATCGGCCATGAGTAAAGTGCTGCAAGCTGTCCGAAACCCAATACCCCCTAAACTCGTCGAAAAAGGACCTTGTAAAGAAAATATCGACACAGGAGACCGGATTAATCTTGAGAAATTTCCTGTGCCCAAGTGGCACCATCTGGACGGAGGCAGGTATATCGGGACCCTCGGCGTGATCATCACCAAAGACCCTGAAACAGGAATTCGAAACATGGGGATCTATCGCCAGCAGATGCTGGGAAAGAATAAACTGGGAACAAACACAACGCAGCACCTGGGGATCCATCTTCAGAAATATAGAGCCATAAATAAAGCCATGCCCATTGCCACGGCGATCGGTGTGCCCCCGGAACTTCTGGCTGCAGCTACGGCTCACGTCGCTTACGGCGTAGATGAGATGGGGATTGCAGGAGGTATTGCCGGGGGACCTATCCCGCTCGTAAAGTGTGAAAGCATCGATTTGGAGGTCCCCGCCAGCGCCGAGATCGTCCTCGAGGGGGAGATACCGCCGGATCCTGATCTGTGGGAAGGGGAGGGTCCATTCGGAGAGTTCACCGGTCATTTCAGTTCGCTTCAGCCCATGAAAAGACCTACCGCCTATTTGAAGGCTGTAACCTACAGAGAGACTCCTATCTATCAAGGCTGTTCGCCCGGAGTGCCTCCGAATGAAGAAACGACGTATCGAGAGATCGGACAATCGGTAGGCATCTGGGATAAGCTCCTGAAGTCAGGGGTACCAGGAATTAAAGAAGTGTATGCAACAGAAATGGGGTGCGCCCAATTCAAAGTGATCGTCTCCATGGACAAGCAATTCTACTCGGGAAATGCCCGCCAGGTGATCGATGTCGTCTTCGGGACGGCTCACGGCGTCAAATGGGTGATCGTGGTTGATGATGACATTGATATCTATGACATGGGGCAGGTGGAATGGGCGATAGCGGTCAGGGTTCAGCCCCATAGGGATATCTTTATTACGGATAACAGGTGTACGGGCGTCTCCCTCGACCCATCGATCCATCCCGATCTGAGAAAATATCCTCTGGTTCAGACCTCCCGGGTGGGTATAGATGCCACGACCAAGTTCAAGGGGCATGATTTTCCTCCGGTCGTCAGATCGGCGGAGGAGCAGATAAAACAGGTGGAAAGAAGATGGAAGGAGTACGGCTTCAAGGAATAGGGGCCTGGGAAAGATGAGTTTCCACGTCTCATCTGGCGCCGGCCGATTCTGACCTATCTTCTCAAAGGGGTGGAAAAATGAAAAAAGCAAACAGGAAGGTTTCTTTCGTAAGCGCGTTGCTGTCTCTGTTCCTGCTGTCGACCATCGGCTACGGGAATGCTGCCACAGGGGATTGGCCTAGAACCATGAGTTTTCTGAGTGGGAGGATAGGGACTTCCGTCTACGCCATTGTGGTTGGAATGTCTGATCTCATTACGAAATATGTAGGGATCAAAACGGTTCCTGAGGCCGGTTCTCCCGGGAAAAATGTCATCCTTCTGCACAAGAAAGGGGCCGAGCTTGCTTTGGGGGATACGAATGTGTCCTATCTCAGCGCTCGGGGCCTGGAGGAGTACAAGGATTATGGAAAGATGAACATACGGCTCCTGTTCACTAACAGTGTGCCCACGCCGTTTGCCTTTCTCACTCGCAGGGATGCCAATATCCGATCGGTTACAGACCTGAAGGGGAAGAAAGTGATGTGCATTTATACACCCAATCCAACATTCACCGTAGGAGGAAACATGCTGTTTGAAGCCGTCGGGATGACAAGGGCCGATGTCACGCCTGTCTCTTATAGTGGTCATCAAGAGGGCGATGCGGCATTGAAAGAAAAAAGGATTGCCGCCTATATCCATGTGCAGACCGTCACCTCCATTATCCCCTTTATCCAGGAGCTGAATACTGAAGTTCCCCTTCGGATCGTCGGCGTTCCGGAGGAAAAGCTGAATGCCGTTTTGTCAAAATATCCCTATTTCGGCAAGGCGACCCTGCATGCCAAGATTTACGGAGAATTAATCGATCATAAAGACATGGTGGGCGCGGGCCTCGTGGATGTCATGCTCTGCGGCGGACACTTGCCTGAGGATTTGGTGTACGAAGTGATGAAGGCGATCTTCAATCATGTGGATGAGCTATTGCCTGTGCATCCGATCGTTAAAGTCTGGGTGGAGAATCCGCTTTCCATGACTCCAGTCCTCCCGTATCATGCCGGCGCAATCAAGTATTACAAAGAAAAGAAGATGTGGGCAGAGGCATCGGAAAATAAGCAAAAGCAGCTTCTCCTTGAATTAGGGGCACAAAGATAGGTTTCTCACCTTCAGGGTGAATATTATCCAAGCGTAGGAGGTGTTCTATGGCACATACGTTCGGGAGAATCATATTTATTTCGGTATTGATCGTATTGTTCGGAGGTTTGGGGGTGTGGAATGCCCTCTCTCAAGAGGTTCGATTTCCAATAAAACCAATTAAATTGATCATTGGTAGTGCTCCAGGGGCGTCTTCAGATCTGCCCATACGGGCTCTCGCAAAGGCGGCGGAAAGGACATTGGGCCAACCCATCAATTGCTATAACTCTCCGGGAGCGGCGGGCACACTCGCCTTAGGCACTGTCCTGAAAGAAAAGCCGGATGGCTACACACTGGTGACGGTCACGATGGCTACGGTGATCGCCGCACAGATGGAAAAACTGAATTACTCCCCCTCGAATGATTTTTCTCCGATCATTGAGGTTCAAAACCAGCCCATGCCTTTTGCCGTTCGGAAGGATGCACCATGGAATACCTGGCAGGAGGTGATTAAGCATCTTCGCGGAAGCGGACGGCCGATCAAGGTTGGCATATGGGGTGCAAAGAGCTCAAATTGGCTCGCATTGAGCCAAGTCGAAAAAAAGGAGAATGTAAAATTTCTTTATGTTCCGTTTACGGGTGGAGGGGAAAGTATTACCGCCATATTAGGGGGGCATATTGATGCAAATATGGCGACCTCCTCCATTATATATGCGAAGAGCGGGGAATTGAAATTGCTCCTCGTCTTTGCAGATCAGCGCTTGAAAAATTTTCCGGATATTCCAACGGGTAAGGAATTGTACGGTCAGGAAGGGGTGGGGTTTGGTGGAGGCTTTGGTGGAATCACGGCCCCGAAAGGGCTGCCGAACGCCATTCTGACAAAGCTTCACGATGCATTCAAAAAGGCGATGGAGGATCCGGATTATCGTGCGGTCAGTGAAAAATTTGATCTCTTGATTTCGTACAAAAAGCCCGAAGATTTTCAAAATCTGCTGCAAAGGACGGAAGAGGCCATCAAGGCCTACGCCAAGGAAGAACTGAAATAAGAGAAGACTTCACCCTGATCCGTTTTTGTTGCGGATCGAGGTTATTTCGCTAACACTTCTGAGAAGAATGGAACATGGAAAAATTCCAATCACGTGGAGCGCATGAATAGGCAGGATCAGATCGGTAGCCTGGTGTGGTTATTTGTGGGTGTGTTTATCATTCTTGGGTCGCTTACGTCCCTCAAGATAGGGACGGCGAATGATCCCGGACCAGGACTTTTTCCCTTTCTTGCCGGAATATTGCTGACCGTTTTTTCCTTAACTATCTTTTTGAAGGCTACTTTTCAAAAAAAATCGGGGAAAACGAATGTGCGCGACTTGTGGGCAACCCTCCATTGGAAGAAAGTCGTTTACACGATTACAGTCCTTTTCATTTATGCACTTCTGTTGGAGAGTGCGGGCTTCCTTCTCATGACGCTACTGTTATTCATCTTCCTCTTCAGAAAAATCGAACCACAAAAATGGAAGCTTGTCATTGGGCTCTCTGTTCTCGCCTCTGTTGGAGCCTATCTCATCTTTGATCGAATGTTGCAGGTCCAGCTTCCGAGGGGCCTTTTTGGATTTTGACCCTGGGGTGTAATGGATGGTTGATCATATTTTATTGGGACTCCAGGTCGTTCTGCAGCCGTCCAATATTCTATCCTGCTTTTTAGGAACGGTGCTCGGCACGTTGATCGGGGTGTTACCCGGCTTGGGTCCGGTTGGGGCCATCGCTATCCTCCTTCCCACCACATTCCATTTGACTCCCCTCGAGGCCATCATTATGGTTTCCGGAATCTACTATGGCGCCCAGTACGGAGGCTCCATTACATCGATTTTGCTGAACATTCCCGGAGAATCGTCCTCGATCGTAACCTGTATTGATGGCTTTCAAATGGCGAGAAAAGGAAGGGCAGGCCCGGCCCTGGGCATCGCTGCTTTTGGTTCCTTCATCGGGGGGACAGTGGGAATTCTCTTGCTCATGGTGCTTGCTCTTCCACTGGTCAAGCTCGGCCTCACGTTCGGTCCTCCTGAATATTTCTCCCTCATGGTTGTGGGAATTGTTTTGCTGACCTCTCTCTCCAGCAGGTCGGTTATCAAATCGTTGGTTGTGGGGGCATTTGGGATCTTCCTGTCCACGATCGGTATCGATCCAATGAGTGGTAATCCAAGATTTACATTCAAAATCTATACGCTGATGGATGGGATCGGGATCGTCCCGGTCGCCATGGGCCTTTTTGGGATAGCAGAAATTTTGACGAATATTGAAACCGGGCTCAAACAGGAGATTTACGAGACCCGAGGCTTGGCAGCAAGCATATTCCCCACCATCCGAGACTGGATAGATTCCAAATGGGCGATCGTGCGGGGCACGTTTATCGGTTTTTTCCTGGGTGTGCTTCCCGGGGGAGGGGCCATCTTGGCTTCCTTTGCTTCTTATGCGGTGGAAAAAAAATTCTCCAGGCGGCCGGAGATGTTTGGAAATGGAGCGATTGAGGGCGTAGCCGGTCCTGAAACAGCAAATAATGCTGGGGCCCAAGGGAGTTTCGTCCCATTGTTAGCCTTTGGCATCCCGTGCAATGTCGTTATGGCCTTGCTTCTATCGATCTTCCTTATCCATGGGATTACTCCAGGGCCCTTATTAGTGAAAGACCATCCCAATGTGTTTTGGGGACTGGTCATGAGCATGTACTTAGGAAATGTCATGCTGTTAGTCCTCAATGTACCTCTCATCGGAATATGGGTGAGATTTCTCAAGATCCCCTACGCGCTATTTTTTCCTTTCATTATCTTATTCTGTTTGGTCGGGGTTTATAGCCTCAACAATAATATCAATGAACTCGTCATTATGATCCTGTTCGGGGTAGCAGGCTATCTCATGAGGAAGTTTGAATATGATCCCGCTGTACTCATTTTGGCCATGGTCCTGGGGCCAATGATGGAAACTGCATTCCGTAGGTCGTTGATCATGTACGAGGAACGTTTCTCTATTTTTTTTAAGCGCCCCATTTCTTTGGGGCTCTTAATACTTGCAGCTTTTCTACTCCTCTATCCCCTGCTCCGCAGAGACAAGAAATTCCCTTTCGGTGATGCAGGAGAAGGGGCACTCAAATAACCCGAAAGGCGCGCTACGGTGAAAGAAACTTCTCCTTGGAAAAAGTTTGCCGAATGGGTGGACGACGCCCAAAAGAACCCCGGGAAACCCCGCAGAGCATCTGCGAGAGCTGTAAAACTTGGCCTGTGGAAATGAACTGAATGAAATTGAATTTTAGAAGGTTAAGACATGGAAACCCGAATTCGTTTCAAAAGGAGGAGATTATGAGACGCTTTATTTTTGTTGTAAGTCTAATTTTGGTTATTTATGGATTAAACTTAGAATCCCCAACCATTCAGGCGCAGCCTTACCCCAATCGGCCCATCCAACTCGTCATCCCCATGATTCCTGGTTCACCATTAGATATACCCGGCAGGCTTTTAGCGGAGGAGTTGGGAAAAGTTCTTGGGACACAAGTGATTGTTTTGAACAAGCCGGGGGCATCAGCAACCTTGGGAACAGATGCAGTGGTTAGGAGCAAGAAGGATGGCTATACCCTTGTCTACGCGAATGCGTCGGCGATCGTCTTTACCAGGGTTACCCATCCGGAAACCGTTCCCTACGATCCGGTGAAAGATCTGGAACCTCTGGGGCTTCACCTATTCCTTCCATTGACCGTTTCCGTGTTGGAAAGTTCGCCCTGGAAAAACTATGCCGAATTGGTGGATGATGCCAAGAAGAACCCTGGAAAACTCCGTGTGTGCACACATGGCCAGGGAACGGTTGACCACTTCAATCTGGAGATCACGCAATCCTTGACCGGCGCACAATTCACCCATGTTCCTTTCAAGGGAGGTCAAACAATTACAGCGGCCATGTTAGGAGAACATGTTGAGGTTACCTACACCGCCTTCAGCAGTGTTTTACCTTTTGTCAATTCGGGACAAATGAGAATCCTCTTGATGAGCAAGAAAATACCTGAGGTTTCCAATGTTCCTATTTTATCCGAATTAGGCTACAAACAGGATCTGTTCTCACCCTGGTTCGCATTGTATGCACCAGCCGGAGTGTCCGAAGAGGTGAAGAAGGTTCTTGTCTCTGCCATTGAAAAAGCAGTAAACAATCCAGAATTAAAGGCTAAAATTAATAAGATGGGATTTATGGTTGATTATAAATCCCCTGAAGAATTGAGAAAGCTGATGGGAGAATACTACGAAAGGGCGAATGCCATAGCATTAAAAATAGGCTTGCGGAAATAATATGAATAAAATTGATTTCCAGTGCACCGTAATAACGTGGGCAGAGGACCCTCCATTGGCAGCAGCGGGTTCCGGCAAGTAGCCAATTCTTTATATTAAGCAATTGCGAAGTCTCCCGTTTTGCCCGATTATATTCATGGGGTGTGTGATCCGACTCTTTACGAGACGATAGATCGGTTTGAGGGGTGTGGTGGGGTCGAACGCAAACGCAAGGTGAAGGCTCGGGCTCCCGGAACAACCTGAATTTCTTATCGGGTCTTATTTTGGTATTTTCCTTTCCCATGGGGATGCTGGTGGATGTTTCTGTTCACAAGACTGCGCGAAAACTTGGGACACCCATTCGCCCATTTGCACCAAATATCGTGGTCTCTCTCCTCCTTAGTTTGTTCACTGAACTCTATTGTACCACTATAACTATTCTTGATCGTTATGTAGGAGTCCCAGGAAATCTTTAAGAAAACTGTCAAAAAATACTTGACAAGGTTTTTGGAATTTGGTAGAAACTGAATCGAGCGCTTGCTCTATAACTCAAATTTTTCAGACTGAATAGGTGAGTTCCGATGTTGAAAGAATTTAACGTACTTGATTTGACGACGGAGGCGGGATGGCTGTGCGGAAAGCTCCTGGGTGACTTAGGGGCCGACGTGATCAAGATCGAACCTCCTGGAGGAGATCCCGGGCGCCGGCGAGGCCCATTTTACAAGAAGACGCCGGACCCTGGAAAGAGTCTCTTCTGGTATGCAATGAATACCAACAAACGGGGGATCACGTTGAATATTGAATCGGGAGAAGGAAGGGACCTACTGAAGAAACTGGTTCGGGAAACCGACTGTGTTGTTGAATCCTTTTCGCCCGGCACCTTGAAAGAGCTTGGACTTGATTACGCCAGCCTAAAAAAGATAAACCCTCGGGTGATTCTTACCTCGATCAG